>Ga0193751_1001511_pt1 | contig 14845 bp, 13 predicted proteins | sample L1c2metaG_FD_143050 | JGI IMG/M metagenome (GOLD analysis project Ga0193751, IMG submission 143050) | Soil microbial communities from a riparian zone of the East river system, Colorado, United States - L1c2 | ecosystem: Environmental > Terrestrial > Soil > Riparian zone | place: USA: East River... | reverse complement strand
CAGGTGTTCTCGTCGGCGGACCAGGGTATAGACTGGTCGATCATCACTGCGGCGACACTGCTCACCACGGCTCCGCTTCTTGTGGGCTTTCTGCTTTTCCAGAAGCAATTTGTGCAGTCGTTCATGCGCGCCGGCATTCGCTAAAGCTCGCTCATGGACATCCACGCTCTTTGATTGACGATGAAGCTCATCACCTGGAACGTTCAATGGTGCCGTGGCGTCGACGGCCGCGTCGACCCGGCGCGCATCGCGAAACACGCCAGGGCAATCGCCGACTTCGACGTGCTCTGCCTGCAGGAGATCGCCAACAACTATCCGGATCCCCGACTCGGTGCCAGTCGCGGCGAGAACCAGTTCGCCGAGCTCGCGCGCGCGCTTCCCGGTTACACTCCGGTTCCCGGCGTTGCAGTCGACGTTTCCGCCGAGGGTGGCGGCCGGAGACATTTCGGCAACATGATTCTGTCGAGGCTGCCGGTCGGCCAGGTTTTCAGGCATCTCCTGCCTTATCCGCTCGACCCCGGCATCAACGGCATGCCCCGCATTGCGCTGGAAGCGGTTGTCCGCGCGCCGATCGGCGAAGTGCGCGTGATCACGACGCACCTCGAGTATTACGGTACCCGCAAGCGAAGCGCGCAAGTCGACGCGCTTCGAACGATCTACGCCGAGGGCAGCCGCCACGCCCGGCTCGGCACTATCGTCGACACGAGCGGAGGACCGTTTCACACCTACTTGCGTCCCGGCGCGACCGTCGTCACCGGCGACTTCAATTTCGAGCCCGACGATCCGCTCCACGCTCGCATGCTGGAAGCTTTCGACGACGGCACGCCGGCGCTCGTCGATGCCTGGGAAGTCGCACAACCGGGCAAACCGCATCCTTCCACGTTCAAGATCTACGAGAAGGAGTTGCCCGGCGAGCCGGAGCTTCACTGCGATTTCATCTTCATCTCGTCCGATCTCGCGCCGCGCGTGCACCGCGTAACGGTGGACCAGAAAACGCAGGCTGCCGATCATCAGCCGGTCCTGATCGAGTTGGCGTGACCTGGGTAGACCGGGCGTATACGCGCATGCGAAGGTGCCTCGCTCGTTGCGTTGGCGCGAATCGGCGGCGACGATTGGAGCGGCGCGTGCCGCAAGCGTAAAATAGGCGCTCGCGGCTCACGGCGGATAAACCCGCCCAACGAGCCGAAAGCGATGCACACACTCTACGAGCCGCCCGATCCTTGACCGCTTCCCTGCCATTCACCGGCGAACGATTCACGCCGGAAATCAAGGGCGCTATCTGGTACGAGCACTGGCACCGTTACTGCGCCGCGCTATCCGCAGCCGCCTCGAGACGCGTGCTCGACGCCGCATGCGGCGAAGGCTACGGGAGCTGGTTGCTGGCCGGGGCGGCCAAGGAGGTGACGGGCATCGACATCGATCGCGACGCGATCGAGCACGCGGCGCGGCGCTACGGCGGGCGCTTCAATTTAGGGTACGTGCGCGGCTCCTGCACGGCACTGCCGTATCTTTCGAGACCATCGAACATCTTGCAGAGCAGGAGGCGATGCTCGATGAATTTCGCCGCGTGCTCGCGCCCGCGGGCGCATTGATCATTTCCTCGCCCAACAAGGACGTCTATTCGGCGGAGTACGACGCCGAAAATCATTTTCACGTCCGCGAGCTTGCGCGCCGGGAGCTGGCCGCGATGCTCGACGCGCGATTCGAGCGCCAGGCGTGGTACGGTCAGCGCGCACTTGCGCACTCGCTGCTCTGGGCCGAGGCGCGGCCGGACGGGCCGGCCGAGCTGCTCGCGCTTTTGGACGACGGCCGCGTCGCGTCGTTGGCCGCGCCGGCGACGCCGATGTATTTTATCGTCGTATGCGGCGGCGCGGCCGCCCCACTGCCTGAACTGCCCGCTTTCTCCGCGTTCGATGACGGATCGCAATCGCTCTATCGGGACTATCAGCGTGCCTTGCTCGCGGAAAAGCGACTCTACTGGGACGAGATCGACGCTCGCAGGATCGCCGAGCAGCGCCTTGAACAGGCCGTCTCAGCGGTGAACGAGCTCGCCAGCGCCCGCCAGCGCGAAGCTGCGGTCGAGCAAGAGCTGCAGCGAGCGCAAGCCGCCTACGTGCGCGCATCGAACGCATTGGCGGAGACGACCGCCCGGATCCGCTATCGCGAGTCGCTGCGCGGCTGGCTGCGCTTACCGTTTTCGCGCATCAGGCGCGCGCTTTCGGCGGACAAATCGTGACATCCGTCGACGTCGTCGTACCGGTCTCTCGCGGCGTGGAATCCGCAAAGCGCTGCATCGAATGCGTGCTGACTTCGCCTCAGCTGACGCCCTTCGAGTTGATCGTTGTCGACGATGGGTCCCCGGAACCCGAGCTCTCGCGCTGGCTGCGCGAGCAGGCCGCCTCCGGTCGCCTGACCTTGCTCGTACAGGTGCAACGGCAGGGGTTTGCCGCTGCCGCCAACCGGGCCATCGCGCTGCACGTCGATCGCAACCTGGTCGTCCTGCATAGCGACGCAGAAGTCGCCAACGACTGGCTCGATCGATTGCACGCTCATGCGACCAAGGCACGCGACGTCGGCACCGTCGCGCCGTTTACCAACCGGGGCGGCGTCGCGAACTATCCACGTTCCACCGCTGACAACGCAATGCCCGAGGGACTGGACGTCGCATCGCTGGACGCCTTGTTCGTTCGCGCGAACGCCGGTGAAGCCGTTCCAACCGAGCTTTCGTGCGGGCCGTGCGTTTATTTTCGCCGCACCTGCCTGGATGCCATCGGAGCGTTCGACTCCGGAGCGGTGGGGAGCGACTACGGCGTCGAACAGGACTTCTGCCTCCGCGCGTCGGCTGCGGGATTTCGCCATGTCCTTGCCGCGGACACCTATGTGTGGCACGAAGGTGCGGTGGCGTTTGGTGCCGACGCCCGCGATCTTGCAGCCCGCGCGGAAAAAGCGCTCGGAAAGCTCTACCCGCATTATCCCGCGCAGCGCGCGGAGTTCGAAGAACGCGATCCAGCGCGGCCACTTGCGCGACGCGTCGACCTGTTGCGGCTGGCCGAATGGCCGCGTCCGCTGATCGTCTTTGTCGCGCACGGTTGGGGGGGCGGCATTCGCCGTCACATGAACGATCTCGCTGCAATGGCGGGCGAAGGCTGCGAGGTGCTGATGCTGCAACCGGCGGCCGATGACACCGTAGCGCTCACCTGGCCGCGCAAAGGCGAAGGCTTTGTCGCTTATTTCAGGTTGCCGCGGGAGCTTCCCGCGCTGGCGGACCTGTTGCGCGCGCTCGGCGTTGCGCGAATCCATTTCCATCACGTCCACGGGTTGCCTCGTTCGGTTCTCGATCTTCCGCGCAGTGTCGGCGTTCCCTATGACTGCACGCTTCACGATTATTATGCGATCTGCCCGCAGTACCATCTGGTTACGGAGGACGGCCGCTATTGCGGCGAGCCCGATGCGGCAGGCTGCGCTGCGTGCCTGGCGCGCCGTCCGGGCCAATGGGGACTCGATATCACCGATTGGCGAGCCGCGCTGGGCCAGCTCTTGCGCGGTGCCGCTCGCGTCATCGCCCCGACGCGCGATGTCGCCCAGCGCGTAGCCCGCTACTTCCCGGATGTGTCGGCCATCGTGCTCGCGCATCCCGAGTTGCCGCTCGCCAATCTGGAACGCGTAACCCGCGTCTCGGTGTTGGGCAATATGTCGCCGGAGAAAGGCGTGCGTGTCGTCGCCGCTTGCGCTCGCGACGCACGCGAGCGCGGACTGCCGCTGGCTTTTCGTGTGCTGGGCTCGACCACCGAAGCGCTGCCGCAATGGCCCGAAGCGTCGCTGTCGATTCATGGCCAATACGACGACAACGACTTGGCGATGCTCCTCGCCGCCGAGCGCCCCGATGTCATCTGGTTTCCCGCGCAAGTGCCGGAGACCTATGTCTACACCTTGACTGTGGCGATGGCCACCGGCGTTCCGATCGTCGCTTCCGCGTTGGGTGCGTTCCCCGAGCGGCTTGCCGCTCATGCGCGCTCGCTTCTGGTTGCGTGGGATGCTTCACCCGCGGAATGGAACGACGCCTTGCTCAGAGCGGGCGCCGCGGGTGACGTTTCACGTCTTCTGCGCCCGCGCGTTGCCGCATCGTGACCGATCCGCAGCGCTATATCGCGATCTACCTTGCGCCGTTGCAGTCGCACCCGCGCGTGCGTCGGCAAGCGGCGGCGCCCCCTGCGCTCGATCCGCGGCACTATTATCCGGGCGCCGATGCAACCGAAACATCGGAGCTGACGTTGCCACAGCTCTACGCCGCCGGCGTCGAGTTCGGGCATGCGGAAGCGCGCGCAGAGCTCAAGCGCCGCGTCCAAATCGTCGCCGGCCAGCTCGAGGAATTCCGCGCAATCCGCAATCGCACTCAAGGCGATCGCGAAGAGCTCGCCACCGAGCTCGTGCAGGCGCGTCACGAGCAGCTTCGAACGCAAATTCACGTCGGCGAGCTCCAGACGCATCTGGATGCGGCGCTAGCCAGGCTGCACGTGGTGGAATCGAGCACGACGTGGCGGACCAGCGCGCCTCTGCGGCGCGCCGTCCATCGTGGCAAGATTGCCGTCGCGCGTACGCGGGCCGTGTGGGCGTCGCTGCGGCAGACGCCGCGCTACGCCGGGCTCGCGCTCGCTATCTTGCGCGACGAAGGCGCGGTTGCGCTGGGACGGCGCATTGCCCGCCGAATCGGTCGCGCGAACCGCTTTGTTCCGGCGACGGGCGAGCATTTCGTGCAAGAGTCCGATATCGCCCCGCTCGCATTTGCAGCCGCGGATCGACCGCGCGTCACGATCGTGGTGCCGGTCTATGGCAAGCCGTTGCTGACTTACACCTGCTTGAAGAGTGTCCACGGCAGTACGCGTGCCGGCGACTTCGAGCTCATCGTTGTCGACGACGCATCACCCGAGCCGGCGTCGATGGCGCTCGCAGACGTCACCGGCGTTCGCTTTGTCCGAAACGATGCGAACGTCGGCTTCATCGGCAGCTGCAACCGCGCCGCGAAGCTTGCACAAGGGGAAGTGCTCGTCTTCCTCAACAACGACACGATCGCGACGCCGGGCTGGCTCGACGCCCTGCTCGATGTTTTCGATCGGTATCCGGACGCCGGGCTGGTGGGAGCGAAGCTGATCTATCCCGATGGAAGGCTGCAGGAAGCCGGCGGCGTCGTCTGGCGCGACGGCTCGGCGTGGAATTTCGGCCGTGGCGACGATCCCGACAAGCCCAAATACAACTACATCCGCGAAGTCGATTACTGCTCGGGCGCGTGCCTGGCGGTCGACCGCAAGCTCTTTGCCCGCATCGGTGGCTTCGACACGCGCTACGCGCCGGCGTATTACGAGGATGCCGACCTCGCTTTTTCAGTTCGCGCGGCGGGCCGCAAGGCGTACTACCAGCCGCGCGCAGTGGTGGTTCACTTCGAAGGCTCGACGTCGGGCACCGATGGGACGAGCGGCGTCAAGCGTCACCAGGCGATCAACCGAAGCGCGTTCGCAAGCAAGTGGACGGATGCACTGGTCGGCCATCGCGCGAATGGCGTCTCGCCCGAGCTCGAGCGCGATCGTTGGGCCAGGCGCCGCGTCCTGGTGATCGACGCTTGCATGCTGACCCCCGATCAGGACGCTGGATCGGTGCGGATGCAACACGTCCTGGAAATCATGGTCAGCCTCGGATGCAAGGTCACGTTTATTGCAGACAATCTCGAGTACCGTCAGCCTTACGTCGCCAACCTGCAGCAGCGCGGCGTGGAAGTCCAATTCCATCCCTACGCGCGGTCGATTCCCGAGTTTCTGGCCGCGCACGGGCAGGAGTTCGACATCGTCATCCTGTCGCGCCACTACGTCGCCATCAAGCACATCGGCACCGCCCGGGTTTTTGCGTCCGGCGCACTGCTGGTTTTCGACACGGTCGATCTGCACTTCCTGCGCGAGGAGCGCCGTTTGGAGCTCGACGTTAGCCGGATCGGCAGGCGGGCGGCGGCTGCCAAGCGCGACGAGGAGCTCGCGCTTATCCGCAAGGCCGACATGACGCTGGTGGTGAGCCACGTCGAGATGGAGCTTCTCAACCGGCTCGCGCCTGATGCGCGCGTGATGCTTCTATCGACCATCCACGAAAGCGTCGACGTCGGCAGACCCTTTGCGGAGCGGGAAGGGATTCTTTTTATCGGCGGGTTTCGTCATCCGCCGAATACGGACGCGGTGCTGTGGTACGCAAAGGAGATCCTGCCGCGGATACGCGAGCGGTTGCCCGGCGTCAAGACCTATATCGTGGGAATGGAGCCGCCGCCGACGGTCAGCGCGCTTGTTGCGGCGGACTTTGTCGTCACGGGCTACGTGCCCGATGTCGCCCCGTATCTGACCGACTGCCGCGTGTCGATATCGCCGCTGCGCTATGGCGCCGGCGTAAAGGGGAAGGTCAATCACGCCATGAGCTACGGGCTGCCCGTTGTGGCGACGACGCCTTCGATCGAGGGGATGCATCTCACCCCGGACATGGAGGTCCTCGTCGCCGACGACCCGGCTGCCTTTGCGGACGCGGTCGTGCGCGCGTATACCGATCAGGCATTGTGGACCACGCTCTCGCAGGGCGGGCGCGACAACGTCAGCAAGCATTTCTCGCGCGATGTCGCGCGCAGCGCCGTCACCCGCCTGATCGCGTTGTCGAGCGAGTCGTCGCAGGGTTAGCGCAGCGCCCGACCGCATCGCTTAGCGGCGGCGGAAGACGATATCCCAAACGCCATGCCCGAGTTCGAGCCCGCGGCGTTCGAACTTTGTCAGCGGGCGGTGAGCCGGTCGGGGTGCGAAATCGGACGCCGTGTTCACGAGCAGGGGCTCGTCGCGCAGCGTGCTTAGAATTTGCTCTGCGTAATTCTGCCAATCGGTCGCGACGTGGAGGTAGCCTCCCGGCGCAAGCCGGTCCGCGAGCGTACGCACGAAGGCAGGCTGGAGTAAGCGTCGCTTATGATGGCGCTTCTTCGGCCACGGGTCCGGAAAGAAAATATGCGCTCCGGAGAGCGACCGCGGTGCGATCATGTGCTCGACGACTTCGACGGCGTCGTGCTGCACGATGCGCACGTTCAAGATCGAGTCCTCTTCGAGCCGTTTGAGCAGGCCCCCGACGCCGGGCGTGTGCACCTCGACCGCGATGAAGTCGAGCTCGGGATGCGCTTGAGCGATCGACGCGGTCGTCTCGCCCATGCCGAACCCGATTTCGAGGATTTTCGCATTCGGGCGGCCAAAGGCCTGCGCAAGATCGATTGGGCCCATCGAAAAGGGAATTCCGAAGCGCGGCAGCAGCGTGTCGTACGCGCGCTGCTGCGCGGGTGAGATTCGGCCCTGGCGGAGGACGAAGCTGCGGATGGGGCGCCGCCGCGCTTCGGGAGCATTCACTCGAGCGGAGGCTAAATCAAGGCGATGCCGGCCGCTTCCACGACGCGTCGCCGAGCCTGCGTTCGAGCACGCCGGAGGCCGATCCAGCGCTCGAGTAATCGATCGTCAGCGTGTCGGCATCCTTCCATTTCGCCGACGCATCCGTCCATGCCGGATCCGGTGTCCAGACAAGCTCTTTGAATACGCCCCTGTTCGAGACGGTCCACACCGCGATCTCGTTTGCGCAATGCGAAGAGCAGACATCGGCGGTCACGATGCGCTGGCGATCCGGCGAGAGCTGAGGCTCGGCAGGAAGATCGAAGCGCCGGTTCGTCGTCCGTTGCAGCAACGTGTAGCCGCTGCTCTCGCCGGCACTGGTGTAGAGCACCACGGCATTGATCCGGTCGATGTAATCCCACAGGCTGTATGAGCGTCCATTGACCGGATCATCGCTGTCGGTAAATGTCGCTGCGCCCGACGGGTAAAGCGAAACCGTCAACGCGTTGCCTTCGCGCCGCGCAAGGTTGGGCAGGCGTTTGAGCTGAACCTCTTCGATGAGGCGTCCGCAGTGCGACCGGTCTTCGGCTTCGGCGCAAATCTGCGCGATTTCAGCAGGTGTCGGCGGCGCCGCGGCGACAAACGGGCACCAGCACGCCACCGCTCCAAGAAGAGCGCGACAGGCGCGCATGGCAAGCATCAATGCCTGAGCGTGGAAATTCAGCCGATGAGGCCCGACGTCGGCGAGCTGGGGTTCGCAGCGTAATATTTCCGCGGCATGCGGCCGGCCCGGAAAGCGTCGCGTCCCGCCTCGACGGCCTTTTTCATGGCGCCCGCCATCCTCACCGGCTCCTGCGCGAGCGCGATCGCCGTGTTCATCAAGACGCCATCGCACCCGAGCTCCATGGCGATGGCCGCGTCCGATGCGGTCCCCACGCCCGCGTCGACCAGGACCGGAACTTGGGATTGCTCGATGATCAGTCGCAAATTCCAGGGGTTGAGTATACCCATGCCTGAACCGATCAACGACGCGAGCGGCATGATCGCCACGCAACCCGCGCTTTCGAGATCGCGCGCGACGATGGGATCGTCCGAGGTGTAGACCATCACGTCGAAGCCGTCGCTAATCAGGCTTTCGGCGGCTCGCAGCGTCTCGCGCACGTTCGGAAACAGCGTGGTCGAATCCCCCAGCACCTCCAGCTTTACCAGCGTGTGTCCGTCCAGCAACTCCCGCGCGAGCCTTAAGGTGCGCACGGCGTCGTCGGCGTTGTAGCATCCCGCGGTATTCGGCAACAGCGTGAACTCACTCGGAGGAAGGTATTCCAGAAGCGACGGCTCGCCTGGCGCTTGCCCGATATTGGTCCGCCGAATCGCGACGGTGACGATCTCGGCGCCGGACGCGTCGATCGCCGCGCGCGTCTGTGCAAAATCCTTGTATTTTCCGGTGCCGACGAGGAGCCGCGACCGATACGCTCGGCCGGCGACGATCAGCGGATCGTCGAGCGAGAGCGGCAGCGAGTCGTGGGGGGCGTTCACGCGCGGGTTCCTCAGCCGCCGCCTACCGCCGCAACGATCTCGATCCTGTCGCCGACGCCGACGCATGTTGCGGCGTGCTGGCTCCTCGGGACGATCGCACCGTTCTTTTCCACGGCGACGCGCTTGCCTTCCAGCGCAAGATCGCGCAAAAGGTCCGCGACGGTCGCTTCGGGCCTGCGCACGATGTGGGAAGCACCATTGACGATGACGGTAAGCACGGGCGACGCCGGTAGTGTGGCGGACGAGCGCGTATTTTAGCACCCGCCCTGCGGCGGTCGATGAATCGTCGAGAACGACAGGCCGCACCTCGGCCGATGCGTTGCTGCTGTCAGCAATTGGAGCCGCAGATCACCCCTGCTCGAGACTCGCGAAAGCGACCGGAGAACAAAATCGGGCCTAGAGGCGACGGATCGCCAAACGCAAGAAACGCAATTGCCGGTCGAAACGCTTGCACGCCTCGCACCACAGAAGGTGAAGGCGAACGCGCAAGCGCTGTCGCAAGGGTATGCCTCCCTCCTGCATCTGCGAGATCAAACGGCTCGCGTCCTTGCACGATATCAGTTGGCCCACGGTCGGGAACGGTTAGTCCGCTTGTATGGAGAACACCATCGGACATGCTTTAGGCGGCTTGGCCCGCCGGAGCGAACCAGTGCTGCTCGAGGCAAATGCGCAACGCCACCCTGGCCCGGTATAAAATGACCCACAGGTTAGTCGACGAAATGGCCAGTTCCTTACAGATTTCGTCACCTTCGAGCTCCATGACTTCGCGCATCATGAAAACGCGGGCGGTATTCGGCGGCAGCTTCTCCAGGCAGAATTGCATGACGTCGAAAAACTCTTTTCGCGAGAGCTGCGCTTCGGGGTCGCCCCAATCGGCGGGCGGGTTCTCCCAGTGGCCTGAGTCGTCGAAGAGTGCGTCGAAGTCGTCGATCTGGCATTCCTCGTCGAGGGACGAGAGGACGGGGCCGCGGCCTTTTTTTCGGATGGCATCGACGATCTTGTGCTTGAGGATCCCGGTAAGCCAGGTCTTGAGACTCGAGCGCCCGGAAAATCCGTCGGCGCCCTGCAGCGCAGCCAGAAGCGTGTCCTGGACGACGTCCTCGGCAAGCTCATTGTCCCGCAGCTGCAGCAGCGCCACGCGAAGCAGGTATCCGCGGTGGGTATGGATCAGCGTTGCGAATTCGGCCTCTGCCATGGGAACCACGCCATAAAGCGAACGCCGATCATAGCCGCAAACATCGGTGGCATCCAGCGTGAGGGTGCGCGTCGGCGCCCCGCGACCCGCGCGCCATTCTTACGAGATTTGTAGGATTTACCAAGGCGTCAAGCCGCTTTCTGCATCATGCCGCAGCGTAGACTGACCGTCGTGCACCATGCTGTACGGGCACGATTCATGCTCGATACTTACGCTTACCGCAGACGTCATTTTCCGCTCGCGTTCATCCTTTGAAGGAGCTCCCGTGAAACCAGCGCCCTCAGCAAGCAAGCAACCCTTTCTCAGCGACGTGAAGACCCTGCGCGATCGAGCGCGACAGCATATCGAGGAGGGCGCAGTAACTGCGGGATACGACGGCGATCCCGCGGTCGCAGTCAAGGTGCTCAACGCCGCCCTGGCGACCGAGCTTGTCTGCGTATTGCGCTACAAGCGCCATTACTTCATGGCGCAAGGCATCCACGCGGGGCCGGTCGCGACCGAGTTCCAGGAGCACGCGGCCGAAGAACAGGAGCATGCCGATCGGATCGCGGAACGCATCGTTCAGCTGGGCGGCGAACCCAATTTTTCGCCGGATGGCTTGCTCTCGCGCAGCCATTCCGAATACGTTGAAGGCAGGGACCTCGTCGACATGATCAAAGAAGACCTGGTCGCCGAGCGCATCGCGATCGACAGTTATCGTGAGATCGCAGCGTATTTTGCGCCCTTCGACGGAACGACACGGCGCATGATCGAGGAAATCCAGGCGGTTGAAGAAGAGCACGCCGACGATCTCGCCGAGTTGCTCAAGGGTTTCCCCGGTCGTGGTTAGCTCCAGGGTCTGTAGGCAGTCTGTGACGACGCATGAAGACATTTCATATCGACTCCCAACTCGACTACGATGTCCTTCAGCAGACATTGTTTGTTTTCAACTTGGCTGTTCCGAATACCGACACGCAGCGGATTCGCGCCCAAGCGGTGACGACGCAGCCGCCGCTGGATTTTGATGAATTCGCCGACGCCGTGGGGGCAAATCGCTTCGTTCGCGTGAACGTGCCGCCCGGCCCGTTCAGCGTGAGGTATCAGGCGACGGTCGACCTCGATCCTCCCGCAGTCGACGAACTCGCGCCGGAAATTCCGCTGGCGCAGGTGCCGGGCGCCGTACTCCCCTATGTGCTGGCAAGCAAATACTGTGAGGCCGATCTGCTGTTCGCGCTGGCATGCCGTGAATTCGGCACGCTAGCGCCGGGCTATCGCCGCGTGCAGGCGGTTTGCCAGTGGATCCGCGACAACATCGCGTACCAGATCGGCACCTCGTCTCCGCTGACGACCGCGCGCGACGTGCTCGCCAATCGAGCCGGCGTGTGCCGTGACTTCGCGCACCTCGCGGTCGCTTTCTGCCGCGCGCTCAATATACCGGCGCGGTTTGTCACAGGATACGCGCGCTATGCCGATCCTCCACCCGACTTCCACGCGGTGTTCGAAGCGTATCTGGGCCATCGCTGGTATCTTTTTGACCCCACGCGGCTATCGCCACTCGACGAAATCGTGCGGATAGGCACCGGACGGGACGCCGCAGAAGTCGCGTTTGCGACATTTTTCGGTGCCGCCCGGATGCGTCGATTGGCGCCGCTGATCGAGCCCGCGGAGCCCGGCACCGAATTGGTATCACTTCAATCACCCGCTGCGGGGATTTTGCTCGCCGCCTGACAAGCACGGCTGCGGATGTCGGGTGTAGGACGTCCTCCCACGCATGTCGTCGTCGCGTCCGACGATAAAAACAGGTGATGGCCGATATCAGACTTGGTCTGCGAAATGCAAACTCGCCTTGTCGCCCACGGCCCTTGCGCGAGGCAGGAATGGCAATCGTTCAAACAAGCACCGAGCCAAAATGCCAACGCACCGCGAGCGGGTGGACGGCGCGCGGCATTGTCGGCGGAAGCGAGGTTCTGGGGCTTTCGGTAGTCGACAGCCGCGGCGAGCGAATCGGCGTGCTTCACGACTTGATGCTTGATTTGCGGACGGGGCGCATCGCCTATGGCGTGGTGATTCTTGACCATGCGCCGGAATGGAGCGAGCGGGTCATCGCCGTTCCCTGGAACGCGATGTCCCCCGGTCCGGACGTAGAGCATTTCCGCATCAATGCGCTTCGCGACTGGATCGAGCGTGCGCCGTCGATGCAGCCGGATGCCATGCCGAATTTGCTGGACCATGAGTGTGCGGTCCTCATCCACTCGTTCTTCGGCACCCGGCCGTATTGGGAAGCTGGCGGACAACAGCACTCGTAGGCCTTCCGCTGGGTCAAACGCTAACTTTATGGAGCCCGAAATGAAGATTCAACACACTTCCGCGCTACTCGCAGCGCTTGTAGCGACATCGCTGGGTCTGGCCGCCTGTCAGCAGCGGTCGGCCGACACCGCCACGCCCCGCGCAGACAACACGGCACCGAGCGTCGCCGCAACAACCACGCCGAGCACGAGCACGCCAAGCATGGACACGGCAAGCACGAACACGCCAAGCATGAACGCGCCGAGCATGAACGCGCCGAGCATGAACGCGCCGAGCTCGACCACGCCAAGCGACGCCACGACCACCAACCCCGTCGACAAGGCGGTCGCCGCAACCGACGACGCCGCGATCACGGCGAAGGTCAAAACGGCCATCCTTGCCGAGCCCGGGTTGAAGTCTTTGCAAATCAACGTGGACACCAAGGACGGAACCGTCACATTGTCCGGAACTGTCGACAACGCTGATTTGCGCGACCGTGCGAAACAACTCGCTTCGTCTACCTCGGGGGTCAAGGGGGTGGTTGATCAACTGACGGTCAAGGTTTCCTAAAGCGCCGAACCGTCGTCGACCGCGATCGCACCAAGGGTATTTGACGCGAGTTCATGGGGCCGTCCCGCTCGCGATGCGGGGCGATCGCGGCAGCAGTAGGCTTCTGTGTCGACCGGCTACGCCTGCTTTCCGGCAAGGGAAGGCTGGGCTCGAGCCTATTTTTCAGCGCGACCCGGAAGCGGTAACCGCTGCAACAGGGTCCGCGGCTCTCGCCGCGGGCCCTGTGCTTCTTGGGATGGAAACGACGATCGTCGTGCCCCGGTCGGGCTGGCTTGCCACGGAAAGATTTCCTCCGAGTTGTTGAGCGCGTTCGCGTATGCCCCGGATGCCGTGTGATTCCGGCTTGCTGATATCGACCGGGCTCATGCCGACGCCGTTATCGCGCACCTGAAGGACGTACGCCGAGTCCGTGGCCTCCAGTTCGACCGCGACGTTGGTCGCCTTAGCGTGGCGGGCGACGTTGGTGAGTGTCTCTTGGAAGATTCGGAACAAGGTCAGGGCGATGTCGCGCTCGATGGGGATATCGGGGTCAGGCGTCTCGACAATCACCTGGACCCCGGTATGCTTTTGATGTTCCGACGCCTGCCAGCGCAGCGCCGCCGCCAGTCCGAGATCGTCCAGGATGCTGGGTCGGAGATCCGTCACGATCTTGCGCGTCGCGGCCACCGCCGCCTCGACGAGCTTCACCATTGCGGAGCGCTTTTGACGCAGTGAGGCAAGCTCCGGCGGAAGCTGCTCGCCGAGCCAGTCCAGATCCATGCGCAGCGCCGTCAGGGTCGATCCGAGCTCATCGTGAACCTCGCGCGCAATGCGCGCCTTCTCCTCTTCCCTCACCGTCTGGAGGTAACGCGACAGCGACCGAAGCTCCTCGCGCGAGCGCTCGATCTCGAGTTGCGCCAGCCGCGATTGCGTATCGTCGAAAACCAGCCCGTCCCATAATGTCGCATGATCGGTGCGGCGAGGCTGGGCCCGGATATTGATCCATTTTTCGGTCGGCTCGTGTGGAGTCCGCAGCCTGCCGCTCCAGGTTAAGTTGGCAAGGTGCTCCGCCGACGCATCGAGGGTGGCGAAGAGGTGCGAGCGCTCCTCCTCGGGAACGAGCGAGAAAAATGCATCCGCATCGGTGACCAACGCAGTCTCCGCAACTCCGGTGAGCGTTTGCGAGCCGCGGTTGACATACGCGAACGAAAGTCTTTTCGACCCGTCCCGAACGAGCTGAAAGACCATCCCGGGGACGTTCGCCGTCATGCCTTCGTACCGCTGCTCGCTTTCCTTGAGCGCGATTTCCATCTCCCGTCGCACGGTGTTGTCGTAGCACGAACACAGATAACCACAGAAATTGCCCTGCATATCGTGATACGGGCGCCCGACGCATATCATCGAGCCGAAAACGCCGTTCGCCCGGCGAAGCCGGAATTCGACTTCAAAAGGCCTGCGTGCCGCGAATGCCTTGGTGAAACTGTCGGACCAGCGGGGGCGATCGTCCTGATGCATTCCGTCCAGCCAACCATTGCCGAGCTCCTGTTCGGATGGCCGGCCGGTGTATTCGAGCCACGCTTGATTCAGATAATCGCAAGCGCCGTTGGGGTCGCTTCTCCACACGAGATTGGGAAAATCCGAGAACAGCGCAAAATAGAAATCGCGCGATCGTTCCGTCTGCTCCCGCAACTCGATGCGCTGCGTGGCATCTCGCGTGACGACCGAAAAACCGCGCAGTTGCCCGCCCTCGTCGCGGATGGCCGAGACCACATCGTCGCCGCAATAACGCGTCCCGTCCTTGCGCACGTGCCAGCATTCCTCCTCGAAGTAGCCGCGTCGCGTAGCGATCGACAGTTGCTTTTCGGGCGGCTGTTCGCGATCGGTGGGATAGAGCATCGAAAAGGGTTTGCCTATGGCC
>Ga0193751_1001510_pt1 | contig 14847 bp, 13 predicted proteins | sample L1c2metaG_FD_143050 | JGI IMG/M metagenome (GOLD analysis project Ga0193751, IMG submission 143050) | Soil microbial communities from a riparian zone of the East river system, Colorado, United States - L1c2 | ecosystem: Environmental > Terrestrial > Soil > Riparian zone | place: USA: East River... | reverse complement strand
GCGGGTTCTCACGGCGAACCTTGTTGACGACTGTGATCAGCTCGCGAAGGCTGCTGGGGCTGTCACGGTCCCAGCTGCGAATCTGGTACTTCTCGGAGTCGAGGTATTCCTCGGAGCCAGGCTCCTTGGCGCGATTCTCCCCGAGCTCGAAGGCGGGTCCGTAGACCCCGTAGCTCGCGCCCAGCGTTGCGGCCAGAACGAGGCGGGCGGCGAATGCCGGCCGGCCGCCGGTCTGCAGGTACTCGGTGAGGATGTCGGGCGTGTTCGGCCAGAGGTTGGGGCGCAGGAACTCACGAATCGGCAACGACCGCAGCTCGGTGAAGTACTGGCTCAGCTCCCAGCTCGTGTTGCGCCAGGCGAAGTACGTGTACGACTGGCTGAAGCCCGACTTCGCCAACCGGTACATCACCTTCGGCCGCGTAAATGCTTCCGAGAGAAGGATCACGTCGGGGTGGTCGCGCTTGAGCTCGCCGATCAACCATTCCCAGAAGGGGAACGGCTTCGTGTGAGGGTTGTCGACGCGAAAGATCTTTACGCCCTGATCGATCCAGAAGACGACGATCGACAGCACCTCCGCCCACAGCTCCCGCCACGCCTCGCACTCGAAGTCGAACGGATAGATGTCCTCGTACTTCTTCGGCGGGTTTTCCGCGTATTGGATGGAGCCGTCGGGACGATGACGGAACCATTCCGGGTGCTCCTTGGCGTAGGGATGGTCGGGCGAGCACTGGAACGCTATGTCCAGCGCGATCGACAGGCCGTGCTCGCCGGCGGCGCTGACCAGTCGCCGGAAATCGTCCAGCGTCCCCAGCTGCGGATGGATTGACTTGTGGCCGCCCTCCTCGGATCCGATCGCCCACGGGCTTCCCGGTTCGTCGGGTTTAGCCTTCACGCTGTTGTTGGCGCCCTTGCGGTGGGTGCGGCCGATGGGATGGATGGGCGGGAGGTAAAGCACGTCGAATCCCATGCCGGAGATGTAGGGCAGCCAGTCCTCGACGTCCCGAAACGTCCCATGCTTGCCTTGCTTGCCCGCGGACCTGGGGAACATCTCGTACCACGCGCCGTAACGGGCGCGCTCGACTTCGATGATGACTTCGACCTCGCGTCCATAGGTTGTAGACAGGCCGCGGTCGGCGTGCCGTTCCATGAGCACGGCGAGGTCTGACCCGAGGGCCGCGGTGGCTTCAGCCTTGCCCGCTCTAAGCTGCGTCGCGTAGGTGACGAGCTTTTGGCTGTCGGGCGCAGCGGCTCGAGCCGCGGCCGCGTCCACGAGCCGGGCCGCGACCTCGAGCTCCCAGGTCACGTCCTGCCCGGCTTCGACCCGCTTGGCGAACTGGCGGCTCCAGGTCCCGAATCGGTCGACCCAGGCTTCGATGGTGAAGAGGTAGGTGCCGAGCTCGGTGACCACGAACTCGGCCCGCCACCGATCGTTGGGGAGGGGCACCATCGGCACCTCGGTCCAGGTCGAGCTGCTCTGGTGGCGGTACCGGATGACGGATGCGAGCGCATCATGGCCGTCGGCGAAAATGTCGGCCTCGACCGCCACCTTCTCGCCGATGGTCCGTTTGGCGGGGAAGCGCCCGCCGTCGATCTCCGGCGAGACCGCCTCGATGGCGACCCGCCTTCTCCCGTCTTCTCGCGGCCCCGCGAGATCGGACGACTGGGGGGTGGTGGGCCTCCGCTTCACCGGTGCGCGAGCCACGGTTAAATCGTGCCACGCCTGCGCGCTCCCATGTATCGCCAGGCATGTGTTCGAATATGAACGTGGGGACGCTGAGATCGATCGATCCCGCCAACGGCCGCGAGCTGGCCCAATTCCCTGAGCTGGATGCGGCCGGGATCGAGGCCGCGATCGCCCGGGCCTGGGGCTCGCGCCACTCCTGGCGTGACATCGGCGTCGACATGCGCGCGACCCTGCTGCGCTCCGTGGCCGGCGTTCTGAGGGCAGACAAGGCGCGCTACGCCGCACTGGCGACCGCCGAGATGGGCAAGCCCATCGTCGAAGCCGAGGGCGAGGTCGAGAAGTGCGCCTGGACCGCGGCATGGCTGGCGGACAACGCTGCCCGCCTGCTCACTGACGAACCGATGGAGAGCACCGCGACCAGGAGCTACGTCAGGTTCCAGCCGCTAGGGGTGATCCTCGCGGTGATGCCCTGGAACTTCCCCTTCTGGCAGGCGTTCCGGGCCGGTCTCCCTGCGCTCGCGGCTGGGAACGTGATGCTGCTCAAGCACGCTTCCAATGTGCCCCAATGCGCGCTCGCCATCGAGGAGGTTTTTCGCGAAGCCGGTGTGCCGGATGGGGTCTTCCAGACTCTGCTCATCGGCTCTGGCGCGGTGGAGAAGATCATCGAAGACCGTCGCGTATCGGGCGTCACGCTCACAGGCTCCGAAGCCGCCGGCGCTCGAGTTGCGTCGACTGCCGGCAAGACGATCAAGAAGTCGGTGCTCGAGCTTGGCGGTTCGGATCCTTTCATCATCCTGGGCGACGCCGACATCAAGACCGCGGCGACGGTCGCGTGCCGCGCGCGAAACCAGAACAACGGCCAGAGCTGTATCGCGGCGAAACGATTCATCGTTGTGGACTCTGTCGCCGACGAGTTCGAGGCGCTTTTCGCCGACGCGGTTCGCGCGCTCAAGGTCGGCGACCCCAAGGATCGTGGCGTGCAGGTCGGCCCGCTCGCCCGCGAAGACCTCATCGCCGATCTGGAGCGCCAGGTGTCGGAGTCGGTGCAGCTCGGCGCTCGCCCGCTGGTCGGCGGGAAGCGCGTCAACGGCGATGGGTACTACTTCGAGCCCACCGTGCTCGTGGGCGTGCGGCCGGGCATGCCGGTTTACCACGAGGAGACCTTCGGCCCCGTCGCGGCTGTGATCCGCGTCAGCGATGAGGAAGAGGCGTTGCGGGTGGCCAACGATTCCGATTTCGGTCTTGGCTCGAGCATCTGGACCAGCGACGTCGAGCGAGGCGCACAGCTGGCCGAACGCGTCGAGGCGGGCCTGGTGTTCATCAACGGCATGGTCGCCTCGGACGTGCGCTTACCTTTCGGCGGGGTCAAGAAATCGGGCTACGGGCGCGAGCTCTCGGCGTACGGGATCAAGGAGTTCACCAACATCCAGACGATCTGGATCGGCCCGGCCAAAAACTAAGCGCCCCAAAACCAAATTCCGCCCCCCTGACGCCAACGGTGCGCATCCCGCGTTCTCCACACGCCCCTTTGGCGCCAGAGGTGCGGAATCTCAGTCTTTACAGCGTGGGTTGGCGAAACCCTGCTGGAGGTCCACGCTCGGAGGGTGGCCAGGACACCCTTCATTCCGCCCGAGCTGGCCGGCAGACCCTTCACTTTGGCGGAGGCGCGCGCGGCCGGGCTTACAAAGAGCGCGCTGAAGGGCAAGACGTGGCGAAGGCTCAGTGCCGAGCTCTACTGCCGAACGGAATTGGGCGAGAATCCTTCGCTGCTCCTTTCGGCATGGCAGCGCTTACTTCCGGCGGAGGCTGTCTTCTCCGGTGCCACTGCGGCGTGGTTGCTCGGCCTCGACCTGGAACCGATCGACCCAGTCCAGATCGTGGTGCCACCAGAATCGGGCATCCGTTCGCGGGCCGGGCTCAGCGTTCGACGCTGTGAGCTCTCACATGCTGAGGTTGTCTCCATCCGCGGGCTGCGCGCGACGGCGCTGCCATTCACCCTTGCCGCGCTCTGCCTGGAGCGCACGGCAGTTGAAGCACTGGTCGCCATCGACATGGCGGTCCGTGCCGGTCTCACCGACGCTGCCGCTCTCGGCCGTTATGCCCAGGCAGCGCAAGGTCGCCCTGGCGAGGGCAAGCTGCGTTCGCTTGCCCAGTTCGCGGCTCCAGCGGAATCTCCGATGGAAACGCGCCTTCGCTGGCTTCTGATCCAGGCCGGCCTGCCGCGCCCTGAGGTCCAGACGAACCTCCATGACAGCAAGGGGCGGTTCATCGGCCGGGCCGACCTCTATTACCCCGCGGCGAAGCTCGTTCTCGAGTACGACGGCGGCAACCATCGGGAGCGCCTGGTCGAGGATGACCGCCGCCAGAATCTGCTCATCAACGCCGGATTCAGGCTCCTGCGTTTCACGGCCGCCGACATCCACAATCGCCCGGACGTCGTCGAGGCACAGGTTCGCAGCGCGCTGGGCATGGCTACCCCAAACGCACCGCTGGCGCCAACGATGCGCAAACGCAAGCGTCAAAGCAAACCGTTGACGCCAAAGGTGCGGAATCGACGCCGCGACTGGGGCGCCACACCTCGGCGCTTGTTGGAAGCAGTGCGAGGCCGCTAGCGGTTGGTTTCTCTCCGCACGAATAACGCAGTGCCCACGATCATGAACACGGCGAACAGCAGCGCCAGCACTGCCACGTTGGTCACCGGGCTCACCAGCACGACCCGCTTGTAATCCGCCGATCCGGCGAAGACGACTCCTCGTGCCAGGTCGATGACGTAGCGCATGCGCGACGCCAGCGACGCAACCTCCAGATACCAGGAGGTTGTTGATGGGGCTGATCAATCCGGCCAGGAAGTACTGCGGCAAGAAGACGAAGTTGAAGATCTGGTTGGAGGCCCGCGAGTCGCTCATGGTGTTGAGCAGGAGTAGGCCAAAAGCGCCGCCCATGAAGCACGAAAGCAGCGCCACCGGTATCAGTAGCAAGAGCGCGGTGGCGGTGAGCGGGACGCGGAGGATCGCCGCGAAGATGACCATCGGCAGCACTTGCATGATCGCGACCATCGTCTCTCCGAGGATCTTTCCGACGACGATCGAATAACGCGAAACCGGCGACACGAACATCTCTTGTGCGAAGTCGTTTTGGCGGTCGTCCATCAACGACGTCAAGCCCTGGGCGGTGGACTGGAACAGGGTCATCCCCAGGAAGCCGGTGAACGTGAAGCCGATGAAGTTGAATCCGGCGGCCTTGCCGAGGTTGAGCTGCAGGGTGCCGCCGAGTAAGAAGATCATCGCGAAAGGAAAGATGACCGCGGCGACCATGCGTCCCGGGTCGCGGAAGAACTTCAGCAAGTCCCGCCCCGCTAGCGCCATGACGACGTTCAGCTCACGCATCATCGCCACTCGCGAGAATCCGGAGGTAGGCGTCCTCGAGGGTTGGTGATTCCGTCCGGAGCATGGTCAGCGGCTCTTTGATTGCATGGATCACCTCGTAAGCGCTGTGCCCACCGAGGCTGACGATGAAGTGGCCGTCCTCGCTGAACGCCAGCTTCATCTGCTCGAGCCGCCGGCGCAGCGCGCCGCGATCCGCCGCGTCGATGTGGAGCCGTTCATGCGCCAGCTGAGCTTTGACCTCGCGAGGTGAGCCCTGGGCGGCGACGCGGCCGTGATCGAGGATGCAGATTCGATTGGCGTCTTCTGCTTCGATCAGCTGGTGAGTGGTCAGGCAGATCGTGATCTCACGGCGCCGTCGCAAGTCCTCGATGTACTGCCACAGCGTCCGCCGGCTTGCCACGTCGAGGCCGCTCGTGGGCTCGTCCAGAAACAGGACGCGCGGGTGGTGCATGAGCCCGCGGATGATCTCCAGCTTCCGCTGCATGCCGCCCGACAGGCGGCGCACCGGCTTGAAAACATCGGCACCCAGCCCGATCATCTCCGCCAGCTCGCCAATCTGGTGGCGGTAAGCGGACGGCATCAGGCGGTACAGGGCGCGGTACGGGTAAAGGCCGTACAGGATGGCGTGAAAGCGCACGTTTTCCTCGCCCGTGAGGTTCATGTCCAGCGAGGGGTTCTGGAAGATGATCCCGACTTCGTGGCGGACCGCGCTCGCCTCGCGGACGATGTCATGGCCGGCGATGCGCACGGTCCCGGACGTCGGCGACAGTGTGGTCGTGAGGATCGAGATGGTGGTGGTCTTGCCGGCGCCGTTGGGACCGAGCAGCGCAAAGAACTCGCCAGCCTCGACGTCGAAGCTCACACCATCGACAGCGTTGACCTTGCCTTTTCGGTAGCGCTTGACGAGGTCGCGGACCTCGATCGCGGCGGTCATCTGGATTACGCCGAATTGGCGGGGGCCCTCTTGGCCGCCTGCAGGTGCTTTCGAGCCAGTACCGAATAGCTGTCTTTCAGCGCATCCTTCGGGTCTAACTCGAGGCTCCGGGCTTTCTCGGGCAGGACCTCGAGCGGTCCTTCGAGCTCAACGAACGATCCAAAATCGAGGGTGTCGAGTGTGACGGTCACCACGCCGTCGAGAATCCAGGCGGCGCGGCGCTTGTTGTAAGTGAACTCGACGTGAAAGCCGAGCTCGGCCAGAAGGTCGAGCGTCGCATGCGCGTCCTTGACCTCGACCTCGGTCTCCTCTCTCACCTTGACTCCACCCACGAACTTGGCCGGCCCCTTTGCGGTGAGCACGCCGCGCGGGCCGCCGTTGAGCACGCGAAGCCTCAGCGTTGTGTTGCGCGTCGACTTCCCCGGGCCGTCGAAGCGGTAGTTCTCCTCGTCGTACTTACCCTCGAGCTTCGCGCCGCGCTTGCGCAGCAGAGTGCGTAGCCGGGCGTGATCGCGAGGGCCTGCAACGCGGAACTTCAGCTCGCATTCGACGCTGCGATCGCGGGCGCGATGATGCGGTCGGCCCTTTGTCACGGAGGGAGATTAAGTTAAGCGGCGGCCTTCTTTGTGATTCGGTAGAGAGCTGTCGTGACCGCGGTGCACTCGTCCTCGACGTAATCCAGCCCGCCCGCCTCAGCGATCCGGCGAGCCTCGTTCGAGCGGATGTCGAGCTGAAGCCACAACGCTTTTGCCCCCACAGCCACAGCCTGACGCGCGATTTCCGGTGCGTCGGCCGACGGCCTGAACACGTCGACCACGTCGATCTTCTCAGGCACTTCCGCCAGAGATCGGTACACGCGCTCGCCGAACAGCGTGTCCGCGTGAGGGTTGATCGGGATGATCCGAAATCCACGCTGCTGAAGGCCCACGGGCACGGATCCGCCGGCCTTGAAGGGATCTCGCGATGCCCCGACGACGGCAATCACCGTCGATGCCTCGAGGATCTCCTTGCCTGTTTTGCTCACGACAACTTCAAGTTCACAGCGCCGGCTTCGATTCCAAGCAGCGGCTGCCCAGCGGCGTAGCGGCGGATCTGCTCGCCGGCAAAACGGTAGCCGCGCGACTCCCATCGCGTGACCGCGCCCGCGACGTGCGGCGTGATGAACAGGTTCGGCGCCTGCCACAACGGATGCTCGGAGGGCAGTGGCTCGGGATCGGTAACGTCAAGTGCCGCGTGAATACGTCCGGAAGTCAGCGCCGCAAGCAGCGCGTCGGTATCGACTGTCTTGCCGCGGCCCGCGTTGACGAACAGCGAGCCTTGCTTCATCCGCTCCAGGAATGCTGCATCGACGAACTTCTCGGTCTCGGGCCCCAGCGGCAGGAGGTTGACGACAACGTCCGCCTCAGGCAGCAGCCGCGGAAGCTCATCGGTCGACCGCGCGTCATCGCGCCGGTGCCTGGCGACGCCGATGACGTGCGCGCCGAACGGAGCCAGCCGAGCCGCGACTGCTCGCCCGATCGAACCAAAGCCGACCACCAGCACTGTCGCACCCTTGAGATCGTCGATCGGATGCCGCCATCCATCGGCAACCTCGGCGATGTCGCGGTTCCATTCGGCGCGTCGGTGCTGATCCCAGAATTCGAGCAGGCGCCGCCGCCTCGCGAGGACGACCGCGATCACCCACTCCGATACCGGCGCGTCGTGGACGCCGACCGCCCTGCATACAACGACCCCGGGTGGCACTTTGGGCAGCAGCCAGTCGACACCGGCGCTGAGCGCCTGGATCACCCGCAGACCCGGGAGCTCGTCGAACAGGCCGGGTAGCCGGCCTGCCACATCGAAGTTGAGAACCACGAACTCGACATCCCGTGCCGGTTCGGCGACGAGCTGGACGCCGTCAGGTAGCGGCTCCAGCTCGCGCCTCATTGGCCCGTCCGGGACGAGTACTTTCAAATCTGGGTCGGTGCTAGGCGGCCCGAATGCCAGACTCGCGCTGTTCGAGCGCGAACCCGAGCACTTCCTCGACCCGTCCGGCAAGGTGGAACGTCATCTCATTGCGGACGCTCTCGGGGACGTCGTCGAGGTCCTTCTCGTTGCGCTTCGGGAGGATGACCTCCTTCAGGCCCATCCGGTGGGCGGCCAGCACCTTCTGCTTGACGCCACCGATTGGCAGCACCAGGCCCTGCAGCGTGACCTCACCGGTCATGCCGACCGTGCTCCGAACCGGGCGACCCGTAAGCAGGCTCACGATCGCCGTCGTCATCGTCACGCCGGCCGACGGACCGTCCTTGGGCACTGCGCCCGCGGGCACGTGGATGTGGAACGCCTTCTCGATCGCGTCCGACTCAATCCCCAGCTCAGCCGCGTGTGACCGCACGTACGAGAGCGCGATCTGCGCCGACTCCTTCATGACGTCACCGAGCTGGCCCGTTAGGAGCAGGCTGCCCTGGCCCTTGGAGACCGGGGTGGCCGTCGCCTCGACGAACAGCACGTCTCCGCCCACGCCGGTTACGGCGAGGCCTGTGGCCACGCCTGGCACCGACGTCCGAGCGGCAACCTCGTTGTCGAACTTGGGCTTGCCCAGGAACTCGCGCACCCGCTGCTGCGTGATCTCGACCGGTGGCGTCAGCGCCCCCGTCGCGACCTTGGTCGCGATCTTGCGAGTGATCTTTCCGAGCTCGCGCTCGAGATTCCTCACGCCGGCCTCGCGAGTGTGGTCGGTGATGACGGTCATGACGGCTTCATCGGTCACGGTGACCTCGTCGTCCTTCAATCCCGCCTGCTTGACCTGGCGCTTCATAAGATGGTCCTTCGCGATCGCGACCTTCTCCTGCTCCGTGTAGCCATCAAGCCGGATGAGCTCCATCCGGTCCAACAGCGGCGCCGGGATCGTCTCCGACACGTTGGCGGTCGGGATGAACAGCACCTCGGACAGGTCGAGGTCGACCTCCAGGTAGTGGTCGCGGAACGTGTTGTTTTGCGCGGGGTCGAGCACCTCGAGCAGCGCCGCCGACGGGTCGCCCCGCCAGTCGCTGCCGACCTTGTCGATCTCGTCCAGCATGATCACCGGGTTCTTGGTCCCGGCTTCTTTCAGGGCGCGCACGATCCGGCCCGGAAGCGCCCCGACGTAGGTGCGCCTGTGGCCGCGGATGTCCGCCTCGTCGCGGATTCCGCCCAGGGACACGCGCGTGAACTTGCGGCCGAGCGCGCGGGCGACCGACTCGCCCAGCGAAGTCTTGCCGGTTCCGGGAGGCCCGACCAGGGTGATGATCGCGCCCGAGCCGCGCCCGCCGAGCACCTCGAGCCCGCGCTCCTTGCGCAGCTTGCGCACGGCGAGGAACTCGATGATCCGGTCCTTCACGTCATCCAGCCCGGTGTGGTCCTCGTCGAGGATTCGCCGCGCTTCCACGAGGTCGTAGTTGTCCTCCGACCGCACGTTCCAGGGGATGTCGAGCATCCAGTCCAGGTAGGTGCGAATCCAGCCGTACTCCGGGTTCTGCTCGCTGGTGCGCTCCAGGCGGTCGAGCTCGCGGTCGACCTCGACACGCACTCCGTCCGGCATCCCAGCCTTGACGACCCGCTCGCGGTAGGTGGAAACGACGTCATTGCTGCCCTCGTTGAGCTGCTTCTTGATCGCCTCCAGCTGCTGCCGAAGCAGGAACTCGCGCTGAGTCTTCTCCATGCCCTCGGCAACGTCGCTGCGGATCTTCTCCTTCAGCGATGCGTCGGCGAGGATCTGCTTCGTCCAGCCGATCAGCTTCGCCAGCCGCTCCTCGAGGTCGATCGTCTCGAGCACCTCGAGCTTCTGCTCGGTGGTGAGGTCGGGGGAGTAGCCGGCCAGGTCGGCCAGGTGTCCGGGCGTACGGGCGGCGCGCAGGAACTGAACGATCTGCGGGACGCCTCGCGACTCGACCAGGTTCTCGAGCATTGCGCGGTACTCGCGCGCCAGCTCGGTCGCGCGCTCGGTCGGGGGTTCTGGGTCGGAAATGGGGTCCGCCTTGACGAAGAGCGCCCCGCCGATGTCGGCCTGACCGCTGCCCAGCCGGGCGCGGTACTCGCCGCGGAGCATGAACGCCTCGGCGCCGGTCGGGAGCTCGGTGCCCTCGCCCAGGCGGGCGACGGTGCCGATGCTGCCGTACTGGCCGTCGATCCGGGGCACGAGCAGGATCATCCGGTTGCCCTGGCGGGCAGCCTCGAGGGCCGCCTTGGCTGTGTCGCCTTCGACGGCGAGGGTGACGGTCATGTGCGGTAGGACGACCACGTCGTCCATCGGCATGACGGGAAGCAGTTCAGACTTGGGCGTTGGCATTTTCAGGGTCTCCTCGAGTTCATAACTAGTGAACGTTTTTCCCCTATTGGCTAATTCCCAATCGGGCAGGGGAAGGTTCCCTAGAGTCCCCCAAACCGCCGCCGGCTAAACGCGGGTGACGCTCCCGGAGGCCGCCCCGCGCCGGGAGACCGCGTCGATGACGACGGCCGCCAGGAGCACCAGGCCGGTCACGATGTACTGCCATTCGACGTCGGAGATGCCCTGCAGGTAGAGGCCGTTGTAGATGCCTGCGATGACCAGCCCGCCCAGCACGCCGTGGAGCGGTTTGCCCCTGCCCCCGAACAGGCTGGTGCCGCCGATGACCGCGGCCGCCACGGCATAGAGCACGTACTGCCCTCCCTGCACATTGTTCGACATCCCACCAAGGAGGGAGGCGTAGAGCAGGATGGCGACACCGGCAGTGAACGAGCAGAGGCCGAAGGCCAATGTGCGAACGAGCGAGACGTTGATGCCGGCCCGGCGCGCCGCCTCCGGATTGCCGCCGATGGCATACATGTAGCGCCCGAACTTCGTGCGCTGTAGGAGGATGGTCCACGCTCCGAGCACTACCAGAACGATGGGGATGAACCAGGGCACGCCTTCAAGGGTGCCGAGGTTGGCCCGGTTGGTGTTGCAGATCGCCACGACGACGATGGCCACGACGGCGATCAGCCCGATCTTGATCAGGGAAAGGCTCGCGGGCGGCGCGACAAGGCCACTCCTGCGCCGTCGAGAGTCGCTGAGCCAGATCCCGAGACCGAGCCCGACCACAACGACCCCGGCCCCAATCCAGGACACGGTGGGGTCGATCGTGCCCCACATCAGGTGGTAGATGACAGCGAGGTTGTCGCTCTGGCCCGCCAGGTTTGGATAGCCGGAGAACGGCCCGAGCAGGAGGATCTTCAGGAAGATGCCGTTGGCGATCAGGAAGCCGGCAAGCGTGACGATGAAGGACGGGAGGCGCAGCCGCGTGATGAGCGTGCCCTGGATCAAACCGAACACCGTACAGACGAGAAGACCCGCAAGGATGGCGGGAATCCAATGCCAGTCTCTTGTGGTGGGCTGAATGAGCTGCACGGTGATCGCGCCGCCGATCGCGCCGACAAAGCCAACTGACAGGTCGATCTCGCCCAGGACCAACGCGAAGCCCTCGGCCATGGCGAGCACCATGATCACCGCGGCCTGCTGAAAGAGGTTGACCAGGTTGACGGGTGATATGAAGAGGTTGTGCGGGCTGATGATCGTAAACACGACGAGGATCGCGACCATGGCGGCGATGACCGGGAGGACGCCACTTTCGCCAGCCCTGATGCGCGCGATGTACCCGCGCACGTACTCGCCCAACGTCTGGGCGACGACCCCAGGCGGTACCTCAGCGGCCGCAGCTTCCGGAGAGGCGGTGAGGTCTGGCGCCGTTTCGGGCGAGGGCAGTGCCAGCTCAGCTCTCCTTGGCGCGAGCGCCGTTGGTGCGGCCAGAACCACCCGTGGTCATGTACTCCACGACTCTCTGCAGGTCGAATTTCGCAGCGTCGTCCTGAACGACCAACCGTCCGAGATAGAGAACCGCGATGCGGTCCGCGACTTCGAAAACGTCGGTGAGGTTGTGCGAGATGACCATCACCGCCAGGCCGCGGTCGCGTAACCGCTTGATCAGGTCGAGCACTTGCCTCGTCTGCACCACCCCGAGCGCCGCCGTGGGCTCGTCCATGATCACCAGCTTCGAGTTCCACATCACAGCCTTGGCGACCGCTACCGACTGGCGCTGTCCACCAGAAAGCGACGCCACCGGCTGGCGGATCGATCGCACCGTCGTCACTCGCAGGCTCGCCAGGGTTTCGCCGGCGGAGCGTTCCATGCTGTCTTCGTCGAGCAGCCCGCTTCTGACGCGTTCGCGGCCCAGGAACATGTTCTGCACGATGTCGAGGTTGTCGGCCAGGGCGAGGTCCTGGTACACGATCTCGATCCCGAGGTGCGCGGAATCGCGTGCGTTGCGAATGTGCACCGGCTGGCCCTGCCAGTAGATCTGTCCATGGTCCGGCTGGTAGATGCCAGCGATGCATTTGGTGAGCACGGACTTGCCTGCCCCGTTGTCGCCGGCCAGTGCGGTCACCTTGCCGGCCGGCAAGTCGAGGTCGACGTGATAGAGAGCTTGCACCGCGCCGAAATGCTTGTCCAGCTCTCGGATCTTGAGCAGCGGCTCGTTGGCCTGAGTTGGTGCGACGGCCGCCGTCATCTCACGTTGCATTATCGACGACTCCGAGAAAAGAGTCGGCGCCGCCGCGAGGTGCAGCGGCGCCGTTCATTCAAATGACGAAACTACGCGATGTTGTTGGCCGTGCAGACGGCGGCGCCCGCCTTGCTGCACAGGGTCGCGGCGTCGACGAACTTGTCCTTGATCACAGTCGCTTCCATGTTCGACTTGTTGACCCAGATCGGGACAAGCAGAGAAGCCGGCTGCGAGTTGCCTGTGACGCCTGACGGCGGCGACGTGGTGCCGTTCACCAACGCCGTCGGAGCCGTGGCCCCGGCGCGAAGCACGGTGGCCAGTGCGACCGCGTCCTGCGCCTCGAGGTAGATGGCCTTGTAGACCGATCCGCACTGGTAGTCGGTGAGGACGTTGACCATGCCGTCCAGGGTTGCGTCCTGGCCGGTGGTCGGGATCGTCTTGGCCTTGACGCCTTTGTTCTTGAGGACCTGGACCACTGCATTGCCCAGACCATCGTTGGCCTCGACGGTGGCGTTGATCGCGGAGTTCGCGGTGTACGCCTGCTGGAAGATCGTCCCGCCGACGTCATTCTTCCAGTCCGTGGCGACCTGGTCGCCGACGAGCTTGTAGCCGTCGCTGTTGGTCTTGCCGACGGTCTCCTGCGGCACCGAGTCGCCCCAGATGACCGAGTTGTAACCCATCGCGAACGAGACCGCGTTCGGGTCCGAGTTCTCACCACCGTCGAGCTGGAAGACCTGCGGGCTCTTCACGCCCCATGCGGTGATGCAGTCCTTGAAACCCTGGCCGATCAGCTTGCCGACCTGGACGTTGTCGAAGCTGATGTAGTACGTGTTGGTGCCGGTGAACGTAGCGCGGTCGTAGCTGATGATCTTCACGCCGTGCGACTGCGCGTAGGACTGGATCTGCGAACCGACGCTGCTGTTCAGCGGGTCCATGATCAGGACGGTGGCTCCGGCGGTGATGTCCGCCTGCGCGATCGAGAGCTCCTGCGCCTCAACGCCCTGCGCGTTGTCGATCTTGAACTGCGTCGAGCTGTACCCAGCCAGCTGGAACGCCTTCTGCAAGTAGGGCTGGTCGAAAGCGACGTAACGAGTGGACGAAGTCGTGTCGGGAAGGATCACTCCGACCATTCCCTTGCCTGCCGCGGTCAGGCTCGTCAGCTTGCTCATGTAGGAGAAGTCCTGCGTGAACGAGCTGATGCTGAGGTCGGACGGGACGGTTGCCGGCGAGGCCGTGCCAGTGTTGTTGGTGCCTCCACAGGCCATCACGACGAGCCCGGCGACCATAGCCGCCGGGACGAGTTTGGCGAACCTCAATGTGGCTCTCTCCTATTCAAAGCGATCCCTGGTGCCTTCTTCCCGGCCGATTCCGGGGCGAGAGTGCGCCGGCACGCAGGTGCCTACTCAGCAGCCTTGGCGGGATGCCGCCGGCGCAGAGCATTGCTCAGGCCCGCCGGTTTGTCAAGAGTACGGTAGCGCGCCCATCGATCGTGTCCGGACTCTTGACAAACCTCCGAGGAGCGCCATGATTCCCGGGGCGGGGCAGAACGACGAACAACAAGAAGGGAGACGGAACGCTCGGCTGGCTGCGCGAACGCAACCGCGAGCGCGTGATCGCAGTGCTGCGAACGCTGGGCCGCACCAGCCAGGCCGACATCGCCCGCTCAACCGGCCTGTCGCGGACGACGGTCTCCACGCTGGTCGCGGAGTTGAGGGAAGCAGGCCTCGTATTCGAGGTCGACTCCAAGGCGCCCGATGCGCGGGGAGGAAGGCCTGGGGTGCAGCTCGTGCTGGAGGACTCGTCCCGAGCCGTGGTCGGCATCGACGTCGGACACAGCCATGTCCAGGTCGCAGTGGCCGACCTCGCGCATGACGTGCTCGCCGAGCGTATGTGCAACCTGGACGTCAGAGACCACGCCTTCGACGCCCTCGACCAATCGGCTCGCATGGTGGAGGAGGTGCTCGTCGAAGCGGGCGTCCTGCGTAGCCACGTCATCTGCGCCGGCATCGGGATACCCGGGCCGGTCGACCGCGCGCGTGGGACGGTCGGCTCGGCGACGATTTTGCCAGGCTGGCTGGGCTTGCAAATCGCTGCTGAGATGGAGAAGAGACTCGGCCTGCCGGTCGAGATCGAAAACGACGCCAACTGCGGAGCGCTCGCCGAGCTCACCTGGGGCGCCGGCCGCGATTGCTCCAACTTCGCGTACATCAAAGCGGCCACCGGCATCGGCGCCGGGCTCGTCATGGATGGCAAGCTCCTGCGCGGAGCATCGGGAACCGCGGGCGAGATCGGGCATACGACGCTCGA
>Ga0193751_1001508_pt1 | contig 14853 bp, 30 predicted proteins | sample L1c2metaG_FD_143050 | JGI IMG/M metagenome (GOLD analysis project Ga0193751, IMG submission 143050) | Soil microbial communities from a riparian zone of the East river system, Colorado, United States - L1c2 | ecosystem: Environmental > Terrestrial > Soil > Riparian zone | place: USA: East River... | reverse complement strand
TGGGTGCCAGCTAGGCATTGCAAGTGATGCTGGACGCGATGTTCTTGGCGTAACCAATGGCAACGTGCTGGGGGTTCAGTGTCTCCCAGCAGCCGCTACGCCGTCTGGTCTTCCGAAGCTGGTGGTGCAGGAAGACCTGCCACGAAGGGCCGACTATTCCAGGGCGCTTGAGAGCACCACGCATCCGGTCCTTGGCAGGCCACAGGTTCCGGCTCAGACACCAGCGTTTGCATTTTTCCATGCTGGTGAAGAGACTCTCCCCCATCGACCTGATTACAGAACAGTTTTAGCTACATCTCCAGTCATACCGTTCCCTGGTGTCCAGGTAGCTGTCACGCCAGCGCCAATGGCAGGCCTGGCTATTCAGGAGGATTCACCAAGACGGCGTGACTATTCACGGGTCCTTGAATCCACCACTCATCCGATTACGCCTCCGCAGGCTCCAGCTGCTGCACAGACGCCAACATTCTCATTTTTCCCTGGCGGGCAGGAGGATAACCCTCGGCGTCCTGATTACAGGACAGTGCTTGCGGACACGACCCGTCCTGTCATTACCCTCAATTATCAAATGGCTAAGACGTCAACGTCTGGGCTTGATCTAATTGTTCAGGAAGACTTGCCGCGTAGAGCCAGGGTTGCGGCGCAGACAACTACAGCTTCGCCACTTATCCCAGGTCTTTGCGAACTCGGACTTTTCAATGGGAGCGATACGCTTCTGTTGTTTGGCGGCGTAGATGTGGTGGCCGTCCTAAATTGCGTCATAGTTGCGCTGACGCCTCCTACTTTATTCAATCTTGATATCAATGAGCAGCCGCCGCAACGCGGTGATTACACAAGAACGCTTAGTGATACGACACAACCTACTATTCCGCACGCTTTTAGGACGGCGGCTACGCCATCGGCGCAGTTTGATCTATCTCTTCAAGAAGACCTGCCGCACAGGGGGGATTATTCAAAGGCGCAGGCCACTACCCAGCCAGTATTACCTGTATTTACTCAGGCTGGCACGCCGCCTCCGAACTTTGCATTTTTATCTGCCATCAAAGAGGACAATCCAAGACGGCCCGACTATCGAACTGTACTAGCCGATACATCGCGGTCGGTTGTCCCATATGCGTTCAGGACAGCGGCCACTCCGTCAGCTGAGTTTGATCTATCGCTACAGGAAGACCTGCCACGAAGGAGGGATTACCAATCCGCCCTGGCTTCTTCCAGTCAGCCAGTCCTGCCTGTCTTTGTGCCGGCGCCCCTTCTCGGCTGCCAACTGGGGCTGCACAACAGCAACGATATCCTTGGGCTGCATAATGCTGTGGATGTTCTAGGCATCCCATGCTTGCCAAATGCCTTGACGCCTACGGTCATGGCCAACCTGGCCGTCCAGGAACAACGGCTGATCACAAGGGATTATCGGGCTACGCTTGGTGCCTACCCGGCATTGCCGCCTATCCCTCCTGTTGCGGCCCAGGTTCCGAGTTTCCTGTTCAAGCTTGTTGTTCAGGAAGATGCTCCAAGAAGGAAAGATTATCGTGCCGCGCTAACCGGCGTCGTCGTGCAGCCACGACGGCCTATCCCGCCATTCAGCGGCTGTGAGTTAGCGCTTATCAGTGGCAGCGGTCTTGATACTCTCGGGCTGTCCACACACAATCCCGCCGACACTCTAGCCGCCACCTGTCCGATAACGGCGCCAACGCCGTCCATCATGGCGAACCTGGTGCGCGGCGAAGACTTACCGAGACGCAGGAATTACACACAAGCTCTCATTGCAAGTGGCCCTCGGTGGCAACCTGTACCTGCAGCGGCATTCTTCACACCAACTAGATGGTTCGACCCGCCATCTAGTCCGATGCCCGCCATTTTCATGGGCAAGAACTATCGCATTGTTTTGATGAATGGTCCGGTGCTCGACCCGAAGGTCACGACCGGAGTTGTGCCCCCGCCACCACCACATACATGCGTTATCACCCTGGTGGGCAATAATCAAACTGCCACGGTAACGTTTATCCCGAGCGGGATGACTGTGGCGGTGGCAATTCCGACGGGACCGGGTGGTGCACCTGTGGCCATAACCCCAACTACCGCAAACCAGATTGTGAATCTAGCAGCGATAGTGGCTGGAATAGTGGTGCTAGACCCTAACGATGGATGCCCCTAGTCTTCATTGCTTTCCCAGTGTCCCCCACCAGGATGCCAACGGCGATGGTGATGCCCGCGCCAGCGCTCGCTGTAGTCGCGATCATGATCACCGTATTGGTATGGATGGTACTCATGCCTCTGCGTGAAGGGTCCATGCACCCCGCCGAACGGGGTTTCTATTTCCTGGGCCGCTGAGACTCCGGTCATACAGATGATGAATGTTAAGCTTAAGAATAGGGTTCTCATTTCACTTCCCCAAAATGCGGTTGGCCTTGGCATCAATCTTCGATTTAGAAGATGAAGAAAGATTGCCAGCTTTCACTTGTTGAGTAGCCCGTGCCTTGGCGTTTGCAGCGTGCGACTTGTCTGGCATTGGATATTTCTTCTGTCCGGGCAGTCCGAAAGTGGACGCCTTCAGGTGACTACGGGCTTTAGTTGTCAACTTAGCCATGCATTAAGCTCCCTAACTGAAATCGCGGCAATACGATGTAGGACCGCCAGGTTCTTATTTCCTCGCCGCCGCCCCCGCTAAGATAGCAACTCACAATCGGGAACCCGCGTACGTCCAGGGCATAGGGCCAAGTGTCACTTGTCACTTATATAACCAAATTGTTCTGTACATTAGTAAACTGAATAAGCTCAAACATTCCCGCCCCACTCGCCTCCTGGTGCTGGAATGCACCCCTCCTCACTCGGTTCATTTCTTCTCCGCCAGCGCTAGAATTGCTCGCATTGTAGCGAGCGTCTCCTCGTAATGCCTGCATTTTTCCTCTAGCCGCAAAATTTTGCACCACAGGTCGGGATTATGGGCGACGGGCGTATCAACAATATGGATTACTCTCTTGGCAAGTTCGTCTAGCTCGCTCATCGCTGAGCCTCTCTGATATCCGTTACTTGGAAGAGTCCGCGTGTGCCATCTAGGAATACGACATCGTAACGATCGGTTACTGGCAAGAAATTAATGATTTTTGCCTTGCGCCACTGCCTTGCTCCGAACATACCAATACTCACTTCCACTTCTTGTCCGTCATGAAACTCACCCATCTCATCTCTTCCCTAGATGAATTCTCCTGTTTTCGGGTCATACCTGGAATTGCTCTCTGGGACCCAGCCGCCTTGTCCATCTGGGACTATTTTTCCAAGTGGCGCCGTAGCTTTATTTGTCCACAGAAATATTTCCATGGCTCTTTCTATATCCACGCCGGGGCCGGGAATGGTAGCAACCCATTTCTCGACCTCCGCCACTTGGGCATCGTATTTGCCAGAGGCAAGCCCGGCCAATAGGTCGGACGCGGCCTTGGTCAGGATTGAAGCCAGGGTTGGGGTCTTACCCATCGAAGACAACGCCCTTCGCTTTTAGATCGGCGGCTTTGGCCACGACATTCACAGGATCGTGAACAACCCAGCCCCAGACTAGCGAAGCTAGTGGCATGATTATGCCTGCGATCGTTCCTAGATCGCCGCCGCTGAGAACACCTTTCGTAACGAGGATGCCGCCCCCAATATTGAGAGCGCCGCGTACAAGGCTCAGATATTGGTCGCTAGTGATAGCCATCTCGTATCCTTCCGACTTCCGATCTAATTAATAGCTGTAGCCAAACAGCTAGTGCTTGTCCGACTAGAACCATTTCATAATGCGCCTTTTCATTGGCACTGGGGAACATGATCCTGAACAAATCAGTAAGTTCGTCACCAAACTCTTTGACTGTCAAAGTAGCATCCCTTGGACGTATCATATGAGCGAGTTGTTCGGCTAGTGATGTCTCATCATTCATGAGTCAGTTCCCAATTTTCCTAATATTGCCAGCAGCTCGTCTCCTTGCTGTCTGTTCGTCAATAGCACTGCTTTAGCCGCAGCCACCTTGTCATAGGCAAGTCTCAGTTCGTCCAGGGCGGCTTTGAGTTCCTGAGTAGAATCCTTAACCAGGATGGCGTTTGCTGGTGCTGCGGTGGCCGCTGAGCGGCGGCGCAGATGTGCGGTGTATATCGCCACACCGAAGATAAGAATGGCCGCGATGCCCGTTACGACAAGCGCAACGGCTGCCCCAGAATTCCAGGCGGCGGCTCCGATTGCGATAGCTCCCGCTGCGCCAGTTCCTCCAATAGCCACGTCATGACTAATGGGCACCGCTGGCTCCGGTGGAATGAAGTCTCTGGCGCAGATTTGGGCTTGGGTAATACGGAAGTCCAGCTTGTTGATGGCCGGGTTGAACGAAGGCCGCTCGAACACCGTCATGAAGTTTGCAGTAAGATTGGCAAGTGTCCGTGTGCCCGGTGCCCGCATCATTTTATCAAGCGCCGCGTAGTCAGTCGCCAGTTCCTGTAGCAAGAACATAGCTTGAGTGGTCAAATCTGTAACTGGAAGTTTCTTGTCTTCGGCAAATTGTTCCAGGGCCGTGAGCCTCACGAGGCGCCACTGAGCTATACCCTGGCTACCGTGATCGGTCAACAAAGTGAACTTGGTTGGTAGGTTAATGCCGACTTCCTGAGAACAATTGCCTGTGATAGCGGCTGCTCCCAAAACATGAAGTCCTTTAGAAACAAGGAACTCCATGAGTTCGTTTTGGCGCGGCGTCATTTTACCAACGGGAATTTGGCTAATAGAGCTGCTAGGCGGTCGTTGTGGCCCTTGACCTTGTCCAGAACCGCCTGCAGCCTCGTAGGGTCCACGGCCCTCTCCGCACGCTTCACAAACTCGGCCATAAACCCTTCAATGGTCTCGATCGCTTTTGTGTGTTCATCCAGCAGTTCATTCAGATTATCGACCTGGTCAGCCATTGATTTATCCCTGTTTGAGAGGATTACGTAGGAACCCGTTAAACCCCGCCTCGCCGTCATATGCCTCTACTGTCAAGGTTGCACCGCTACTTTGATAGATTATGGGCGGACCGTCGACGGCATTGCCCAGGACATAGTTGCCGCGTGACGGGAAAGCGCCACCACGTGCGGCGATCGGAGCTTTGTTGCCACTGTTCCAGCCGATGAACCGATTGCCATACGCGGCCTTGGCTGCGCCGCCTGTGTCTTCGGACCCGCCGAAGTAGATTCCATAGCCTGCACCGCCGATAATCATCGATGACGCACAATCCAAGAACCCGCAATCGTCAGCGTTACAGAGGGCGTAGGCACAGCCGTTCTGGAACGTGATGTGGCAGTTCCTAGCCGACAAGAAGCAGGTATTCGAGCCAGGAACGGCCGGCCCGTCCAGCACAATGCCATTTGCTGGGCCTGTAAGGGCCGCTGTGAGGTCATCAAGGCACGGATGGTAGTTGGGGCCGGTACCCTGCGAGCTAAGGTAATAGGCGTGCACAATGACGCCCACAACGTGTAGCTTGCGATAACTTGGATAAAAGGCGTTCCAGGAAGCCAGGCCGATAGATGCGACACCGCTGCCATCGATGGACAGGTCTCTGATGCCCCCGTTGTTGATCCTGGAGGCTCCAGTTGACGGCGCATCATAGACCACTGAGAACCCTGGCGGTCCTGTCCATTTTAGGATGGTGCCTGTGCTAACTATTCCATCAAAGCAATTGGCGCCGCAGAATGCCCCTTTAATGCTGACGTTCGATGCACGAGTAATGGAGTGCTGTAGATAGTAGGTAGTCGGTTCCAAAATGATCGATCCCCCGCCATATTTGGATATGAGAGTTACTACGGCCGAGTTGATGTCATCCGAGGAATCGGCTCCTTTCGCTCTGACGATGATTTCCCAGTCAGCCCAATCAGACATCAATCATTCTCCGCATGACGGTTTGATCACGGGCGAGGTCTCCCACGGCCGTAGGTAGCCACGATGCCAGACATGGTAGGTGCAGTATAGTCCGGCATGAACAGGGAAACGGTGATCGCCAAGTGACGGATCATCGATGATCGGGTTCTCGTAGCTGCCCATCACAGCAGCGGGTGCTGGTGCGGTATATACGCCCTTTTTCTGAAAGCACTCTTGGCCATCGTCCGAGCACACGGTAACGGTTGCGGCTGATGCACTACCTGCCATGGCCGCGAACACGGCAGCTAGATAAACTTTATGCATCCTGTTCAAGACTGTCATCCTTCTTTGGTTTCCGTACCTTTTTGAGCGCTTCCTCTGAAACGCTCGGCTTGTCATCGGCAGTCGTCGTCTGGTTACGGTCATCTACATACTTGGCAGTAGCCATGAGCCTTTCCAAAAAAGAGCGCACAACCTCGAAGTCTTCCTTGGATAGGGCATCACGCCATGACCTGAATGCGGCCATTCCCTGACGGGATGCGGCTTCACCTTCTTTTAGAACTAAAGGTGGCGGCGCGGCTTCGAGGGGATCCCATTCCTTCTTTTCAACTTTGGCTGCTCTCACTCGCAGCGACGGTACGACATCACCCTGGAATTCGACCATAGCTTCGAACAGCTCGATTTTTGAGCCCCGCCACCTGTTTGTGTCGTCGCCGAATAACTTAGCAATGGCTTTGGCGTTGGTCTTGTTAAGGACAATGCCTTGCTGGAACTCTTTGAAATAGAGAACTGGCTGCGCGTCGCCATTCCGGGCAACTTGCTCATTTTTAACCAAGGTCATTGTGACGGTTGTCGGCTCGCCTGAAAGATCAGCGGCCTTGAGATATTTGGAGGGGAACGCTGTCGATATAAGCATGTTTTTCTGTTGCTCCTGTTGATGTCGAAGCACGCGTTTCGCGTGGTCAATGTTCATGATGCATCAAATCTTGGGCGCCGGTTCTTGATGAGAACAAGCTCCCAGTTGTCGTCACCAACGTAGTTTTGTTGTACGACAATGAACCCAGCGCGATATTGTTCGTCTACGGTTCTCTTCAGGTCCAGCGTAGAAATGCCTCCGAGGATTAGGTATTGTTCGTCTAGAGCGTGATGCATGTTCCCTCCTGCTTGAACAGATGGTGCGCCAGGCGCCGCTTCGACCGTCACAGGCGAATGACAGGGCGGCTGCCGGCGCTGTCCTAATTTGAGGCTCGGTGTCCTAGCTTGGGGAAGCGAGTGTCCTATTTTGAGCCGGTTGGTTTATTGGCGGCGTTAAGTGCATGTTGCAGCAAATTCTGGTCGATTGGGGTTTGTGGAAGATTCTATTCGATAGCCCCGTATTGTGTTTCAAAGATATTCATCGCCGCCGTCAAGGCATTCGCTAGAGTTTTAGCGTGATGTGGCGTTAAAACGATCGTAACGTTCTCTTCGATGAAAGGAAGGCCATTAGGAGACTGATCCAGAAACCCTAAGGTTAGGGCGATCTCGGTAGGACTCATTCGCATTCTCGATTGATTTGCAAATATGTTTTTATGGTCTCTTGCGCGTTGCCAAGAAGGAACTATCGGCTGCGGGGTTTGTGTCTGATCGGTGGGCGACTCGTCAGTCATCTATTGCACCATCTTCCCTTCATTCCAGGACAGAGGTTTCGCAATGTAAGCCGTGTCCCCACCCTCATACCTGGCGATATCGGCGGATACCGAAGGAGCCGCATTGGCGACCAATGTCACACCCGATTGCAATGGAAGGAGTTGCTTCTCGTCAAAACTGTCTGCGCTCAAAGCTTCTGGAGAAACATCACGAGTACGACGAAGAAATTCTGGGAAACTCACAAACTGGATGACGAGCGCTACATCGAAAGCCGATGCAATCTGGAAAAGGGTCTCTAGGGTAAGTTTGCCGTACTGTGGGTCCTCGAAACGCGACACAGTGCTTTGTGGCTTGCCGAGAACCTGCGCAAATTTCCCTTGAAGCCAACCGCGCCGCTTTCGAAGCCAGCGGACCTGGTAGGTAATCATTGTCCTCACGCGCGCGCGGACATACGTGTCGCGAAACTCTTTGTCCGAAAGATTCTCGATGACTTTTTTAGAAATCGCAGACATGGGCGCGCTCTGAGTTGTCGAGGATACTATGTCGGCTATTCGATGCCGACGAACGCTGGCACTAATTTTCTCCAGGCGCCACAGCAGTTAACGATTGCTGCTCGTTCGCACTGCTCATGCGGTGACTGGGTCCTAGGACCGTCCCTACGGCCAATTGGCCGAATGCGTCATGAGCAGGCCGAAACGTCATGATCGTTCCGCTCTAGCGGAGTGGCACGGGCTACTTCCACTTGCAAGCTGCTTCCTAACGGCCTGATTGATCCCATCAGGGTCATAGTCGCCTTCAGTTAGCGGCAACCTAGCCCTGAGATGATCTGCATCGAAGGTGGCGCTCGCCCCGTCGGGGAACTCGACTTCGTAACATTTTGGATTGCCAGGGGCACATGAAGTTGCCTGCCAAACGATCTTCGCCTTCTTCCATCCATAGCGAATTCCGTCTCGCCATTTAACTTCCACTTCCTGGCCTTCATGAAATTGGGTCATTATTCACGCTCCACGGTTCCATCATTTCTCCAGGATGCGTCACTTTATTCCGAATAGCCCCATACCGAAACGTCATTTGCTCCATTTTGAATTCAATTGCAGCCTCGAGCAATGCTATTTCCGCCTTTTTTTGCTCGATAACCACGGTTCCTAATTTTGGAGCCGGCGGATGGCCAGGACACAATTCGGATAATTCTGCATATCGCTCAGCCGCCATAGCGAGTCGGTTAAAGCTTTCGAGAAGAGTCATCATCATTCTCCATGTTCCGTCACTTTACTCCGAATATTCTAAGCAGGCTTCCTATTATGAAACAGATGCTACCTACGAGATAGTAGAGGTCAGGATATGGTATTTTCATGATATCCCCTGAGACGTTCTACCCGCCTTCTTCCGTACATAATAAGCTCGATTATATTCTCTAACTTTCTCTCTGTTGGCGGCATTCCAGCGAGCCTGGTTGGCTGCAAACCTTTCCGAGTTGGCTATCTTCCACGCGCTCGCCCTCGCAGCGAACTCTTCCTTGTGCTTGAGGTAGTACTCATGTGAGTTCTGGGAAATCGTATCATTCCTTTTCATAGTGGCCCTAGTGCGGCACGTTTCAGGATGCGCTTGGCAATCTTGGCAACATCGCATTTAGCAATGATGATTGGTCCTTGGCCCCCTGCTTTGGAGGCGCCGTAGATTTCATCTCGGATGATATCTTTGACATTCTTGCGGCGCCGCTTCCTTTCTGCCTCGTCGAGCTTAGCCATTATTACCCCTAGTTTGATCATTAGTTGCAGAACTCACGTTCGCCGGCATACACGCAACCATGATTGATGGCGGTGATTGAGTTGTTCAGTTGCCGCTGGTCTTGCTGGAGTTGAAACTGGTCTTGTTGTTCCCGCAGCTGTTGTATCTGCTGTTGCTGATCATAGTAATCATAGTCTTGTGCATTCGCCCGTCCAATATACATGTTCACAAGTAGGAACATGAACACGAAGAATAGGATTGTAACGATCAACTGTCTCATTTTGGTAGCTCCTTACTGGTGATTAGATATGCTATTGAATCAAGGTATCGATTAGTGGTCTCCGACTGTGCTTTTAGGTGCATTTCAATGTCAGTGCAGATTGAGACTAATGTGTAAAGTGAGTCTCGAATGTTGGTCAAGTTGTTATTGATGGCATCAATTTGTTCCACTGGGAACTCCATCTGAAAGGTAAGAAGGTCATGAGTATTATCGAAGCCGTAAAAACGGTCGAGACTGACGCGGCCGCTCATTTCATGAGCCAACGCACGCCGAAGGCGATGAAGGCGTAGCCGATTGCCAGCAATCCAGCCCAGATAAGGAACGTGAGCCAGCCAGGGTAATGACCGACATCCGGTTCGGGATAGTCCCCATGTCCGGGATCGTCTGGCTGACGGCTAATACCTGTGTCATTAAAGATGTATTTCATGTTGTCCCTCATTTGTTGTTAGGTATTTTCTTTAGCTCGACTTTTTCAACTTCCTGACATGGGGAATTTCTGCCGTAATCGTATCCAACCGTGAAACAGAGAATAGGGAAGCCCGCAACAATCAGGATGCTTAGTATCGCTCCGTACAATTTTCTCATGACTTGTTTGCCTCTGTTGAGAGGGCTGACAGGAAAGCGAGATTGGCATTTCGACTGATATTTGGACTGCTATCTTCTTCAAGGTAGCGGCGAGTAGGATTTGTGATTTGGAAATATCTTAAGCGGTCCGCCACCGCCTTACAGGCTACACAGGCATTGTTGCTCACGAATCTTTTAGTGGCGTGACAAGCCCGGCATTCATGACCTGCATACTGTTTTAAGCCTTTAGCTCTTGCGGCTTCTCGTGGCTCTCTATCTTCAAGTGGTGCCTGTTTACCTTTCATGATTACCTCATTGCTGGCTGTTATTGGAATGATCGCCTAATAGAGCTTTACGAGAAGTCATGAACCGGTTGGGGACCCGTGATCAGCTCTACCTTTTCGTGTCCTTGCAACACGGCCCGTTGACGATCAGCGGCTGCCGGAAATGAACTCCCGCCGGTAACTGGGTTTTGCAATAGGGCGATTCCGCCCTATGCCAAAGCTCAATTGCATTCGTAGTGGCTGTAGCAGGTACCTGAATCGCACGACTGATATTGATGGCAAGATGACCATGCTTGTGCTGGGCCAGAGAGGAAAATAGTGAGCAGCATTGCCTCTATGATTAATCGTATCATTTCACACTCCTTGTTTGTTGACTGGGGTTCGGGCGGCATGATCTAGGGCTTGCCTTCTCAAGTTTCATTTAATTTCTGATAAACAGGACTGCCCACGCAACAAAAGCTATGAATATCACAAAATATCCGTATTCAGGGTGTTCTAACATAGACCCCTCATCTCTGAAACAGACAGGCTTCGAAAGCATCCCACCATTTATGGGAATAAATCGGGCCACAGATGCCTCTGTGGCCCGTAACGGCGGGTCATGCCCGCTAACCTAGACCTTGAGAAGGGTCGCAACCGAAAGGCCGGTGATGCTCAATGCGGAAAGACCGCGTGTTAAAAGCGTAGGGCAATTGCCGCGCGCGGTCAATCACACCGCGTCCTTGCTTGCCAACGAAGTCTTCGACTAGCTCTAGAAATGCAAGGGGCTGGATGCCTAACGATCGGCGAAGATTTGCTGCCATTCTCGTTTGAATATTGTTCTATTTCTATATTCTTCGGCAATATCTCTGTCTGCAATGAGGGTGTTTTTGAGTCCTGGCTCATATTTCTTAGCCCATGCCCCCCAATCCCAGTGTGTCAACTTTATAAGTTTGCCTGGACGGACAGAAAGGTACTTATCACAGACGTGATCTAAAACTTGTTTGCGCTGGCTGCTTTCCCGCAAACGAAGCGCATCATAGAATACGTTGCGCACTGGCTCAGCGCCAAACATCTTAACTTTGTGATATAGATTGGGGGACACAGGGCCGTAATCCCACGCCTCGAAAGCCGTATCTACAAGCCTATTTCCTTCGAACTTTCCTGCATATTCGACCTGCGCGAGATACAATATTTTTTGTAGCGGCAAATTTGACAAGCGCCAGCCGCTCTTCTCGCAAATATATTTTGATGCTGTATCGAGGCGAACGCCAGTCATTAGCCCACGTTCCTCCTGTGAGAGTTTTTCCGCCTATCCCCCATTCAGTATAGCCGTGGATAGTGGGGACCGCTACTTTTTTTCTTGACATTTGCCAAAAATGGAGTCTCGGCGCGTGGACTTTATCCCAAACTTTACCAGTGCCGCGTCCTTAGGCGGTGTGGGAGAGGCGTCTCTCAGTCGAAGGGGTTCGACTGGGTAGTCGAAGGGGTTCGACTGGGTAGTCGAAGGGGTTCGACTTACTTGCAGCGAGGATGGCGCTTCGCAATGAGCCGGGCAGAAATTGCACTGCAGAGCGGCTCATGTCGAAACGTCAATCGACCACCCCGTATTTCTCGGCTTTGGCGGATGCTCTTGTGTCCCGCTGCATCCTTAATGTGGCAGAACTCTTGTCAGAAGACAAGGGTTTTAGATGGGATTATCATCACATTTCTGTGTTCACTCCTATTTTTCGAAGAGGGAGGTTAGCCAGGCTAGGACCCAGACGATTGAGACTCCGACGAGAACTGACATGCAGAATGGGCAGGCTGGCATGGTTATTTCCTTTATTGCTTGACAATGTCTTTCCCAATCATCATTGTAAGTCAAGGAGTTTTACGAATGAGTCCTTTGAGTTCTGAGCTTCTCATGGAGGTTGACCGGTATTTATCGGCCACTGGGATGGGTGAGAAGTATCTTGGGCTGGCTGCGGCTGGCAATGGTCATATTGTACCGAGGCTGCGGCGTGGTGGTGATGTGAGGCTTCGCACGGCCACCAGGGTGCGTGAATTTATGCGACGGCGGCTAAGTGATGAGAAGTGGCTTGCGAGGGTTCAGGAGCTGAAGGGAATCAATCGGGCGACCAGATGACTTTTGACGAGAAGTTGGGTGTAGCTGGCGCTTTTGTGCTTGCTTTAATTGTGGCTTCAATGATTTTGGGGGCGACATTTCTGACACCGAGCTATTGTGAGCATGCAAGGCGCGACAGGCAGCATGAGGGAGCTACGCCTCTACCTTATTGTGTAGGGAAGCCATAACGTGGCTACCATCATTGGCCGTGGGTTCAAGATTTCTGCTGACCAAGTCATCAAGCTAAACCCCAACGCTTATTCGAAACGGTTTGTGCCACCAAGGAAGCAGACGTGGCAGGAGAAGCTTGTTCTTAGCCGCGACAAACTCAATCAACCAATTAGAAGAAGAAAGAAGGGGCAATCGATGAAAGTGGGTGATGAATAATGGTGTTCGATATGAAATCCTACATGGCTGGATGGCGACAAAAACATCCTGATCGTGTCAGTGCTTCAAATAAGCGTTGGAGGGAAGCTAATCCCCAATATGCAAAGGCCTGGCGAGACAAGCACCCCAACTACCAAAGGCTCTACAGGTCTAAAGACCCCAACCACCGAAAACTCTGGGACATAAAGTTCCCAAATAGAAGTGCAGATGTACAGGCTAAAGCTAAAGCTATGCTAACCCATCTAGGAAATGAGAGAATACAACAGAAAAGTTTTGTAGAACCCATATTGGAGGAATATGCACAATTTCCGACAATTGCTCAACAGATGATGAAACTATGTGGCTGTAAATATTTGATTAATAACATGTTTTGTAACTCAGTTAAATTAGATGGTAAACCATATTGTTCAGTCCATTCTAATATATGCTACCTACACGGTATCCATACCGATAAATGAAGGAAAGACTAAAAGGAAGAGAAGGTTTGGCCTCTTGTTTTACATGACGCGAAGCGTTAAACATCAGGCTTAACTTGTGAATCATATACGACTACTTCATAACTGCATGTCGGTGTCCCGTTGAGGCAGCATAACTACTACGTTTAGCCCATCCAATACTACCCTCACGTTACCCTACGAAGCATGAGTTCTTAACAGTACAATCATATCATATACTTAGTTGGTATGTTCCTATGATAGCTAATCACGATTAGCTAGCTTGATCAACCTAATAGGTGAAAACAACAAAATGTTAGAAACTGAAAGTCGACTGAGACTCCTTCAGAAAAAAAAGGGCGGGTACTATCATACAAACCTTTCCTATTTTCTAGGATTTTTTCTAGGATGTTTTGGGTAAACCTACCGAAGCATTGCCTGCCCCGGGAGGGCAGCATCATAAAAAGCCAAGTTATAGCTAGTATAAGCCTAGTAGGTCCGCCGCTTTGATACCCCTATTTCGTTCTTTTATGCAAGTCTCCGAGGCAAAATAAGTGTTGACAGATTGGGGGGGTCTCCCAAACGACGTTATATTGTAACACTGGTGGAACATGCCTCTAAAAGGTAAAGCTAAGCGGGAATACAATGAGGCGTACAAGGCGCTTCTAAGGTCCAAGAAACGATGGGAGCTAGAAATGGCCAAATTCGACTATCACCTCGCCAAACAGCGGGCAGGCATCGACCATTATGCCGACGCGAGAGATTGCAACCAAAGCTATAGGTGTGGCTGGGCATTCCGGCCTGATCAACTGGCCACGGTTGGAACGATAGGAAGGATCAAGCAGATTTGTGGAGACCGCTACGAGGTTACGGAGCTCGTGCATGACCGGGCAGGCAAGATTCTGAAATATTCGGCATCCAGTCGACCGCCTTATCCACACCCCTGTGGATAATCACAGAAATAGTCGCCGCTCTCACAGGAGGAACGCACGGTCATTGCTAAAAAGGCGGCGGCACGGCGTTGGGGATGATGGCCTTTTCTCTTGCGGACATGCTTCGTTATCTCAATGGTGGCCACAAGAAGGAAAAGTCTATTTTTCGCTCGGAGCGAGAAGCGTATGACTTTTGCCGAAATTTGTATAAGGACTCCGGCGGAGTTACCCCAGAGCTTCGGCGCGCCTATGAATTTTACTTAAAGAATTCAATGACGATGGAGGCAGAAGGATATTCACCGAAGGCTGAACGTCAGATAGACACTCGTACCGGTGAAAATATCTCTCGTACGGAAGCCCTGGGGGAAACACAAAGCTTGAAAAAGTGAACCTCGGTTGGGACTCCTGCCCAAAAAAAAGGGCGGGTAAGCAATATGGGGAATGAGGTTGACTATATGAATGCACTCCGACTGCAAAAGCTGCATAACATCCTAAGGAAATTACGTGTCCCCGCGCAAGCGGCTGGACTGGCCCTCCCGGTGCTCCTCGGAGCGCTACGGAAGCCTTGACGCCTCCAGAGCAATCTGGGGGCGTCTTGCGCATGGGCAGGGAGAGTTTATGACCAACGATTTCGCCGCTTCACGAGACCGTGACCAGCAATTCCAAAAAGAGATGGTAGCGTTGACTGAA
>Ga0193751_1001506_pt1 | contig 14867 bp, 13 predicted proteins | sample L1c2metaG_FD_143050 | JGI IMG/M metagenome (GOLD analysis project Ga0193751, IMG submission 143050) | Soil microbial communities from a riparian zone of the East river system, Colorado, United States - L1c2 | ecosystem: Environmental > Terrestrial > Soil > Riparian zone | place: USA: East River... | reverse complement strand
GACGTCGCATATCAGTTTGAATTGGGATTCCAGCGGCAGCATGTTCGGGCAATATATGCTCGGGCTGGAGCCGAACGGGCAGTACTAGTGCATGATCCGGAAAAGTGGATACCGGTTTTCCGAAAAGATCATGCACCATCTAGATTGTAGGCGCCGAAGCTATGTCGCGTGAACCAATTCTCATCGTCGGCGGCGGGCTCGGCGGGTTGACCGCGGCGCTCGCACTAGCGCGCCGCGGCCGACCGACCCGCGTGCTCGAAGGCGCGACCGAATTCGGCGCCATCGGTTACGGCATTCAGTTCGGGCCCAATGTTTTTCATGTCTTTGATCGTATCGGCGTGACCGAACAGGTGATGGCGGTCGCTGATTCACCGCCTGCGGTTCTGATGCTGGATGCTTTGACCGGTAAGGAACTGATCCGCATTCCCACCGGCGGCGCCGCGTTTCGTGCTCGTTTCAAACACCCCTACATCATCGTCCATCGCATCGACGTGCATAACGTCCTGCTCGATGCCTGCCGGTGCAACGACGCCATCGAACTCGTCGCCGATGCGATGGTGAGCGGCTACGAGGAACGCGGCGAAAGCGTTACGGTGACAACGGCGGATGGCCGCTCGTTTTCCGGCGACGCCCTCGTGGCCGCGGACGGTGTCCGTTCCCTGTTCCGTGCCAAGCTGATCGGCGATGGCGAGCCGCAGCCGATCGGCTATGTGGCGCTGCGCACCATCGTGCCGATGCAAGAACTCAAGGCCGACGTGCCGCGCGATTGCGTGGTGCTATGGAGCGGGCCGGGCTTGCACATCGTGCATTATCCGCTGCGCCACGGCAGCGAGTTCAACGTCGTCAATGTGTTCCGCACCGCGGCCCATGCCGAGAGGCTGGACGCGGCGGCCGCCCGCGCCGAGCTCGAGCACGCCTACCGCAACACCCATTCGTCGATGCGCGCGCTGATCGGCATGATGGACCTGCGCTGGCGGCGCTCGATCGGCGACCGCGCGCCGGTGCGGCATTGGCACCAGGGCCGCATCGTGCTCTTGGGCGACGCCGCGCACGCGCCGTTGCAATCGTTGGCGCAAGGCGCCGGCATGGCGATCGAAGACGGCCTCTGCCTCGCCGAATCAATCCATGCCGCGGACGGCGACTATCAGGCCGCGTTCCTCCGTTTCGAGGCGGCGCGGCTGCTGCGCACCGCGCGGGTGCAGCTCGAATCCCGGTCGCTGTGGGATTTTTATCACCTCGACGAAGGCATTGCCCGGGACGTGCGCAATGCCACCGTGGCCAATTGGGACGAGGCGCATCTGTTCGACTGCCTGGCTTGGCTCTACGACGGCTTCGCCTTCTCGGCTCTATGACGGCTTCGCCGTTTCGGATTTATGACGGCTTCGCCGTTTCGGAGTCCGCGGGCCCACTAAAAGTCTCGATTTTTCGCCAATTGTGGATTCTATTCGTGAGCCATGCGAATCAGCGGAACCGGCTGAGTCATGGCTGAAGGATCGGCAAAACACGTGGCCGTCCTGATGGGTGGCTGGTCGGCGGAGCGCGACGTCTCGCTGCGCTCCGGCAAGGCTTGCGCCGATGCTCTCGTCCGACTCGGCTATCGCGTCACCCCCATCGATGTGACTCCCGACATTGCTACGGCGTTGGCAGCCGCCAAGCCCGATATCGCGCTCAATGTGCTGCACGGCCGGCCCGGCGAGGACGGCACGCTGCAAGGCGTCCTGGAGATCCTCGGCATCCCCTACAGCCATTCCGGCGTCATGGCCTCCGCCGTCGCCATGCAGAAGGATTTCGCCAAAATCCTGTTCCGCGCCGCCGGCGTGCCGGTCGCCGATGACCGGGTGGTGTCGCGCTTCGAAGCGGCCAAGGGCCATCTCATGGCGCGGCCTTATGTGATCAAGCCGGTCGCGGAAGGCTCCAGCGTCGGCGTTTTCATCGTCACCGAGGCGCATCCGCACCCGCCCCAGGAGCTTTTTCGCGAGGACTGGGCGTTCGGCGAGCGGGTGATGGTCGAGCGCTACATCCCCGGCAAGGAACTGACCTGTGCGGTGCTCGGCGACCGGGTGCTTGACGTCATCGAGATCGTGCCGGCGACGCAGTTTTACGACTACGAGGCAAAATACGCCGCCGGCGGCTCCAAACACCTGCTGCCGGCGCAAATTTTACCAAATGTTTACCAGGAAGTCCGCAGACTCAGTCTGGCTGCCCATGACGCGCTTGGCTGCCGCGGCGTGAGCCGCGCGGACTTTCGCTACGACGATCGGGGAACGGGTGAGCTTGTCTGTCTTGAGGTCAATACACAACCGGGCATGACCGAGACGTCGCTCGTGCCCGAGCTAGCCGCGTATGCGGGCATCACGTTCGATGAGCTGGTGCGATGGATGGTGGAGGACGCCTCGACCAATCGATGATGCGGTCGGGGTTATCAGAGGTGGGGGAGGCCGGCACGTCGATGGATGAGCCGGTTGCTGCGCGCGTTGGTGCGAAGCCTCGCCGTTTCTTTTGGCTGGCCAATGGCGGCCTCGCTGGACGCTGGCGTTCGCGGCTCAAGCGCTTGCCGTCGGGCATCGGTATCGCCGGATCGGTGCTGCTCTTGGCCGGCGCGCTCGGCTACGGCGTCGTCAAGGGCCAGCACCTTCCCGACCTTATCACCTGGTTCAAGGACGCCCGCGACACGGCCGCGAACTCGGTCGGCTTGCGGATCGCTGCGATTTCGCTGACCGGCTCCAAGGAAGTCAGCCGCGAGGAAATCCTCACCACCGCCGGCGTGACCGGCCGCGCGTCGCTGTTGTTCCTCGACGCCGACGCCGCGCGCATGCGCTTGATGGCCAATCCGTGGATCGGCGATGCGGCGGTGCTGAAACTTTATCCCGATCGCCTGCAGATCACGGTGACCGAACGGCAGGCTTTTGCCATCTGGCAGAAGGACGGCCGCGTCAGCGTCATCGCCGCCGACGGCACGGTGCTCGAACCGTTCGTCGAACGCCGCTATGTGGGCCTGCCGCTCGTGGTCGGCAAAGGCGCCGAACACGTTGCCAAGGATTTCCTCGCCGTCATCGATCGCTATCCGGATATCCGCTCTCAGCTGCGCGCCTCGATCCTGGTGGCGGAACGGCGCTGGAATTTGCGGCTCGCCAACGGCATCGACGTGCGGCTGCCGGAAATCGATGTCGTCGCTGCGCTCGACCGGCTGGTCGCGCTCGATCGCGACAAGAAACTTTTGTCGCGCGACATCACCATGGTCGATCTGCGGCTGCCGGATCGTGTGAGCGTGCGGCTGTCGGATGCCGCGGCGCAGGCCCGCGACGAGGCTTTGCAAGCCAACAAGAAGAAGAAAAAGGGGGGTGACGCATGAACACCCTCCATTACGGCCTTACTCCGAAGATGAAGCCGATCTCGCCGCATCGCAGCGCCGTCGTCGCCGCGCTCGACATCGGCTCGAGCAAGATCGCCTGCCTGATCGCGCGGTTGCGGCCGCAAGCGCCGCAGCAAGTACTGACCCGCAGGAGCCACACCGTCGAGGTGATCGGCTTCGGCCATACCGCCGCGCGCGGCATGAAGGCCGGCGGCGTCGTCAATCTGACGCAAGTCGAGGAAGGGATTCGGCAGGCTGTCGATGCCGCAGAGCGCATGGCAGCGGTCGAGATCGAGTCGGTGATCCTGCCGATCTCGTCGGGGCGCCTGTCCGGCGAATTGTTCGCCGCCGACGTCGATATCGTCGGCTCCGGCGTGTCCGAGGGCGATATCGCCCGCGTGCTTGGCGCCGGCAGCCGGCATTCGCAGCGGGACGGCCGCGCCGTGCTGCATTCGCTGCCGGTCGGTTATTCGATCGACGGCACCGAGGGCATTCGCGATCCGCGCGGCATGCTCGGCGGCCGGTTCGGCGTCGACATGCATGTGGCGACGACCGATATCGCCGCCGCCCGTAATCTGATGCTGGCGGTCGAGCGCTGCCATCTCAGCGTCGAGGCCATGGTGGCGAGCCCCTATGTCGCCGGCCTGTCCTCGCTCGCCGACGACGAAGCCGATCTTGGCGCCGCGGTCGTCGATATGGGCGCCGGCACCACGACGATGGCGGTCTTTATCGGCGGCCGCTTCGTTCATCTGGACGGTTTTGCGCTCGGCGGCCAACACGTCACCACCGATATCGCCCGCGGGCTGAATGCCCGCATCGTCGACGCGGAACGGATCAAGACGCTTTACGGCAGCGTGCTCGCCGGCGGCTCCGACGAGCGCGACATGATCACGGTGCCGCCGATCAACGACGACGAGCGCGAGCAGACCCAATTCGTCTCCCGCGCCACCTTGGTGCAGATCATCAAGCCGCGCGTCGAAGAGATTCTGGAAATGGTGCGCGACCGGCTCGCCACATCGGTATTCGCCGGCGAAGCGCGCGGCCGCGTGGTGCTGACCGGCGGCGCCAGCCAGTTGACGGGCTTGGCCGATCTTGCCGGCCGCATTCTCGACCGGCCGGTGCGCGTCGGGCGCCCGCTCGGTATCGCCGCTCTGCCGGACTCGGCTAAAGGCGCGGCCTTTGCCGTCGCCGCCGGCCTCCTGGTCTATCCGCAGGCGGCGCATCTCGAACACTTCGAACCGCGACGTCGGCGGTATCCGAAGACAGGTACGGGCGGCTACTTCGCCCGCGTCGGACAATGGCTTCGCGAGAGTTTCTGATGGCCCCCAGAGACGAAGTTACTCCATCACAACGGCCGGTGGCGGACCGGTCGGGGCAGGGCGTCGGTAGCGCCCGTGCAAGGAAGAAGAGGCAACCATGGCAATCAATCTGAACATCCCCGATATCCGTGAGCTCAAACCCCGCATCACCGTGTTCGGGGTCGGCGGCGCGGGCGGCAATGCCGTCAACAACATGATCACCGCCGGCTTGCAGGGCGTCGATTTTGTCGTGGCCAATACCGACGCCCAGGCGCTCACCATGTCGAAGGCCGAGCGCATCGTGCAGATGGGCGTGCAGGTCACCGAAGGTCTCGGTGCCGGCTCGCAGCCCGACGTCGGCCGCGCCGCGGCCGAAGAAGTGATCGACGAGATCCGCGATCATCTCGCCGGCGTGCATATGGTGTTCGTCACCGCCGGCATGGGCGGCGGCACCGGCACCGGCGCCGCTCCGGTCATCGCCAAAGTGTCCCGCGAACTCGGCATCCTCACCGTCGGTGTCGTCACCAAGCCGTTCCACTTCGAAGGCCAGCGCCGGATGCGCACCGCCGACGGCGGTATCGCCGAATTGCAGAAATGCGTCGACACGCTGCTCATCATCCCGAACCAGAATCTGTTCCGGGTGGCGAACGAGAAGACGACGTTTGCCGATGCCTTCGCCATGGCCGACCAGGTGCTCTATTCCGGCGTCGCCTGCATCACCGATCTGATGGTGAAGGAAGGCCTCATCAACCTCGACTTTGCCGACGTGCGCGCCGTGATGCGCGAAATGGGCAAGGCGATGATGGGCACCGGCGAGGCCGAGGGCGACAAGCGCGCGCTCACCGCCGCCGAGGCCGCGATCTCCAATCCGCTGATCGACGATGCGTCGATGAAGGGCGCACGCGGGCTCCTCATCTCCATCACCGGCGGCCGCGATCTGAAACTCTACGAGGTCGATGAAGCAGCGACGCGCATCCGCGAAGAAGTCGATTCCGACGCCAACATCATTGTCGGCGCCACCTTCGACGAAAGCCTCGACGGCATCATCCGCGTCTCCGTCGTCGCCACCGGCATCGATCAGGCGCAGGCGCAGAAGCCGAGCTTGCCGCAAGCCGAACAGCGCATCGCCGAGGTGGCGCACCGGTTGCGTGCCGACCATGCCCATGCGCGCGTTGCGGAGCGTGCCGAGCCGGTGCAACAACCGTTGCGGCCCGCTGCTGAGGCGCCGGTTGCGCCGCCCGCATCCGTCAACGCTTCGATCGCATCGGTGGCAAAGGCGGCCATTGCGGCGGCGATCATGCCGCAGGGCGGCAGCGACGAAGTCGCGATCCGGCCGCTGGCGCCCAAACCCTCGCTGTTCATCGATCCGCCGGCGAGCAATCAAGAAGCCCGGGAGCCTGAGGCCTTCATTCCGCCGCAGCCGGAGCGGGCGGCGGTGCGCACGCCGCGCATGCCGCGCATCGACGAACTGCCGGTGCCGGCGCAGAACGAGATCCGTGCCCGCCGCGGTGAGCTGCCGCCGGCCGAGCACCCCGAAGGACAGCGCAAGTCGCTATTGCAGCGGCTGGCTTCGGTCGGTCTCGGCCGCCGCCAGCACGAGGAGGAAGACGCCGAGGCGAGCCCGCGTGGCGCGCCGCCGAGCCCGCCGCAGGCCTCTGAGCGCCTGGCCGGACGGCCGATGCCGCGGCTGCCGGAGCCGCGTCCGGAGCCGGTTTCCGAATATGCCAAGCGCCCGGCGCCCCAAGGAACGTCACAGGGAGCGCCCCAAGGTCTCGACCAGCACGGCCGGCAGGCTCCTGTGCATAACCAGTCCGAAGAGGATCAGCTCGACATCCCGGCCTTCCTGCGTCGGCAAGCGAACTAGAACCTGCCCGGCGCCGCCAAAAAGCGGCGCCGGCGGTATGCAGCCTGACTGCCGGCAATATCCGCCCGGGCCCTTTGCGGCGGCCCAAGTCATTTTGCAGCGGCCTAAGTCATTGAATTTATGACAGTGCTATGGTCGGAATGGCGGCGCCCCGGGTGGCCGCATGCTGCGCTGCAGCGGCAAGAGAAAATTTCAGGTCGTGGGAACCCGCACCGCTTCGCCAAATTTCGCGGCTAAGCCGGCAAGAGTGCGGCCAGAACATGGTAACAGTCGGTAAGAAACCGTGAGTTGGCCTGTGGACAGCCCAACGGTACATTAAGGCTGTCGGAGGGGTAGTGTTTTGGGGGTCGCGTTCGGTCAACCAAGTTCCGGTTGGCCAGTGGGTGGACCGCCCCGGACATGGGCAGCCGGACATACCGGTCAAGCTGCATACCTCTCAAGTTGGGGTGGGTCCATTACTGGTCGCGTGTTTCCGCGCAGTTGGGCCATAAGTTGTGGGACGACCGCATGACGCGGGGCATGCTAGCCGGTAGTCAGACGACGTTGCGTAGTGACGCGACCGTCGCAGGTATCGGCGTCCATTCCGGTTCACCCGTCACCCTGACGCTCCATCCTGCCGAAGCCAATACCGGCATCGTTTTCCTGCGGCCCGGGCTGAACGGCCAGTGCGACCGCGAGCTGGTTGCCGATTACCGTTCGGTGACGGCGACCGAATTCGCAACCGTGCTCGGCGATGCCACCGGCCCGGCCGTCTCGACCACCGAACATGTGCTGGCGGCGCTACACGGGCTCGGCGTCGACAACGTCGTGGTCGAAGTCGACGGTCCCGAAGTTCCGATCATGGACGGCAGCGCCGAGCCTTTCGTCGCGGCAATCGATCAAGCCGGCATCGCAACGCTCGCGGAGCCGCGGCGCTACATCAAAGTGCTGAAAGCCGTACAGGTCGGCAAGAACGGCTGCTCCGGCGAATTGCGGCCCTATGCGCGCGGGCTTCGCGTCGAAACCGAAATCGAATTCGACTCCCCCCTGATCGGCTGCCAGACTTTCGCCATGGACGTCGAGCCGGACACGTTCCGTCGCGAGCTGGCGCGGGCGCGGACCTTCGGCTTCATGCGCGACGTGGCGAAACTGTGGAGCGCGGGTTATGCGCTCGGCGCCTCCTTCGAGAATACCGTCGTGGTCGCCGAAAACCGGGTGCTCAACGCCGAGGGCGTGCGGTTCCCTGACGAATTCGTGCGCCACAAGGCGGTCGATGCCATCGGCGACCTGGCGCTGGCCGGCGCCCCGCTCATCGGCGCCTATCGTTCGGTGCGCGGCGGCCACAAGCTCAATCATGCCGTTCTCACCGCCCTGATGGCGGACCAGAGCGCGTGGACCTATGTCGAGATGCCGGAGACGGTCCGCCGCCTCCGCGGCCATGCCGACCTCTCAACCGGCGTCGTCGCCCCCGCTTACGGGCCTGACGTCTCTTGATTTGCTTAACTTTTTCGCCTTAATCCCGGCCGATTGCCGGGCTTAATTGCGCTATTATCGTCGGACCTCAGGGGATGCTCCCCTTGGACGCGCATGCGGCGCGGAATAAGGTGGGGCAATCGGCGGGACGGGACTCTGACCATCTCATGACGCTGCGGTTACGAGGATCGGAAAAATCCGGTCACAGGCTGCGTGCGCTGGCGGGCTGCCTGGCGCTGGCGCTCGTCGTCGCGCCACTCATGGGCTGCAGCCTTTTCAACAAAGACGACGATCTCATCCCCGATACGCCAGCCGACAAGCTCTACAACGAGGGCCTTTTCCTGCTCAACAACAGGCAGGAATACAAGGAAGCGGCCAAGAAATTCGACGAAGTGGACCGCCAGAATCCGTATTCGGATTGGGCGCGCAAAGCGCTATTGATGTCGGCCTATTCCTACTATCAGGCCAAGGAATACACCGACTGCATTAGTTCGGCGCAGCGCTATGTGACGCTGCATCCCGGCAGTCCCGACGCGGCCTACGCCCAATACCTGATCGGCTCGTCCTATTACGATCAGATCCTCGACGTCAGCCGCGACCAGGCGCGCGCCGACAAGGCGATCAATTCGCTCGAAGAAGTGGTGCGCAAATATCCGGAATCCGAATACGCGACGGCGGCCAAGAAGAAAGTCGACATGGCGCGCGACCAGCTCGCCGGCAAGGAGATGGAGGTCGGCCGCTTCTACATGAACAAGCGCGACTTCATCGGCGCCATCAACCGCTTCAAGGTCGTGGTGACGCAATATCAGACCACGCGCCACGTCGAGGAGGCGCTGGAGCGGCTGACCGAGGCCTATGTCGCGCTCGGCATCCTCGACGAAGCGCAGACCGCAGCCGCCGTGCTCGGCCACAATTTCCCGGACAGCTCTTGGTACAAGGACGCCTATAAGCTGGTGAAGAACGCCGGCGGCGAGCCGAACGAGAACAAGGAATCCTGGATGAGCAAGGCATTCAAGAAGGTGGGATTGGGCTAAAGTCGGAAGACAGACGACAGACGACAGACGACAGACGACGGACGACAGAGGACAGAACGCAGAATCAAGAATAGAGTCCGTCATCCGTCCTCTGACATCCGTCGTCTGACATCATGCTCGCTCGCCTTTCCATCCGCGACATCGTCCTGATCGATCGCCTGGACATCGATTTCGGGTCCGGCCTCGCCACGCTCACCGGCGAGACCGGCGCCGGCAAATCGATCCTGCTCGATGCTTTCGCGCTGGCGCTCGGCGCCCGCGGCGACACCGCCATGGTGCGCGAGGGCGCCGAGCAGGGTCAGGTGATCGCCGCTTTCGACTTGGCAAAAGATCATCCGGCGCGCCGCTTACTTTCCGAGAACGATCTCGGCGGTGAGGACGAGCTGATCGTGCGCCGCGTGCAATTCGCCGACGGCCGCACCCGCGCTTTCGTCAACGATCAACCGGTCAGCGTCCAGGTATTGCGCGCGCTTGGAGCGGCGCTGGTGGAAATCCACGGCCAACACGACGAGCGCGCCTTCGTCGACGCCGCGACCCATCGCGCTCTGCTCGACGCCTATGGCGGCATCGAAGGCGACGCCACTGCGGTCGCGCGGCTGTGGGACGAGCGGCGCGCCCGCGAGGAGGCCGTCGCCCATCATCGCGCCGAGGTCGAACGCCTGGGCCGTGAGGCCGAATGGCTGCGCCACGCCGTCGAGGAGCTCGGCCGTCTCGCCCCCGAAACCGGCGAGGAGACGGCGCTGGCCGAACGGCGCGCCGCCATGATGCAGGCGGAAAAGGTCGCCGAGGATTTGCGCTCGACCCTCGACAGCGTCAGCGGCCCGCAATCGCCGGTGCCGCCGCTGTCGACCGCGGTGCGTCGCCTCGAACGCCGCGCCGTGCAGGCGCCGGCGCTGATCGAGCCGGTGGTCAAGGCGATCGACGCCGCGCTCAACGCGCTCGACGAGGCGCACAGCCATCTCGAACAGGCGCTGCGGGTGGCGGACTTCGACCCTCGAGAGCTCGAGCGCATCGAGGAACGCCTGTTCGCGTTGCGCGCCGCCGGGCGCAAATACAATGTGCCGGTCGACAATCTGGCTGCGCTCGGGCAACGCTACCAGGGCGATCTGGCGCTGATCGACGCCGGCGCCGAACGCCTCACCGCGCTGGAGCGGGAAGCGCAAGCGGCCACGGCGCGTTATCGCGAGGCGGCGCAAGGGCTGTCCGCCGGCCGCCGCCGCGCCGCGCAAAAGCTCGACAAGGCGGTCAATGCGGAGCTGAAGCCGCTCAAGCTCGAGCGCGCGCAATTTTCCACCCAGATCGAGAGCGAGAGTGAAGGCCCCAACGGCCTCGACCGCATCGAGTTCTGGGTGCGCACCAATCCCGGCACGCGGCCGGGACCGCTGATGAAGATCGCGTCCGGCGGCGAACTGGCGCGCTTCCTGCTGGCGCTCAAAGTGGTGCTCGCCGATCGAGGCTCGGCGCCGACCCTGGTGTTCGACGAGATCGACACCGGCGTCGGCGGCGCCGTCGCCGACGCCATCGGCGTGCGGCTCGCCCGGCTTGCCTCCGGCGTCCAGGTCATCGCGGTGACGCATGCGCCGCAGGTCGCCGCCCGCGCCGACCGCCACTACCTCATCACCAAGGATGCGCTGGCGAAAGGCAAACGCGTGGCGACCCGCGTCGTCGAGCTTGCCGACGAGCGGCGCCGCGAAGAGATCGCGCGCATGCTGGCCGGCGCCGAAATCACCGCCGAAGCCCGCGCCGCCGCCGAGCGTTTGATCCGCGCCGCAAGCTGATCGCCGTCGCGCGCTGGCACGCCGTCTGCTAGATTGCGCAAAACGGCTTGGCGCTAGGCCGTCGCAAAATAATCGTTGGGGAGGAATGTCATGTCTGTCCGCGTCGTCGTTGCCGCCGCGATATTCGCACTGGCGAGTACCGCGATCGTGCCCGCCGCCGGCACGCTCGACTACGGCTTCTACAAGGCCAAGGTGCAGCCGATCTTCCTCGTCAAGCGGCCGGGCCATGCGCCTTGCGTGATGTGCCACGCCGACGCCAACAACATGCTGCGCCTGGAAAAGCTCCCCGACGGCCAATCGACCTGGACCGAGGAACAGACGCGCAAGAATTTCGACACGGTGGCGAAGATTGTGCAGGCGGCTGACGATCCGCTCGCCTCGAAGATTTTGCTGCATCCGCTGGCGCCCGAAGCCGGCGGCGACGCCTTCCATTCCGGCGGCCGGCAATTCGCCAGCAAGAACGATCCCAATTGGAAGACCATCGCCCAATGGGCGCAGGGCGCGACGCTGGCTAAGAAATAACTCTACGTCGTCATCCTGAGGTGCCCGCGCGCAGCGCGGGCCTCGAAGGATGTTGCCCAGGCGCCCGGGCCGTCGCCCTTCGAGGCTCGGCCTTCGGCCGAGCACCTCAGGATGACGGAACAGGCTCAACATTTGCCGCCACCAATTAGCCAAACCCCCAACTCCAGCCAAACGACTTCCTTCTTAAGCTCGGCGCAGCGCACGAACATGCGACTCCCTCTCCCCAGCGGGGAGAGGGCGGGGTGAGGGGGCTCGGCGTCAGAGTATTTGCTCCGGACTCAGAACCCCCTCATCCTGTCCTTCTCCCCCATAGCGCGTCGAAGACGCGCGTGAACGCGCTGATGGGGGAGAAGGGACCAAGCTGGCACGCCGCGTTCTTTTTTTGACGCGGCGGAGGATCGTGTAAGCAATCTCATTCTCGCGACGCCTGCGCGCCCGAGTTTTGCCAAAGCCAAGTTCACGAAAAGCCACTTGCACGAAAAGCCACGCGCGTTCCGAGTGGAGCGCCGGGAGGCGCCGGGGTCGTGGGCCACGCCACGCGGACGGATGTTGCCACCCGCCCACGCTTCGGGCGTGGCGCGCGCCACAGAACGATCCGCTTGCGCGAACCGCCTGCTTCGGGCGCGCTGCGCCTCCCGGCGCTCCACCACCATCGCGGCTCTCCGCCGCGGCTGTCGACCGCCGCTGCCTGAGAGCCGCCTTTCGCTCCTGCCAACCGGAATCACCGGCTGGCGTCCTTACTGAGCGAATTGACTTGCTGTGTAACGGAAAGAGGGACGGAATGTCAAGGACTAATTTCCCAATTATGGACTTAACTCCATGCGCCGCTAGGGGGTAGCGTCATTGCTGACAAGGCCCGGAATACCTAGGTTTTTGCCATGTCTGGCGCGCCCGCCGGTAGAGCGGAAAATAGTCCTGAAGTCGAGGTGACGCCCTAAATGGTACGAGTTGGGGCGGAGGCATTCGGCTGGGACGAGCGATTTGAGCCTCTGGAAGATGCTATCGCTCGGGCTTATCGGGCGATGCGCCTTCTTGAGCGTCGGCCTCTGGCTCGTAGAGGAAAATTGCCGAATAGAGCGTGACTGCCATTAGAAATATTCCCTTGGCGGTTTCGATTTCCCAATCTTCGTCAATTTTGGGCGCCATCGCCTTGGTGGCGGCGGGAACCTTGATCGACTTACAGACCGCCTGAATTTCCGGTGTCTCAAAATCTATCTCTAAGATCGAATGTGCAAAGGTGTTCCGAACGGTTCTGATTTTCTCTAAGTCGTCTTTTGCTTCGTCACCAATGACACCGATTGCATGGGCTATTTTGATCTTTGCAGAAAAAGACACCAAGGGTCCTGTGCCATCAAAAATGGCTTCGATCTGTCGCCTAGAGAGGTGACGAAACTTCCGCAGAAGCGCACGCTCAAGGCCGCGATCGACCAAAGACGTTCCAACGATCGCGGCTTCATGGTCGCTGCCCATTCTGATATTAGCGTAAGAAAGAACCCAATCTCGCAATTGAAACTTGCGAGCGATATGTCCTAATGAGCGTGGCCGAGAAGTCATCGAAGGGGACCTAGTCTAGCGAAAGAGGAAGCGCATCGGCGCTTTGATAGTCCGAAAAAGAGAGAATCGCATGGCGCGCCGCCCACAACGCGACGACGAACAGTACAGCGACGAAGAGGCTCAACGGCGCTTCCTGATCGCGGTTAAGGCCGGGTTAGATACGATGCCCAAGCCCCTTAAGAGTATCGCGCCGAAGGGCGTTCCGGCGCAATCGAAGAAGCTCCGCAAGCCAACAGACGGCACCGTTTAGGGCCTTCCTCTAGGGCCAAGGGCGGCAGGACGGTCAGGGATCACACCCGTTGTGGAAAACGCCGTTCGACTTGCAAACGGTCACCCGCAATTGGTCTGGATAAATCGCGTAGTGAAGGGCCTCGTAGATGCCCGCTCCGCTGGCTGGGCCGCAAAACGCTTCCAGCTTCGTCCCGTAAGGTGACGGTCCCTTGTTCCACAAGATGTCCACTCGCGGGCAATCGTAGCCGTTTGCAGCGATCACCTTGCGCGTAGTCTCTGGAAAATCCGGATGCGCGGCTAGGAACGCTTTGTCCCGCATGATGTCGTGTAGCTTGTTGTCGGGATCAACGTCGCCCTTCTGGTTGCCGCCGGCCAGGAAGGCCCCTGCGATACCAGCGATCACGAGAAAACCGATTACCTGACCAGTGCTAGCCATGGCTTTTCGCTCCTCGCCCTGGTGATCGTAGGGCCATTGCGAAGGCTGCTACCTCTGCATACTCGCGGCGAGCTTCGCCCAATTTATCGGCCCCTCGGGCTTCTTCACGACCATCAAACATCTCGCGTAAGTCTCAAGCATCCACTGCTCGGTCAAGCCGTTGGCGTTTTTCTTCGACTTAGATACCTCTTCGGAAAGGATTAGTTCGAATAATCTAAATGCGATGTGCTCAGGCGATTCACCGAGGTTAGGGGACAATTGCAGGGCACTCATAGGTTTTGCTCCTAGTTGGGTTGCACCTCTAGGATAGCGAAAGCGGGGGCCGGCGTCATTGCCAGTCCCCGTCCTCAAATGGCGATTCAAGCTGGATAGGAAGCCGGACGGCGCGCAACTTATTGAAACGCCGAATAGCGCGAGCGCTTTCCGCTGGCCAACCAACAAATGCGGGACGCGGCGGACAATTCCGTCCGCACGATCATGACACCGGATCGAAGGAGCGCGCGGATTGATAAGGCCGTGCGCGAGGTTCGGGCCGCCGCCAGATTTCAATGCAAGATGCTCAGAGAATACAAGTCGTAATCGCCGCACCGCGCGGCGTTTCCCGGATGCGGTGCAGCGCGAAGCGGTGCACCGCTGATCCGGGATCGCTCTGGACTCGGCGGTTGTTACGATCCCGGGTCTGCAGCGCACCACTTCGCTGCGCTACGTGCTGCGCTGCGCCCGGGAAACGAGTTGGGGCGAGACTGGGTCCGGGCGAGAAATAGCTGTGCATCGTCATCCTGAGGTGCCCGCGCGTAGCGCGGGCCTCGAAGGATGCTGCTCAGGCGCCGAGACCGTCGCCCTTCGAGGCTCGCTGCGCTCGCACCTCAGGGTGACGGAAACTCAGGCGGACATTACTGCGCGGAGGCTCGCTTGCTCGGCGCCGGCGTGGTGGCGTGGCCGCCGTCGTCGGGAATGACCAAAGTGCCGTTGCGCTTCGGCACTTCGCCGACGGGGATGACCTTGGTGACCTTCATCGCCGCGGTATCGACCACCGTCACCGAGCGCATCCCGGAATTGGAGATGAACAGCTCCTTGCCGTCCGGCGTGAAGGTGACCCAGCTGGCCACCGCCGACAGCGGCGCCGCGTGGCCGGCGATGGTCTCGCTGGGCAGGTCGACCTTGCCGATCGGCTTGAGGTCGGCGAGCGAATATTCGTACACCGCGTTGTTGGGAATGCTGGTGACCCACAGCGTCTTGTTGTCCGGCGCGACGCCGATGCCGTGGGACGGCTCGTTGACGCGGTAGCCGCCGTGATCGAATTGCTGCGGCACGCTCGGCAAGGTCACCCGCGCGGCTTCTTTCTG
>Ga0193751_1001505_pt1 | contig 14867 bp, 15 predicted proteins | sample L1c2metaG_FD_143050 | JGI IMG/M metagenome (GOLD analysis project Ga0193751, IMG submission 143050) | Soil microbial communities from a riparian zone of the East river system, Colorado, United States - L1c2 | ecosystem: Environmental > Terrestrial > Soil > Riparian zone | place: USA: East River... | reverse complement strand
CTCGATCGGCGCGTCGAGCCAGTCGAATGCCTGGTACTGCAGGACGGCCGCGACCTCCGCGCCGAAGCCCATGCGCGTCACCGCCTCGTGGGCGACGACGGCCCGGTTCGTCTTCTTCACCGAGGAGACGAGCGCCTCCTCGTCGAGCGGCTGGAGCGTGCGCGGGTCGACGACCTCGACCGAGATCCCGTCCCGCTCCGCCTCCTCCGCCGCTTTCAGGCTCTCGTGCACGAGCCGGCCCGTGGCGATCACGGTCACGTCCTCGCCCTCGCGGTGGACGCGCGCTCGTCCGAGCGGGATCGGCTCGATGTCCTGCGGCACGTCGCCCTTGATCGGATAGAGCGTCCGGTGCTCGAAGAAGACGACGGGGTTGTCGTCGTAGATCGCCGACCAGAGGAGCCCGCGCACGTCTTCTGGAGTGGATGCGAAAACCACTTTGAGCCCCGGGATGTGGACGAACCACGCCTCGAGCTGCTGCGCGTGCTGCGCGCCCGGCGACCAGCCCGCGCCGCCCTGCGTCCGGAAGACGACCGGCACGGTGAGCTGCCCGCCCGACATGTAGCGGTGCTTCGCCGCCTGGTTGACGATCTGCTCTGTCGAGAGGGTGAGGAAGTCCTCGTACATGATCTCGGCGACCGGGCGCATCCCCTGGATCGCGGCGCCGATCGCGGCGCCGGCGATCGCTATCTCCGAGATCGGGGAGTTGCGCACCCGCTCGGGGCCGAACTCGTCGAGCATCCCGGCCGTGACGCCCATCGAGCCGCCCATCTCCGCGATGTCCTCGCCCATGATGAAGACGTCGTCGTCCTGGCGCATCGCCTGCGACAGCGCGTCGCGCACTGCTTCGCGATAGGTCAGCTCGGGCATCTCAGGCGTACACGTTCTTGAGCGCGTCTTCGGGCGCGGGGTCGGTGCTGTTCTTCGCGAACTCGACCGACGCCTCGACGATCTCCGTCACCTCGGCGTCGAGAGCGGCGAAGTCCTCGGCCGAGACCTCGAGCTTCGCGCGCAGCAGCTCGATCGGGTCGCGTGTCTCGCGCAGCCGTCGCACCTCGTCCCGGTCGCGGTAGACCTGCGGGTCGCCGATGTAGTGGCCCGAGAAGCGGATCGTCTCGAGGTGGACGAAGACCGGCCCCTCACCGCCGCGCGCGTGGTCGAGAGCCTTGCGCGCCGTCTTGTAGACGGCCTCGACGTCCTGCCCGTCGGCCTTCACCGCCTTCATCCCGAACGCTTTCGCGCGCTCGGACAGGTCGCGAATCGGGGAGTGCTGCGACTCCGGCGTCGACTCGGCCCACTTGTTGTCCTCGAGCACGAACACGGCGGGGACCAGCCAGAGCTGGGCGAGGTTGAGCGCCTCGTGGAAGGTGCCGATGTTCGTGGCGCCGTCACCGAAGAACGCGACGGCCACGCGCGGCTCGCCGCGCAGCTTGAACGCGAGCGCCGCGCCGGTGATCTGGGGCAAGCCGCCGCCGACGACGGCGTTCGCGCCGAGATTGCCCCGCTCGACGTCGTAGAGATGCATCGAGCCGCCGTAGCCGTGCGAGCAGCCCTCCTGCTTGCCGTAGAGCTCGGCCATCAGCTCGTTCGGGTGCGTCCCCTTCGCGAGCGTGTGGCCGTGGGCGCGGTGCGTCGAGGCGATGACGTCGCCGTCCTCGAGCGCGCGGCAGACGCCGACAGCGCAGGCCTCCTGGCCGATTGCGACGTGGAGGAAGCCCGGGAGGTCGCCGGCGCGGAAGCGCTCCTCCACCTTCTCCTCGAAGCGGCGGATGAGGAGCATCTCCCGCAGCACGTCGCCGAGCTCGCTCTTCGCGAGGCTCGTTCTCTGCTCCACCCTCGCCACGGGCCGGAGTGTACGGTTCGCGCCGTGCGACTCGCCGAACGCTGGAACGTCGTCGAAAGTGGGCTGGATCCGAGGTGGACAGAGGTCACGCTGAGCCTCGCGATCAACGACGACGCGGCCCGATCACGCGCTGCTGCGCTGCTCGGGCCGGCGGGGCCGGGCGTCTCGCAAAGGGAGATCCACTTCAACGTTTCGACCCAGGGGACAGGCATCGGACCCGAAGCAGCGCGACGGCTTCTGGGCCGGATCGACGCGGAGGGCATCCCTGGACGCCTCGACCTCGTCGCCTCGAGCGGCGCGCGACCGGAGCCGGCCGAGTCGCCGCGCTCGCTCGCCGGCGAGTGGCAGGCAGCGCTCGAGGTGCTGCCGTCCGACTGGAGCGACCTCGTCGCCGAGCTCGAGCTCGACTCGAGCGCGGACGTAGACCGTGGCGCCGTCCTCTGCGCTCCCCTCAACCCGATCCAGTTGACCGTACGGCCCGGCTTCCGCTTCCGCGGCGCCAGCGAGCGCGGCTACGGCGCCTCCGCCGGCATGGTCGGGCGCTGCCTCGCCCGGCTCGACGAGGCCGGGATCACCGGCCACGTCCGGATCACCCACACGTTGAGCGACGTGAACCCGGTCGCCACGCAAGGCGCCACCTTCCTTGTCGGCCGAAGGCCCACCTGATGGCGATGGGTCTCTCCGACGCAACGAAACGCGTAGCCGATCACGCGCGCTCCATCGTCCGCCTCGAGCTCCAGCTCGCGGCCAAGGAGGTGAAGGCGCGGCTCGCCGCGCTCGGCCTCGGCATCGCGCTCACGGCCGCCGCGGCGGTGCTCGCCCTCACGGCAGTCGGCTTCGGGCTCGCCGCCGCGACCGCCGGGATCGCGACCGTGCTGCCGGTCTGGCTGACGCTCCTCGTCATGTTCGGCGGCCTGCTCCTTCTCGCCGCAATCCTCGGCGGAATCGGCGCGGCCTTGCTGCGCAAGGGCGCGAAGCCCGTCCCCGAGCAGGCGATCGAAGAGGCGCGGCTCACGACCGAGGCACTGCGCAATGGCGACTGAGTCTGAGCTCCGCAAGGAGATCGCCGCCGAGCGTCAGGAGCTCAGCGAGGCGGTCGCCTCGCTGCGCGTGGAGCTCGGCAACGCGACCGAGCGCGGAAAGAAGCTCGGCGCCGCGGCGGGCGCCGTCACCGGAGTCATGCTCGCGGCCAGGACGCTGCTCCGGCGGCGCCGGCGCCGCCGGAACTAAGCCCGCAGCACGGCGCCGAATCGGGTCGCGAGCGCGTCGACGATCGAGGCGCGGACCGGCGCGACGTCCTCGTCCGTCAGCGTCCGCTCGGGCGAGCCGAAGGCGAGCCGGAACGCAAGCGAGCGCTTCCCCTCGCCGGTCTGCTCGCCTCGGTACTCGTCGAACACTTCGAGGTCGCGTAGCAGCTCGCCGGCCGCCTCGCGGATCGCGGCGAGCACCTCGGAGGCCGGCACGTCCTCGTCGACGACGAAGGCGAGATCCTGGCGCACCTCGGGGTACGGGCTCACCTCCTCGAACCCGACGACCTCCGGCGCCGCCTCCGCGAGCGCGTCGAGGTCGAGTTCGAACGCCCCCCAAACGCCGTCGAGCTCTGCCGGGTGGAGCTCGCCGAGCCAGCCCTCAGTGGTTTGTGCCGCCTTCCCTGGGTGAAGGTACGGCTCGCTTGTGCGTTCGTAAGCGGGCTCGACGCCGAGCGCCGAGTAGACCTGCTCGACGGCCCACTTCGCCTCGGCGAAGCCGCCGTCGGCGACGCCTGCGACGTGCCACCGCTCCTGCGGCAGTCCCTCACCGACATCGCGGTAGACGCGGGCGACCTCGAACAGCGCCACATCCTCCGCACCCGATTCCGAGTTGCGGCGGGCCGGCTCGAGCAGCGAGACATAGAGGACGGTGCGGATCGCGGCCGCCTCGGCCGAGAGCGGTTCGGGCAGGCGCAGGTCGCCGTCCGCGACGAAGGTCGACGTGTACACCTCGGCGTACCCGGCGCCGACGAGCACGTCCTCGACGAGGCGCCGCAAGCGCTGCGGACGGGAGAGCCGCCCGAACATCGCCTCGCGGCGCGGCAGCGTGAAGGGGACCTCGGGCAGCTTGAAGCGGGCGACCTCCTCGATCAGGTCGACCTCGCGCGTCACGTCGCGGGCGCGCCACGTGGGCACGCGGAAGCCCTTCTTCAGCTGCGTGAAACCGAGCCGTCCGAGGATCTCGGCCTGCTCCTCCTCGGGCACGTCGAGGCCGATCAGCCCGCTCGTGCGCTCCGGCCGCAGCCGGATCACGCCCGGCTTCGGCAGGCCGGCCTCTACGTCCTCCGCCCCGGTCCAGCGCGCGCCGGTCAGCTCGACGACGAGCTGCGTCGCGTACGTCGCCGCCTGCCCGGCGACGTAGGGGTCGACGCTCTTCTCCCAGCGGTTCGAGGCCTCGGTGCGGAGCGCGTGCCGCTCGGAGCTGCGCAGGATCCCGATCGGCTCGAAGTTCGCGGCCTCGAGCAGGACGTTCGTCGTCGACGCCGAGACCTGCGTCTCCTCGCCGCCCATGATCCCGGCGAGCCCGACGGCCCGCTCGCCGTCGGCGATCACGAGGTCCTCTGCGGTGAGTGTGCGCTCGACGCCGTCGAGCGTCCGCACCGTCTCGCCGTTGCGCGCCCGCCGCGCGACGAGCCCGCCGCGCAGGAGGTCGAGGTCATAGGCATGGAGCGGGCTCCCGAGGGCGAGCATGACGTAGTTCGTCACGTCGACGACGTTCGAGATCGCGCGGACACCGGAATGCCGCAGACGGCCTTTCAGCCACAGCGGCGACTCGCCCAGCTGCGCGTCCCGGAAGATGCGGCCGATGAAGCGGAGGCAGCCTTCCGGATCCTCGATCCCGATCCCGACCGGCTCGTCGCCGTCGCGTGCAGGCTCCTCTCCCGGCATCGGCAGGAGCTCGCCGCCGAGCAGCGCCGCCACCTCGCGGGCGACGCCGTAGACCGCGAACAGATCCGAGCGGTTCCCGGTCGGGTCGAGGTCGAGCACCTCGTCGACGAGTGGGAGGACGTCGGCGAGCGGGGTGCCCGGCTCGAGCGCGTCGTCGAGGACGATGATCCCGGTGTGGTCGCCGCCGAGGTCGAGCTCGTCCTCGGCGAGGATCATCCCCTCCGAGACCTGCCCGCGCAGCTTGCGCCGCTCGAGCACGAGCCCGTCCGGGAGCGTGGCGCCGGACAGCGCCACGGCCACCTTCGCGCCGGCGCCGAAGTTCCAGGCCCCGCAGACGATCGAGTACGGCCGGTCCTCCCCCACGTCGACGGACGTGAGCTGGAGCCGGTCCGCGTCGGGATGCTTCGCCGCCTCGAGCACGTGCCCGACGCGGAAGAGCCCGAGCTCGCCGAGCACGCCGACGTGGTGAACCCCGTGCACCTCGGCGGTCGAGATCGAGAGCGCGTCCACGATCTCCTGCGCGTTCGCGTCGACGCGCACGTACTCCCGCAGCCAGCTGAGCGGGATCCTCATCGGAATTGGCGGAGGAAGCGGAGGTCGTTGTCCCAGAACGGCCGGATGCCGGCGATGCCATACCGAAGCTGAGCGGTGCGCTCGATGCCCATCCCGAAGGCGAACCCCGTGTACTCCTCCGGCCCCCAGCCGACGAACTCGTAGAGGTACGGGTCGACCATCCCCGAGCCGCCCATCTCGATCCAGCCTGAGTGCTTGCAGACGGTGCAGCCGGCGCCGCCGCAGTTGAAGCACGAGACGTCCGGCTCCATCGACGGCTCCGTGAACGGGAAGTAGTGCGTGCGGAAGCGCAGCTCACGCTCCGGCCCGTACAGCTCGCGCATGACGTACAGGAGCGTCCCCTTGAGGTCAGCCATCGTGATCCCGTTGTCGATGGCGAGGCCCTCGAACTGGTGGAAGATCGGGAAGTGCGTCGCGTCGATCGTGTCGCGCCGGTACACGCGGCCGATCGAGACCATGTAGATCGGCGGCCGCCGCTCTTCCATCTTGTGGATCTGGGCCGGCGAGGTCTCGGTGCGGAGGACGGTTTCGTCGTCGAGGAAGAGCGAGGCGCGCGGCGAGCGCGCGGGATGCCATTCCGGGAAGCCGAGCGCGTCGAAGTTGTACCGCGTCGTCTCGACCTCACGGCCGTCGACGATCTCGTAGCCGAGCCCGAGGAAGATGTCCTCGACGTCACGGCGAACGAGTGTCGACGGGTGGAGCGTGCCGCGCGGGCGCAGCTTCGGCTGCCCCAGCAGCCCGGCCGGCAGCGTGACGTCCACGCGCTCGGTCGCGAGCTTCTCCTCGAGCTCGGCGCGCGCGAGCTCGTCCTCCCTCGCGGCGAGCGCCGCCTCGACCGTGCCCTTGACCGCGTTGAGCGTCATTCCGGTATCGCGGTCGCGGACGTCGCGCAGCATCAGCTTCAGCGCGCTGCTGCGGCCGAGGTGACGGATGCGTACCTCGTCGAGCGCGGCCAGCGACCTCGCCCCGGCCACGGCGGCGAGCGCCTCTTTCGCGAGATCGTCCGGATCCACGCGGCCGAATCTATCCATACGATCCTCGAGATGAGCGAGTACGACGCCTGGGCGCCGGTCTACGACGCGTGGAGCGCCGACATGACCGACGACGTGGCCCATTACGTCTCGCTCGCCCGCGAGGCGGACGGACCGATCGTCGAGCTAATGGTCGGCAGCGGCCGCGTCGCGATCGAGGTCATACGCGAGACAGGGAAGCCGGTGCTCGGGATCGATTCGTCCCCGGCGATGCTCGAGATCGCACGTGAGCGAGCGGCGGGGTTGCCAATCGAGCTCCGGCTCGGCGATGTGCGCGACCTCGAGCTCGAGGAGCCGGCGGCGCTGATCTACGTCCCGGGCCGCTCGCTGCTCCACCTGCACGGCTGGCAGGAGAGGCGACGCGTGTTCGAGCGAATCGCCGCCTCGCTGCGACCCGGCGGACGCTTCGCCTTCAACGCGTTCGTCTTCAGCCACGCGATCGCGGCGCGGCTCGACGGGACGACGCAGGATCAGAACGGCGTCGTGCAGACGCTCCGCTACGTGCCGGCCGACAACCGCATCGAGATCGAGCGCGACGACGGCGCGACGATCCGTCTTTGGTGGGCCACGAAATCGGAATGGGAGGGGCTGCTCGACGTCGCCGGGCTCGAGGTCGAGGCCCTGTACGGAGGCTTCGAGCGCGAGCCGTACACCGACGAGTCGCTCGAGACGGTTTGGGTCGCCCGGGGACCCTGAACGTCTACGACCCCATCGCGCGTCTCTACGACCCGTGGAGCGCGAGCGTCGTCGAGGACGTCTCCTTCTACGTCGACGAGGCGCTGGGAGCGGGCGGCGAGGTCGTGGAGCTCGGCGTCGGCACGGGGCGGATCGCGATCCCGACGGCGCTCGCCGGCGCGCACGTGATCGGCGTGGACTCCTCGGCGGAGATGCTCTCGGTCTGCGCCGAGCGGGGGCGCGAGGCCGGTATCGAGGCGCGGCTCGACCTGCGGCTCGGCGACCTGCGTCGGCCGCCGGTCGACGAAGTCGTCCCGCTCGTGACGTGTCCGTTCCGCTCGTATCTGCACCTGCGGGACGACGGCGAGCGGCTCGAGGCGCTTCGCGCGGCGCGTGGGCTGCTCCGGCCCGGCGGGCGGCTCGTCTTCGACGTCTTCACGCCGTCGCGCGAGGACGTCGAGGCGACGCACGGCCGCTGGCTCGAGCGCGAGCCGGGCATCGACGAGCGCGCGGACTGGGATCTCGAGGCGCAGACGCTGACGCTCTCGGTGCGCGGCTCGCAGGGCTCGTCGACGATGACGCTGTGGTGGGTCGAGCCCGAGCGGTGGCACTCCCTCCTCGCCGAAGTCGGATTCGAGGTGCTCGCCTGCTACGGCTGGTTCGACCGCCGGCCCTTCTCCGGAGGCGAGGACAGCGTTTGGATCGCCCGCCGCAATTGATCCGCGCAAATTGCGACAAAAAAGTTGCCGACAGGCCTTGATCCGGCGACGGCGTTCGCATAGGTTCCTTCTTGCGCCGAGCACGGAGCGCAAGTAGGTCGAAACCACGACCGAGCGGTCGGACGAAGAGGGAGCAATCCCGAGGCGGAAGGCCGGTTGGACGAGGTGGACGAAAGCGAAACCGGCTCGGCGAATTTTTTTGGTCCGGCCCCCGCAAGGGGGCCGGCCGCTTTTCTGGGGAGCTAGGCCCGCCGGCTCAGCTCGTAGAGCGCGATTGCGCCGGCCATCGCGACGTTGAGCGAGTCGCCTCCTCCCGGCTGAGGAATCGAGGCGCGCTCGTCACACCGCTCGAGCACCTCCGGCGGCAGCCCCTCCCGCTCGGCGCCGAGCACGAGGACGACGTCACCGTCCGGTTGGAGCTCGGGCAGTGGGATGCCGCCGACCGGCACGAGGCCGACCCTCTTGCCCGGAGGCTCGTCGAACCCGCTCAGCGGCACGCGGAAGATCGACCCAATCGACGCCCGCACCGCCTTCGGGCCCGTCGGGTCGGCACAGCCCTCCGACAACGCGACGCCCGCGCCGAACGCGTCGGCCGCGCGAAGCAGCGTTCCGACGTTGCCGGGGTCGCCGACGCGCCAGAGCGCGAGCGTGACGGGCCGCGTTCCGCGCGGGAGGTCGTCACGCCGGAAGACGGCGACGACGCGCGGCGGATGCGCGAGCGCCGACACCTCGGCGAGCAGCTCCGGCGCCACATCCTCGCCCGCGATCCCTGCCTCCACCAGGTCCTCGCCCTCGACCGCGAACAGCCCGAGCCTGTCCCGCCAGCGCCGATCGTGGAGCTTGCGGACGAGCTTCAGGCGCTCGTTGTCGCGGGAGGTGATCAGGCCGGCTGACTCTGCAGCGCGGCCTTCGCCTGCTCGGCGATCGCTCCGAATGCGACCGGGTCGCTGACGGCGAGGTCGGCGAGCACCTTCCGGTCGAGCTCGATTCCCGCCTTCGTGCAGCCGTGCACGAACTGGTTGTACGAGAGCCCGTTCGCGCGGGCCGCGGCGTTGATCCGGGTGATCCAGAGCTTGCGGAACTCGCGCTTCCGCACCTTCCGGTCGCGGTAGGCGTAGACGAGCGAATGCTCGACCTGCTCCTTCGCGTAGCGGTAGTGCGTGCTCTTGCGCCCCCAGTAGCCCTTGGCCTGCTCGAGAACCTTGCGGCGCTTCTTGTGCGCGGCGACGGAACGCTTGACGCGGGGCACTTATCCCATCCCCAGCATCTTCTTGATGGCGCCGCGGTTGGCGCTCGTCGCCTCGATGTCCTTGCGGAAGCCGCGCCTACGCTTCGACGACTTCTTCTCCAGGTTGTGGCTCCGCATCGCCGGCCGGCGCAGGATCTTGCCGCTGCCCGTCACCTTGAACCGCTTCTTGGCTGATTTCCGTGTTTTCGTCTTCGGCATCTCGTTTCACTCCTGCGCTCTTCGTCGGGCCCAGCAGCATCACCATGTTGCGTCCGTCCTGGAGTGGCTGCGACTCGATCAGCCCGATCTCCTTGACGTCGTCGGCGAGACGTAGGAGCAGGTCGCGGCCTCGCTCCGGGTGGGTCTGCTCCCGGCCCCGGAACATGATCGTGACCTTCACCTTCGCGCGCTGGTTGAGGAATCGCTCGACGTGCCCCTTCTTGGTGTTGTAGTCGTGAATCCCGATCTTCGGCCGGAACTTGATCTCCTTGACCTGGATCTGGCTCTGGTGCTTGCGGGCCTGCTTGGCCTTCTGCTCCTGCTCGTACTTGTACTTGCCGTAGTCCATGACCTTGGCGACCGGCGGGTCGGCCTGGGCGGCGACCTCGACGAGGTCGAGGTTCTTGCCGTAGGCGTACTCCCGCGCGTCGTCGGTGGTCTTGATTCCGAGCTGGCTGCCGTCGTCGTCGATCAACCGGACGCGGGGGACGCGGATCGCATCGTTGATGCGCGTCGTGTCCCGTGGCGCCGGGCGGGTCTGGTCGAACGGCCGGCGTCTGGGCCTCAAAGGCGAATCACCAAGTTGGGCTTATCCCTCCTCGTTTTGTAGTCGCAACGTGAAAAGCCGCTGCCATGCAGCGGCCCGATCCTCGTCGTCGCTTCGACTCGGTTGAACCCCCGCGGTCCTCTCGGCCCGGGAGGTGAGGAACGGTCCGCCCCTGCTTTTCAGAGGTCAGAGGGTAGCAAGGCTGTCGAGGAGGGCTGAGAGCGAGAGGGTCGACTGCTCGCCGCCGCGCTCGCGCACGGCGAGGCTCTCGTCGCTCTCGCGGTCACCGTAGACGACGGTGACGGGGATCTTCTCGAGCTCGGCGGCCCGGATCCGCTTGCCGATCGTCTCGCTCGGCTCCGTTGCCTCGGCGCGGAAGCCCGCCTCGCGCAGCCGGAGCGCGAGGGTCTGGGCCGCGTCGACGTGCGCGTCACCGACCGGCAGCACGCGCACCTGCACCGGTGCGAGCCAGAACGGGAACGCGCCCGCGTAGTGCTCGATGAGGATGCCGATGAAGCGCTCGAACGAGCCGAAGAGCGCCCGGTGGATGACGAAGACGGGATGTTCGCGGTTGTCCGGACCCATGTACGTGAGCCCGAACCGCGCCGGCATCTGCCGGTCGAGCTGGATCGTGCCGAGCTGCCATGAGCGTCCGAGGGCGTCGGTGATGTGCAGGTCGATCTTCGGCCCGTAGAACGAGCCCTCGCCGGCGCCGACGACGAACGGGATCTCGTTGCGCTCGAGCGCCGCTTCAAGCTCGCCCTCGGAGAAGTCCCACTCTTCGTCGCTGCCGAGCTTGTTGTCAGGTCGCGTCGAGAACTCCGCGCGCGGCTCGAGCCCGAAGACGCCCATAAGGAAGCGGAGGTAGTCGATGCACGCGTCGAGCTCCGCCGGGATCTGCTCCTCGGTGCAGAAGATGTGCGCGTCGTCCTGCGTCACATATCGCACACGGGTCAGCCCGTGCAGCGTGCCGGCAAGCTCGTTGCGGTGGAGCGGGGCAGCCTCGGCGTAGCGAATCGGCAGGTCGCGGTAGCTGCGGAGGGCGCTGCCGAACAGCAGCATGTGCCCAGGGCAGTTCATCGGCTTGATCCCGTAGACCTGCTCGTCGTCGAGTGGGATCAGGAACATATTCTCGCGGAACTTCTCCCAGTGCCCCGACGTCTCCCAGAGGGCCTTGTCGTAGATGAGCGGCGTCTTCACCTCGAGGTAGCCGCGCTGGAGGTTCTCGCGGCGGCGGAGATCCTCGAGAGCGTTGAAGATCACCATCCCCTTCGGGTGCCAGAGCGGCGAGCCGGGCGAGTGCTCGTCGAAGTGGAAGAGGTCGAGCTGCGTCCCGATCCGGCGGTGGTCGCGCGCGCGCGCTTCCTCCAGCCGCTCGAGATACGCGTCGAGGTCCTCTTGCGCGTAGAAGGCCGTGCCATAAATGCGCGTGAGCTGCGGGTTGGCTGAGTCGCCGCGCCAGTAGGCGCCGGCGAGCCCGGTCAGCCTAAGCGCCTTGATCGGCTTCGAGTCCTGCAGGTGCGGGCCCCGGCAGAGGTCGGTAAAGTCGTCGGAGCCGTCGTGCGACTGCGTATAGAGGGAGATGTCGCCCTCGGCCGTGTCGACGAGCTCGACCTTGTACGGCTCGTTCTCGGCCTCGAAACGGCGGCGTGCCTCCTCGCGGGAGATCTCCTCGCGGGTCCAGGTGCGGCCCTCCTTCAGCTCCTGCTTGATCTCCTCCTCGATCCGCTCGAGATCCTCCTCGCGGAGCGGCTCGGGAAAGTCGAAGTCGTAGTAGAAGCCGTTCTCGATCGGCGGGCCGATCGCGATCTTCACGCCCGGGTACAGGCGGCGCACGGCCTCGGCGAGGAGGTGCGCCGAGGAGTGGCGGAGGACGCCGAGCGCGTCGGGATCGTTCCGGTCGCGCGTGGTCAGGAGCTGGATCTGCTCCCCCTCGGCGAGCGGCTGCCGGAGATCCTGCACGCGCCCGTCGACGCGCACGAGGACGGCCTGCTCGGCGAGCTTCGGGCCGATCGCGCGCGCTGCGTCGAGCCCGGTCGCGCCGGCGGGAAGCTCGAGCTCGGAATTGTCGGGAAGGACGACCTTCATGGAAGAACCGGCCAAGAGTAGACATGTCCGGTGTCTGACACCTGACATGTCCTCAAAGGCCTAGTCGCGGAACTCCATGAGGATCCAGGGCGCGGTGTACTCGCCGCCTGCCTCGTGATGTGAGACCTCGACGAAGCCGGCGCGCTCCCAGCCGCGGACGGCGCCCTCGTTCCACGCATAGGGGTCGACGGTGACGCGCGTCCAGCCGCGCTCGTCGACGAGATGCCGCGCCATCGCCCGTGCCGCGTCCGGGCCGAGGCCGCGTCCGCGGGCCGCTGGCATGAGGAACATGTCCAACCCTTCCGGGTGCACTTGGAGGTAGCCGACGGGCTCGCCTGTCTCCTCGACGATCCACGCCTCGACATCCGGGCGCGCGAGCCGTTCCTGCATCTCGGCTCGGGTGAAGGTTTCGTCATCCCAGTAGCGCGAGACCTCGGGATCGGCGTGCCAGGCGACGAGGCGGTCGACGTCGCCGGCATCCGCCGGCCGGAGGGCCGTCAGTCGTCCGCGTACGAGAACTGCCATTGGACGTTCGCCTCGGCCTCGTCCATCTCGAGGAGGATCGCATGCCCGGTACGAGAACGAGCCAACCGCACGCAAGAGCTCGTAGGCGGGCTGGGCGCCTCAGAAGAGGCGCCCTGCTACCAGTTAGACGACAGGGACGACGTTGCGGGCCTCGGGGCCCTTCTCCCCCTCGGCCGGCTCGAACTCGACGCGCGAGCCCTCGGCGAGCGTCTTGAAGCCCTCGGCAGTGATCGCGCTGAAGTGGACGAAAACGTCCTTGCCGCCCTCGTCCGGGGTGATGAAGCCGTACCCCTTCGCGTCGTTGAACCACTTCACGGTTCCGGTTGCCATGGAAACACCTCCCTCCGCGGAAGCTCTGAACGGACAGGAGGCGCGACGGACGCGCAACCGGTACTCGCTCGTAGTGCTAGTGCACGGCGAACGGTAGCGACAATCAGCGCGTGGCGCTCCTCTTGGCAGCCCCCGACAAGTTCCGTGGCACGCTCACCGCGCGCGAGGCCGCGGCGGCGATCGCCGCAGGCGCTGAGCGCGCCGGCTGGACGGCGGTCGAGCTGCCCCTCGCGGACGGCGGCGAGGGAACGCTCGACGTACTCGGCGGCGGCAACCAGCGGGCGATCGTGACTGGGCCTCTCGGAGAGCCCGTCGAAGCTGCGTTGCGGCTGGAGGACGACGACACCGCGCTCATCGAGGCGGCCCTCGCCTGCGGGCTCTCTCTCGCCGGCGGGCCCGAGGGAAACGACCCGCTTCGCGCGACGAGCCGCGGTGTCGGCGAGCTGATCGCCGCAGCGCTCGCCGAGGGCTCCGACCGGATCGTCGTGACCGTCGGCGGGGCGGCGTCGACGGACGGCGGGCTCGGCGCGGTCGACGAGCTGCGTGCCTCGCTACCGCTGCCGGTGCAGCTCGACGTGGCGTGCGACGTCGACGCGCGCTTTCTCGACGCCGCGGACGTCTTCGCGCCGCAGAAGGGAGCGACGCCCGAGCAGGTGCTGCTCCTGAGTATGCGGCTCGAGCAGCTCGCGGAGCGTTACCGCGACGAGTTCGGCGTCGACGTCCTCGACCTCCCGGGCGCGGGCGCGGCGGGAGGGCTCGCGGGCGGGCTCGCGGCGATCGGCGGTCGGCTCCTCACCGGCTTCGACCTCGTCGCGTCGCGGCTCGGTCTCGACGAGCGGTTCGCGGAGGCCGATCTCGTCGTCACGGGCGAGGGCAGCATCGACGCTACCTCGTTCACGGGCAAGGTCGTCGGCCAGGTGCTCGCGCGCGCTGCCGCCGCCGGCGTCGAGACGCTCGTCGTCGCGGGAGACATCGCAGCCGGGAGCCCCTTCGACGCGCTCTCGCTCGTCGCGCGCTACGGTCCCGAGCGTGCGCTCGCCGAGCCGGCGGAGTGCCTGACGGAGCTCGTCGCATCGGCCCTGGCGACCCGCCGAAACGGACCCTAAGCTGCTGGCCGATATGCCAAAGCCAGTCGAAGAGAAAGGACCGCGCCTCAGCTACCGCCCGGGCCTCGACGGCCTGCGCGCGATCGCGGTCGCGGGCGTCTTTCTCTATCACTCGCGGATCGACTGGCTGCCCGGCGGGTTCTTGGGCGTCGACCTCTTCTTCGTCCTCAGCGGCTACCTCATCACGTCGCTGCTGCTCGTCGAATGGGAGGCGCGGAACCGCATCGACCTGCGCAGGTTCTGGTGGCGACGCGCGCGGAGGCTGCTGCCGGCGCTCGTCGTCGTCGTGCTGGCCGCGCTGATCCTCGCTTCGGTCTTTGCGCGTGCCGACCTCTCCAAGACGCGCGGCGACGCGGTCAGCTCGCTCCTCTACTACACGAACTGGCATCTGATCATCGCCAACCACTCGTACTTCGCACGGATGGGCAACCCGTCGCTGCTCGGGCATCTCTGGTCGCTCGCGGTGGAGGAGCAGTTCTACATCGTCTGGCCGCTGCTGCTCGTGCCCGGGCTCGTGCTCCTTGGGCGGAAGCGGTTGCCGCTCCTCGTCGTCGCCGGGATCGGCGGCTCGGCAGCGCTCATGTGGCTCCTTTACAATCCAGAGGGCGACCCCTCACGGGTCTACTACGGCACCGACACGCGCGCCTTCCTGCTGCTGATGGGCATTCTCCTGGCGCTCGTCTGGCCGGCGATCGAGCGGCTGAGGCGCTCGCTGCCTCTGCTCGAGCTGCTCGGCATTGCGGCGCTCGTCGCAACTGTCCTCCTCTTCCGGCAGATGCAGGACTTCAACCCCACGCTCTATCGCGGTGGCGACCTCGCCGCCGCGTTCTGCTTCGCCGTGCTGATTGCCGCGGTCGCGCATCCCAGGACCGGGATCGGCCGAGCGCTCGGCGTGGCGCCGCTGCGCTGGCTCGGCGAGCGGAGCTACGGCATCTACCTCTGGCACTTGCCGGTGGTCGAGCTGATGCGGCCGGGAGTGGACATCTCGTGGACGGGCCCCGGCGTCGTCGTCGCGCAGGCGGCCATCATTCTCTCCGCGGCCGCCCTCTCGTACCGCTTCGTCGAGCA
>Ga0193751_1001504_pt1 | contig 14886 bp, 15 predicted proteins | sample L1c2metaG_FD_143050 | JGI IMG/M metagenome (GOLD analysis project Ga0193751, IMG submission 143050) | Soil microbial communities from a riparian zone of the East river system, Colorado, United States - L1c2 | ecosystem: Environmental > Terrestrial > Soil > Riparian zone | place: USA: East River... | reverse complement strand
GCACACGCTCGAGGTCGTGCACCTCGCCGGGATTATGGCGACCGAGCTCGAGGCGAGCGTCCAGACGGCGAAGCGCGCCGCGATGCTCCACGACATCGGCAAGGCGATGACGCACGAGGTGGAGGGATCGCATGCCCTCATCTCAGCCCAGCTCGCACGGCGCCACGGCGAGTCGCAGGGCGTCGTCCACGCCATCGAGGCGCACCACTACGAGGTGCAGCCGCAGACGGTGGAGGCCGTCCTCCTGATTGCGGCGGACGCCGTCTCCGCGAGCCGTCCGGGCGCCCGCGGCGAGAGCCTCGAGCAGTACATCAAGCGCCTCGGCGCGCTCGAGGAGCTCGCGGCCGCGAAACCCGGCGTCGAGAAGGTGTACGCGCTCCAGGCCGGGCGCGAGATCAGGGTGATCGTCAGTCCCGGCGACGTCGACGACGACGCGGCGGCGCTCCTCGCCCACGAGATCGCCCGCGAGATCGAGGATCGGCTCGAGTACCCCGGCCAGGTGAAGGTGACCGTGATCCGCGAGAGTCGCGCCATCGAAGTCGCGAAGAACCACACAGCGACAGCCACGCAGCCGCCGGCGCACGAGCAGCCGGAGCCGGCTGCCGACTCGCCGATCCAGGCCGCCTAGCCGGACCGGGCTACCCTACGCGCCGTGAAGCGGTACCACGTCACGACGTTCGGCTGCCAGATGAACGCCCACGATTCCGAGCGGATCAAGGGCCTCCTCGAGGAGCTCGGGCTCGGCGAAGCGTCGACGCAGGAGGAGGCCGACGTGATCGTCCTCAACACCTGCACGATCCGCGAGAAGCCCGACACGCGCTTCGCGGCCCACATGGGCAACGCGGCGAAGCTGAAGCGCGAGCGGCCGGGAACGGTCGTCGCCGTCGGCGGCTGCTACGCGGAGGCGCAGCGGGAGCGCCTGTTCACGCTCTACCCGGACGTGGACGTCGCCTTCGGGCCGGGCACGATCTCCCACCTCGGCGCCTGGCTCGGCGCCGGCGGTGAGGGGGTCGAGCGGAGCTCGTTCGGTACCGGCGAGGAGCGCGCGTTCGCAGCTGGCCTCCCCGTCCGGCGCGAGCGGCGGTTCCAGGCCTGGGTGCAGGTCTCGATGGGATGCAACTCCGTCTGCTCGTACTGCATCGTCCCGGCCGTCCGGGGCCGCGAGATCTCCCGCCGGCCAGGCGAGGTCGTCGCGGAGGTCGAGCTGCTCGCCGCCGAAGGAGTCCGCGAGGTGACGCTGCTCGGACAGAACGTGAACTCCTATGGCCGCGACGTCGGCTCGAGCTTCGCCGAGCTCCTCCGTGCGGTCGACGCGGTCGAGGAAATCGAGCGGATCCGCTTCACGAGCCCGCATCCCAAGGACTTCCGCCGAGACGTGATCGCCGCGATGGCCGAGTGCCCCGCGGTGTGCGAGCACGCGCACCTGCCCCTCCAGTCCGGGTCGAGCCGCGTCCTCAAGGCGATGCGGCGGACGTACTCGCGCGAGTCGTACCTGCGGCTCGTCGGGGAGCTGCGGGCGGCGATCCCGGACCTCGCGCTGACGACAGACGTGATCGTCGGCTTCCCCGGCGAGACCGAGCACGACTTCCTCGAGACGCTGGAGGTCGTCGAGGAGGCGGGCTTCGACGGCGCCTTCACCTTCGTCTACTCGCCGCGGGCGGGGACCGAGGCGGCCGCGATGCCGGACCAGGTGCCGGACGAGGTGAAGCGCGAGCGCATCGAGCGGCTCGTCGAGGTGGTCCAGCGGGTCGCCGCCGGGCGAAACGCGCGGCGGGTCGGGATGGTTGAGGAGGTGCTCGCCGAAGGCCCGAGCCGCACTGATCCGCAGCTCCTGCGCGGCCGAACGCGCCGGAACACGACCGTGAACTTCAGCGGCGACGCCGCTCCTGGCGAGCTCGTCTCGGTCACGATCGAGAGCTCGACCTCGACGACCCTCGCCGGCGCGCAGCTTGTGCTCGCCGCAGCCTGAGCCGATGCTCGTCATCGGGGTCTTCGGGCCGACCGCAAGCGGGAAGTCGGACGTCGCGGCGGCGCTCACCGAGCTGATTCCTGCGGAGGTCGTCTCAGCAGACGCGATGCAGGTCTACCAGAGCCTGCCGATCCTGACGAACCGGTCGCCGCGCCCGGAGCGGCTCGTCGGGATCTGGCCCCTCTCCCACATCGCGTCGGTGGGCGAGTACGCGCCGCTCGCCCACACGGCGATCGACGAGATCCTCGCCGCTGGAAGGACGCCGGTCGTCGCTGGCGGGACCGGCCTGTACTTCCGGGCCGCGCTCGCCGAGCTCGAGCTGCCTCCCGCGCCCGCCGCGGGTGCACGCGAACGCTGGGAACGCCTCTACGACCAGGCCGGCGCCGACGCGGCACACCGGCGGCTGGAGGAGCTCGACCCAGCGGCGGCAGCGCGGGTGCATCCGATCGTCCGCGCGCTCGAGCTCGCGGAGGCCGGCCGGTCGCTCGTGCCGCCGCGGGAGAAGCTCTTCGGCGGCGCCTGGCGGCATCCGACCCTCCTCGTCGGGCTCGACGTGCCGAAACCTGAGCTCGAGCGGCGAATCGCGGAACGGACGAGGCGCATGTTCGACGCCGGCGTCGAGGAAGAGGTGCATGCCGCGCTCGCGGCCGAGCCCTCCGCAACCGCGAGGAAGATCATCGGCCTGGACGAGGTCGCGACACTCCCGCGTGAGAACGCGATCGAGGCGGTGATCACGCGGACGCGGCGCTACGCCGCGTATCAGCGCAAGTGGCTGCGGCGCCTCGAGGGGCTCGTTATCGTCGCGGCCGACCGCCCGCCGGAGGAGACCGCCGTTGAGATCGTCACGCTGGCACGCACACGGGAACGTCTACCTCGTCCTTGAGGGCCCTGCGGCGGGCGTCGACCTATCCGGTACTGACGGCGCGCTCGAGGTGCTTTCCGTCGAGGGAGACGAGGTCACGATCGGCATCGTCAATCCCGACGGCTCCCGGGCCGAGATGTCCGGCAACGGGACGCGGATCGCGGCGGCCTGGCTCATGAGCCGCACCGGCTCGACGAGGGCGTCCGTGCACGTGGGGCCGAGGACGGTCGAGGTGCGGCGGACGGAGGACGGCCTCTACGAGTCGGAGCTGGGGGCGGTTGAGGTGGGCGGACATGAGGTCGTGGACGGGATCGAGCTGATCCCGGTCTCGGTCGGGAATCCGCATGCCGTCGTCGTCGGCGATCCGGCGCTGATCGCCGAGCTTGGCCCGCGGCTCGAGGGGCATCCGCGATTTCCGGAACGGACCAACGTGCAGGTCGTCCGTCTGGATCGGGACGGTGAGGTCACGGCGCGCGTCTGGGAGCGCGGCGTGGGGGAGACGTCGGCGTCGGGGACGAGCGCAGTTGCAGTCGCCGCTGCGACGCACGGAGACGGCGAGGTCGTCGTGCACTTCCCGGGCGGTGACCTGCGGGTGCGCCTTGCCGGCGGCCGCGCCTGGCTCACGGGGCCGGCGGAGCCGGTGGAGGAATTGCCGGGCTCCAGCCCGGAAGCCGGCACAGACCGGTAACAGGTTTCGAGCTATCGTCGCCTCCGAGGGCGGAGGGAGAGCTACCCCGCCCTTTGGGTGGGTGTGGGCTTGACGCCTCGAGCGTATGTGGCCTGGAGCCGACGCTCAGCTGCCGATCTCGAACTCGCGCAACACGTCGTTCAGGCTCGTCTTGAGATCCGTCTGCGCACTCCGCCAGCCGACGACGAGCGCACACGCGACCTGGTACGTCCCGGCCGGGAACTCCTTCGGTCTCGTGCCGGGCACGACGACTGCCCGCGGCGGAACGTAGCCCCGGTGCTCCACAGGCTCGAGCCCCGTGACATCGATCACCGGCACCGATCCCGTCAGCGACACGTTGGGCGCCAGCACCGCGCGCTCCCCGATCACGACTCCCTCAGTGAGGATGCAGCGGGAGCCGACGAACGCCCCGTCCTCGACGATCACCGGTCGCGCCTGCACGGGCTCGAGCACGCCGCCGACGCCGACGCCGCCCGCCAGATGGACGTCCGCCCCGATCTGCGCGCACGACCCGACCGTGGCCCACGTGTCGACCATCGTGTTCGGGCCGACCCAGGCGCCGATGTTGACGTAGCTCGGCATGAGGATGACGCCGCGGGAGAGGAACGACCCGTACCGCGCCGTCGCCGGCGGCACGACACGCACGCCGCGCTCTGCATAGTCGTGCTTGAGCGGGATCTTGTCGAGGTACTCGAACGGGCCCACCTCGATCGGCTCGACCTTCCGCTGCCGGAAGTACTCGAGGATCGCCTTCTTCGCCTCCTCGTTCACGCGCCACTCGCCGTCCACCTTCTCCGCGACCCGCACCTCGCCGCGGTCGAGTGCCGCGATCATCTCCTCCGCCGGCACGGGGTTGATCACGAGAGGAACCTAGCCAGCGTCTCGTACACCGCGTGCAGGTTCGCGATCGGGATCTGTTCGTCCTGCCGGTGCGCGTACGCCGTCGCGCCGGGGCCGTAGTTGATCCCGTCGATCCCCTGCTCGGCGAACTGGGCTACCGGCGTCCACGCCTGCTTCGGAGCGACGTCGGGCACGAGCTTTCGCAGCCGCTCCACGAGCGGGTTCCCGAGCGCCGGCGGCGCCGACGGCGAGTTGTGGAGGACGTGGAGCTCGCCGGCAGGGACGAGCTCGCGCAGCCGCGCCTCCGCCTCGTCGCGGGAGCGGCCGGGCGCGTACCGGAAGTTGAGCTCCGCCGACGCCCGTGCCGGCACGACGTTCGCGGCGATCCCGCCCTCTATGCGCACCGCGCTCACCACCTCGCGGTAGACGAGCCCGTCGAGCTCGACGTCGAGCGGCTCGAGCCGCGAGAGAGGCGCCAGGCCCTCGACGAGCGCGTGGATCGCGTTGCTGCCGGTCCACGGTCGTGCGGAGTGGGCACTCTCGCCGTGGAACTCCACGCGGGCCTGCAGGTTGCCGAGACAGCCGGCGTGGAGGATCGCGTCGGTCGGCTCGAGCACGATGGCGAGCTCGGCGCCCCTGAGCACGCCGCTCGCGAAGACGGCCGGCAGCGGGCTCTCGTCGAGAGCGACCTCCTCCCGCGTGAAGAAGACGTAGCGCGCCGGGACGGCCGCGCGCGCGAGCTCGAGCATCACCGCCACGCCGCCTTTCATGTCGCTCGCGCCGAGGCCCCGGACGGCGCCGTCGACGAGCTGTCCCGGCAGGTTCTCCTGTGCCGGCACGGTGTCGAGGTGCCCGGCGAGGGCGACCGGCGCAGCTGCGTCGCCCCACACGATCGCGTCGCCGTCGTCGTAGAGGGGCTCGCCGGACAGGAGGCTCCGCACGAGCTCCATCGCAGCGCCCTCCTTGCGGCTCTCGGAGGGAACGTTTACGAGCTCGAGCGTGCGGGCGGCGAGGTCGGAAATGGGCATGGCAGGAGTCATAATGACCGCCGGATGGCGGTGAGACAGCCCGATCGCTCGTGGGCGGCCGAGCCCGAGCGTGGGCTCGTCCTCGCCGTGCTCGCTCCCGGAGCCGACGGTGCAGACGAGCTCGCGGAGCTCGAGGAGCTCGCGCGCACGGCCGCGGTCGAGCCTGTCGCCCGGGTCGTCCAGCACCGGCGGCAGCCCGACGCGCGTACGTATGTCGGCAAAGGGAAGCTCGAGGAGCTGAAGCAGACCTACGGCGAAGCCGGGGCGGAGGTACTCATTGTCGACGACGAGCTCAGCCCAGCGCAGCAACGGACGCTCGAGAACGCGCTCGAGGCGCGGGTCGTCGACCGGACGCAGCTGATCCTCGACATCTTCGCGCAGCACGCCGTGAGCGCCGAGGGAAAGCTCCAGGTGGAGCTCGCGCAGCTCCAATACAACCTGCCGCGGATGCGAGGGATGTGGCAGCACCTCGAGCGGCTCGGCGGCGGCGTCGGCACCCGCGGCCCGGGCGAGTCGCAGCTCGAGACGGACCGACGCCTGGCGCGCCGCCGCATCACGCTCCTCCGCGAGCGGCTGCGCAAGCTGAGCCGCCAGCGCGACGTCCGGCGCAAGGAGCGGCGGCGGACCGAGACGCCCACCGTCGCCCTCGCGGGCTACACGAATGCCGGCAAGTCGACGCTCCTCAACGCTCTCACCGACGCCGGCGTCTCCGTCCACGACCGGCTGTTCGAGACGCTCGACCCGACGACGCGCGGCTTCGACCACGAGGGGCGGCGCTACCTCGTGACCGACACGGTCGGCTTCGTCCGCCGCCTGCCGCACCAGCTCGTCGAGGGCTTCGCCGCGACGCTCGAGGAGACCCTCGTGGCCGACGTCGTCCTCCATGTGGTCGACGGGTCGGCTTCCAAGCAGCAGCTCGTCGAGCAGATCGCCGCCGTCGACGCGGTCCTGCGGGAGATCGGCGCAGCTGAGCTGCCCGTCGAGCTTGTCGTCAACAAGATCGACGCGGTGGACACGCTCGGGCGACGCCGGCTCGCGAACCGGTACCCGGACGCGCCGCAGATCTCCGCGCTCACCGGCGAGGGGCTCGACGAGCTACGCGCTCGAATCGCCGAGCGCTTCGGCGAGCGTTTCGAGCGGGTGCGGCTCCTTCTGCCGTACGACGAAGGGGGACGCCTGAACGAGCTCTACGCTCTCGGTGCACCGATCGACGAGCGGGAAGACACGCCGGAGGGCGTCCTCGTCGTCGCGCGCCTGCCGCGTCGCGAGCTGCGCCGCTTCGCCCCCTACCTCGTCGCCGAGGCGGCCCCCAAGCGGCGCCGGAGGGGGGCGTGACGGAGCTCCCGGTGAAGCGCCTCCACGACGGGGCGACGCTGCCGACGCGCGCGTACGAGGGCGACGCGGGCCTCGATCGCGCCGCCTCCGAGCGCGTCGAGCTCGGGCCGGGCGAGCGCGCCGTGGTCGGCACCGGCGTCATGGTTGCGATCCCGCTCGGCCACGCCGGCTTCGTCCAGCCACGCTCGGGGCTCGCCGCCCGGCACGGGATTGCGGTCGTGAACTCGCCGGGCCTCGTCGACGCCGGCTACCGCGGCGAGCTCAAGGTCGTCCTCCTCAACACCGACCGGGAGGAGCGGTTCGTCGTTGAGCCGGGGATGCGGATCGCGCAGCTCGTCGTCATCCCAGTGGTCTTGACTCAGCCAGTAGAGGTTGCAGAGCTGCCGGCGAGCGACCGCGGCGAGCGAGGCTTCGGCAGCTCGGCCCACTGATGCCGCTCGAGCCGCGCATCCGCGTCTCCGCCATCCTCCGGTGGGAGGGCCGTGTGCTCCTCTGCCGGCACGAGAAGACGGGGCGGGGCGAGTACTGGCTCCTCCCGGGCGGCGGTGTCAACAGCGGCGAGAGCCTCGTGGAGGCGCTGCGTCGCGAGCTCTCCGAGGAGGTGGCGATCGGCGACGACCTGACGTTCGAGGGGCCGGTCGCCGTGGTCGACTCGATCGCGCCGAAGCGCGCCTTCGTCGGCCGGCACGTCGTCCAGATCATCTTCGCCGCCGACCTCTCGGGGCGGTCCCTCGAGCGCGTCACCTCGACGGACGCCGCCGTGCAAGGTCACCGCCTCTTCGACCCCGCCGAGCTCGACGGCGTCGTGCTCCACCCGCCGATCCAGCGCTTCCTCGGCCGCTGGCAACCCGGAGACCCGGCCGTCTACCTCGGCGCTCTGTGGGCGCCCTAACCCCGGAGGAGTAGGTTCGTGGCGTTGCCTCCGCTCAGACGAGTCTCGATCCAGGGCTATCGCGCGGCTCGCGAGCTCGAGCTCACGCCGGGCTCCGTCTGCGCGCTCGTCGGGGAGGCTTCGAGCGGAAAGTCCACCGTGCTGACTGCGATCTGGACGCTGCTGGAGGCCGCCGCCCCGCCTCCGACGATCGACGACGTCGCCCGCGACGGAGCTGGAGGACGGATCCGCCTCGAGGCGGACGTCGCGAAGGGGACGATCTTCCTCGACGCCCGGCCACCCGACACGCTCAACCTCAACCGGGCAGGGGCGCCGCCGGTGCTCTTCCTGCCGGCGAACCTCCGTTCCCGGACGCTCGTCGCGCCGGCCACCGGCCGCGGGGCCGCCGAGGTCGCCGAGCTGCTCCAGCCGCCGGCCGCCGACCATCACTGGGCCGCGGCCGACGGCGGGCTCGCGCTCGTCGCCGGCATGGAGCGGCTCGCCGCCTCGCAGCTCCGCCAGTTCGTGCTCTTGATCGAGGAGCCGGAGCTCTATCTCAGCCCGCACGCCCAGCGCCACCTCTACGGTCTGCTGCGCGGGCTCGCGCAGGCGGGGAACCAGATCCTCTACTCGACGCACGCGCCCGTCTTCCTCAGCGTCGACAGGCTCGAGGAGCTTGCCCTCGTCCGTCATACGCCGACGGGCGGGACGTCACTCTTCCAGCCCGAGCCGCTGGCCGAGGCCGAGACGTTCCGCGCGCTCTCGGCGTTCGACACCGACCGCGCGGAGCTCTTCCTCGCGCGCTGCGCCGTCCTCGTCGAGGGGCGGACGGAGAAGCTCACGCTCCCCCTCGTCTTCGACGCGCTCGGCGTCGACCCGGACAAGGAAGGGATCTTCGTGCTCGAGTGCGGCGGCAAGGGCAACATGCCGCTCTTCGCGCGCATCGCCAACGCCTGCAGCGTTCCGTACGTCGTCGTCCACGACCGCGACGCGGCCAGGGGCCACCGACCGGTGGAGTCGGAGCGGATCGTCAACCGCCAGATCCGCGAGGTCGCGGGCAGCCGGCGGACCGTCGTGCTCACGCCGGACTTCGAGACCGTGTCTGGGATGCGAGCGAGCACGCGGGGCCGCAAGCCGCAGAAGGCGTGGCAGCGCTACCGCGGCGACGGCGCGGTGCCCGAGCCGCTGAGGGTCGCGGTCGAGAAGGTGCTGAAGATCGCGCAGACCGGCTAGCGATCGAAGCGGCCGCCGCGGGATCGGGCGCGGGCCGCGGACACCTCGTGCGCGCGGCGCTCGAGCTCGTCGGGCAGCGGCTCGAGCGACGGCGGGCCGGTGCCGAGGCGGTGCGCGAGCGCCTGCGAAAGGAGCCAGTCCGCGAGCCAGGCGTTGCGCGGCAGGAGCGGCCCGTGGAGGTAGGTGCCGATCACCCGGCCCGCGCGACAGCCTTCGAAGCCGCTCTGCCCGTCGTTGCCGAAGCCCGCGAGCACGCGCCCGAGGGGCTCGGCGCCGGGATCGAGCCGCGTTCGCCCGGCGTGGTTTTCGAACCCGGCGAGCGTCCGCCGCTCTCCGGGCTCGAGCTCGCACTCGATCAGTACGTCGCCGATCATGCGGCGTTCGCCGGCGACGGTCTCGAGGGGGAGGAGGCCGATGCCCGGCATGTCCTCGCCGTGGAAGCCGCAGTAGCCGCGGCCGAGGAGCTGGTAGCCGCCGCAGACCGCGAGGACGGCGGCGCCCTGCCTGACGGACTCGTGCAGCGGCTCTGCCTTGCGCACGAGATCCTCGGCGACAAGGAGCTGCTCCCGATCCTGCCCGCCGCCGACGTAGTAGAGGTCGTGCTGGCCGGGCGCGATCGCGTCGTCAATCCCCAGCGCCTTCACCTCGAGCTCGTGTCCGCGCCACGCCGCCCGTCGTGCCAGCACGGCGATGTTGCCGCGGTCGGCGTAGATGTTGAGGTAGTCCGGATAGAGGTGGCCGACCCGGATGGCCGTCATCTCGAGCGCTCCCAGTACGGGCTCGCCAGCCCGCGGGAGGTGAGGAGCCGCTGCAGTCCGAGCATCGCGGTGTAGGTGGGGAGGACGACGAGCTCGCCGCCGGCCGGCGTCAGCTCGAGCCCGCGGTCGAGGGCGTTGCCGAGGTCGGGCTCGAACTCGATCGCGTCCTCGTCGAGCCCGCCGTAGCGGAAGCGAAGCGCGAGCTCCGCCGCCCGGGCACCGCTCGCGACGAGCCGGTCGAGTTGCGGAAGCAGCGGTTCGAAGTCGACATCCCAGATCCACGAGACGTCGCGCCCGTCGGCGATCTCGTCGTTTAGGGCGACGACGAGGACCTGCGGCGCGCCGCCGTCGACGAGCGTCCGGACGGCCTCGTTCGCGCCCGCCGGGTTCTTGATCAGAAGCAGCAGGACGCGCTTCTCACCTACGGCGACACGCTCGAAGCGGCCGAACGCGGCGGAGAAGCGCCCGAGGCCCTCGGCGATCTCGTCGAGCTCGGCGCCGAGCGAACGCGCCAGCGCTGCGGCCGCGACTGCGTTGTAGACGTTGTAGAGGCCGGGCAACGCGAGCTCGATGCGGCGGGAGCCCTCGGGCGTGTCGAGCTGGAACGAAGCGCGATCGAGTCCGTGCAGGGCGATCTCCCGCGCCGCCACCTCGAGCGCCGGCCGCGCGTGGTGGCCGCGCGGGCAGCGGTAGTCGCCGAGGTGGCCGACGTAGGCGGCGGCATAGGCGTACGGCGTGCCGCATACGACGCAGAACTTCGAGTCGGCTGCGTGCTGGAGCGAGGGGCGGGCGACACGCGGATCGTCGAGGCCGAAGGCGACACTCCCTGGATGCCCCTCGCTCACCGCGGCGAGCTGCGGGTCGTCGGCGTTGTAGACCAGCTGCGCGTCCTCCGGCAGCCCTGCCACAGCCTCGCGCCAGCGCTCGGCTACGAGCTCGAGCTCGCCGTAGCGGTCGAGCTGGTCGCGGAACAGGTTGCCGAGGCAGACCGCCCTCGGCCGCAGGCGGCGCACGAGCTCCGGCAATGCGCCCTCGTCCACTTCGAACACCCCGAGGTCCGCGCCCCCTGCAGTGAGGAGCGCCGAGGCGACGCCCGAGACGAGGTTCGCTCCCGCGGCGTTGTGGGCGAGCCGGTGCCGCGGCCGCAGGATCTCGGCCGTCATCGCGGTCGTCGTCGTCTTCCCGTTCGTGGCGGAGACGACCGCGGTCCCGTCCGGGAGACGTGCGGCAAGACGATCGATCGCGCCGCGGTCGATCTCGGCGAGGAGCTTGCCCGGGATCGTCGTGCCGCCGCCGGCCCCAACCCGGCGGGAGAGCGCGGCCACGCCGCGCGCAGCGGCGATCTCGAGCGCGAGTGGGGGGCGGGGGCGCATCCGGCGAGGGTATGTCACGCTGGGCAGCCGACGTCTCAAGACAGGCCTGCACGGGACGACTTGCAAACGCCTCAACCTGCTCTACACTTATTGACATGGCCGAGAAGACCCGCTACCGGGCGGTCGCCTCGATCGATCCGGGGGAGCTCGCGAAGTTCCAGGCCGGGATCCGCAAGCGCTACACGGACGAGCAGATCGTGGCGGAGATCGTCGCCAGCGCCGAGCGGCTCGGCCGCTCGCCGACGATGCGCGAGTTCGCCGCGGACGCCGAGACCGCGGTGCATCCCCAGACGGTGATCGAGCACTTCGGCTCGTGGAACGCGGCGAAGCGCGCAGCCGGCCTCGTCCCGCGCCGCTTCGCGACGCGCGAGGAGCTGCTCGGCCGCCTGCGCACGCGCGGCGAGGAGCTCGGACGGCCGCCGACTGCGCGGGACATCGACGAGCACAAAGGCCGGCTGCCGTCGAAGTCGCTCTACTGGCACACGTTCGGCTCGCTCACGAACGCGCTCCGGGAGGCCGGATTCGACGTGCCGGTGGGGGAGGAGAGGCTGGAGCGAGCGGTCGACCAGGGGGTCGCGCTCGCCGAGCGGCTCGGACGGCTCCCGAAGTTCGCGGACTGGGCGGGGGCGCGGCGGGAGGACGAGTCGCTCCTGACCGAGTGGCAGGTCTATCGCATGTTCGAAGCCCGCCGCGGCGCCTGGTCGACGTTCCAGTTCCTCGTCCGCCAGCGACTCTCGGAGCAGGGCCGAGAGGTCGCGAGCGACGGAACCCTGCGCGGCTGAGCTACGCGGCCGAGGCCGTGATCACGGCGAGCCGAGCGAGGCAGTGCGCGCTCTCGCCCGGAGCGCGGACGGCCGGTAGCGCCGTCTCCTCGACGTAGTCGCGATCGGGACGGAAGCGGGCGGTGCGAGCGACGCGCCCGTCGCGGAGCGCGAAGAACGTCCCGTCTCGCACCTCGCTGAGCCGGAGCCTCACTCCGGTGTACTCGGACGCGACCTCGAGCGCAGCGCGGTTCGACGCGAAGAAGATTTCCTCTCTGCCCCGGCCAAGCCACAGCGGCCGCCCGACGCCCCGGGCGGCGAAGACGGTTCCCGGCTCGCGCTGGTCGAGCCAGGCGGCCGCCATTGCGCCGGCGAGTGCCTCGAGTGCGCGCGGCTCGTTCTGCGAGTGGGCGGCGAGGGCGAAGATCGCCTCGGAGTCGACCGTCATCCTCGGCTCGGCGCGGGCGCAGGAGTGGGGGGCGAGCAGCTCGTCGTCGTTGACGATGATCCCGTTGTGGATCCCGACGATTGGCCCGTGCCGCACCGGGTGGTTGTTGGCCGGGATCGACGGATGGCCCTTCGTGTAGTCGCGGACGTGGACGAGCAGCTCGGTCGCGTGCGCCGGCACTCCGACGCGCTCGAGCAGGAGGCTCGCGGGTGTTCGCTGCTTCGTCACCACCGGATACCGGTCGGCGGCGCCCCGATACGCGTAGCCGACTGCGTCGGCCCCGCGGTCGGCGATCCCGGCGAGCAGCGCTTGTGCTGCGACCGTCCGGTCGACGCCGCTCCGCCCAGAGAGGCTATATCCGGCGATTCCGCACATCGGTTTCCTTGAGACCCTCTTCTCTATCGGTGGACTCGTCCCTTTCACCGTAGCCCTGAACAGTTAGGGCTTTCTAAAGCGGAGTCGACGCGGAGCCGATACAGGCGGCGATGGAATATTCCTATGCGGCTCAGGACCCGGCTGACCACGCACCGGCCGCGGATCCGCTCAAGCTCTACGTGCGGCAGATCGGCGGCGGTGCGCTGCTCACGCGCGAGGAGGAGCGCGAGCTCGCCCGGCGCAAGGACGGGGGCGACGAAGAGGCGAAGCGGCGGCTGATCGAGTCGAACCTGCGGCTCGTGATGGCGATCACCCGCAACTACACGAAGGCCAACGTCCCGCTGCTCGACCTGATCCAGGAGGGGAACCTCGGCCTCATCCGTGCCGTCGAGAAGTTCGACTACCGGCTCGGGTACAAGCTGTCGACGTATGCGACCTGGTGGATCCGCCAGGCGATCACGCGCGCGCTCGCCGATCAGGGAAGGACGATCCGGTTGCCCGTGCACGTCGCCGACCAGGTGCGGCGTCTGCTGCGTGCCCGCCGGCAGCTCGCCCAGAAGCTCAACCGCGAGCCGTCGCTCGGCGAGCTGGCGCGCGAGACGCAGCTGTCCGAGGAGCGGGTGCGCGAGCTGCTCGAGCTCGTGGAGAATCCGGTCAGCCTCGAGACGCCCGTCGGTGACGGCGAGAGCCTGTACGGCGACCTCATCGCGGACGTCCAGACGCTCCAACCGCACGAGCAGACGGCGGAGCTGGCGCGGACGAAGGAGCTTGCCTTGGCGCTCGAGCAGCTGAACCCCCGCATGCAGCGCGTGCTTACGCTCCGCTTCGGCCTGGACGGCGAGCCGCCGCAGACGCTCGAGGAGGTGGGGAGGGAGCTCGGCATCACGCGCGAGCGCGTCCGCCAGCTCGAGACGCGCGCGCTGCGCGAGCTCAGACTCGCAGCCCCGGGCCTAGAGCACTATCTCCGCGCCGAGTAGCGCTCGAACCCGAACCCAGGCCGAGGCCGGAGGCCGGACTGCGCTGAGTTCCGTTTCTCAGCGAGCGAAGCGCCAGCTTCGCGAGCTAGGGAGCGGCGACCATCTGCATCTCGCGGAGATTCGCGAGGCGGCGGAGCGAGTCGAGCTCGATCTGGCGCACGCGCTCCCGGGTGAGCCCTAGCCGCTTGCCGATCTCCTCGAGCGTCTTCGGCTCCTCGTCGATGAGGCCGTAGCGGAGGATGAGCACCTGCCGCTCGCGCTCGCCGAGCGCCTGGAGCGCGATCGCAAGGGCCTGGCTGCGGAGCGCGCCCTCGACCCGCTCCTCCGGTAGCGGGTCATCGCCGGCGACGAAGTCGCCGAAGACCGCGTCCTCCTGGTCGCCGACGGGCTGGTCGAGGCTCGTCGAGGCCCGGGCCGCCGACCGCACCTCACGTGCCTGCTCGATCGGCAGCGACGCCTCGTTGGCGATCTCGTCGAGCGTCGGCTCCCGGCCGAGCTCCATCCAGAGCGTCCGCTCGGCCCGGTTCATCTTCTGCATCCGCTCCACGATGTGGACGGGCATCCGGATCGTCCGCGCCTTGTCGGCGAGCGCCCGCGCGACCGCCTGGCGGATCCACCAGGTCGCATACGTCGAGAACTTGTAGCCGCGGCGCCAGTCGAACTTCTCGACGGCGCGGATGAGGCCGAGCGTTCCTTCCTGGATCAGGTCGAGGAAGGGGAGACCCTGGTTGCGGTAGTTCTTCGCGATCGAGACGACGAGGCGGAGGTTCGACTGGATCATCCGCTGCTTCGCGCTCCCGTCGCCGCGCTCGATCCGCTTCGCGAGCTCGACCTCTTGCGCAGCAGTGAGGAGCTGGTGGCGACCGGCCTCACGCAGGAAGAGCTGCAGCGCGTCGGTCGTCGTCTCGAGCGACTGCGTCGCCGGGGGCGCCTTCTCGGGATCGGGCTCCACCTCGCGCTCCGGCGCGGCCAGCAGCTCGATGCCGCGCCGGTCGAGCTCCTGGTAGACGGCCTCCGTCTCGAGCGGGTCGAGCTCGAGCGGCTCCAGCACTTCGACCAGCTCGACCTGCCGCAGCTGACCGTTCGACTCCGAGGCCTCGAGCAGCGTCATGAGCTCTTCGCTCGCGAAGATCGACTCGATCTCGACCGTGGTCACTGGCTCCCCCTCACTTGGCGCTCCTGGACGTCGTTCCCGCGTGTCGAACCTACACAAACACGCCGAGCCACCGGTAAGCAAGTCCAATGCACGATAAGCAGTGTTATGTCAAGTAGGTAGATGACGATGCTCGGGGTCGGCCGGCCTCCCCCACTTATCCACAGGATGCACAGAGGGCTGTGGAAATGTTGATTATTCAACGTTCGCAAATT
>Ga0193751_1001502_pt1 | contig 14905 bp, 16 predicted proteins | sample L1c2metaG_FD_143050 | JGI IMG/M metagenome (GOLD analysis project Ga0193751, IMG submission 143050) | Soil microbial communities from a riparian zone of the East river system, Colorado, United States - L1c2 | ecosystem: Environmental > Terrestrial > Soil > Riparian zone | place: USA: East River... | reverse complement strand
TTCGAGCTTGCTGGCAACCTCCGTCAATGATTTGGGATCTGCCGCGAGGGCGCTATCTTCGAGCGCGGAGTTCTTTCCACAGCAAACTGCCCGGTCATGGATTATGGTGTCGAGAGATGTCAGCAGCACCTCGAGCGGGTCCTGCGATCGGGCCATCAAGGATGGCAGATGGTGAACCTCAAGTTCTTGGTCCTGACTCAGATTCTGTCCGTAGGCAAAGCTGCAGAAGAGCAAACCAAAAAGAACCGACTCGACACACGCCGTAAACACAGCGCGGCACCCGTAAAGCTTGGCCATACCCCACCTCGCACTCCATTCTGAATTGTACGTCGGCCCGAACGCTATGCAGAGGAGGTCGGAAGGCACTCTGCCAATACCTCAATGGATACTTCCGGGAAAGTAGTACGGTCTTACCTGTCGCTATCAGCCCATTACACGTTTTGACCCAGCGACCGGGATTTTGAGTGCAATGGGGATTTATCGCCAACAAACCGCTCGGATAGTTTTCCGAGTGAGAATTGTTAGCCATCGGCCAGTCTCATGCACACGTCGGCCATGTCATTCAAGTTGGTAGTGTCTGGGATTTGGAATAGCCGAAACACTTCCGTATAAAGATGCCCGAGCATCAAGTATCCGAACACGGGCGATTCTTTCACGTAACGGTCCCACTTGCGCTTTTGAAAACCAATGACCCATTCCAGCTTTTCGTTCCTGCTCAGGATCGGATACGAGCTGCCGTGGGTTATGCCGGAAGCCGTTTTATATGCAGTTTTATAAAGCGGCTCCATGTCGATAGCCTGTGCGATCTGTACGATCTGCCGACCGTGCCAGAAATTCTTTTTGTCGAACTTGGTTTCGAGCCGCCTTATTTCTCCGTCATACTTCGCAAGGTCTCGCACCCGTGTTTGTTGGTACTGCGGCGATTCAGGGCTAAGGTTTTTCATCAAACGATAGACCGTTAGTTGTCCGAATTCGATGAAGTCAACAATCAAGTGTGGGTGCTTCGTCAAGTACAGTGTCCCAACAACGAGGTCAAAGAGATTCCGAGCAGCTGCTTCCGCTGGAAGCCCAAAACCATTTGCGGACGCCGCAAGCATTCCTCCGAAGTGTTCGGCAGCGACTGCGACCTGCGCTTGCACTGCTTTCGTCAATTCTGTGCCCGCGGGTGCAGCTAGAATCTGCTCCGTGGCCTTCATTAAAGGCTGCAGGTCCTTCAAAAAGCCTGGGATTCGGTCATCGATCTGTTTCAGAAAGATTGGTGGTTCCACAATCTCAATTCTAATGTCCCGAGTGCGTGAGTGTTGCGTTCCTCTACAGCCCACCGAACCTTCGCGACCCTAGACGCTTGATTGTTGCTGCAAGCAGGCCATTTCGCTCATTGAGAATTGCGCGATTCCGGTCAGTGAGTGTAACGGGGATGTTTCGCCAAGTCACGAATCTTTGCCGTCTACTTTTGCTGCGGGATGACCACTAAGCCTCCCAGCCAGTCCGGGAGGTGCAGCGCGGCGGGGGCTCTATAGGCCCAAAACAAAAGCACATCTGATTTCTTGAGGACGCTTAAATCCCTAATGACATGCTGCAAGTCAACGTCTCCTGTTAGCGTTTCGCCCGGCTTCACAGACATTTCACTCAGTCCGGGGTCCTCTACCGGAAGCAGCAGTTCAACAGCTTCTTCATTCGGCCTTGCGGCTGCGAACACCATGCTGTACCTGTAGCCCCACGGTAAGTCGAAACGATTGATCTTAACCGTTGTCGCAGCGCCGGACGTGAGTGTCACCCGCAAATGAAGCGGGTTCCGGCGACTCAGCGCAACCTCGATCCCCGGCTTTGGTGTGTTTTGTGCAAATCCGGCGTTTGAAAGCGTGGCAAGAAACAGAGTGGCGATGCAGAGCGTGCGCATACTCTATTGGACACCGGAGGTCCTAGGCGGGTGGCCCAGGTTTCTGATCTTGCTGCCATCACGCACAAAGTGGGGTGCCAGCCCGCCGTGATTAGTAAAATCACATGGCACAAGCACCGCCTCCCGCCGTTGCAAATAACGCAAGGACGGGGCACCCTCTATGTTTGTCGTGCCTGAGAGTTGTCTTGCCTGGGAGATCAAGAGCCTGGGCTACCCTCCTACTCAAGAGGCTGCGGCGGAAGCGTAGTGGGCCGTGCCGAGCCAAGTCGGGAATTGCCTACAAAACTGTCGGGCGCCGAAGAGGGTAATGGCGCCTCGACTGGCGGCATCGCGGACGCTGAGGTGGCCAAGACAAATATCGGCAAGAGCTCTGATGTTGGCGACAACTTCAAGGTCGATCTCGAATCCCGGGTCGAAGAGGCACACATCGACCTCAGGCTGCTTGAGGATGAGCCAGTAACGGCGTTTCGGCTTCTCCCGAAATTGGAAGAAAACGACGACCCGGTGATCCGGCAAATTTTCCTTCCGGACCAGCCGGTGCAGGACCCACATGAGGAAGTCGGGGTCGAGGTGCTCGTCCCGGAGATCACGAGTTGACCACTTGTAGCCCCAGGTTCCCAGGGACTCAATGACAGGACCGAACTCCCGGCCGGCTTCGGTCAGTTGATATTCGGAACCTCGCTTGTTGGCGAATGGCTTCCGCTCGATAATCCCGCTGTGCGCCAGGGCGTCGAGGCGCTGGCACAGCAGATTACGGGATATCCGGGGCACGCCTCTCTGGATGTCAGCGAAGCGCCGGGCGCCGGACAAGAGTTCCCTCAGAATCAGAGGCGTCCAGCGCTCGGCGAAAATCTCCGCAGCCAGCGCTACCGGACAAAACTGGCCATATCCCTTCATGGGGTAAAGGATGACCTCATTCTTTCGGAGGCGCAAGTACAATTTATGAACTGCGTGTTCATTCGTCGTCGCGAGGCAGGAAGAAGTGTTCGAGGGCCTGCCGCGCGACCTGCCTTCCGAGTTCCGCGCCCACGGCGGTCGAATTGCGATAATGCATCCCGCCGTAAATTCGGGCGTTAAGGATGTCTGTGAGCGCCTGGCTGAATCGGTCGTACGAGCGAACGGGCTGGAGTAAGCCGGGGGCCGGGCTGCTCATGGTGAAATGGAGCTCGTCGGTACCGAAATAGGCCTCGAGTACCTCGACCACCGAGGCACTGAAGCAACCGTGTGCCGCCGGATATTCGGGGTGGTTAGGGGTGGTTACGGCTCCGATCCAAGCAGGGTCGGCCACCAGGTCTGGGTTCCCGCCACCGGCGCGGATGGCGGTAACAGGGCGCCAGAACGCGTACTCGAACTTCGAATCCCAACACCCGATCAGGGCATCGGACGCCGCGGTGGCAAGCATCGCGAACAAACGCGCAGCCTCCAGAACCGAGAGTCCCTGGCTGGCTGCAATCCCACGCCAAGTGGTGTGCCATTGCACCATCGGCTGCACGCCGGCGCCGCCGACAAACTTAGCAAGGTCGGTCTGTTCCGCTGTGCGGAGGCTGCTGACTGCGCCGCCATAATCCTTGGTTTCATTGTAATCGTGCACCCACAGGTCGCTGTCGAGCGCTGGCGGCGACGGGGCCCGGAACTGCGATGGGCTGATCATCGTCCAGGGGGTCACAAAACGAATCCACGGCGTGGCCGCGGGCAGGAAGCCCGGCGGGGTCGGCTGCCAAATGCCGGGTCCCGGAGCTGGAGGAGTCCAACCCGTCCCGGCGTTCCGGCCGTCATTGGCTCTCAAGGCGAGGATACCGGCCGCAGTCTGTTGGCCTACGGCGATCCCGTTGAGTTTTCCTTCGTGGTGTCCCTGGATGCCGCCTAAATAGGAGTCATACTGCTGATCGAGCGCGGTTACTTGAGCGGGATAGAGCGCGACCAACACGTCGTGAGCTGCTGCTGCCACTGCCGCCTCAGGCAGCGCTGGTCGCCGCACGTCCGGCTTGACTGCATAGGGGGTGAACGGAAAGCCGCAAATGGCGTTCGCTGCGTCGTAGACTGCGATCTGAACGATTGCGGCCTCAACAGAGCCTTGCTGTGGCGACTTGCCGCCCACCACTGCGATGCTGTTGTCCGCCACTTCGTTCCAGAACACAACGGCATTGCTACTTGGCGCGAGGTGTTCTGATTCGCGGGCGTGACATCCTGGAGCACCTTCCTCCTGCGCGAGCGCCAAGGAAGCCATCAAAACGATACCTAGACAGGCATTTCTGATCATCGTATTCCCTCCTGGTCGACGATTTCGGAAGTCTGCCGACAGCAGTTGGGCCTCAATCGGCGACTACAACGTGAGACGGTACAGCCATTAGCGAGCCTGCGAAAGCCCTAAAAGTGAACCAGAAGTCGGCATGGAGCCGAAGCGCATGTTGAGGGGAGTTTCAGACAAGAACCGATCTATAACGCTTGCGAACCGGTGGATGTCGTCATCGCAAAGAAGCTAAGCTAGGACACGATATGGCGCACATGAAACGGAAATGGCTCCCCATCGCGTTCTTTGCCGCGCTTCTGGCCGTCGCCCATGCCCAGACACCCGAACAGGCTAAGTCCCTTGATCGCGAATGGGCAGAGGCCACCATGCACGCCGATGCCGCCGCCCTCGACCATATTTTGGCCGACGACCTTACCTACACCCACACCGGAGGGAATACGCAGACGAAAGCCGAGTTCATCTCTTCGCTGCGCGAAAAAAAGATTCGCTACAACTCCATCGAGTTCGAAGACGCGAATGCCCGCGTCTACGGTAACACTGCCGTGATCGCCAGCCGTGTGCATGTGAAGGTCACGGTCGACGGCCGCGACATTAGCCTGCATCCTCGCTTTCTGCACGTCTGGGTCAAGCGGAACGGCCGCTGGCAACTCGTGGCGCACCAGGCCACCCAGATCCGATAAGTCTGCGCAGGCGGGTGCCCAACCCCTGTCGCGTCGTTTGCCTGAGGCAGTTGACGCTCCCTTTGCGCACAAACAGGGACCTTGGCATTGTTCGATGAAAACAGCCACAGGCGATTTCACTCAAAACCGCGGCGAGGAGTGAATGAGTGATATGGCGATTTATCGCCAACGAAGCACTCGTTGACCGGTCTTGAAGGTCCCGGACCGAAGTCATACTCGATTCAGTTTGACTCTCGTTGTTCAGTGCATTCATAATTCACTCCTACAACCAGGAGTTGAGACACAAAGGAGTTACGCGAATGTGGAAGAACCAGGATGATGCGGCAAGCGTGCCCCGTGAGTTCGACTCGAAGCAGATGCCGGAGTCGCCCTCAGAAATGAAAGACGATGGGGTTTATCTCGATAACCTGTCGGAGCAAGGGAGGTCCAAAGTCGGTCCGCAGAGGGTTTTTGCCGAAGCCCAACCATCGACGCCAGTAGGCATGGCGGCATACACGGAAGCGGTAAACGAGTTTACCAGGAACGCCACCGCTTTCATTGAACACGTTCCTCTTCTTACCAAGGCTCGGGATGCGTATGACAACGCTATGAAGGCCAGCGCGGAAGTGCGCAAGGTCCTGGACAAGGGCGAGGAAGACCTTCGGGCACTCATGAACCACTTGGCACAAGTGCTCAACAGTAACGTGGTAATGGTCCCTCCCGACAAGAAGAGACCAGAGCCGACGCAACTCGAAACCATAAGAGGGGCCGACAAAGGCACAAGTGGTCTGAAAGCATTTCCATGAGAAGGTGTTGACTAGCTGTCGCAAACAGGGCGATTACACTCACAATCCATCGCTAGGCGGCCCTCAGGGCCAGCACCTCCGATTCTTGGACACTCTCGCCCGCGGTTGCCCCTCCTACCGGATTCCGGTAGATTGGCAACAACAAAATACAAGCCATTCGCAACCAATCACGGGGGTTCTTATGCGCTCACGCTACCTTCTACCCATTCTCGCTTTCTATCTCGCGTTTGCCGTAATCGGGTGCAGCCGCAAACCTTCCGACGCCAGCAATGATGCAAACAACCCCAATGCTCAAAACCCGGCGAGCAGCAGCGGAACGCAGCCCGCGGAAACCCAGGAATCCAGGCGGGAGCGGGAGCCGATTGTTGTGCCTGCCAGGACCATGGTTAGCGTGCGGCTCGGGACTGCGATTGGTTCCAAATTGAGCCAACCGGGCGAAAGCTTCACCGGTTCTTTCGCCAGAGATGTCAGGGTTGGGGATGAAGTTGTGATTCCCCGAGGAGCGAAGGTGAGCGGGACGGTTACCGATGCCAAGCCGCTGGGCAGGTTTGCGGGCGGAGCCGAGTTGCAGGTGCGCCTCGATTCCATCGACTTACATGGCTCTGAACTCCCGGTTCGAACGGCTGTACAGACTTTCTCGGCGAAGGGCAAAGGCAAGCGTACGGCGGTGATGACCGGCGGCGGCGCTGCGCTGGGCGGTATTATTGGGGGCCTTGCGGGTGGCGGCAAAGGGGCCGCGATCGGATTGGCGGCGGGCGGTGGCGCTGGTGCGGGTGGCTCAGCTTTCACGGGAAACAAGGACATAGTTCTGCCCGCCGAATCGGTCATCAGCTTCGAGTTATCGCATTCACTCGAAATTAGACGGTAGAATTCAATCCGTGTGGAGTCTCAAGTCACCACCAAGCCCCCTGGAGGTGACTGAACGCCTTTCTCTACACGGATCGCCCCTCGCTATGCTCGACTTCTCCCGCTTCGAAATCCTCACCTTCGATTGCTACGGCACGCTGGTCGATTGGGAAACGGGAATTCTCTCGGCGCTTCATCGCATTTTTCTCGCCCATGGAAAAGAGATCGACGACGCCACACTTCTCAAGCTTTATGGAGATTTTGAGCAGCGTTTCGAACAGGGCGGCTTTCGTCCCTATCGTGAAGTGCTGGAGTCGGTGGCTCGCCAGTTCGCCGCCGAGTTGCGTTTTACTCCTACCGCTGACGAAGTCCGCTCACTGCCCGACTCTCTTCCCACGTGGAGGCCGTGGCCTGACACAGTCGCCGCTCTTCGGCAACTCAAGACACGCTTTCGCCTGGCAATTTTCTCCAATGTGGACGACGATCTCTTCGCCGGCACTCGACCTCAACTCGGGGTTGAGTTCGATGAAATCGTTACTGCCCAACAAGCCCAGGCCTACAAACCCTCGCTAAAGTTCTTCGAACTCGCACTCAGTCGGATCCATGCTCCAGCGCATCGCGTGCTGCACGTGGCCCAAAGCGTTTACCACGACATTGTTCCCGCTCAATCGCTTGGCCTCGCAACCGTGTGGGTGAACCGACCCTCGGCCCGCCCCGGAGTCGGCGCCGTCAAAGCTGCCGCGGCCGAGCCCGATCTGACGGTTTCAAGCCTCAGTGAACTCGCCGCATTAACCGCAGATCACTAGATGCGAATGTTTATGGAAGCGAAAGAAGTTGCGAGGTAGACAGCGGGAATGCGGCAACGCAGCCGCACCCGTTCTCCATGGCGCGATCTCTAAAAGTTTGCGGGCACCTTCACGACTCTCTTCTGGATCGCCCACATGACCAATTCAGCCTTGTTATGAATTCCCAGTTTTCGCATCAGATTGAACTTGTGGGCGTCCACGGTCTTGACGCTCAATCCCAAAATCAGGGCGGCGGAGCGCACCGTCCGGCCTTCGGCGAGCAACTTCAACACCTCGCGTTCGCGTTCGGTCAAGACACGCTTGCGCGGATGCAGTTCCTGTGGCAGCCATTCTCCCCGGCGCCTTTCCGGCCAATCTCGTACATCACCTTCGCGGTTTGCGTGCGTCCTCCTCACCATCTCCACTAACTCTTCGGCAGAGGTCTGCCTTACCGCGTATCTCATACCGCTTGCTCGTTCGCTCTGGTCTTCGCTGTCTGGCTGCGTGATCAGAAACAGCACTTTGCTATGGGGAGACTCTCGTAGAATCAACTGCTCTGTGTGATCCGGTGCGCAGTCAAATATATGGGGATCGGCAATCACGATCTCGGGACGATGCTCGAACACTCTCTGTAGTGCTTCGGCAGCATTTGCCGCCTCGGCAACGACGTGAATGTCCGATTCATCTTCCAGCAAACGGCGCAGGCCCTGGCGCAGCAAGACATGGTCATGCACCAGAAGACACCGAATTTCTCTATCGGCGAGGATTGCTCCGCGATCAATTCGTGCATGAGGGAACAAAGGCAACTCCTTAAACGCGATCTTTCGGCCAGAGAGATTTCCGATGCGGCGCGGACCGGCTTCTATTTGAAGCCTTAATGGAAAGGGTATGCCTTATTGTAACTGTTCGTGCTCACTTTTTGTTCGTGAATATGCAATATCCGTAACGATAAATGCTGGAGAACACTCCCACTCCGGAATCACGATCTCAGCGCGCATCAGGTACAATCGAAAATTTATGCTGCGTTACTTCACGGCGGGAGAGTCGCATGGCGAAGCTCTGGTCGCTTTTCTCTCCGGCATGCCTGCCGGATTGAAGATCGATCAGGCCTTCCTTGACCGCGAGCTCTGGCGTCGCCAACAAGGCTATGGCCGCGGCGGCCGCATGAAGATCGAGCGCGACACCGCGCACATTCTCTCGGGAGTGCGGCAAGGGATTACGATCGGCTCGCCGATCTCGGTCCAACTGGAAAACCGTGACTGGAAAAATTGGCAGGAATCGCTGCCGGTCGGTGAAGGCGATCCCACGAAACACAAACGCGTCGCTTCTCCGCGGCCCGGACACGCCGATCTCGCCGGAGCCTTGAAGTACAACTTCCCGGAGGCCCGTTATGTTCTGGAGCGCGCCTCTGCTCGCGAATCGGCAGCCCGAGTTGCCATTGGCGCCATCGCCAAACTTTTCTTGCGCGAACTGGGCATGGAGGTTTTAAGTCACGTCGTCAGTACCGGCAGCGTGACACTGCCGGATGAAGTTTCTTGGAAAAACATTCGCACCCTTCATGCTCGGGAAGATGTTCTTCTCAACTGCGCCAACCCTGAAGTGGAGCGGCGCATGAAAGAGGAAGTGGATAAAGTTCTGAAGACCGGAGACTCGCTGGGCGGAGTTTTTGAGGTCGTCGCCCATCAGGTTCCGCCTGGTCTCGGCACCTACGCGCAGTGGGATGAACGCCTCGATGCCCTGCTTGCCGCCGCGGTCATGTCGCTGCAGGCAGTCAAGGCCGTAGAAATCGGATCGGGAGTTAGCGCCGCTTTCGCTCCCGGCTCCGCCGTTCACGATGAAATTGGTTACAGCGCCACATCCGGCTACACGGCTTTCTCCCGCACGCGTAACAACGCTGGTGGCATTGAAGGTGGAGTTTCCAATGGGCAGGAAATTCGCGTCCGCGGCTATTTGAAACCAATTTCTACGCTGCGCCGCCCGCTGCAGTCGGTTGATTTTTCCACGCGCGAACCCGTCAAGGCTGCCTACGAACGCTCCGATGTTTGCGTGGTACCGGCCGCCGGCGTTGCGGCCGAAGGCATGGTGGCATTGACTCTTGCGCGCACGGCTTTGGAAAAATTTGGCGGCGATTCCATGACTGAAACCTTGAGGAATTTCCAGGGCTATTGCCAACAATTGAAAAACTACTGATGATCTATCCCATCGTAAAATTCGGCAATCCCGTTCTCGAGAAACCCGCCGAAAAGGTGACAGTCTTCGACGAAGACTTGCAGAAGCTCATCGACGACATGTTCGAATCGATGTACGCCGCCCATGGAGTCGGGCTCGCGGCGCCGCAGATCGGCATTGCCCGCCGCATTGCTGTCGTCGACGTAACCTTCAAGGAAAACCCGGATGCCAAGATCGTCCTCATCAACCCCGACATCATTCACAGCGAAGGCCGCCACACCCAGAGTGAAGGATGTCTCAGCATCCCCGATTTCCGCGAGAACGTCACTCGCCCCAATAAAGTGACGATCCGGGCTCAGGACGTTCACGGTAAGGTCTTCGAAAAAACTGGAGAAGAATTATTGGCCCGCGCCTTCCTTCACGAGACCGATCACCTGAACGGTAAGCTCTACATCAGCCACATCAGCGCCCTTAAGCGCGATTTGATGAAGCGCAAGATACGTAAGCTGGCGAAGGCCGGGGAATGGTAGAGATTGAGTAATTTGGTAATTTGGTAATTTTGTAATTGGGTAATTTAAGCGCATCGGCCAACAGGCAGTTCAAATTACCAAATTACCCGATTACTCAATTACCCAATGTCATTGGATCTCGTGTTTTGCGGAACGCCGCGCTTCGCCGTCCCCACATTGGAGAAATTCGTCGGCGCCGGATTCCGCGTCCATCTGGTCGTGACCCAGCCGGATCGCCCCAAAGGACGCGGCCTCGAACTCGTCCAATCGCCGGTCAAAGATTCAGCACTGAAACTGAATCTGCCTATCATTCAGCCGGACCGCATCAAAACTAACGAAGCATTCCGCGCTGAACTCACCGCGCTCAAGCCGGACGCCATCATCGTGGTGGGCTACGGGCGAATCATCCCACAGTGGATGCTCGATCTGCCTCCACTCGGCAACGTTAACTTGCATGCCTCACTGCTACCGAAATACCGGGGCGCCGCGCCGATTCAATGGGCTATTGCGAACGGCGAAACCGTCACCGGCGTCACGACGATGCGGATCGACGCCGGTCTCGATACCGGCGACATCCTCCTGCAACAAGAACTCAACATCGCGCCCGACGACACCGCCGAAACGTTAGCTCCGCGCATTGCCGTTATCGGCGCCGATCTTGTTGTCGACACCCTACGCCGCTTACAAACTGGCAGCGTTCAAGCTCGTTCCCAGGACAACTCGCAAGCTAGCCTTGCCCCGATCCTGAAAAAGGAAGATGGCCTGGTGGACTTTTCCCGCCCCGCCGTCGATATCTTCAACCGTATCCGCGGCTTCCAACCCTGGCCCGGAGCTTACACAAAATTCCGCGGCAAAAGCCTGCAGCTTGTCAAAGCAAGACCATCAGCCCACCCTCTGCCTCCCGCCGAATTGCATGTCGAGTCCGATCATCTCCTTGTCGGCTGCGGCGACAGCTCCTCCCTGGAACTGCTGGAGGTCCAATTGGAAGGGAAAAAACGCACCTCCGCCGCAGATTTCGTCCGCGGATACCGTCCTCGACGAGGGGAAAAGATGGGTTAACTCTGTGGTCCTCTGTGACCTCTGTGGTTAGGCCTTTTTCTTTTGCCGGAGCCTACAATCGAAGCAAATGTCGGTCTCTCCCGCCCGCGCCGCCGCCTTCGACATTCTGCTCCGCGTCGAGCGCGAATCGTCCTACGCCTCGGACCTTCTACACTCTACCGGCTACGAGCGCCTCTCCACTCCTGATCACGCGCTAGCGACCGAGCTCGTTATGGGCGTCCTTCGCTGGCGTTCGCGCCTGGATGCCGACATCGCCAGCGCTTCCTCGCAGCCGCTGTCTAAACTCGACGCCGAAATTCTTATCGCCCTTCGCATTGCCCTTTATCAATTGTTATGGCTCGATCGGGTCCCGCAGCGCGCCGCTCTGCACGAAAGTGTCGAATTGGTGAAACGCGCTCGTAAACGCTCCGGTGCTCCCTTCGTGAATGCAGTGCTGCGTAAGCTCTCGGCAGCGCCGCGAAAATCTGATATTCCCGCGACAGACGAGTGTTCTTCACCCGAAGCCCTGGCCACTTCTCTTGCGCATCCTTTATGGCTGTTGCAGCGCTGGGTTCGCGAATTCGGACTCTCAAGCGCCATCCAGATATGCCAATACAATCAGGCAATCCCTGCCACGGCACTGCGACTGCGCACGGTCGATACGGAACAGCGGCTCAATCAAGATGGAATCACGCTCAGTCCCGGAAAACTTGTCGCCGCAGCCCGCCGGGTTGTGACGGGAGAGGTTACGAAAACCCAGGCATGCCGAGCGGGCCATATCGTTATCCAGGATGAAGGTTCGCAACTCGTTGCAGCACTGGTGGGCACTGGATCCCACATCCTCGACTGCTGCGCGGCTCCCGGCGGCAAGACGCTCGCGATGGCCGACCACAATCCCACAGCCACAATCATCGCCGTCGAACTTCATCCTCACCGGGCGCGCTTGCTTCAAAAGCTATTACAGCCGCACAGATCACGAATCCAAATCGTAGCCGCCGACGCGCGGCAACTGCCCGTGTCATCCCGATTCGATCGTGTCTTGGTGGATGTCTCCTGCTCCGGCACGGGCACGTTGGCTCGTAATCCTGAAATTAAGTGGCGGCTCACGCCCGACGATCTCGCCCAGTTACATGAGCGCCAAGTTGCGATCCTGCGCTCTGCCCTGACCCAGGTCGCCCCCGGAGGACGCCTCATCTATTCAACTTGCTCGCTGGAAAAAGAGGAAAACGAAAATGTCGTCGAGGGAGCCCTGGGTGAAAATCCTTCTTTTCGCCTGCTCGACTGCGGAACCGAACTGGACCGCCTGAAATCAGCCGGAGAACTAATCTGGCCCGACGTGTCCTCCCTGACCCGCGGCCCTTATCTCAGAACGCTCCCAGGAATTCATCCGTGCGATGGTTTCTTCGCCGCAATTCTCGAAAGAGTTTGAAGTTGGCTCTATCCGTGATATCCGTGTAAATCCGTGGCGAAGGATTTGTTTCTCACGATTTGTTATCGCACTTCGAAATTCACCACGGCTCCCGCGGGCACTTTCTGCCCCGCCGAGGGCGACTGCGAAACAATGATGCTCGCTGGTGTAGCCTGAGCGGGGACTGCCGACTGGTCAGGAGGGACTACCGAGGTCCCAGGCAGCGAGGGTGCACCCGTGGCATTCGCATTCGCCGCGTCCGGGACGACCCCGTTCGGCGCCACCACATTTACATTCCCCAACCGGAATCCAGCATCCTGCAAACTCCGGCTCACGCTTCCAAGCGATTGTCCAACAAAGTCCGCCATCACAAATGCCTGCGGCTCCGCAGCCGTAGTCACCAGCAAGCTGATCTTTGGCGCCGCCACCTGAGTGGCATTCGCCGTTGGACTTTGCGCCAGCACCTGATCCGCTGGTATGCCCACGGTCTGTACCATCGCCATGGAAACAACGTCCAGACCGCGTCGGCGGATATTCAATTCCGCCGCATGCTCGCTCTGGCCAGTCACATCCGGAATCGTCACTCGCGTCTGTCCCAGACTCTGCGCCACTCGCACCTGCCAGCCGCGCCGTACCTTTGTTCCCGGCTGCGGCAGTTGAGACATGATCTTCCCTTCCGGAACCTGCGGACTGTAATATTGCCGCTCGATGGAGATCTGCAGACCCAGGGCTGATATCTTCCTCTCCGCGTCGGGCGGCGCCAACCCGATCAGCGCCGGGACTGCAACCTCTTGACCATGAATGGCAAATCGCATTGCCGTCAGCGCCGACACCATCGCCACGATCACCAGTACCAGAGCCAGCAACGCAAATCGAATGGCTGATTTCATATGAGAATCGTCAGGTAGCGGCAGTTGCAGATTATAGTCTCCCTGTATCTGCAATTTTGGACTTCTCAATTTCAACAAATATGGTGGCGCATTGTTGGGCCACTGCTCTCGCGCGAGGCATCCACCCCATCTCCCCTGCAATCTAAGCAAATACGGACGTTCTACCTTCGAGGTGCGCCATGCCGTTCGCATTGCAGTATCATATTGTCGTGCGGCACTCGATTCTGCCTACGGCTTCGTTCAGTCTGCTGGTTTTGATACTGGTCTTCTTCTCGACCGCCCTGGCGCAGATCAATGGTGCGCCTGCATCGGTAACGTCCCCAGGGTTCGGCGGACGTACCCTCAACGGGCCTCCGGCCAGCGTAACTTCGCTCGGACCCCGCGGCTTTGCTCCCAACGCTCGTGCTCTCCACTTCCCGCCTCGGGTATCTCGCAACGGCGATCATCATCCTCATCGCCGTCATAATGCCGAATATGGCCCTTCGTTGGTTTACGGTGTCCCAGTTCCCTACGCGGTCGACATGGATGCAGCCGACGAAGATGTTGCGCCAGGCGCTGACGACAACTATCAGGGCGGCCCCACCATTTTCGACCGTCGAGGATCCGGGGCCAGTTCCTACGTCCCGCCGGTGACCGACGTGTCCGCGCCTCACTCGTCTAATACCGAGGTTTCCGTTGCTGATCCCGATCCGCCTCAGGAACCGACGCTGCTCATATTCAAGGATGGTCGCAAGCTGGAACTCGGTAACTACGCTATCGTCGGTCAAACTGTGTTTGACTTAACCCCTGGACACGCTCGCAAGATCCCCCTTGCAGATCTCGATCTCGAGGCGACGCGCCAGCAAAACGAAGATCGCGGCATCACATTTCAGCTGCCGCCAGTCTCTGAAGCAAACTAATTTCTGCGCAAATTCGAATGTCGACTCCAAACGTGATGCCTGCGCAAGGCACACTCCAGCCTCAAATCTATCAACACTGCCACTGATCCCGACAATTTTGCGTGGTATAATGAACACAGCTCCCAAAGAACATAAGGCCCTGTAGATCCAAGCGGTTACAGATCTCAACGAGAGCAGATCGCTCGCCCTCAAACTGCTCAAGGTGTGGCTAGACGCTAGGAGCTAGAAGCTAAGAGCCAACATGGCTGACGATCAAAATCCCGAACTCCCCCTCACTCCTCCTCCCGGCGGCGATGGCCCCGGAGCGTTGAATATTCAACCGGTCAACATTGAAGAGGAGATGAAGCGGTCGTACCTCGACTACTCCATGTCGGTGATCATCGGCCGCGCCCTGCCCGATGTCCGCGACGGCCTGAAGCCGGTGCATCGCCGCATTCTTTACACCATGCAGCAGATGGGGCTTCAGCCCAACCGGGCCACGCGCAAATGCGCCCGCATCGTCGGCGAAGTCATGGGCAAGTACCATCCCCATGGCAACCTTGCCGTCTATGACGCTCTCGTTCGCCTTGCCCAGAACTGGAGCATGCGCTATCCGCTGATTTTTGGCCAAGGCAACTTTGGCTCCGTCGACGGAGATCCGCCCGCTGCCGATCGTTACACCGAGGCCAAGCTGGCTCAGGTCTCCACCGCTCTGCTCGAGGATCTCGACAAAGAGACAGTCGACTTCCACGACAACTACGATGGC
>Ga0193751_1001501_pt1 | contig 14914 bp, 10 predicted proteins | sample L1c2metaG_FD_143050 | JGI IMG/M metagenome (GOLD analysis project Ga0193751, IMG submission 143050) | Soil microbial communities from a riparian zone of the East river system, Colorado, United States - L1c2 | ecosystem: Environmental > Terrestrial > Soil > Riparian zone | place: USA: East River... | reverse complement strand
CGATGGAGTCGTGCAGGTCACGCGCCAGCTTCGCGCGCTCGATGTCCTGCGCTGACATCACCTCGGTTCCGAGCTTCTGAATCCGGCGGCGCTCCGCGGCCAGCGAGTCGAGCAATGCGTTGATCGTTGCGGTGAGAGTTGCAAGTTGTCTATCGGCGACGGGCGAACCAGCAGCACGTATCGTGAATTCTCCTTTCGATACGCGGCGCGCTACTCGCTCGAGCTCGGCGATAGGGCTCAATGCGACGCGCACGAGAACGAGATTCACCACACTCGCAAATGCCAGAGCACCGAGCATCACAATGAGCTGGCCCTGGTCATCCCCCCAAAGGCCGTTACCCACGAGCGCCAAGGCAACTACCACGATGAGACCGTTCGCTCCCATAATCTTGAGAACGAGCGGAATACGCAGGAGGCCTCCGCATGGCGGTGATCACAGCTGTCAGCTCACGATGACCGCAGTGACCATCCCGAACATTCCATGCTCGGATTCCGCATGAGGAAGAATGTGGCAGTGGAACGCCCACACGCCTGCGCTCTTGCAGTTCACGATCACGTCATATCGCTCGCCGGGAGCGACGTTCAGCGTGTCGCATCTCCACGGAGCTGGCAAAGTCCAGCCGTCCTTGGCAAACACCGTCATGTGCATTCCGTGCAAGTGCATCGGATGGATCATCATCCCTTCGTTCATGAATCGAATGCGGAGCTTCTGGCCAACTTTCGCCGTCAGCGGCTCCGTCGCGGGGAAGCTCTTTCCGTTGAAGGTGTACCCGTGCGCACCGTCGTTGAGAATGAGCGTGTAATCCACGTCGGCATGTTCGATCGGCGACGGATTCTTCGGATGGACCAGAAACGCGCCGAGCATTCCCAGGCCGACCTGCTGTGCCGAGTTGTGGTGTGAGTGGTACATGTGCGAGCCGTAATTTCCCTCGGGCGCGGTAAACTCGTACGTGTAGCTCTCGCCTGGCTTCACCGGCGGCTGTGTAATGAAGGGTATTCCGTCCACGCTGTTCGGAAGCTCGAGTCCGTGAAAATGGATTGCTGTGGACTGATCGAGCTTGTTGTGCAGAATGACACGGACGCTGTCTCCCTCGCGCACATGAATCTGCGGACCGGGAACCTGCTTGTTGTACGCCCAGGCTTCCACCATCTGGCCGGGCGCGGTTTCCCATTGAATCTTCTCTGCAGTCAGCTCGAAGATCTTGACGCCGTTTTCGATCCGGGGCGACAGGATCTGGTTGCCCTTGCCGGCAGTCTTCGCCGGAAATGCCTTCACTCCGGCTTCGTGCATCTTGTCCATCGTCTCCGCGGCGCTGAGCGCCGGCTTTGCAGCGGGCAAGGTGCTGGCTGCGGCTACTTTGGGCGTGGCGTCACTGCAGGCGGCAACGGCGCCGCCAGCGATGGCAGTCACTGCGGCTCGTCTGAGAAAGTTACGGCGATCTGTAATGGATTTATCCGACATTGAGTTCATCTCACGGGTGATGGTTCAGGGTTTCACTCAAGCTACGACCGAACGATTTCAGTGAGTGTCGGGTGGACTGCGCAACGTTTCTTCCGATACCTTTAGTCCCCGTGGTGAAAAACCCTACAGACATTTCGATGCCGCTCGCCGACCCTATCACCGACGCGGTTCTCGCGGGAATCGCCGTCATCTCCGCCGATGCTATCATTTGCATCGACGGGTCGGAGCGAATCACCTTCTTCAACGAAGGCGCGGAGCGGATCTTCTGCTACACTCGCGAAGAAGCGCTTGGACAGCCGGTCGAAATGTTGATCCCCGCTCGATATCGGAAGGGTCATCACGATCATGTAAAACGGTTCGGGCAGTCCGCGATCCAGGCGCGACGAATGGGAGAGCGAAGCGAGATCTCCGGCATTCGAAAGAACGGCGAGGAATTTCCGGCTGAAGCCGCGATATCCCGGCTTGGCAGCGGCGACAGCCGGGTCTATTCTGTCGTCCTTCGAGACATCACCATGCGGCGGCGTGCCGAACAAAATCAGCGGTTCCTTGCTGAAGCGGGCGAGGTGCTGGCGTCGTCGCTTGGCCCTGACGAGACAATACGAAACGTTGCGCGGATTGCCATCCCGACGCTCGCTGACGCCGTTATCGTCAGTGTATTTCAGGGTCCGGCGTTGCGAGGTGTGGCCACCGCCCACGTTGATCCAGCGCAAGCGGAGCACCTGCGAGTGCTGCGAGAGGAAAGACCGCTCGATCTCGAAGGCTCGCACCCTGCTGCGGATGTCATTCGAACCGGCAGGGCAGTCTCGATACCCAATACAGAGACAGCCGAGCCGCGATTTGCTTCGTTCCTCGCTCGCGCAAGCGCAAAGTTCGCCGATTCACGCGTCGCATCAGCCCTCGTGCTCCCGCTGGTAGCACGGGGCCAGCTTCTGGGAGTGATGGAGCTTTACACAAATCGGCGGATGCTCGATCCCGAAGACATCGTGCTCGCCGAAGACGTGAGTCGTCGCGCAGCCCTGGCGATCGACAACGCTCGACTGCACGAGCAGGTGACACTTGGGTTGCGCGCGAGGGACGACATGATCGGCATCGTCTCGCATGATCTGCGGAATCCGGTGAACGCCGTGAAGATGCTCGCTGGTGCGATACTTGGCGCCGAGAGAAACTCGGCGCTGCCAACGGATGTCGTTGAGTACTCGACGATCATCGGCCACGCCGCTGAGCAGATGGATTCGTTGATTCGCGATCTGCTCGACGTTACGCGAATCGAAGCCGGGCGGCTCAACGTCGAGCCAGTCCCCACCGATGTTACCGAGCTGCTCAAAGACGCGCTCAGTACTCTCGCCCCAGTGGCGACAGGAAAGTCGATCAGCCTCGAGGTCTTTACTGAAAGCGCGCTCCCGATGGTCGAGGCAGATCGGGAGCGGATCAGGCAGGCACTCTCGAATCTGATTGGCAACTCGGTGAAGTTTTCACCCGCGGGAACGTCGATCGAAGTCCGCGCAGAAGCGAAAGCGGATGAAGTCGTGGTGTCAGTTACGGATCGCGGTCGGGGAATGAACGAGGAGCAGTTATCGCACGCGTTCGACCGCTTCTGGCAATCCCGGCGCACCGATCGCGAAGGGGCTGGACTCGGCCTTACGATCACGCGCGGAATAGTCGAGGCCCATGGCGGCAGGATCTGGGTGGAGAGTAAGGAGGGCGAGGGAAGTACATTCTCGTTTACGCTGAGGACAACAGAGAAGATCGGATAAAAAACACAATGAGACAGTGAGACAGTGAGACAGTGAGACAGTGAGAACGGCGGCGGGCATCGATGCCCGCCGCCGTTCTCACTGTCTCACTGTCTCATTGTGTTTTTTATCCGATCTTCTCGTTGTCTCTTAGAAGGCGACTACACCCTCGACCATCAGACCCTTGAACTTCCCGCCGTTCCGGATATCGGTCGTCGGGAAATCGAGATACTTCTGGGTCACGTACTCGGCCTTTGCCAGGACGTTCGGCGTCACGAACCAACCGCCGCCCATCTGATAGCGCTGCACCTTCACATTTCCATCGATGCCGGCCAGCTGGCCCCACGCGGTGTTGTAGCGACCACCGACGTAGACCTGCTCACCTAGGAAGCGGTACACCACTTCGCCGACGTTCTGATGCCAGGTGCGATCGGCAGGCTCAGTAACCGCCCGTCCCTTTGCGCGCTCGACGTTACCGAATAGCTCGAGTCCGCGATACTTGATGAACGGGTTGATGACCACGGCGTGCACTTCGCTCTTGAAGCCGGGTTGAATCGCGCCGGACCATGCCTGAGCAGATTCCGTCGAAGTTGTGTTTTCCAGCACGTCGTAGTAGCGCGAGCCACCGCGGTCGCCGCTGTAAAGAGTGTTGCTGGCAGACTTCGCCTTGGCGTAGACCGAGCCGGTAAGACGGACGCGGGTCGCCGGATTGAGCTGCTTGTCATAGCCCACCTTCGTCAGGTACGACAACGACCGATCGTTGGGCTTGGTGACCTGTCCGTGGACCTCACCACCCGTTACTCCCGCCATTGCCAACCAGCCATTGGCTCGAAGCAGAGCCTCGGCGCCAATCTCCGTCGTGTAAGCATCCATGATGTAGTTGCCGACGAACGGATTGAACATCGCGTTGCCGTTATCGGTGCGACGGAAGTGTGCGTCTCCATAGTTGATCTCGAAGTGGCCCACCTGAAGGGTGAGATACTTCATCAGTGTGTTGAGCGCCTGGACATCGAACGGCGATGCGTCGATGAGCAGGTACCCGTCATTGACCCATGTCTCGCTGTGGTGGCGCGATGACAGGTTGCTGTTGAGCGAAACTCGAATGCCGCGAGCGAGCTGCGCATTCAGGTATAGGTTCGCGACAGCGTTGTTGAAGCCCGGGCCGATCTCGATCAGCTTGTTGGCGTCAGTAGTAACGCCGGCAGCGGTTACGGGCTTCGGGCTCGCGGAATTGCTGTGGCTTAGCGACTGATACTGCTGCGTGAATGCAGCGCCCCAGCTGAGCTTGAACCCGGTGTAGGCTGCACCTTCCTGCTTCGGCGACTCGAATACGTTGAGTCCCCGTTTGTCCATCGGGCGAAGATACTGGATCTCGACCGGCGGCGGCGCATAGCGCAGCGGCTTGGTGGCGGGCGTGTCGACAACCGGTGCCGGCGCAGATGCGGCGGCTGGGTTCGGGTTTTCCAGCGTGGCGACTTTCGTCTCCTGCTGGGCGGCTGCCGGGGCAGCGAGGGCCGCAACCAGCGCGACCGAAAGGACATATCCGTTGAAGTATTTCATTGTCACTCCCTTTCTGCGAATTGTGGTGAAGGTGGACGTCACTGTGCGGCGACTGCGCGCGGGGTCATGTTGAGCTTGAACGAAACCACGACCTTGTTTCCTGTTCTCAGCGTACCGAGCATGAAGACCGGCGGCTTGATGCCGAAGTCGGTCATGAGAATCGTCTGCGTGCCGGTGGCTGTCGCGTTTCCATTGGCAGCACGATCTGTCTTGACCAGCATTTCGATTGTCTTCGTCTGGCCGGCGACTGTCAGCGTTCCGGTTGCCTGGAGGGTTACTCCATTATCCGTGGCTGCGCCTGAGATCTGATATGTCGAGAGCTGATAACGGATCTCCGGATATTTGTCGGCTTTGAGAGTCTTGAACATGTTCTTCTCGAGGCCTTCGCTTCCGCATGACAGGCTCTTTACCGGGATGACGACATCGATGGTTTTCAGGGGTCGGTTGAGCTTGGACAGCCTGGCTTCCATGTAAGTCGGATCGACGTTTACCGTCGCTTCCAGCTTCGTCGTCTTGCAGTGGAACGCGTGCAGTGTGGATGTTCCCTCGAACGTCAGCTCACTCAGTGGGCCAACGACGAGGCGCACGCCGTCAGACTGTGCACCGGCGGTGGTGGCGAAGGCTGCGACGAGGGGGATAAGAAGGTATTTGGCGATCATCTGAATTCTCCGTGTGTGTCGGGGTCAGGATTTGAACCCGCAAGCAAGGTACGAATCAGTGATCAGCCCGAATGTCGGGCTTCAGCTATTCTTTCGTGGGTAGAGTGCGGAGATTTTCGGCGAGAATCGGCGACACCTCGCGGGGGATTCCCCTACAGAGACCGATTACTTTTCAAAGCAGCACCCCAACACACAAATGACATCTAATTTTTTCGACTCCCGTTTCCGGGCGGCGAGCCTCGGCCTTGTTCTCGTACTGGTCGGCTGCGCTGCAAATGAGGCAAAGACTACTCCTCCTGTCGAGCAGTCTCCCTTGCCGACGATGAATCCCGTAAAGGTCACCGCTGGAGAAGCGATCCGGACTGACTCCGTTGCTGTTTCTACCGACACGGCCAAAGCATCGATCTCCGTTCCATCGGTTCCCGGCCGAAGCAAGAAAGACAGTATCGCACTCGTCTCGGCGATTCGCGCGGGGATGAAAGACACGCGCTGGCCGGTCAAGACGGCGCCGCTGCTTCCGGGATCGATTCTTCCGGCAAGGCGCATCGTCGCCTACTACGGCAATCCATTGTCGAAGAAGATGGGAATACTCGGCGAGCTTCCACCAAAGGACATGCTCGCCCGTCTCGACAAGGAAGTTGCCGCATGGAACAAGGCCGACCCGACGCATCCTGTTCAGCCAGCGCTCCATCTTATAGTAGTGGTGGCTCAGGGTGCTCCTGGACGGGACGGTAAGTATCGCCTGCGAATGGCCGACACGTTGGTCGAGCAGGTGTCGGCGTGGGCTGCACAGAAAAACGCGATCGTGTTTCTGGACGTGCAGGTTGGAAAGGCGACGGTGCAGGAGGAGCTCCCGCGACTCGAGCAGTTCCTCAAGCGTCCCAACGTTCATTTGGGGATCGACCCCGAGTTCTCGATGAAGTACGGAGATAAACCGGGAACGAAGATTGGAACGATGAGCTCCGAGGACGTGAACTTTGCAATCGGTTATCTCGCAAAGCTCGTCGCCGCCAACAATCTTCCGCCGAAGATTCTCATCGTGCATCGCTTCACCCGGAACATGCTCACGGGATCGAAGAACATCCGCCTCGATCCGAAAGTGCAGGTGGTGTTGAATATGGATGGCTGGGGAAATCCGTGGCTCAAGTTCGATTCGTACCGAGATTATGTCGAAGCTGAGCCGGTTCAGTTCACGGGATTCAAGCTCTTCTATCACAACGACACCAAGAAGGGCGAGCCGCTGTTGACGCCCGGGGAAGTTCTGCGACTTACTCCGGCGCCGTTGTACATACAGTACCAGTAGCTCCGATGCCCATCGCGACTGTCAATCCCGCGACTGGTGGGACGCTCAAGACTTTCGAGCCCGCAACCGATCAGGAGATCGATGCGGCACTGACTCGTGCAGTGAAGGCATTCCGCGATCACCGCCTGCTTCCGTTCGCCGAACGTGCGGCATTGATGACGCGAGCGGCCGGGATCCTGGAGGCGGACAAGAAGGAGCTCGGCCGCCTCATGACCGTCGAGATGGGAAAGCCGATCGGCGCAGGAGTCGCCGAAGCCGAGAAATGCGCGCTTGCCTGCCGTTATTACGCCGAGCGTGCGGAGTCATTTCTTGCCGACGAGAATGTCGTAGTGAAAGACGGAACAGCGTGGATTGCTTTTCAACCTATTGGTGTGGTGCTCGCTGTGATGCCGTGGAATTTTCCATTCTGGCAGGTGTTCCGTTTTGCTGCGCCCGCTCTCATGGCCGGCAATGTCGGAATTCTGAAACACGCATCGAACGTCCCGCAGTGCGCGCTTGCAATCGAGGACGTCTTCAAGCGGGCTGGATTTGCGGAAGGAGTTTTCCAGACTCTCTTAATCGGCTCTGCTTCGGTTGGCAAAATCATTGCTGACAATCGCGTCGCCGCGGTGACGCTGACGGGGAGCGAAGGCGCGGGGCGTGAAGTGGCGAGCACTGCTGGAAGGAATCTCAAGAAGACCGTCATCGAGCTGGGCGGCAGCGACCCGTTCATTGTGATGCCGAGCGCCGATATCGATAGCGCTTCGAAAACAGCGGTGACCGCGAGGATGATCAACAACGGGCAGTCGTGCATCGCGGCGAAGCGATTCATCGTCCATGAGAAGATCTACGACGGGTTCATGCAACGCTTCGTCGCGGGAGTAGCGGCACTGAAGGTGGGTGATCCAATCGATCCGAAGACGCAGGTGGGACCGCTCGCGACTGGGCAGCTACGCGATGATCTCGAAAAGCAGGTGAACGCGACGGTCGCTGCAGGTGCCCGAGTGCAGGTCGGCGGCAAGCGCATCGACCGAGCGGGATACTTTTTCGAGCCAACGGTGCTATCGGATATTCCGGCTGGAGCACCGGCAGAATCTCAGGAGCTGTTCGGTCCGGTTGCGTCGGTGTGGAAGGTCGCCTCGATAGACGAAGCAATCGAAAGAGCCAATGGCACGAGCTTCGGTCTCGGCGCGAGCGCATGGACCGAGGACGCAAACGAGCGAGTGCGTTTCATACGCGACATCGAAGCTGGGCTCGTGTTCATCAACGGCATGGTCGCCTCCGAGCCCGCGCTTCCATTCGGGGGAGTGAAGAGCTCAGGATATGGAAGAGAACTCGGGGCGTTCGGTATTCGCGAGTTCGTGAACATCAAGAGCGTGAAGTTCGGCGCTACTGGGGATGATCACTCGGCAACCGAGTAAAGAGAACCTCTCTAGCCGGGATTGATTATTATCTTCGCCAACTTCAGTGTAACGTTTACGGTCTGGTTCTCGATCGCGGTGACGGGCTTGTAGTTCGTCTCTCCGGGAGCAAGCGTGTATTGGGTATGATTCGGAAAGTACAAGAGATAACTCTGGACCAGTACCACGCCGCCATCCTCCGTACCAAACGTCGCCTTTCCATCCGAGCCGGTTACTGCTGTTCTCCACGTCGTAGCCTTGTCGGGCAACATCAGGTTGACCTGTACCTGGTCGACGGCGTGATTGTCCGTGTCCGTAACCGTGACCGTGACGACCCCGGTGATAGCATCAGGCGCGCTCGTGTTATTGCACGCCGCACCGAATAGCGAGACCGCCAGCAACAACGACACGCCACCGGCAAATCGTGAACGAATCAGATGCATATCTTCCTCCTCGGGTTTCGGTTGTTCAATTCCCAGCCAGTCCCAGCGCACTGAGAATAAACGCGTATCGGATCGCCTGCTCTCTTAGTGCATCATAACGACCGGACGCGCCTCCGTGACCCGCCCCCATGTTTGTGCGCAGCAACAGCAGGTTGTTATCGGTTTTGTTGGCCCTCAGCTTCGCCACCCACTTCGCCGGCTCCCAGTATCCGACACGCGGATCGTTCAACCCCGCGGTAACGAGCATGTTCGGATAAGCCTTGTGCGCGACATTGTCGTACGGCGAGTACGACTTCATGTACCCATAGAACTCGGCTTTGTGCGGGTCGCCCCACTGAATCCATTCACCGGTAGTGAGCGGTATGGAGGCGTCCATCATCGTGTTGATCACATCAACGAACGGCACGTCTGCAACAACCGCCTTGAACAAGTCTGGGCGCATGTTGACTACGGCGCCCATGAGCAGACCACCAGCGCTGCCTCCACGAATCGCCAGCTTTTCCTTCGATGTATATCCCTGGCTGACGAGATGCTCGGCCGCAGCGATGAAATCCGTGAACGTGTTCTTCTTGTTGAGCAGTTTGCCCTGATCGTACCAGTACCGTCCCATCTCCGATCCGCCGCGAATGTGCGCGATCGCGTAAATGAATCCGCGGTCGAGCAGGCTCAGATTGTTGGAGCTGAACGACGGATCGGTGCTGCTTCCATACGATCCGTAAGCGTACAACAGCATCGGGCGTGATCCGTTCTTCACCAGCGGTTTCCGATAAACGAGCGAGATCGGGACCATCGTCCCATCAGAAGCGCGTGCCCACGTGCGCTCCGTTGCATAATGCGACGGATCGTATCCGCCCAAAACCTCAGTTGCCTTCAGGAGTTTACGCGTGCGGTTGGACATGTCGAAATCGTAGACCGATGCCGGCGTCGTCAGCGACGTGTACGTGAATCGCACGAGCTTCGAGTCGTACTCGGGGTTCGCAGCTCCACGGAATGTGTAAACGGGCTCCGGAAAATCGACCGGGTAAATCTCGCCGGTGGCGTAGCTCATGACTCGCATCGTTCTGAGAGCCTTCTGCCGCTCGTACAGAACGAGGTGATCCTTGAACACATCGATCCCGCTCAACAGCACCGAGTCACGAGCCGGCACAACGGTTTTCCAGTTCGATCGTCCAGGCGCATTGTCCGGCGCCTCGACCAACTTGAAGTTCACCGCGCCGTCGTTGGTGACGATGAGAAACCGGTTTCCCTGATGCTCCACCGAGTACTCGAGGTCCTTTGTCTTCGGCTGAATGACTTGGAACGTTCCCATCGGCTGGTTGGCCGGCAGGTACTTGTACTCAGTCGAGCTGAAGCTGCCGTCGCTGATGAGGATGAACTTACGGTCTTTCGTTTTCTCGAGGCTCAAGCCGAACAGATCGTCAGGCTCTTCCGCGATGACTGGATCGGAAGCGTTGGTGCCGAGTGTATGGCGTAGGATTCGGTACGACCGGTTCGCCGAATCGCCCATACCATAGAAGAGCGTCTGGTTGTCGTCTGCCCACTCGAGCGAGTAGTTGACCATCGGCACGCGATCGGGGAGGATCTGCCCGGTGGTGAGGTCCTTCACCATCAGCGTGTAGCGCTCGTTCCCCATCGTGTCGACTGTGAACGCCAGGAGACGATCGTTCGGGCTCACGCTCGATACGCCAACCCGGAAATATTTCGCGTTTCCGGCGGCCGCGTTTTCGTCGAGCATCACTTCTTCGGGACCAGTGAGACTCCCTTTCCTGCGAACGAGGATCGGGTACTGTTTCCCTGCTTCGGTCTTCGTGTAGTAGTAATAATTGCCGACTCGCTCGGGAACGCTCAAATCCGTTTCCTTGATGCGCCCCTTCATCTCGTTGTAAAGCTTCTCGACGAGCGGCGCGAGCGGCTTCATCACTCCTTCGGTGTAGCGATTCTCGGCGTCGAGGTAGGCGATTACGTCGGGGTCTTTTCGCGCGTCGTCGCGAAGCCAGTAATAGTTATCGGTGCGGACGTCGCCGAGTGTGGTGTCGACTCTTGCCGTCATGCGAGCAACGGGCGGGATAAGCGGCGGTGGCGGTGCTTGCGTACGGACGAGGGCGGGAACCGCTAATGTCACCACTGTCGTCAACAACCACACTCGCGCTAACCGCATGCTATCTCCGTGGAAAGAGAACTACGGAACAGAGAACTACCAAGCTGGGAGCCGGCAGCCAACGACGCCGGCAGCCTGGAGCTGCCTACCCAGCGACAGATCATTTTCATCGCTGGAAAAACACAAACGGCGCAAATGCCCTCGCACAAAACTGTCGGTCGGTCTGCAGCTCCAAGCTGTTGGCGTCGTTAGCTGCCGGCTCCCAGCTTGGTAGTTCTCTGTTGCGTAGTTGAACTTACCAGCCGTTCACCCGATCCCACTCAGCAATGACCTCTCGAGATCCATCCACCACATAGTATCTATCGTGCGCAGCAGCCGTGAGGCACGCATGATTCGGCGCGATGCGAACTTTCGTCCCTACATGAAGCTGATCGAATGGCAGCGGCTTCGCACTCGACGCTACTCCGTGTTCCTGGGCAACACTCTCGATCGAGATCTCCCCGAAGCTCGGCTTCCCATCGATATCCCACACCAACCCGTATCCCGCATCCTCGTTTGTGGCCGCTGTGCTCCGATCCTTCGATAACGCCAGCGCGCCTGCATCCATGACGAAACGGTTCTTCGAGGGGCGACGGCCAATCACCGATGCAAGCACCGTAACTGCAATGTCGTCGAGCGTGCACGATGCTATTATCGCCTGAAATACATCCTGAAACATGTACACACCCGGCCTCGCCTCAGTCACGCCATCCATTCGCTCAACGTGCGACATCGTGGGAGTCGAGCCGACAGAGACAGTCGCGCACGATATCCCGGCGGCGCGAAGCCGTTCCGCCGCTGTTACCACTGAGAGCCGTTCCTGCTCCGCAACTTTTTTGATTGCGTCAACGGTCCTGCCCTCGTACGAGTGACCTGCATGAGTGAGCACGCCGGCGCGCTTATCACCTAGAGCGCGGCCAATCTGCAACAGCTCATCACCGTTGGGGTCGACACCGGCGCGCGCTCCTCCGGAATCGATCTCGATGAACGCTTTGAATCGCGCCGGATGTGCGCCCACTATCCCTGCGGTCTCGACGTCATCGGTGATGACATTCATGCTCGCGCCTCGAAGCGATAACTCCGCGACGCGATCGAGTTTCTCCGGTGTGATCCCCACTGCCAAAGTGATATCGAGAAAGCCGCGGTCGGCGAAATACTCCGCCTCGGCGAGCGTCGACACCGTGATTCCGCCGGCTTCACCCGCCGTAGCGAGCCGCGCGACGTCCGCAGACTTGGCTGTCTTCAGGTGTGGTCTCAGGGATACGCCATGACGGCGCATCGCCGAGCTCATTCTCTCGAGATTTCTTTCGAGTTTTCCCTTGTCGAGTACCAGACAGGGAGTCGGAAGATCATCCAGTTGCATACCGCGGTCATTTGTTGGGATTGAGGATCACGTCGATTCGATGACGTGCCTCCACGATGTGCGCCCGTGTGTCCGCATCAGCAACGCGTGAAGTCGCCGGCCTGAGCTGAGCATCGAGCGCGAGCAGCTCACTTCGCAGAAGTCCGCGGGCTTCGTCCGGCGGCGGGGCGAACTGTGCCGCAAACTGTGGCGGTACACCGGCGGGCGCTGGCGGAAACGGTCCGTTGATCTTCGTCCCGACCTGATCGAGATACGCATACTGGAGATTCCGCCGGAACGCGTCTATCCGAACGCTCGGCGCAGACACTTCCGTCCAGATTCCCTCTCGTATGTCGCCAAGCATCTGCCGGAGCGGATAAGTGCTCGCCTTGTCTGTTGACATGGCGTTGTACTCGATCAGCCGCGACATCCTGCTGTTATTGAGCAGGTTTGCGAGAACCGCCGCCTGCGCGGTACGAATCCTTCCAAGCGCACCATTTGGCTCGATCCGCCTCAGAACTGCGGGGTCGAGGAAAAACTCCGGAGTGCGAAACACATTCTCGTTGATGAACTGCATCGCCGCGCGCTGTTTGTCGCGCGGAAATGGACTGAAGCGCGCGCCGGGTTGGCTTCCATACTTCTCCTGCGACGATGAGCCACCAATCACGTTGGCAACATGGCCAACTTCGCGACTCCACTGACTTATCAAACGCGTATACAGCTCGTTCAAATCATCATTGTCCTCGGCAGGATGAACCGCCGCGGTCATCAGCATCGGCATGATCCGCTTGATGTTCTTGAGACCGAGCGCGGTTGATTTCACCGGATCGGCATCACCGACTGCTTCCGTCTCTTCACCCGGGTCCGATCCATTCGAGCCGGATGTGGAGAAGCGGTACCACGGAATCGTATCCTGCTGCCGCGCCCACCTGTCGAGAGTGGCGCGTTCATCCTCGGGCGTTCGTACGCCGGGAATCGGCGTGTAGCCCCACATCACGGCAAAACGATCGTACGTTCCGACTTTTGGAATGAGATCGTTTACCGCGATGTGATCTTCGGGCTGCGCCACATAGTTGAATCGCGAGTAATCCATGATGGACGGCGTGTGCCCCATCTTTGCCACCCACGTCGCACTTCGCACGCTGTCCGCGGGATATTCGGCGCTCGCTTTCATGTTGTGCTGGAAGCCGAGCGTGTGTCCCACCTCGTGGGCGACGACAAACTGGACGAGCTCGCCCATCAGCGAGTCGGGAAACGGCAGCCGCTGCGCGCGCGGATCGAGCGGCGCGACCTGCGTGAAGTACCACGCCCGCTGGAGATTGAGAATGTTGTGGAACATCCGCACCGAGCCGTTGAGAATCTCCCCCGTGCGCGGATCGTGCACGTGCGGGCCGACTGAATTCTCGACGGTCGACGGAAGCCATCGCACGACGGTGTGTCTGATGTCCTCAGGCGACCAATCCGGATCTTCAGCTGCAGTCGGTGGATCCATGGCGACGATCGCGTTCTTGAAACCGGCGGCTTCGAACGCCGGCTGCCATTCCTCGATTCCTGCTTTCACGTACGGCACCCACTTCTTCGGCGTCGCGGGGTCGACGTAGTACACAATCTGCTTTACCGGCTCCGAGAGGGCGGCCGATGGATCTTTCTTCTCCAGGCGATAACGCGTGATGTAGCTGCGCGGAACCGAGCGATGCTGGTCGCTTCCAAAGTCGATCTGCTGCGCCGAGAAATATCCGACGCGATCGTCGTAATAGCGCGGCATCATCGGGCGGTCGGGGAGATGCACCATGCTCCAGTGCGCGACGACGCTTTGTGCCAGTCGCGGTCCCTGCTGCCCGCCACTACCTGGTCCCGGCGGCGTCGGGCCAGTCGGCGGAGGCGGTGTGGCCGTTTGCGTTGCTTCGACTTCAACATTTTCGGGGAACGCAACTGCCCGCTCGATGAATGACCTGCGCTCGTCTACCGAGCCACGTGTCGACGCGAATTCAGGAATGCCGGTCGTGTACAATCGAGTGACGTCGATCACCGCTGCACTGTCGGGGCCGTATGCCTCAACGGGAAAAATGGCGACGACAGTTGGATTGTTTGATTCCATCACCGCGCGATAGACCGGCAACGTCGAATCAGCCGTAATCGCGAAGTTGGGGCTTCTAAGTATCACTCGATTACCTGATCGCTCCCACTTGAGCGTGCGTTCGGTGAACTGGTCACCGCCATATCCATCGAAGTCGCCTGGAGTCACGGCTGCTCTCTCGAACCGTCCGACCATCAGCATGTCACGATTCAATTCCTTCGACGGGATCTCGAAGTAGAGCTTGTCGCCAACAATGTGAGTCTTGAACATTCCGACGCGCGTCTTCGCTTCACTCGTTATGACGCGCGGATACGGGCGCGGTCCCGACGAAGTCGACCTCGAGCTGTCGCCTCCCCCGCCTGCGATGGCATTGGCCGTCCTGGTTCCGTTTGCACCGCGCGGTCCTGATCGCGTTGACGGAGCAGGAGCCGTGTTTGGCGTCGGGTGTGAGCAACCCAGCGCCGCGAGCGAAACGAGTGAGATAACGATCACAACGGATTTCTTCATCAGCAGTCGGGCCCGATGTAAATGTGTAAGGTACGCTACCGTACCGTTCGACCAACGGTCCAGGGAACTCCCGCTGCGTCGAGAGCGCGGTTCAATGCCGGCACCTTCGTTGTAAGCAGCACATTGAGCCGAGCTGCCTCACGCGCGAGATCCGTCATCGCCAGCTCGAGAGTCTCGTGCTGGATTTGCGTCGGCGGCGAGGTGACGTCGCCGATTTCATTCGCAACCTGATTTACGCGATCCTGAATGGACGGATGGAATTTCTTGTCGTCCACGTCGTTGGCATCCGGACCCGTGCGGCCTCGCACGTTG
>Ga0193751_1001500_pt1 | contig 14918 bp, 9 predicted proteins | sample L1c2metaG_FD_143050 | JGI IMG/M metagenome (GOLD analysis project Ga0193751, IMG submission 143050) | Soil microbial communities from a riparian zone of the East river system, Colorado, United States - L1c2 | ecosystem: Environmental > Terrestrial > Soil > Riparian zone | place: USA: East River... | reverse complement strand
CATGTACGACGCGGGCCGCTTCCATAGCGTCCAGGCGAGCCCGATCAACGAGGCAAGCAGCAAGGCGATCAAATAGGGCCTCACGCTCTCCTGGCTCGCGCTGATCGAGCCCGCTCCCCATCTGCCAGCGGCGACGCCGAAGAAATTCCAGTAGAAGGGATAAATCGGGTTTCCCGTTCGATCCAGAAGCACTTTCATGTAGATGAGCATCACCAGGCCAAAGCCCGCGACCAGGGGGAAATACCTCTGCCACGACCGCCTGCCGAGCCACGCAGCGATCAACAGTCCGGAGCTGAAGATCCATTCTTCGGCCCGCGAGACCGCCGCCAGCGCAAGAGCGATGCCCGACCAGAACCCCTTTCCTCGCGACCATCCCCACAGGCCCAGCAGAGACAGCGCCACCGCGAGCGGCTCGACCATCCCCGACGCGTCGGTCATGACACTGGTGGGCAGCAAGGTGGCGAACAGCGCCGCCGCAATCGCGACCTGCGTGCCCCAGTAGCGGCGGCACAGGTGGAAGACGAGGACGACTACGACCACGCCGAAGACCAGGCTGACCAAACGGTCGAGCACGATGTCGATGGACCCCGTCGCGGCGAACACCGCCACCATCAGCAGCGGATGGATCGGGCCCCACACGTACTCGAAGCCTTTGAGGTCCCAGAGCCGCGGCCCTCCCGCCGCGCTGAGCCCGATCTCTTTTGTCAGATAAGCGATTTGCCAGTGATGCCACACGTCGTCGTATACGCCCAGGCCCGGATTTTCCGGATCGCTGAAGACGAACAGATAAAGGAGGCGCGGGGTGGCGGCCGCCGCCGCGAGCGCCGCCGTCCAGCCCCAATTCAAGCTCGGGAGCTTCGGCTCGGCGTTTGCTACCGGGGTCTCTGTATGATCGAGCCGCCGATCCTCCTCCTCCTCGGTGGGGAGGATCTTCGGCAGGAGTCTCAAGCGGTGGCGGCCTCGGCTGCCACCTGTTCGTGCGAGCGGGCGACCTCGACGATGCACCGCTCGAGGATGTCGAGATGACGCTCCCAGTCAAATCGCCGGGCCCACTCGAAGGCGCGCTCGCCCATCGCCTGGTCGGCCGGCGGATCGTCCAGCAAGTCAACGATGTCGCGCGCAAATTCCCCCACCTCGAGCGGCTCGGCCAGGTAGCCCGTTCCCGGACCCACCGTGACGGTCGGTCCCGCCTGGTTCCAGGCCACCACCGGCACGCCCCGAGCCATCGACTCGAGCACGCCCAGCCCGAAGTCCTCCTCGGGCGCCGGGTATACGTACACCGCCGCGCCCTCATAGAGCTTCTGCATCTCGGCCTCGGTCACCGTCCCCACGAAGAGCACCCCATCGCTCACCTTCAGCTCTTTGGCGAGCGCCTTCAGCGTCGCCGTGTGTGGCGTCGGGGGACCGGTGATCACCAGTTGTACCTTCGGATGGCGCTTGCGCACCTCATCGATGGCGCGGATCGCCAGGTCGAACCGCTTCTGCGGATAGTGCCGATTCGTCAGCAGCACGTACGGCCGGCGGATCGGATACCCGTTGATTGTCAGACCTCCGGAAAATCGCGCATTCACCGGCAAGGGGAAACCGGACGCGGCCACGTGGCACCCGGCCGGGCAGTCGATCGCCTCGCGCCGGTAGATGCCGCGAATGATGTCGCCGATATAGTCGCCGTCGACCAGCAGCTGGTCCGCCTCCTGCACCGAACGCCGGTCCGCCCACGCAACGAATTTCGTCGCGCGCAGCACGATCGCGGCGAGCAGGCGGTAGTCGGCGTTGGCCACCCATCCCGTTTCGCGGTCGATGTTGCGTGGGTAGACCAGGCGGTTCGGCTGGTTGAGGTAGACGACGTACGGGACGTCCATGAGCCGGGCCGCCCACCACGCGATCCATGCGCTCGGCTGGTTGCAACCCACGATCACGTCGACACCGCGGAACCTCCACGCGTACAGCGGCATCAGCAGCGAGGTCGCGGCCATCTGTACCGCTTCTCGGAACGGGAACCAGCGAGGCAGCTGCGGCAGGAACGTGCGCACATGCACCTCGCCGATGAGATCGGGATAGCAACGAGATGCGTCGACGGTCGGCGCGAAACACTCGACAGCAAATCCGCGCCTACGCAAGCCAAGCACCTCCTCGATGACGACCCGCTCGCCGCCGCCTGAGTAGGTGAACCCGCAATGAAACACCGCGATGCGCCGGGGTCCGGCCGCCCGCGCCCGTCGCCGTCCGCCGATGAGAAGGAACCCGATGAAGCCGAGCACCAGGGCATAGCCGGCGGTGATTGCGTGGTAGAGCACGATCGCGCCGGCGGCGACCGCCGCGCTCAATCCCAAACCGCCGCCGAGGACCAGCGAGCCCGCCACCTCGAGGCTGCCGACATACCCAGGCCCGGCCGGCACCGCGAACGCAAGCAGCAAGGCGGGATAGGCGGCCATTGCCTTCAAAGTTGGCACCGGGACGCCCACCGCCCAGAAGAGGAGGCTGAAGTTGAAAGCGTCGATGAGCAGCGCGACGGCTGTGAGGCCGGCCAGACGGCCGGCAAGCGATGGCGTCCACAAGCCTTTGGCGCCGGCGCGAAACGCGAAAGCCTGACCGGCGAGGCCTGCAGCCATTCGCTCGGGAAGCAGCCGGCGCGCCAGAGGTGAGCGCGCGATCCGCGGACCGAGCAGCGCAGTGCCAAGGACGGCGGCCAGAAGAGCTACGGCCAGGGCGGCGGCACCGATGAGACCTCGGGGAGCGCTTGCGACCCCGGTCGCGGCGACCGCCGCGAGGACGGCGAGCACGATCGCCACACCCGCCAGGTCACACGCCTTGTCGATGACGATTGTGGCGAGGGCAGACCCGGGCGGCACACGATGGCGCCGCCACAGCCACCAGCCTCGCATCGCATCGCCCGAGCGAATCGGCAAGACGTAGTTGAGCAGCGTCGAGCCGGCGTTCATCGCGAATGCGCGCACCATGCCCACGGGGGCAAGTGGACGCAGGAGAAGAAGCCAGCGCCGTGCCCTGATCAGGCTCGTGATGAACGCCAGCCCGATCATCAAGATCACCGCCGCCCAGTTGCGTACGGTCGCGTGCTTGAGCACCTCGCCCAGCGAGACCGTTCGCAGCCATAGGACCAGCAGGGCCAATGCGAACGCCGTCTGAAGAATGCCCCGCAACCACCGGTTCATGAGTGGACCACCAGGTCATCCGACGCCGGAGCGACCAGAATCCAGCGCTGCACGACGATCCAGAACGCGAAAAGCCAACCGATGACCAGGATTGTGCCGCCGTAGTCGTGAAAAATCAGCGCCGGCAGATGACCCCAGGTCGCTTCGAGCGCCGCCACCGCCGCGACACGCATGAGGTTGAGCAGCATGGTCCCCGCCACCCCGATCACGATCACCTGGATCCTGGAAGAGAGCGGCTGCCGGCCGCGCAGTCCAGAGAAGAAGCTCACGCCGAGCAGCAACAGGCTCTGCCACCCGATGCAGTTCCAGGAGATGAAGAGCGTGTGCATGCTGCCCCCCGCATCCCAGACCACGATGTGGCTGCCGGCTGCGGCGGCTCGGACGCCCACCAGACCGAGCAGGCTGACGACCATCCGCGCCTCGGCCGGCACCACGGCTTGCAGCGGGTTGTTGGCGCCGAGCGCCAGCGCCCATGATGTGAGGAGATCGTCAAAGGTCGTGACCAGCGGGAGCAGCATCAGCAGCGCGCAGCTCATCGCAAGCAGCGTCATGTTGAGCGCGTCTCGCTCTTGCCGTTTCACTTCCACTTCCTTAGGAGCGCGAGCAAGCGCCGGCGCTGGGTGACGAGGGGGATCGCGAAAGCCAGCCCGAGCCAGCCCACCAGCGACTCAGGCACCACGGTGCTGGGCGGAACAAGCCGCGTGTCAGCCGTGCCGATCAGGCCGTCATAGATCATCGACGGCTTGCCGCCACTCGTGTGTGTCAGAACGACCTGCAGGCATAACGAACCGCCTGCTGGGATGACCATCGGCAGCTGGCTCGCGCTCGTGGTGACGGTGAACGGGCTGGTCAGGTTGGTGCCCGACGAACCATATGTCGCTGTCCAGGTGCTCAGCCCGTTGGGGACCGTGGCCAGGAATCCCGCGCAGCTAGAGGTGAGCGAGATGCCCGCGCTCAGCGTGACGGTGTCGTTGGTGTTCCCGTTGCCGCCGGTCCAGTCCATGGTGAAGCTCCACGTGCCTGCGGCCACGGTTTGGGCCGGTAGGTTCGTGAACCCGAAGACGGTCGTGACCCCGCCGGACGTCGACTGAATGCTGCATGGAGTGGCCATCGATCCCGCGTTCTGATCGAGCGACGGCGCCGCGCAAAGCGCGCCCCCGTGCAGATACAAGGGGTTGCCGGCCGCCTGCACGATCGGCACTCGCGTCGATCCCCAGGCGAGCGCGCCGAACGCGAGCAGCAGCCCGCCTGCGACGATCCAGCCGATCCACCTGGTGGGGTGGCTTGCGCGTGCGTGCAGCACCGGCTTGACCCCCAACGGCTTGCGGGCGTAGCCACCGGCGCGAGGCCCAAGCAGCCAGCGCCGCAGCAGGTGCAGGCGGCGAAGGTGCTTGACGGGGTCGGTGATGTTCCCGGTTTTTGGCGTCCGGAACCACGGACCTTCCTCTTTCTGTAGAAGGCCTTTCAGCGCCGCCCAACCCTGGAACGGCACCAGCGCGAACGAGAGGACAAGGGCGCCAAACACACCCTGCATGTCCCGCGCCGGGGCGTCCTCGAGGATCAGCCCGCCAAGGTTCATCAGCGGCAGCGCGAAGACGTTCGAGAAGATGAGCGACCATCCGAGCGCTGCCGTCCATCCGGGGATGTGCGCGCGAAACACCAGCTCGGAGAGAAGCCACGCGAAGGTTCCGACAATGAACAGCGCCGCCTGCAGGTAGTAAGCGGCGTCGAAGAGAAACTCGACTTTCTCCAGCGGCCTGACGAAGGGCGAAAGCATGATGGGCAGGAACCATTTGCGGACGTTGTAGGTGTGGCCCTCCGCCCAGCGCATGCGCTGGCGCGCAAGCCTCGCGAAAGTGCTGACGCACTCGGCCGGTGTTTCGGCCCATGGCGTGTAGACGACCTTGTAGCCGCGCGCATAGAGCTTGAGGGTCAGCTCCCAATCCTCGGTGAGGCTCGTTCCCCAGCCGACCTCGCGCAGGATGTCCGCGCGGATCATGTAGGCAGTGCCCGCGATCATCTTCAGCGAGCCCACCGCATCCTGGAAAGGGCGTTCGATCATGTAGCTGCCGGCGTATTCAGCTCGCACAGCCTCGGTCAGCCAGCTCTCGGATTTGTTGAGGATGTGCCATTGGTAGCTCTGCACCGCTGCGACGTCGTCCCGGCGCTTTACTTCCTTGTCGCCGTCGACCGCATAGAAATAAGGAAGGAACCGCTCGATAGAGTCCGGGAAGGGCATCGAGTCGGCGTCGAAGATGACGACGTACTCGGTGCGCGGATCCATGACCTTGAGCGCCTCGCGCAGCGCTCCGCCCTTGAAGCCCAGCCGGCTGTTGCGGTGCCCGATCTTAAAACGAGGCCGGCCCTTCCACCGTTCGAGGATCTGAACCGATTCATCCGTGGAGTCGTCGACGACCACGACCTCGTACTCCGGGTAGTCGAGCTGTTCAAGCGACGTGAGCAGGCGCTCGATGACGCGCTTCTCGTTGTAAGCGGCTACGTGGATCGACACGAACGGGTGATAACCCAGGTCGATCTGATACCCGTTTCCGTTGCCATTGCGGTTGATGCGGCTCAGACCGGCAGCGTGCCGGTCGCCTTCGCCCTTGTGATTCCCGTTCCCGTTGCCGTTTCCATTGCGGCCGCCTGAAACCAGCGTCGTGAGCAGCACGATGCCCGTCCCCAGGTAGTACTTGATGGCGTATGTGAAAAAAATCGCGCCGAGGAAAAGCCCCGTGAATGCCAATCCATAGGCAAATGCGTCGGCACCGGACACGGTCTTCGAACGCACCACCAGGTCGACGAAGCCGCGCACCAGAGCCGCGATCGGGATGACGGCGATGACGATCGCGAACACGACGATCGCGTTGAGTACTACCGACCAGAGCAGCTGACCTCGATCAGGCCGAGCCCAGAACGAGCCCGGCCGAGGCGGTATCGGATCTTGGTCAGGCGTTGGCATGTCGAGCGCCCATCGCGTCGTGGAGAATCACGGTCTTCGGGGCGCGCCAAACTGCAGCCAGGCAGACACCAGGCCACTCGCAGAACTCCCGTGACGCGATCAAGCAGTGCAAGACGTTTAGAAGACGAACGCATCATTAGCACGACGGGATCGGCCTCGACAAGCCACCCCTTGGTATTCCCAGAGCGGCGCAGTCGCTTTGTCGTCGAAATCGTGCATCGACCGGCTAAACTCGCGCTGGATTCCCTGGCAAACTTTTCGGTCGAGGCGTTCGCCTGGACCCTCAGAAAGGATCGGAGATCGGGGCAACGTCAATTACATAGAACCTCACCCCCCGCAGCCAAGCTCGGTGCCGGTGTCGAGAAATCGCCCGGCCCGAGCCTTTTTTACGGCCTCTTCGCGTCGGTCACCTTGCGCTTTTCAGCCCATGCCAACAGGCCTTCACGCCATTGCCGCAGCGCCTGCGTGCGTGACGATTCGAGGCAGCCGTTGGGCGGGCGAGGCGCCGCTGCACCGAGCTCTGCGCTCGCAACTGGTTCGACCTCGCCGGCGACACCGAATGCGTCCAGCGTCGCGCGCGCAAATTCGTGCCACGTGCTGCACCCGGCGCTGACGACGTGGACAACGCCTTGGGTGTCGGCCGATGCGAGCGCGATGGCCGCCGTGGCGAGGTCTGCCGCGTAGGTGGGATTGATGGACTGGTCGGAAACGACTCGAAGCCGTTCGCCCTCCCTCGCGCGTTCGAGGATGCGCTCAGGAAAGCTGCGCCGCTGCTGGCTTCCGTCGCCGCCGAATAAAGCCGCCGTCCGGATGATGATCGCGCGCGGCATCACCATGGACATGAGCTTCTCTCCCTCGAGCTTCGACTTTCCGTAAACACCCAGCGGACCCACTTCATCGTTTTCCAAATAGGGACGGTCGAGCGTGCCGCTGAAAACGAAGTTGGTAGAGAAATGGATGAGGCGAACTTCGTTCTGCGCGCAGGCAAGAGCGACGTTGAAGGCTCCTTGCGCGTTGACCTGGTAGGCGGCTTCCTCTTCAGTTTCGGCACCGTCGACCGCGTTGTAAGCAGCGCAGTTGAAAACCACCTCAGGCTGGTAGTGCGACATCGCTCCGTTCATTGCCGGGAGGTCGGTCACGGACAGCTCCGCGCGTGTAGCGCCCGTTGAGTCCGGAAGCAGTTTTACGAGCTCGGATCCCAGCAGGCCGCCGGCGCCGAGCACGAGCGCTCTCACGAGCAGGAAGGTTACTTCGCGTGGCGGCCAGGCCGGATTACTCGGGCCGTCCTGGGCGCAGCCAGCGGGCGATAAGCGGAAACCGCCGAGGTTTCCGCTTATTTCTTAAAGCAGTTCGCCTTCGACCGGGGTGGCGTGGTTCGCGCTCAAGATCTCGTCTGTGATTCGCAACAGCTGCTGCAGGGTCGGTGAAGGGTCCTCGCGCAGATACGCGATCTGGTGCTCGAGTAGCGGCTGCGGGTCCAGCGGCCGGAAGACCACGCCCGTGATGGTGGCCGCGGAAGCCCGCCAGCTGCTAGCGAGCGCGACCGCCGAACCGTCCATGGCCAGGGCCTCAAAAGCTTGCTCAGTAGGCTCTTCGGCGACGATGTTCGGCTCCTCGCCCGTGTGCCGCGTGACCCACTGCCGGAACGAAGACGAGACGCGCGGATTCCACGCGTGCGGCCACAGGATGATCGGGACTCCGCGCAGCGAGCTGGCCGGGACTGGGTCGAGCTTCGCCAAAGGGTGATCCGTCGGAATAGCGAGCATCAAGGCGCGGCGTCCGATCGATTTGACCTCGACATTGGGCGGAAGTTCCATGGGCACAATGAAGGCGGCATCGACTTCGCCGCTGCCTACATGCCCGAGGTTGGCGCTGGAGTAAGACATGCTCGTCTCAACGGCGACATCGCTGTACCGACGCCTGTACTCGGCCACGATCCTGCCCTGCGTTGCAATATCACCGTGGAGGAGATACGCAACCCGCAGCTTGCCGGTGCGACCCGAAGCGTTGTCAGCGAGGTCGCGGATGGCACGGTCCTCGACCTGGATGAGACTCGTTGCGTAAGGCAATAGAATCTCGCCCGCCGGCGTCAGCCGCACCTCCCGGGCGCTTCGGGTCAGCAGCTGCACTCCCAGCTCGCGTTCGAGGGCCTGGATTCGCTGCGTCAGGGCCGGCTGCGTGATCCTGAGCGCAGCCGCTGCTTTGCCAAAATGACGAGCGTTCGCCACCTGGAGAAACGCTCGCAGCTGTCGAAGTTCCATCTCAGATGCCCCGGGTAGTGAGTACTTTCCGAAAGGCGGCCCCTTCTCTACTCATTATTCACCAGTCCAGATTATCCGAATCTCTGCAATACTGTCACATCGCGAGACCAAAGTCACAGTGAGCGAAAGACTGCTGAACACAGCTGAGGCGGCGCTGGTGCTGCGGGTGAGTCAGGCGTCGGTCCGGAGGTGGAGCGACAGCGGGCTGCTCGAAGCAAGGCGGATAGGGCGCAGGCGAGAGCGCCGCTTCAGGCAGCGCGATCTCGAAAACTTCCTCACGCCTGGGAGCTCGGTCACCCCGACACGCCAAGACCGGGATGTACACGTTGGTGGAACCCGCGTCCCTGTCAACGGGCACCTGGCCACGTTCTATGACAGCGACGAAGGCCGCTTGCGCCTCACGATCCCGTTCTTGCGTGATGGATTGCTCCACGGCCAGCGGTGCTTTCTAGCAGCCGAAGGCGAATTGCGAGGCGCATACATCGAAGCTCTCCGTCACCAGAACGGTATCGACGTCGACGCCGCCATCCAAGACGGTTCGCTTCGTATCGTGGCCGGGCCCGGCACGGACGTCGACGCCGCCCTCGAGTTTTGGAGACAGTCCATGTCGGACGCCCTCGCCGGCGGCCCGACCCTGATCCGCGTCGTCGGAGAGATGGCCTCCGAACGAACGTTGTTTCCCACCGACGACGAGATGATCAAGTACGAGGTTGCATACAACTTGATCGCCAAGCGTTTTCCTACGGTGACCCTCTGCCAATACGACGTGCGCGTTTTCGGGGGCGAGACGATTTTTGACGCCTTGCGGGCGCACCCAGACCTGTACGAGCTTGGACTCGCGAGCTTCCTGATTTAGCTCGGTCACTGCAATACGTCAGCAAGCGACACCGCGATGAGCGATAAGTTGCTCAACACTGCGGAGGCTGCCCGGTTCCTCCGCGTCAGCCAGGCCTCGGTCCGCCGATGGAGCGACAGTGGGCTGCTGCAGGCTCGACGCGTTGGGCGCCGGGGCGAACGTCGCTTCAGGGAAGCTGACCTGACCCGCTTTCTTTCGCGAGATGATTCCGCGTCACCTCGACGTCATGCGGCCGGTCACGACGGCGTGGTGATCGGAGGAACCCATGTCCCACTTCGCAGCCACCTCGCGACCCTCTACAACAGTGACGAATCGCGCCTGCGACTCACGATCCCTTTCTTTCGTTACGGCCTGGCGGCAGGTCAGCCGTGCTTTCTCGTCGCAGAGGGCGAGGTTCTCGATGCCTACCTCCAAGCACTGCACGGGCAGGATGGGATCGACGTTGACATCGCCCTTCGCGACCGCAAGTTGCTGACAGCGCCTGGACCGGGGAGCTCAGTCGAAGGAGCGCTCCATTTCTGGGAGAAAGTGCTGACGCGAGCGCTCGTCGGCGGCCCAACCCTCCTGCGGGTCGTGGGCGAGATGAGCTCGGCTCGCAAGGGCTTCGAGTCAGACAGTCAAATGATCGATTTCGAGGTCGCAATGAACACCATCACCAAGCGCCTGCCGACCGTTGCTCTGTGTCAGTACGATGTGAGGGTCTTCAGCGGCGAAACCATCTTCCTGGCCATCAGGGCTCACCCCGATCTATATCCCCTTGGGATCGCTGCCTTCCTGAACTAATGCGGCGGCGGCCCCCTCGTGGACACCAGATTCGATCGGCATGCCCTTCGATCCCGGGTTCGTCATCAACTGGGTCGTCATCTCCGCATCCGTGACCGGCCGGCCGAACAGGAAGCCCTGTGCGGCATCGCAGCCCGCCTCGATGAGCACCGCCTCAGCCAGCCTATCCTGCAAGCCCTCCGCCACCACCCGCAACCCAAGGTTGTGGCCGAGCCCGACCGCAGAGCGCACGATCGCCCCGGAGTCGCTGTCGGTGCCGAGGCCGGCGACGAACGAACGGTCGATCTTGATCTCGTGCACCGGCAGGCGCATCAGGTAAAGGAGAGAGGAATAACCGGTCCCGAAGTCGTCGAGCGAGAGGCGCACGCCCATCTCGTTCAACGTGTGCAGCGCCTTGGCCGCGGCGGCGGCCATCGCAACCCCTTCGGTGATCTCGAGGGTGAGTCGCCGAGGATCGACTTTGGTCGCGGCTAGCGCCTGCGCCACCATCTCCTCCAAAGAATGGTCTTCGATGATGCGGGGCGAGACGTTGAGCGCTACCGATACATCGATGCCCGCGGCGAGCCAGTTGCACAGCTGGTTCAGAGCTGAATCCAGCGCCCACGCGGTCAACGGATGGATCACGCCGGTCTCTTCCGTCATGGGGATGAAGCGGTCTGGCGGCATCAGGCCCTCCCGGGGATGGTTCCATCGCACCAGCGCCTCAACCGAATAGACCGTTCCGCTCCCGAGCAGAACCTGGGGTTGGTAATGCAGCGTCATCTCGCCCTGCGGAATCGAGCGGCGCAGCTCCCCTGCCAGACCCGAGCGGCGCAAGCTCTGAGCTTCCTGCTCGGGTGCATAGAGCGAGCAGCCCCCACCCGATCGCTTGGCGACGTACATGGCCACGTCCGCGCGCCGGAGCAGCGTGCCCGGGTCATCGCCGTGCACGGGGTACAGCGCGATGCCGATCGATGCGCCGGTTTCCACCATCTGGTCACCGAGCGCGAACGGACCGTCGAGCGCGGCCAGGATCTTGCGTGCGGTCGAGACGACATCATCCGGATGCTTGGCGTCGGTCGTCAACACAGCAAACTCGTCGCCGCCAAGCCTCGCGATGGTGTCAGTGGCGCGCAGCACGCTACGCAGTCGCGCCGTCACCTCTTGCAGGAGGCTGTCGCCGCGGTCATGACCGAGCGCGTCGTTGATGTCCTTGAATCGATCGAGGTCGAGCAACAGCACGCCGAACATTCGCTGGTTGCGGCGCGCGGCGAGGAGGGCCTGTCGAAGGCGGTCGCCAAACAGGCTGCGATTCGGGAGACCGGTGAGCGCGTCGTGAAGTGCCTGGTATTCGAGGGCGTCGGTGTGGGCCTTGCGTTCGGAGATGTCCCGCATCGTGGCGATGAACAGGTGGCGTGGTCCCACGTGCATCGAGCTGACCACGAACTCGAGCGGGAACAAGCTGCCGTTCTTGCGCTTGCCCATCGTTTCGTGCGCTCCGCTGGAAGGGAGGTCGAGCTTGAGCCGCCGCTGCAAATAGTTGACGAAGCCGCTGCGATGAGTGGTTGCGATCAAGGTGTCGACAGGCTGCCCGACCAGCTCCTCCTCGAGGTATCCAAACAACTTGACCACGGCCGGATTGGCCGACTCGATGAGGCTCGTGCTGTCCAGAGTGGCGAGCCCATCCGACACGTTGTCGAGGACCGAGCGCATGCGCTTCTCGCTCTCCTGTAGTGCCACCTCGGCGCGTTTGCGCTCCACGAACTCGCCAATCTGCGATCCGATGTCGTTCATCACCGCCACGACACCGTCGTCGAGATGCCGAGGCGCCCATGTATGAAGTGAGATCATCCCCACCACTCGACGGCCGCTGCGAACAGGGAACCCAACGATGCCCTTGAGTCCCGCGGCGGCGGCGGCGGCGGAGCGCGTGGAATGGTCCCCCGCAACGTCGGCGATCGCGATCGGCGAACCCGATTCCCATACCTTTCCCGCAAGAGCTTCGCCGCGCCTGTACGAAACATCTTTGGCCGTGGCCTCGTAGGCCGAGGTGTCGCGACCCGGGCGCTTCCACGACGCACCAAAATGCATCGCCTCGCGCTGGAGGTCGACCTCCCAGTACTCGGCCAGCTCCCAGTCGAGCGTCTGGCAAAGGCCCTCCAGGACAGCCGGAGCGGCGCGATCCCAACCGGGCGCTGTGACGAGTGCCTGAGTCACAGCGAATCTCGCCGACTGCATGACCTCGGCGCGTTTGCGATCGCGAATGTCGATGATCACGGTCTGGAAATAGAGCGGCTTGTCGTCCACGTCTCGCACCAGGCGGACCGCGACATCAGCCCACACCTGCTCGCCATCCTTCCGGAGGAAGCGCTTTTCGAAACGAACGTCGGCGTCTTCGCCCGCCATCATCCGGCGCTGCGCCTCCTTGGTGGCCGGGATGTCTTCGGGTAGCGTGACGTCGTAGACCGACATGGTCTTCAGCTCTTCGGCCGCGTACCCAAGCAGCTCGCAGTAAGCAGGGTTCACCGACATGATCTTTCCGTCGAGACCCGCGAACGACATGCCGGCTTGCGCCTGCTCGAACAAAGTGCGGAAGCGCATCTCGCTTACGCGCTCGGCCTGCTCGGCTCGGTGCCGCTCGGTGATGTCGCTGACGAGTGCGAGCAGGCGCTGGTTGCCCTCGGCGCTGATGCGGTGGATGGCCACCTCGACCTGGAGCCGGCGCCCGTCCTTGGCGATCATGCCCGCCTGGTAGCGAACCGGCGCCGCACCCCCGGCGAACCGCTTCTCCAGATTGGCCGCAAGCTTCTCGCGTTCTTCGGCCGGCGCCAGGTCGATCAACGTGGGAATCGCCAGCAGCTCTTCCGGCGAGTACCCGGTCAGCTTCACATAGGCGTCGTTGCTGGCGACATACCGGCCGCCCTCGGTGATGACGAGACCTTCGCCGAGATCGCTGATGGCGAAAAGCAGTGACGCTTGCCGATCGAACTGCACGCTTAGGTCACGGTCGACGGAGCGCCGGATGAGGAAAGCGAGCAGCCCGAGGGCCAGAACGACGAGCGTCCAGATCGCGATCGCCCCAAACGAGACCATCAGCGCGACGACGGCGTAGATCCACAGCGAGCCGAGTCCGGCGAGGGCGAGGGCGAAGAGGTAAGCGAAATGCCGCGCGTGCAGCCCGAGTTCGAAGTGCAGCAGGATCGTCGCGAACGCGGCCGCGGCCAAAGGGGGGAGGTCGTCGCCCAGCCACGGTCCTGCCACGCCGAGCACCAGCACCGTGAGGACTGCACTTACCAGCATCAGAAGCAGCTGGACCTTGAGGCTGGCGGCGAATCGTGATGCTCGGACGCCGACCGCGATCACCGCGAACACGACCCCGGCGCCAATCAGCACGAACTCCTGCTTGACCGCATACGACGGCAGGTGCGCTTCCCACAGACGAAAGCCGACCGCGGCGATGAGCGCAGCGGCGGCGATGCCATTGATGGTGGGCAGCTGCCACGAGCCCCGCGTGGGCGCTGCGACCGAGCCCCCAGGGGTCAGACTGAAGGGGATGCCCGCGGTTTTGCCCGCGGACGGGGTCCCGTCAGTTGACACTTACCGGCACGCCGGCCCTGAGCGCACGGCCACTTTTCACCACGTCGAACGATAACGTCCGGGACGCGATCCTGTTGCGGGAGCGCAACAGTCACTTAACAGCCGGCACCGGCCGGCTCTGCTTACTTGGCTGTCTTCGTCTTCGGCCGCTGGGGGACCGAACGCTTGAGCGGCGGCCGCCGGGTCGCGTGCAGGGGGAGCGGCTTGTTGGCATCGCTTTCAGGGACGCCGCGGTTCGGCCGGCCGGCAGCGGCATGCTGGGTGCGCAGCTTCGCCAAGCGCTCCTTCTTGGCCGCGAGGGCGGCCTTTAGGGCGTCGGAAAGCTGGGTGTCATTCATGGGGACCACCCGCAAGCGGGCCTCCAGCTCGATCACCTCCACCTCGGCTCGGGTCAGTTCGAGATCGATCGTTTTTGCCACTTCTTCCTCTAATACGGTACGGGGCTACAGCCCTTTGATGTAACTACTCGCAATTAACTACCCAGGAAGCGATCAGGTTATGCCTGGAACCTGAGAGTTCGCTGAGAAGCGGCCAAAGGCCTGCGTCCTAGCCGTCGAGCGAGATGGCGTCGCGAAGCTTCTCGAAGAAGCCCTTCGAGACCTTTTCCGGCTTGCCGGTGAGGCCGCCGACCTTCCGGAGCAGGGCCTTCTGCTCCGGGTTGAGGTCCTTGGGCACCACGACCTGCACGAGCACGTACTGGTCGCCCCGCCGGCCGCCACGGACGTCCGGCATGCCTTTGCCGGCGAGCCGGAAGGATTGCCCATGCTGGGTTCCGGCGGGAATGGCGATCTCGACCGGGCCGTCGAGCGTCGGGATCTCGATGCGGTCGCCCAACGCCGCCTGGACCATGTTGACCCTCAGCTCGTAGATCACGCTATGGTCCTGCCGGGAAAGGTGCGGATGCGACTTGACCCTGAGCACCACGTACAGGTCGCCTGGCGGCCCGCCCCGAATGCCGGCTTCGCCCTCGCCGCTGATCCGGATCTGCGAGCCGGTGTCGACACCGCCGGGTATCCGAACGGCGAGCCGGCGCGTCACAGTGTTGCGGCCTTGCCCGTGGCACTGGATGCACGGGCTCTTCAGCAAACGTCCTGCGCCACCGCACGTGGGACAGGTCGTCTGCGTCATTACCGACCCGAAGATCGATTGCTGGGCCCGGCGAATCTGCCCCGCGCCGCCGCAGCCTGGGCAGGTTTCAGTGCCCGTGCCAGGCTCAGTCCCGTTGCCGGAGCACCGATCGCAGGTCGCCAGGCGCGGCACATCGATCTGCCTCTCGATCCCGGTGAAAGCTTCCTCGAACGTGATGG
>Ga0193751_1001498_pt1 | contig 14919 bp, 20 predicted proteins | sample L1c2metaG_FD_143050 | JGI IMG/M metagenome (GOLD analysis project Ga0193751, IMG submission 143050) | Soil microbial communities from a riparian zone of the East river system, Colorado, United States - L1c2 | ecosystem: Environmental > Terrestrial > Soil > Riparian zone | place: USA: East River... | reverse complement strand
CACCAGACATGTCCCGGCCTGCTGCCCGTCGCGGCCGGTTACGATCCTATCGAATCGACGCACCATTTTCATGGTCCTTGGCGAGCGTCAGCGCTCATGGGTTGCTCACCATGAGCGGGAGATTGGGCACCGCTCACCCTGAGCTTGTCGAAGGGATGTCCTGAGCCTGTCGGAGGACGAACTGCCCAGCGTTTCGACACTCTGCTCTGCTTAGACCTCGAGAAGCTCGGCTTCCTTCTGCTGTCCGATACGCTCCAGAGTCGCCACCGTCTGGTCGGTGAGCTTTTGGAGCTGATCGGCGCCACGGCGGTGCTCGTCCTCTGAGACCTCCTTGGCGCGCTCGGACTTCTTCAGCTCATCTTGTCCGTCACGTCGAATGTTTCGCACCGCCACTCGCGCATCCTCGACGCGCTTCTGGACCAGCTTGGTGAGCTCCTTGCGCCGCTCTTCCGTCAGTTGCGGAATCGCCAGGCGGATTATGGCACCATCGTTGGACGGGTTGAGGCCAAGGTCGGACTTTTGGATCGCCCTCTCGATAGTGCCGAGCGCTTTCCGGTCCCATGGCTGGATCGTGAGGAGACGGGCCTCTGGGGCGGCGACGGTGGCAAGCTGATTGATTGGCGTCGGGGTGCCGTAGTAGTCGACCCGCACATGATCGACAAGCCCCGGGCTGGCACGACCCGTGCGGATTGCCGCCAGCTCACGCTTCAGCGCCTCCTCGGCCTTCCCCATACGGTCCTTGGCGTGATCGAGTACATCATTGACCATCTCACACCTCTAGACGGGGTCTCGGATAGGGACTCCTCTGGCACGTTGGCCGGCAATGACAGTCTCCATGGATGAGACAAGCGTCCCCGCCGATTCACCGCTCACCGCCCTCTCAATGCTATGGGGCGCGGCCAGGTCAAACACAATGATTGGCAGTGCATTGTCCATGCAAAGCGAGAGGGCCGTACTGTCCATTACCGCCAGGCGTCTCTGGAGTGCATCGATATAGCTGAGCCGCTCAAAGCGGCGCGCGTCCGGATTTCGCGTCGGGTCGTCCTCATAAACGCCGTCGACGTTGTTCTTGGCCATGAGGACCGCCTCGGCCCCAATCTCCACCGCTCGCAACGCGGCCGCGGTATCGGTGGACATATACGGGTTGCCTGTGCCGGCGGCAAAGATGACGACACGGCCCTTCTCCAGGTGGCGGATCGCCCGGCGTCGAATATAGGGCTCACATACCGCCTGAACGTTAATTGCGGACTGCGTTCGCACGGTGACACCGGCCTGTTCCAACACATCCTGCAGCGCCAACGCATTCATGATCGTTGCGAGCATTCCCGCGTAATCGGCGGTGGCCTGGTCCATGCCATAGCCGTCGGCAGCCGCCTTGCCACGCCAGTAGTTTCCCCCGCCCACGACGATCGCCAGCTCGGTTCCCATCTCATGGACATGCCGGATCTGCTCTGCGATCTGCCGCAGCGTGGCGCTCTCCAGGCCGAACGAGCGCGGCCCCATCAAGGCCTCGCCACTCAGCTTCAGTATCACGCGTTGGTACGCAGTGCCGGTCATACGTCAGTCTCCCGGTTTCTGGCCCAGCTCGAAGCGAACGAAGCGGTTCACCCTGATGTTCTCGCTGGTCTTGGCAATCGTCTCCTGAACCAGGTCGCGTATGGTCTTGTGATTGTCGCGAATATACGCCTGTTCCAGTAGCGCAACTTCCTTCGGGTCGCGGTCATCACCCGGCTCGAGGTCCTCGCGTGCGACCACGGCGGGGCTCATCGAAGCGACCTGCATGGCGATCTCATGGACTAGGGCCTTGAAATCATCGGTGCGCGCGACAAAGTCCGTCTCGCAGTTCACCTCGACGAGCGCCCCAACGCGGCCGCTATGCACGTAACTGTGGACCAGGCCCTGGCTCGCCACGCGGCCGGATCGGCCCTCAGCCCGCGCTATGCCACGCTCACGTAAGAGCCCTCTCGCGTGCTCGATATCGCCGGCCGCGTCCTCAAGGGCACGCTTGCAATCCATGATGCCGGCGCCCGTTTCCTCGCGGAGCTGCTTGATGCTATCCATCGATGCGACCACAGTTTTCGCATCTCCTCCCTTGCTGGAATCCTGCTCTCGGATCGGGGTTCAAATGGTGCGAGTATCGATCTCATCCGCTTCCGGCACACGCAGCGCTCGCCGGTCCCGAGACCGGTTTAGCGCCCCACGTCAATCTGTGCCCGAGCCGCGCGATCAGGCCGGAGCCAGTGGAGCGCCTTGGACAGGGCTCGCCTCCTCTGGCTGCGTCTCAGCTGGAGGAGCCGGTGGCTCCTCGTCAGGGGAAGCGCTGTAGCTCGTCATCTCCGACAAGTCCATGCCCTCGACGTCAAGATTCTCGCCCTCGGCCTCGGCGTATTCCCTGAGGGCGACGCCCTCGAGTACCGCGTCGGCCATCCGCCCTGTGATGAGCCGAACGGCACGGATCGCGTCATCATTCGACGGGATCGGGACATCGATAACGTCCGGGTTGCAGTTCGTATCGCACATCGCGACGATTGGAATGTGCAGCTTGAGCGCCTCGGTTACGGCGATCTGCTCCTTGGGTACGTCGACGATGTAGATGGCCGCCGGCCGGCGATCCATCTCTTTGATGCCGCCGAAGTGCCGGTTGAGCCGTACGATCTCCTCTTCAATCTTGAGGACTTCCTTCTTGGGGAGCCGGTCGAAATCACCACGCTCACGGGCATCCTCGAGTCGAATAAGGTGCTCCACCCGCGCGGAGATCGTCTGGAAGTTGGTCAACGTGCCTCCGAGCCAGCGGTTGGTCACGTAGGGCATATGACAGCGAGTGGCGTCAGCCTCAATCGCCTCTTGAGCCTGTTTCTTCGTGCCAACAAAGAGCAGCGTACCGCCGGCCGCCACTAGATCCCGAACGTAGTCGTAAGCCGCGGCGAGTTGCTGCACGGTTTGCTGAAGGTCGAGAATATGGATGCCGTTGCGTTCGGTGAAGATAAACCGCCGCATCCGCGGGTCCCAGCGCTGAGTCTGATGACCAAAATGGACGCCCGCCTCGAGCAGTTGCTTCATCGAAATTGGTGGTGGCATCGTTCGCGTCTCTCCGTAATTCAGCCGTCATAGATTTGCCGGCGCTCGCGCTGGCAGACGGCCGCCTCGCATCTGGAATCAGAGGCAGTATAGCATGCGGGAAGACGAATTCTGGACGCCCGTCCCTCATTACGATAAGGCTACTAAGCAGTTCTTAGCACCCGTTGCATGAGAGTGCTAAGTTCGCTATGCTGTAGACAGTCCGCGCGGAGGAGTTGAATGCCAAAATACGATTATCGGTGCAACGATTGTGGCCACGTTTACGAGAAGCGCGAGGGCTTCGACGCGCCGGCAGTCCAGACCTGTCCGGACTGCTCTGGGAGTGCCCGCCGCCTTCTGAGCATTCCGGCAATCGTGTTCAAAGGCAGCGGTTGGTATGTAACGGACAGCCGCAAGGGCGGGTCCAATGGCGACTCTCCGACAACATCCCCGTCCGGCTCGTCCGATTCCAAGGGCGACAGCTCGACCTCGACGAAGGACGCGGGTAAGGACTCAGGAAAAGACTCGGGAAAGGACACCGGCGCCGGATCCTCCAGTGCTGGATCCTCCAGCGCCGGGTCCTCCAGTAAAGACGCAGGCACCTCCAAGAGCGAGAGCCCAGCGAAGACCTAACACTTCACGCCCCTACGCCATGAGACGGCCCCCAGGCCTTCTCGGCAGTTAAAGATCCTGGACGCAGAAAGGCCGCTGACGGATTGTGCCAGCGGCCTCTTCTTGCGCCTGCGCATGGGCTTCTACTCAGTTGTAGAAGCCGAGCGCCACGTTGCTGAGCTCGACGACGCGCTGAAAGTCGCGCTGTGCCTCATCCAGCGTCGGTGCCGATTCCTCGTTCCGGCGCAGTAGCTGCGAGTAATACCTGGCGAGTGTCATGGTCCCTCTTTCCTATCCCGGGCGGGCTCCCGAGCCATCCAATGCGCTGCTCCAGTTGTGAGCTGCCGCATACTCTCAACTTGCTGTGGATAGACCTACTGTAACATCTGGGCTATATCCTGTCAACGGCCTATACGACCGCTCCAACGTCCTATCTGGTACCCATATTCAAGCTACGAAACAATGAACCTACGGAAACATGGTTGTAATCAATGTGTCGGATTTCTAGGTCCTGGATAGCCGCTCCAGCCTTGGACGAAGCGCTGCGCTGGCGGCGATCGCGTTCTCCAGCGAGCGCGCGATCCGATCGCCCAGCGTGGGTCGATCGGCCGGAAGATCGGGCGTGGGTGTAAGGAAGCCGCCGATATTACCAACTACGAACATGTACTGATCGCGGTCCTGCGCGTCCTTCACCTCCCGCGTCGCCGGTAGCAGAAGCTGATGCGCCGCAACCGCCTGCTGAAATCCCGCGTAGGCGCTCTGCCGGAGCTGCAACGCGCGCACCGAGTTGTAGGGCAGCTCGGATGACGCGTGGTAGTCCTTCACCGCCGCATCAATAAGGTCGAGGATCCGCAGCGCCTGCGCCGCCCACTGCCGGTCGCTGGCTGGTGTGCCATCAGCCGCCGCCGGCGAGATCGCCTGTTCGGGCGCTCCCGCGACCGGACTGATGACGGAACTGGGAGGACGGCTCCCCCTCTGTCGGGCGCCGCAGCCGCCAAGCAAGAGCGCGGCAACCATGAGCACCGCTCGACCAGAGCGCCAAGCGACCCTACCGGTAGTCGTCGAGAATCTTATTGAAGACTGCCTCGTCCAGGTGCCAATCCTGGTTTGCAAGGCCCTCGGCGCGGAATCCAACGAGCCTGTCCTCAAACGGCTTCGTGTCCTTCGCCTCGTAGACGAGACCGTTGACCAGCTCATCCCGCTCCATCAACATGGCCATCGCCCGGCCGCGGTCGCTTGGGTCGTAGTCCGGGACCGTGTCCAGATTCAACAGCGACTGCTTGTACCAGTCATAGGTGTTCACCTTGTTGAAGGTGACGCACGGGCTGATGGTATTGATCAGCGAGAAGCCGCGATGCTGGATTCCTGCCTTGATGAGGTCGACGAGCTGCTTCTGGTTCGAGCTGAAGCCCTGAGCCACGAAGGTCGCGCCTGCCGCGATGGCTAGCTGCATGGGCCGCACCGGATGCTCAATGGTTCCCTCCGGCGTTGACCGTGTGAGGAAGCCCTCGGCCGAGGTGGGCGAGGACTGGCCCTTCGTAAGCCCATAGATCTGATTGTCCATCACGAGGTAGGTGATGTCAGGGTTGCGTCGGATGGCATGGATGAAATGACCCATGCCGATCGCATAGCCATCGCCGTCACCACCGGCGGCGATGACCGTGAGCTCGCGGTTGCCGAGCTTCAGACCGAGCGCGGCCGGCATCGTCCGGCCGTGGGTCACGTGCAGGTTGTATGAGTTGATGTAGTTGCCGATCTTGCCTGAGCAACCAATACCGGCGACGAGCGCGATCTGCTCCGGTGGCACCGCCAGATCGAGCAGCGCCTTCTGCAGCGCCGCCAGCACGCCGAAGTCGCCACACCCCGGGCACCACCAAGAGCCCTCTGCAGTCTTGTAATCGGCGATCGTCTGTTCTTGCGTTGTCATGCTACCTGCACCTCCTCTCGCAACAGCAGGTCATTGACCCGCTGTGCGACCTCCTCGCCTCGGAAGAGCGTCCCGTCGTATTTGAGCACCGAGCGAACCGGAGCCGCTACCCCGTTCGCCCGCATCAGGAAGGCAAGCTGACCGAGGGCATTGTTCTCGATACAGAAGCTGTGGCCGGCGGACTCGGTAAGGCGTCGAAGCTCGTCCAACGGCAGCGGGTTTAGGACCCGAACCTGTGCGACGCCAGCCCGCAGGCCCTTCTCACCCAAAATCTCAGCAGCCTCCCACGCAGCGCCAATCGGCGAGCCGTAGGAGATCAGCAATACCTCGGGATTCTCAGGGCCGCTGTACTCCAGACCCGGTACCGCTTCGCCGTTGAACTCCAAGTGGCGGATCTTGTGCAGGCGCCGGTCCATCATCCGCGTGCGGTTGCCCGGATTCTCGGTTACCTTGCCCATCCTGCCGTGCTCGGCGCCCGTCGCGAGAAACTGCCCGTTAACCATCCCTGGAAACGAGCGGGCGCTCACTCCTGAGGGCGAGTCGGCGTAGCGCTCGAAGACATCACGACCGATGCGTTCGAGTTCCGTAGCGTCCGCCATCGGGCCCCGGTCGATCTCGACGCTGCTGAGGTCGAATGGCTCGACGGTCTGCTGCCAGTCCGCGAGCCCAAGGTCAGACGCAATCAGCACCGGGCAGTGGTAGTTGTCGGCCAGATTGAAGGCCAGTGCCGCATCGCGGAAGGCCTGGTCGGCGGTGCCGGGCGCGAGGACAATGCGAGGCGCCTCGCCGTGACCGCCCAAAATCAGCGCGAATAGGTCGCCCTGCTCCTGCTTGGTTGGCATGCCGGTGGACGGCCCGCCGCGCTGTGTATCGACCACGACCAGCGGCGTCTCCGTCATGCCCGCCAGCCCAAGATTCTCCTGCATGAGTGAGATGCCCGGGCCGGCGCTGGCGGTCATCGCCCGAACACCAGAGAACCCGGCGCCAACGCACGCCGCGAGCGATGCGAGCTCGTCCTCCATCTGGACGGCAACTCCCCCAAAGCGCGGGAAGTAGCGTGCCGCGATCTCGAGGATCTCCGAGGCCGGGGTGATCGGATATGCGAACACCGCGCGGCAGCCCCCGGCAATCGCGCCGAGCGCAACCGCGTCGTTGCCGCTCACCAGCAGCCGGTCGACCTTGCCCTGAGGCGGCGGGCTCATCTGGAATGTGCGACCACCGGCGAGCTTTCTTGCCTGCTCGGCGCCCGTATCGAGCGCCGACCAGTTGCCGTCCACCACTGCCTGGCCTTTACGCCCGAACTTGTCGACGATGTAGTCCTTGAAGGGCTGCAGCGGCAGGCCCAAGAGTGCCGCTGAGGCGCCGATGGCGATGACATTGCGGTAGATCGGGTTGCCCATCTCGCGCGCCAGGCTGGTCATATCGAAGGCGATGAGGTCGACGCCGGACCCGACAGCGGGCTTGAAGTGCGCGTCGGCGAGCAGCAGCCCATCCGGCCGCAGCTGGCCGGTGAGCAGGTCAATACACTCCTGGTCCATTGCGACCATGACGTGCACCGCCGGCGCCGGCGACAGAAGGCGGCGCTTGCTCACGCGTGAGGTGAAATCAGTGTGTCCGCCCTTGATGCGTGACTGAAAGGTCTTGTAGGCATAGACGTAGTAACCGGCACGATTACAGACCGTCGCGAAGATGTCGCTGGTCGAATCGAGGCCCTGACCCTGCTCTCCACCTATTTCCCAAACAATCTCGTCAAGCATCGCTTGGCGCTCCTTTCCCACTGGTCAACTAACCTCACACTACCGCTGTAGTCCTCATTCGTCCAATGCATTCTTGATATTTGGCGTATGTCCGCTGAGAATGGATCCCAATGCTCCTACAGCAACTGTTGACCTTCAGTCGCGTTGCCGAGGAGGGCAGCTTCACCCGAGCCGCGGAGTTGCTCAGCCTCAGCCAGCCCGCCGTGACGCGTCAGGTCGCCGCGCTCGAGGCCGAGTTCGGCGTGCCGCTCATCGAGCGCAGCGGGCGAACATTTCATCTGACCCAGGCGGGTGAGATCGTCCTCAATTACTCGCGGGAGATCACTGGGCTCGCGCAACGCGTCCATGAGGAGGTCTCCTCCCTCTCCAACCCGGAGCGCGGCCAGGTCGCGGTCGCCTGCGTCACAACCGTCGGCCTCTTCACCCTCCCGCGGCTCATTCTCGAATATCGAAAGCTCCACCCAGGCGTTCGCATGCGCGTCTGGTCCGGTCGTGTGGCAGGTGTGCTCGACCGCCTGCTTGACGGCTCGTCCGATCTCGGGCTGTTCAGCTCGCCGGTCATGCATCCGCGGCTGCTGTCGATCCCCCTGTTCGACGATCCCGTGGTGCCTGTGGCAGCGCCTCAGGTCGCAGAGACGCTGCCGGACCCGATTCCGCTCGAGCGGCTCGCGGAACTGGAACTGATCGTGTTCGAGGCCCCGTCGCGCTTCCGCACGCAGGTCGACGCGGCGCTGGAGCGCGCTGGGGTCTATGCTCGCGTCGCCATGGAGCTCGACAGCCACGAGGCTGTTCGAACCGCCGTCAGCCTCGGGTACGGCGTCGCGCTGGTACCACGAGAAGCGGTGACAGCGGAGTTGGAGTCCGGCACGCTGGTCCAGCTTACTGTGGCCGGCCTGCCGCAGATCACGCGAACGACAAGCCTCGTCCTGCGCCGCCGCGATCCTGGGCGTTTGCCCGCGGTCGCGAACTTTGTCGCGCTCATCCTCGACCGCTACCGCAACGGCGCCTAACCTACGAGGAATCGTCCGTCGGCGAGCCTCGTCTCGTCCGGCGCAGGTGCACCTGCCCTCGGGTTCGGTGGTACCAAAGAGCCCGGGCCACGATCGCGAGCAATAGAAACAGGATCACCATCGACAGCGTGAGGTCGACCAGCGTTGCGCTCGGTGGGCTGGACCCGAGCAGAATTGAGCGGATGCCCCATATGCCGAGGACAAGTGCGCCGGCGTTGATCACCAGTTCCGCCAGAGGCCGGAGGAAGACTGCGTAGATCGCTGCGACGACCACAAGCAGGACGAGCAGGACCGTAAGAACCTTCAGATATGCCGGTCGTTCGAATGACATTTCCCAGCCGTCAACATACACGGCGCCTGGTGCCTCCAATCCAAGCGATTCTGTGCTTTCTGGAGTCGGGTTGCCCATAACGGTGCGAACGACATGCGTCTGCAGGGTCAGGAACAAGTGCCCCTCAGCGCCTTTCTCTGTAAGCACATGTGTTGTCCCGTCTGTCTCGAAACCTTCGAAGATGACACCGAGCCCGAGCCGGTAAGTGTCAAACGGAAAGCGAATCGGCTGGCCGACCACGGGCAGCGTGATGACCTGCGTAACCCGAGTCCCATTGGGAGGGAAACTGACGCTCTGCGAAGGCGGCAGACCCTCCGCGAGGTCTCCCAACTCAGGCGAGGCGACGAAAGAAATCTGGTCGGTCTGCGTACACGGCACCTCACAGATATGGCTGCCGGCGACGCGGATCTGCGCCGAGCTATTCCATTCGTCGAGGCTGAGGATGTCGAGATGCAGACGTGCGTGGGCTGCAGCCGGGGCGGCGTTTGCACCAAACAGTGAATAAATGCGATTCGACTGCGGCCGGATGATGTAGCCCAAGAGGCTCGAGAGCGCGAACGGCAATAGCGCGATGACGAGCAGGAGGAACGCCAGGATCAGCACGAAGCTCAGCTTGTGCCACGCCACGCGAGCCTGGGCCGGCGTTGATTGCTGCGCCGCCCGCTGTGCCTGAGTCTGCTCCGCCAAGCTGGGAATCGCCTTTCCTGGACCAGTCTAACCATCGGATAGCGTCGCGAGCCACGCGCGGCGCCCGGCAAGGCCGCAAGTGACCTGACGTTCGCGACGAAGGCCAGGACTTGGAAGAGGCCTCGGATACCGCGCCAGAACTGGAATCTATTCAGGGCCGCGGCGGTAAGGATCGGCAGGTCAGCCCGGCGCGGCTCGGGACCATCGCGTAGGGAACTCACGGCGGCGGCGGTACTGAGGATGACAGAAGAGAAGGCCGCCCCCGGGTACGGTATTGCGGCGCGAATGGCCAGGTCAGCGTGCCAGGAATACGCAGCCCAGGCGAGCGGCCCCGTCCGCTGCCAGGCGGGCATCCCGACGAGCCATCGGTCGATAAAGCTTCCAGCGATAATACTATTCGCCAGCGTCGCGGCCACAATCAGCCGTCGCGTCCTGTCTGACGCCATCGATCCCGCCTCCCGGCGCCTGTATCCGCCGCGACTTTTCCAGTCCGCGGAGGTGCCAGCATCCTAACCGGCCGCAGATCCGGCGTCCTCCGCCTGCGGAAGTAGATCTATGCGCGGCTAGGGAATAGCACAAAGACGCCAGCCTTGCGGCTGGCGAGAGAAAAGGAGGAAAGAGAGTTGAGACACTCTTACCCTAGAGTCAGGTTTCAGGCAGAGGCTTAGTATTCTCTCAGCCATTCCTGAACTTTCTGTTAACGCGCCGGCGCCGGCCTCAGGCGGCGGGCACGCAAGAAAATGAGTCGAACAGGAGGAGCGCGCATGAATCCGCCACCGCCAGATGATGCCAACGAGGGCGTGTCCCTTCCTCAGTCGCCTCAGCACCAAGTCTATTTTGTGACGCTCGAGTGGCACGACACACCACATCAACCGGAGTCGCCCGAGCGTGTGGCCCACCAAATCCGCCAGCTCATCGAGCACGACCACGACCACGGCCCGGAGATGACGCCGTCCAGATTCACGGTGCGAGTCAAGACGGAGGCCGGCTCGGCGGAGGTTAGAGGCCTGGCGACCCATCGCCACGTGCATCAGCAGGCGCCGCTGCCACCATCAACGGACTAGCGCCGGGCCGACCGGCGCCGTCCAGCCGCCAAGGCATTCACCCATCAGCGGGGCGCGCAGCCAAGTGACGGGTTCGCAGTCCTACATCGATCCGTGGCAGTAGACGTTTTTTTCGCTGCCCGAGTCGATGCCGGTCATCACCCAGTAGTCGATACGGTTCAGGTTGTGACAATGAAACTGCGCCGCAAACGTCGAGGCCGGATGGAGTGCTGCGGCCCCGGCCATGATCATCGCTGCTAGGGCCGCGCCAAACACGACCTGCCGAATCCTGTTCTTCACGATCGTCTTCCTTCCAGCGGCGGTTGAGTTCATTGACTTTTGCCCCGCCACTGACCTCACCCTAGGCGCGATCCGTGCCCTCGTCTGTCGAGTAGCTCACGCCCCGAGTGTCATCCCGGTAACCGTGCGGCTGCACTCGCTACAAATCAGACATTCGTGCGCAAATATCGCCGCGTCGCGAAGCGTGGCAGCGTACAATTGCAGCTGTAGGAATAAAGGGAGCTCATGATGGTATCGTCGCAAACTCGCACCCCTGCAGCGGAAAAGGCGCCGCAATGGCAGCCCATCCTGGATAGCATCACCGACAAACGCCGCGCCATGAAGCCTCAAGCAGACAAGTTCGACGGCGCGATTCGCGCCGCGCTCCTGAATTTGCAGTCCGCGCTCGCCCTGCCAGGCTCCGTCGAGCCCGCGAGCATCGACGACGTCTGCGACCCGCTTACCGGTCTTCCTGATACATACGTCGAATACATGAACCACCGGCGCAATTACGGGTACTGGAACAACGCCGCGGTCTGGACCCTCTCGAAGACGCAGTCAGCGGACCTGCACAACAACTCCTTCGCCGCTACCGCGTCCGTCTGCATCGCCCTTGTCTTGAGCGATCCGGAGAAGCCGTACATCAACGTCCACGTCTATCCCTCGATGCGGCTGAGCACGGCGAACAGGCCGCGACTTGACGAGATCATCGCGCGTGAGACCGGCCTTCCGGTCCAAAAGTGCACGCTCGGTGACGGCTGCGTCTAGACGCGGCTCTTTAGACGAGCATCGCCTGCTGGATCGCGCGTTCGATCGCGGCGCGATCGATGCGATCTCGCGCGAGCTCAATCGCTGAAGTGGCGCCCACGTGTTGCTCTAACGCCTCTTTGTTCGGCGTGGTAACAACGAACTGACGCCGGCTGCCGCTTCGCAGCTCCGCCTCATAAACCTTGCGGTACAGGGCCCAGCTCTCTGGATACGGAGGCTCCACACCGTACACAACCACTTTCGGATTGTGCCTCTTGAGGAAGTCCTGAATCGCCTCCGGCTCACGATCTATCTCCATAACATTCAGGGTGACGACGTCAAACCCGGCGTTCTCGCCGATCTCGGCCAAACGCACGAGAAGGCCGTCATTCGAGTTCAGAACAACAACAGACCTACGGCTCACCGGGTCATACGATGCCGAAGCGCTCATCGGACCCTCCCTGCGACTGTCTGCCGAGCAACAACGTGTCACAAGGCGGGCAGTCTGTCGAGCCCGAGCCTAGCGAGAGGTGCAACCTGGGCGCGGAGATCACCGGAACGTCCGGATTCCGAGCGCCGAGATCGAGAAGAATCGCAGCCAGCGTCTACGCAGTCTCATTGCGGAGCGCGGCCGCCGGCATGCCTTGCGGCGCGAAGCGGGGCACTCGGCAATGATCAGGAGGGACGGCTGCTCCTCGAGCAACCGTCCCTCCTGAATGACCGTCCTTGCCGCTGCGGACCGCGCGTCTAGCGGTAGACGACGAGCGGGTCGTGTTCGGGATGGACGCTGTATGCGCCCAGATAGATATTGTCCACCGGGAGTTGATGCCCGTCGAGTTGCAGGTCCAGGACCTGCTGACTGCCTCCCTGAATGAAGTAGTCGATGCCATCGATGCCACTGAACGTAGTGAAATCGAAGCTCAGGCTGTGCCCTGAGCCATCAATCGTCGCCGAGTCGCTTCCGTCCAGTTTGACCGTCGTCAACCCCACAAAGGTGCCGTCCGTAGTGATGGTGCCGGTGTAGTGGTGGGCCTTGTTCAGTGCATCCGTCGTTCGCAGATGCAGGCCGTCATCAGCCTCGTGCCAGAAGTAGACGCCACGTGTCCAGCCGGCCTCAAACGATGCGGGCCTGCCCTCGATCCGGCTCCCCCAGGCAAATACCGAGACGACGGAAATCAGGCTCAGGCAAATGCCGGCGGCGAGTGCTTCGATGGTGTGTTTCACGATGCTCCTCCTCATGCTGATTGGTGTGGATGGTCCAAGGCGCCTCTGAGTCGACATGTCTCAGATCCAGACACGACCATGCACATGAGAGGGTTTCACAGTCGCCGGCCCGCCATGTAACCGGGATTACAGAAAGGCTGTAGTTGGGACGACATATTGGGCGTAGCGTGCTTCAGATTGCCGGCGGCGTGATGATGCTGCAGCGGCGCGAGCTCCGCTGGTGGATCCTGGCCTTTGGCATTGCCATAGGCATCCTGACCGATCTGCGGCACGTTGCTCTGCTCACCCTCGTCATCACCCTGCTGATCGCCTACATCCACATGGAAGCCCGGCCGCAGTACCGCAATGGGATGACGATTCCATCTCCTGAGTCATAGAACGGGACGGCAGGACGCCCATCCGGCATTGGGAGCAGGACTCTCTACTGCCTCTGCTAGAATCGGCACGCGTAGAATCGGCACGCGCCAATCAGAGACGTCACATCAAGCTCGGAGCAGATGGTGCCGATTCTCAGGCAATGAGCGTGATTGTCGGTCGCTAGGGCGAGCTTGCCACCATCAGTGGCTTTCTATCGGCCGGTCATCCGACCGCCGGCGCGCTTCTGCTCGAAGGCGAGGCCGGAATCGGCAAAGACAGCGCTCTGGCGGTCCACATCGAAGCCAGGCCGCGGTACTGCCAAAGATCTGGCCCTTGCGAGTAGAATGACGATTCGCACCACCGCCGCGGGGCTCAGCGGCCGGACGCCACCGGTTGATGCTCCTTGAGGAAGGTGCGCACCCGCTCGACGGTCTCGGGAATCAAGTCCTTCGGATCCTTCCAGGGATAGATCGTGACCTCAGCCTTCGGCGCCAGCTCGGCGACCTCCATCGCGACGGCGTAGGGATGCGCGGGCACGTCATCCGGCATGACCAGCATGGGGGTTTGGCAGGAACGGACGAAGTCACGCGACACGCTGTACACGAAGTCGGCTGGGTTGCGGTAAAGATTGTGCAGATAGGCATCGACGGTCTGTATCGTGACGTCGGGCCGCCGGGCGCAAAATGCCGGACCCCAATTATCGTGGCCGGAGTCCCACATGACATTCGGCTTCTCGGGGCGATGGCCGACCGGCTGGCACAGCACACCAGCAAGGACGCGGTCTGGCTCCCTCTCCATGAGCTTAAGGACGAATGGACCGCCGATGCAGCATCCCAATACGAGGAATTCTCGAACGCCGAGGTGGTCCATCAGGCCCAGTTGATCGTCCGCGAAGGCGTCCCATGGATCTTCGACCTGCACCGGTCCCGTTGACTCGCCCGTGTTGGCGTTACGCTGGTCCATCGCGATGCAGCGGAAGTCGTTTTTGAACTCCTCCATCCCGTTGAAGGGGCCCATCGTGGACCAGTTGTTGAGAGCAGAATTGAGCCCGCCGCCGGGGATCAACAGGAGCGGGAACCCGGAGCCAACCTCCTCGAAGCGGATGCGCACATCACCTGATTCATAGAACGGCACGGTATTCCTTCCTTCCCCGGCAGGCATCTCTAACTTGCCCCACGAGAGTATACGAGAAGGCCGAGACTAAGATAAGGCACTCCGCCCGCAGTTGAGCTCACCTCCTATGCGTTCCCTTTCACTCCGTCACACCGCTCCACGAAGCGGGCCACCAGCCGCTGGTGTTCGTGCGCGCCGCGCCGGGCGTAGTAACCTTTGCATAGCTCGAATGGGGGCGGCGAAATACTTCAGGCGAAATCAAAGTTGAACTAGCCGGTGGACGCAACAGACTGAGCAGTCGCGCCCGCTTTGGCCCCGTCGGAGCCTGCTCGGGGAACAGGAGATCACGGAGATGCTCGCACTCAAGCTCGCTCGTTTACCTGCGACCGCGGCCATTCTTTTCGCCTTCATACTGGCGCTTGTCGCCCTCGTCCCCTCAGTCGCGCATCCGCAGGCGGCCTCAGCGCAAGGCGTCCCACCCTATTGCCAGGCCGGCTACGTCTCGAACGGCGTGACATGTGTCTACAGCGGCGGCGGCTATTGTCCGTACCCCGGCTACCCGGGCTGTACAACCGGTTACGGGACGTGCATAAACGGAACTGCGGGGTGCCTCAACGGTGTCTGCACGTCCGGCTACGTCTCCAATGGAGCGAACGGGTGCACCTACACCGGCGGGACGTACGGCACGTGCATCTACGGAACGACGGGATGCATCAACGGTGTCTGCACCTCCGGTTCCGTCTCCAATGGAGCAGGCGGGTGCACGTAGACAGGC
>Ga0193751_1001497_pt1 | contig 14938 bp, 19 predicted proteins | sample L1c2metaG_FD_143050 | JGI IMG/M metagenome (GOLD analysis project Ga0193751, IMG submission 143050) | Soil microbial communities from a riparian zone of the East river system, Colorado, United States - L1c2 | ecosystem: Environmental > Terrestrial > Soil > Riparian zone | place: USA: East River... | reverse complement strand
CTGCTCTCGACGCTGCTGATCAACGACGGCGGCGAGGCGCGGATCTTCGGCCACGACGCGTTCAGGGAGGAGTCGACGATCCGCCGGCTCGTCAACCGCGTTTCGGTCGAGGCGAGCTTCTTCAAGAAGATGTCGGCCGCCGAGAACCTCTCGTACGCGGCGCGCTTCTACGGGATGACCCCGCGGCAGACGCGCGTCGCGATCCCCGAGATCCTCGGCAAGGTCGGCTTCCCGCCCGAGCGGCGCGGCGAGGCGATGGAGAACCTGTCGCGCGGCATGCAGCAGAAGGTCGCCCTCGCCAGGGCGCTCCTGACCTCGCCCGTCCTGCTCCTGCTCGACGAGCCGACGACGGGCCTCGACCCGCGCTCGAAGCTCGAGGTGCAGGACTTCATCCGCGAGGTGCGCGTGGAGCATGACGCGACGATCCTCCTCTGCACGCACGACATGGCAGAGGCGGAGACGCTCGCGGACCGGATCGGGATCCTCGACCGCGGCCGGCTGCTCTTCCTCGAGCCGGTCGAGGACGTGAAGCGGCGCTACGGCGTCGCGACGCTCGAGCAGGCGTTCTTCGCCGCCACCGGGCGCGAGTTCGAGAACGAGGGCCACGGCGAGGACGACGAGTACCGGGAGGTGTTCGCATGAGCGAGTACGCCGTCGAGATGCGCAACCAGCTCGTCGGCCTGTTCGGGATCGTCGAGCGGAACGTCTACCTCACCAAGCGGTACTTCCTCTGGGATGTCGCGTTCATGTTCTGGACGATCGCGAACACGCTCACGATCGTCTTCATCGCGCGCGCGACGAACCTCTCGCCGGCGCATGAGAACAGGCTGGCGACGATGCTCCTCGTCGGCGCGACGATCTGGGCCTTCCTCGGGATCATCTTCGAGTTCATGACCGAGATCGTCGCCTGGGAGCGCTGGGAAGGAACGATCGAGTACACGTTCATGGCGCCGTTGTCGCGGTTCGCCCACCTCTTCGGGCAGGGCGCGTTCGCGGTGCTCTACGGCCTGATCCGGGCGACGATCCTCTTCTTCGCGGTCGCCGCGTTCATCGGCATCCACGCGCCGAACGCGAACTACGGCGCGGCGTTCGCGCTGCTCGCGCTCGGGTCGCTCTCGTTCATCGGCGTCGGGATCATGACCTCGGTGCTGCCGCTGATCTCGCCGGAGAAGGGCGCGCAGCTCGGCTTCGTCGCACAGGGTCTGATGCTCGTCGTCTCGGGCGTCTACTACCCGGTGAGCGTCATGCCGGAGTGGATGCAGTGGATCGCCAAGGTCTCGCCGGCGACGTACGTGCTGCGCGGCGACCGCGCCTCGATCGTCTCCGGCGCCGGGATCGCGTGGGCGGACGTCTGGCCGCTGCTGATCATCGCGGTGCTCGCGACTCCGATCGGCCTCGCGATCTTCCGCGTCGGCGAGCGACACGCGAAGCGGCACGGAAAGCTGAAGCGGTCGGGATGACCGACTGGTTCGCAGGAGAGGTCGCGGCCCGGTACGACAAGTCGACCGGCCCGTACTTCGATCCGGCGACGATCGAGGCGACGGTCGACTTCCTGTTCCCGTTCGCGAGCGGAGGCGCCCTCGAGCTGGCGATCGGCACCGGCAGGATCGCGGTGCCGCTCGCCGCTCGCGGGGTCCGCGTCGCGGGCATCGACCTCTCGCCGGACATGGTCGCGCAGCTGCGGCAGAAGACGGATGCAATCCCGGTCGAGATCGGCGACATGGCGTCGACGCGCATCGAGGAGACGTTCTCGCTCGCCTACATCGTCTTCAACTCGATCAACAACGGGACGACCCAGGACGGCCAGGTCGCGACGTTCGCGAACGCCGCGGCGCACCTCGGGCCGGGCGGCTGTTTCGTGGTCGAGGTCGGCGTCCCGAACACGCAGCGGCTCGAGGTGTTCGACCTGAGCGACACGCACGTCGGCGTCGACGAGCTCGACCTCGACACGCAGCGGCTCGTCTCCCACCACTTCTCGCTCGTCGCCGGCGCGGGGCTTCTGTGCCGTTCCGCTCCGTCTCGCCTGCCGAGCTCGACCTGATGGCGCGCCTGGCGGGAATGGAGCTGCGCGAGCGCTGGGCCGACTGGGATCAGTCGCCGTTCACAGCCGAGAGTACGAAGCACGTCTCGGTCTGGGAGAAGCGATCCCGATGAGGATCGAGCTCCCGATCGAGACGGAGCCGTGGTTACTAGCGTTGCCGGGTCCGTGCCCGCGCACGCCGCTCCTGCCTGAAAGACCGGTGGCAGCCACTGCACGAAAGTGTGACTTCCGCAAGCCGCTCCGCTACGAGGGTGGTCACCGAGTTGTGACGAAGTCGACGCGCTTTTGAATCGGTGGCTGCCACCGGCCGTCGGCTCTCGGCGGGCTCGTGAGGATGCGCCGACGAGAGCGCGTTAGCGTTGCAGCCGTGCCTGTCCGCGCCCGCCGCTCCTGCTTGACCGTTCCCGCCTCGAGCGAGCGGATGCTCGCGAAGGCGCCGTCGCTCGCCGCCGACGAAGTGATCGTCGACCTCGAGGACGCGGTCGCCGCCGAGGACAAGGAGCAGGCGCGCGGGACTGCGGTCGCCGCGCTGGGACGTGGCCCGCTCGGCCGGACGACGGCGCTCCGCGTCAACGGACGCTCGACGCCGTGGTGGGAAGACGACCTGCGTGCAGCCGCGGAGGCACGTCCCGACGTCGTCGTACTCCCGAAGGTCGAGTCCCCGGAGGACGTGTCCGCCGCGGCCGAGCTGCTCCCGTCCGGCACCGCTCTCGAAGCACAGATCGAGACGGCGCGAGGGCTCGTCGAGGCCGAGCGGATCGCCGCCGCTGGGCACGGCCTCGAGGCGCTCGTCCTCGGCCCGGCTGATCTCGCGGCGTCGCTCGGCGTGCCGGTGCTCACGATCGGGGCCGGCACCTCCGACTACGCGCTCGCGCGCGTGGTGGCGGCCGCACGCGCGTTCGGGCTGCAGGCGGTGGACGGGCCGCACGCGCGACTCGGCGACGACCTCGGCCTTGTCCTCTCGGCCCGGCGCGCGCTCGAGCACGGCTACGACGGCAAGTGGGTGATCCACCCCAGCCAGATCGAGCCCGTGAACCGCGTCTTCACGCCGTCGCCTGCGGACCTCGAGCGAGCGAAGCGGATCCTCGAGGCAGCCCAGGGCGCGGCCCGCTTCGAGGGCGAGCTGGTCGACGAGGCGTCGCGGCGCCTTGCCGAAGCGCTGCTCAGACGCTCCGCAGCACTCGGCTAGCGGCCTCCCATGCTTGCCGCCGCGCGGCACCGGGTCCCCCCTCGGACAGGGCAGTGCAGGCGAACGGCCGCATGCGACCGGCGACTTCGCAAAGATAGGAACAGTGCTTCCACCCCCGACGGAAAGGATTCCGGAGATGATCAACACGAAGGAGAAGGTCGCCGACGCGGCCGCGAGCGCACGGCCGTACGTCGAGCGCGCACTCCGCGACAAGGAGTTGCGCGACAACGTGCGCAACGCCTACACCTCTGCCCGTTCGGTCTACGAAGAGCTTTCGTCCCGCCGCAAAGTCTCGGACGCCGCTTCGCAGCTCGCGGGTGACAAGGCCGTCCAAGATCAACTGCGGAACGCGATCGGCGAGCTTCGCAACGCCGCGAGCCGCGTCCAGAATGTGCGGCGGGGATCGCCGGAGCCGGCGCGCGCGGCACGGAACGGCCTACTCCTCGTGGTCGGGATCGTGCTCGGCCTCCTGCTCAATCCGATCACGGGCCCGCCCGTCCGGCGGTTGCTCGCCCGCCGGCTGTTCGGCAGCGGGAACGGGTTCGTCTACCAGGGAAACGGCTCGGGGACGTAGCGCGGCGCGCCGGTCAGGCGCTTCGTCCGAGGTGCTCCCGCGCGAACGCGCGGAAGCGGTCGCGCGCGGCGTCGTCCGGCGCGAGCGGCTCGTCGTCGGCGTACTCCGGGTCGCAGGCGATGTCCTCCGCGACCGCGCGGACCTCCCGCTCGATCGCGGCGCGGTGGGCGGGATCGCGGAGCAGCGCGTCGACCCAGCTCTCGGAGCCGTCCCAGTCGGGGACGTCGTTGTCGAAGAGCAGCTGGCCGAGCAGGATGCCCGTGCGGATGTAGGCGAACGTCCTGAAGGTGAGGATCCGGTGCGGCGTCTCGACACGGGCCGCGAGCGCCGGATCCTCCCGGATTACGCGGTCGACGATGCGGCCGATCGGCTCGTCGACCAGCGGGAACCAAATCTCGTCGAGCTCTGCCACGCGCGGATTATGCCCCTCATTCCGTCCGCAACGCCTGGCGCGCGATCTGCGCGGCCGTGAGGAGCAGGAGGACGGCGAACAGCCGCGCGAGCACCGAGCCGGGCAATGACACCGCGACCGCGGCGCCGCCGACGGCTGCACCCGCTGACGCGACGCCGATCGTCACGGCGGGTCGCCAGCGGACGTTGCCGTATTGGTGCTGCCGCCAGGCGCCGAACAGGACAACGGGCACGATCGCGAGCAGCGAGGTCGCTTCCGCGTGCACCTGCGTCAAGCCGAGCGCCACGAGAGTCGGGACGAAGAGCACGCCGCCTCCGACGCCGAACATCCCCGAGAGGATCCCGGCGGCGACCCCGAGCAGCCCGGCCGCGAGATACGTCACGCGGTGACCAGCATGTAGACGGCGGTCCCGACAAGCAGGGCGGCGAAGAGGAGGGAGAGCGTGCGGCCGTGGATCCGCTGCTGGAGCGCAGTGCCGGCGACCGCGCCACCCGCAGCGGGGATCCCGACGAGCGCGGCGTAGACCGGCTCGACGTCGCCGTGCACCGCGTACGCGACGCTGCCGGCGGCCGCGGTGATGACGAGGGCGCCGAGCGAGGTGCCGGTGGCCTCGTGGATCGCGTAGCCGCCGACGAGCAGCAGCAGCGGCACGATCACGACCCCGCCGCCGACGCCGAGAAGCGCGCTCACGAAGCCGGCGGCGAGCCCGATCAGGACGAGACGCACCGGCCTATGCTACGAGCCGTGCCGAGCCGGGCCGATGCGCTCCTGGAGCCGCTCGCCGCGGAGCCTCGCGAGGCCGGTCTCTTCCTCGACTTCGACGGCGTCCTCGCGCCGATCGTCGAGCGGCCGGAGGACGCGGCGCCGTCCGCGGAGACACGGGCCGAGCTCGAGCGGCTTGTCGGGCGGTACGCGCTCGTCGCGGTCGTCAGCGGACGGGCGAGCGAGGACGTGCGGGCTCGAGTGGGGGTGGACGGCATCGTCTTCGTCGGCTCGCACGGGCTCGAGCTCGAGCCGCAGGCGGAGCGCTGGCGTCGCGAGCTCGCGGCGTTCGCGGCCGCTGCGCCGTGGCCGGAGAGCGAGGTCGAGCTGAAGGGGCTCGCGATCGCCTTCCACTTCCGCGGCCGGCCGGACGAGGAGGGGGCGGTGCGAGAGCTCGACGCGATCGCGGAGTCGGCGCGGGAGGAGGGGCTCGTCGCGCGCTACGGACGCAAGATCCTCGAGGTGCTGCCGCCGGTCGGCTCGCACAAGGGGACGGCGGTGCGGCGGCTGCTCGAGGAGCGCGGCCTGAGGCGGGCCCTCGCGGCGGGCGACGACACGACCGACCTCGACTCCTTTGCGGCGCTCGACGGGCTCGACGTGGCGGTACGAGTCGCGGTCGCGTCGGCGGAGGCGCCCCCCGCGCTCCTCGCCGCCGCCGACCTCGTCGTCGACTCGACCGACGAGTTCCTCGCGCTCCTCCGCCGGCTCTAACGATCCCTCGCAGACCTGTCCGGGCGCGCCACGTCTCGGTGCCAGGCACCGGGACGGGTCCGAAATAGACAGCGAACACGCGAGATGCGCCTGACCAAGCCGCGACACCTCCTTTCGGGACACGGCCGCGTGCCTGGCACCTGGACGTGTCTCCTTTGGAGAGGCTCGCGCAGCGGAGCTAGACGAACGAGAGGACGTCCGCGATGGCCGTGATCCGCGGCCCCCGCCAGTCCCGCACCTCAGGCCACGCCGGTTCTTCGCCGGGACGGTGGACGAGGATGGCACGCATGCCGACTCGCTCGGCGCCGGCGAGCTCGTCGTTGGCGCCGTCACCGACGAACAGCGCTTCGCGCGGCTCGACGCCGAGCTGCTCGAGCGCGATCCGGTAGATCCGCTCGTCGGGCTTGCGGAGGCCGCACGAGCACGAAAAGACCTCCGCATCGAAAAGCCCCGCGAACGGCGTCTCCGGCCAGACGTCGACGGCATCCTCGCTGCAGACGGTGATCAACCCGACGCGCAGGCCGCGGGCGCGCAGCTCTCGCAGCGTCTCGACGGCGCCCCCACGCGGCCGGGCGAGCACCTCACGCGAGAACGCGCGACGCCGCTCGAGGAACTCGCGCGTGGCTTCTACGTCGAGCCCGAGCGACGCGAGATACGGCGCCATCGGACCCGTCTCGCGGGCGAGCCTCCCTTCGATCCAGACCCTGTGGAACTCCTCCGGATCCCGGCCACAGAGCTGCGCAACCTGGGCGCTGAATTCCCGCGAACGCGAGTCGTCGTAGTCGACAAGCGTCTCGAAGAGGTCGAAGACGACCGCCCGCGTCACGCCTTGTGCACGCGCACCGCGGTGCCGTAGGCGCAGATTTCCGTCCAGTTGCTGCCCATCTCGGACGTGTCGAAGCGCATGGCGATGATTGCGTTCCCGCCCTTCGCCTCCGCCTCCTCGACCATCCGCTCGCGGACCTGGTTTCGGCTGTCGATCAGCGCCTTCGTCATCCCCTTCAGCTCGCCGCCGAGGATCGACTTGAGGCCCGCGCCGAGCTGGGAGCCGATGTTGCGCGAGCGCACCGTCAGCCCCATCACCTCGCCGAACACCTCGTCGACCTCGTAGCCGGGGATGTCGTTCATCGTCGTCACGATCATCGCGTTGCCTCCCTGTTGAGTACTTCCCATGCGCACCGCACGTCGTCCTCCGTCGTGCGCGCGTTCCCGATCGCGAGACGCAGGACGTAGCGCCCGTCGAGCTTCGTGTGCACGATGAAGATCTCACCCGACGCGTTCACGCGCTCGAGCAGCCGCTCGTTCTCCTCGTCCGAGCCGTTCCGCCGGAAAACGACGAGCGAGAACCGCTGCGGCGCGACGAGCTCCCACTCGGCGCTCTCCCCGACCCACGAGGCGAAGAGCTCTGCCAGCCGGACGTGCTCGCGGACGATCGCCCGCAACCCCTCCGCGCCGTAGCAGCGCAGCACCGCCCACAGCTTGAGCGAGCGAAAGCGGCGGCCGAGTGCCGGCCCGTACTCCGAGAGCGCGTACGCGTCGTCTGGGGTCCGCTGGTACTCGGGGACGAGGGAGAACGCCTCGCGCCACTCGTCCGGCCGCGACGTCCAGACGAGCGAGCAGTCCATCGGAACGAGCATCCACTTGTGTGGGTTGATTGTCAGGCTGTCGGCGAGCTCGACGCCCTCGGCCGACCGGCGCTCCTCCTCGCAGATCCACGACGTCCCCGCATACGCCGCGTCGACGTGGAGCCACGCGCCCGCCGCGTGCGCCCGCTCGGCGAGCTCCCGCACAGGATCGACGGAGGCGAAGGACGTCGAGCTCATAGCCGTCGACACGCATCCGCAGCTCCTCGTCGGCCGGCACCTTGCGCAGCTCCATCCCGAGCATCCGCGCGTTCTTCTCGACCGAGGAGTGTGCGTGCTCGGAGCAGACGACGACGTTGCGCCCGGTGACGTGCCGGGCGGCGATCAGCGCCGCCAGCGTCGAAGTCGAAGCGGTGTCCTCGATGTGGCCGTGCCAGCCTTCCGGGAGGCCGAGGAGCTGGCGCACCCAGTCGACGACGCGGAGCTCGAGCTCGGTCGAGGCGGGCGAAGCGCGCCAGACGAGCGCAACCTGGTTCAGCGTCGCCGAGATCAGCTCCGCGAGGATGCCCGGCTCCGACGCCGTGACCGCGAAGTACGCGAAGAAGCGCGGGTGCTGCCAGTTCGTGAACGCGGGCAGGAGCAGCTCGTCGAGGTCGCGGAGCACGTCGGCGAACGCCTCGGGCTGCTCGGGCGCCGACGCCGGCAGCTTCGCCGACAGCTCGCCGGGCGCGACCTGCGCGAGCACCGGCAGCTCGGGCACGCGCTCGAGGTAGCGCGCCGCCCACTCGAGCGCGGCCGCGCCGTCTTCCCGGAAGTCGCTCAACGCCGCTTCTTCCGCAGCTTGTCGAGCTGCTTCCACGTGCGCGTGTTGACGACGTCGCCCTTGGTCAGCCAGCCCCGCCGCGCCTGCGCCACCGCCAGCTCCACGTAGCTCTGCGCGCGAATCGAGTGCGCGTCCGAGGAGACGACGAGCCGCAGCCCTGCCTCCTTGGCGCTGCGGGCGTGGACGTCGCGCAGGTCGAGCCGGTCCGGCTGGCCGTTGATCTCGAGGAGGGTGCCCGTCTCGAGTGCCGCCGCGATTACGCGCTCGACGTCGACGTCGCGCGGCGGCCGCTTGCCGATCCGCCGGCCGGTGAGGTGCCCGATGCAGTCCACGTACGGGTTCTGCATCGCCTCGAGCACCCGCTCCGTCGGGCGCGAGTCGGGCGCCTGGTGCACCGACGCGACGACCCAGTCGAGCAGCGCAAGATCCTCCTCCGGCACGTCGACCTCGCCGCTCGAGCGGATGTTCGCCTCGACTCCGGCGAGGATCCGGAGCTGCGGGAAGCGCCCCCGCAGCCGCTCGATCTCCTCGAGCTGCGCCTGCAGGCGGCCCTCGCGGAGGTAGTGCGAGTGGTCGGTGACGGCGTAGTACTCGTAGCCGCGCGCCGCCGCTCCTTCGAGCATCTCCTCGAGCGTGTTCTTGCCGTCGGCCGACCAGTGCGAATGCGTGTGCAGATCGCCGCGGACGTCCTTCAGCTCGACGAGCTTCGGCAGCTCCCCGCGCCGCGCCGCCTCCAGCTCGCCGGAGTTCTCGCGCAGCTCCGGCGGGATGGGCTGGTAGCCGAGGAACTCGTACACGGCGTCCTCGTCGGCGCTGCGGAAGACGTCGTCGGTCTCGACGTTCGTGACGCCGTACTCCGAGATCGAGAGACCGCGCCGCACGGCCTCCTCCCGCATGGCGACGTTGTGGTCCTTCGAGCCGGTGAAGTGCTGGAGGAGGTTGCCGAACGACTCCGGCGGGACAACGCGCAGGTCGAAGCGGAGACCATCGCGCGAGACGACCGTCGCCTTCGTGTCGCCGTGCGCCGCGACGTCGACGACCCACTTGAGGTTCGCGAAGTGCTCCGTCAGCTCCGCGGGCTCGGTCGCGCTCGCGATGATGTCGAGGTCGCGGAACGTCTCCTTGCGGCGCCGCACCGACCCCGCCTCGGAGACCGCGATCGCCGCCGGCAGTTCCCGCAACGCCGCGACGACCCCCCGCACCGCCGGCAGGCCGGCGCCGAGCAGGTGCCGTCCCGGCTCCGGGCTCTCGGCCTGGTACGCGAGCGCCGCCAGGATCTTCTCCTCGCTCTTCGCCCCGAGCCCGGCGAGCGTCCGCAGCCGCTCCGACTCGGCCGCCACCTTCAGTTCGTCGAGCGTCTCGACGCCGAGCTCGCGCCAGATCCGCGCCTTCATGAAGAGGACGACCTCGGGCGGCACGCCGGCCTTCTTCTTCGTCAGCGCCTCGATCTCGCCGATCTCGACGATCTGGACGATCTTCTCCTCGATCGTCTTGCCGATCCCTTGCAGCTCCTTCGCGCGGCCCTCGAGCGCGAACTGGGCGACTGAGCCCGACGTCTCCCGCACCCGCGCCGCCGCACGGCGATAGGCGACGACGCGGAACGTGTCCTTGCCCTCGAGCTCGAGCAGGTCGGCGAGTAGCTCGATCTGGTCGGCGACGTCCGAATTACGCGGTAGCTCGGCCACGAACCGATGATAGGCCCGCCTTCAGGTTCAGCTCATGATCGAGGCGTAGCGTCCCTCGACGTGCGCCGGGCGCTACTTAGCGTCGCCGTAGCTCTCGCGGGGGCCACAGCGGTGACCGCGTCCGGGTGGGCACTGCAGTCGGCCTCACTGACGCCCCCGGAACCTGCCGACCGCGTCGCAGCCAACGCGAGCGCCTGGCTCTACCAGTACCGAATGGTGGTCGACGTCTTTCACTTCGACCATCGGCGGAAGAAGGGCGCGTGCCTGCGTGGCTGGTTCCCAGGACCGAACGGGAAGAAGACCCGCGCGTCGCTCCTCTCCCTGAGACGGGGGCCGGTTCTGCGCGTCTCGGACAATCGGCGCCTGTCGCTCGCGGTGGAGCGCCGGGGCCGGCACGTGCCTGGGCGGATCCTGGCCCTCGCCGGCTGTAGCGGCGAGCTCTTGCGTGTTCTCGCGGCAGCGGCGCAGGGCGGCGGGCACCTCACGACCGAACGGAGCTACGCGGCAAATCAACCGACGATCGCTCTCGAGCTGAAGCACGGCAAGAAGGAGCGGCTGACGCTCTACGTCTCGCCGCGGTTGTACCGCCCGCTCGTCGCCATCGTCGCGACGGATGGACACGAGGCCACTGCTCGTCTCTACCTCAGCCGGGCCAAGCCCCACCTGCTGGCGCGCTTCCACCTCCTCCGCCTCGCCGAGGCGAGGCGGCGACGGTGAGCGCCCGCTCGAACACTGTCGCCGTTCAGGGCCTGGCGCTCTCGCCAATGCCGCGGTGGCTCGTCGGCTGGTGGGCCGTGGGTCGGCTCGTCGCGATCGGGACGGCGCTCGCCCTCAAGCCGACCGTCTGGACGCTCGACCTCTGGGACGGCCGCTGGTACAGGATGGTCGCGCGCGACGGCTATCTGCTCGTACCCGGCCGGCAGAGCGACCCGGCGTTCTTCCCGCTGTACCCCATCATGCTCAGAGCTCTCCACGCCGCCGGCGTCGGCTGGGGAGTCGCCGGACCGCTGCTGTCGAACCTCGCGCTTCTGCTCGGCCTCTGGCTCTTCTACGCCCTGACACGCGAGATCTTCAGCGAGCCGCTTGCCCGGCGCTCGACCATTTATCTCGCGATCTTCCCGCTCAGCTACGTGTTTTCGATGGCGTATCCCGAGAGCGTCGAGCTCGTCCTCCTGGCGGCCGCAACGCTGGCCGCGCTGCGGAAACGCTGGTGGCTTGCGGCGCTGTGCGCAGGAGCCGCCGCGCTCGCGCGGCCCGAGGGACTGTTCCTCGCCCTGCCGCTCGCGGGCATCGCCTGGAGTCAGCGGCAGAGCCTGCCGCCGGTCCGTCGCGGCGCGGCACTGGCCGCAGTCATCGCGCCCGCGGCCGCCCTCACGTCGTACTCGCTGTATCTCGACACTGTCCTGCACGACCCGCTCGCCTGGAGCCAGGCCGAGCGTGCGTGGGGGAGGCAGTTCCGGATCGAGGGAGCGCATCGGGCGTTCGCGCATCTCCCCACGGCGCTCGGACACAATCCATGGGTGGTGCGCGACGTCGTCTTCTTCTTCGGATACCTGGCACTCCTCTACGCGGCGCGACGCCTCGGCACGCCACCCTTGTGGCTCGCCGCAGGCGCTGCGATCGTGGTCCTGCCGATCTTCACCGGCGCCTTCAACTCGATCGGCCGCTTCGGTTTGCTCGCACCTCCGCTCTTCTGGAGCCTCGCCGGACTCACGAGAGACAAGCGATCCGAGCGCATCGTCCGCTCCCTCTCACTCGTCCTCCTCGTCCTCGGCACCGCATCCCTCGCCTACGTGTTCCCATAGGAGAGAGAGACCTATGCCCGGAGCCGTCGTCTGCCTGCCGACCTACAACGAGCGTGAGAACCTCGAGCGGATGGTGCTCGCGCTCGGCGAGGTGCTGCCGGACGGCGGGCGCGTGCTCGTGATCGACGACAACTCGCCGGACGGCACGGGCGAGCTCGCCGACCGGCTGGCCGCCGAGCACGACTGGGTCTCCGTCCTGCACCGGCAGCGCAAGGAGGGATTGGGGCGGGCGTACATCGCCGGCTTCCGGCAGGCGCTCGACGACGAGGCCGAGCTGGTGCTCGAGATCGACTGCGACTTCTCGCACGATCCGAACGACGTGCCGCGGCTGATCGCGGCGGTCGAAGGAGGAGCAGACCTCGCCCTCGGCTCGCGCTACATCCCCGGCGGAGGCACGCAGAACTGGGGGCTCGTCCGCCGCCTGATCTCGCGCGGCGCCTCGATCTACACACGCGTGCTGCTGATGCCGATCCATGACGCGACCGGCGGCTTCAAGTGCTTTCGCCGCGCGGTGCTCGAGTCGATCGAGCCGGAGCGGATCGATGCGGCGGGCTACGTCTTCCAGATCGAGACCACGTATCGGGCCCTGCGCAAGGGGTTCCGCGTGGTCGAGGTCCCGATCCGCTTTGCCGACCGGACGGTCGGCGAGTCGAAGATGAGCCGCGCCATCGTGCTCGAGGCGATCTGGAAGGTGCCCTGGCTGCGCCTCCGAGCACTCGCCGGCCGGTTGTAGATTGGCCGCAATGCGCGAGGTGACCGAGAGCGACTTTGAGGACGCCGTCCTCCGCGCGGCCAAGCCTGTCGTCGTGGACTTCTGGGCGCCGTGGTGTCGCCCGTGCAAGGCGCTGGAGCCCATCCTCGAAGACCTGCCCGTCGAGGTCGCGAAGGTGAACGTCGACGAAGAACCGGGAATCGCGTCGCGCTACGACGTCCTCGCGATCCCGACGGTCATCCTCTTCTCCGGCGGAGAGCCACGGGGATCGGTCGTGGGAGTGCGCCCTCGCGCGCACTTCGAGGAATGGCTAGCGGAAGTGCTCCCAGCCGGCGAGTGAGTACGGCTCTCCACGGAGCGTGAGCTCGACGCCCTCCCCCTCCTCCACCCGCCCGATCACCGGGAAGCCGAGCGGATCCGGCGTCGTCGCGAGCAGCTCGTAGTCCTCGCCGAAGCCGACGTCGTCGAGCTCCGCGCCGGCGGCCGTGGGAACACGCTCGAGCTCGAGCGCGAGACGAACGCCGGAACGCGCGGCGATGTGGCCTGAGTCGCGCGCGAGCCCGTCCGAGACATCGAGCATGGCGGTCGCCACGCGGGCCAGCCGCTTCCCCTCCTCCACTCGGTCCGGCACCGGCGGCAGCCGGCCTTCGCGGAACGCGGCGCCCGCGGCGCCGAGCGGTCCCGTCACGACCACGAGATCGCCGGGACGCGCTCCCGCCCGGCCCGGCACGCGGTCCGCACGACCGAGCGCGGTCACGGAGAGGAGGACACGCTCCGCGCGGGTCGTGTCGCCGCCGCGCACCGGCACGCCGCGCTCGTTCAGGCCACCGTAGAGCTCGAGCACGTCCTCGAGCTCGGTCTCCGGCGGCAGCCCGAGCGAGACGAGCAGAGCGAGCGGCTCCGCTCCCGACGCTGCCAGGTCGCTGACGTTGACCGCGACGGCCCGCGCACCCAGCTCCCTCCAGCCGAGCAGGTCGAAGCGGAAGTGGACGCCCTCGACGAGCGCGTCCTGCGTCACGACGAGCCCCTCCAAGACGGTCGCGTCGTGCTCGATCCCCTGCGCGAGTCCCCGCCGCTCGAGCTCGGCGAGGAGCCCGAACTCCCCGAGCTCCGCGAGGGTCGTCACAGCTCGGAGACGTGCGCTCGCCCGTCGAGCGTGTCCGGGTCGAGCGCCGCGAGCGCGTCGTAGAGCCGCGCGTGGAACGTGCCGGGGCCGTCTGCTCTGGCGGCCGCATCCTCCGCGGCGACGCCGAGGGCGGCGAGCGCCTCGGCCCCAGCCTCGAGCGGCTCCTCCGGCTTCACGGCGAGGAAGCAGCCGGTGAGCGCGGAGGAGATGCAGCCCGTGCCGGTCACGGCGGCGAGGAGCGGATGGCCGTTCGCGGCCGCGAGCGCGCGCTCGCCGTCCGAGACGTGGTCGACCGGGCCGGTGACCGAGGCGACGAGACCGAGCTGCCGTCCGGCCTCCCGCGCGAGCTCCGTCGGCTCGAGCCCGCTTGCGATCGACTCGACCCCGCGCACCTCGGCATCCGCGCCGACGAGCGTCGCGACCTCGCCCGCGTTGCCACGCAGTACGGTCACCTGCACCTCGTCGAGGATCCGCCGCGCCGTGTCGGTGCGGTACGCGGTGGCGCCGGCGCCAACCGGGTCGAGGACGACCGGGATCCCGCGCGCACTCGCCGCGCGACCGGCGAGGAGCATCGCCTCGATCCAGTGCTCCGAGAGCGTGCCAATGTTGAGCACGAGCACTGAGGCGAGCCCGACCATCTCCTCGACCTCCTCCGGCGCGTGCGCCATCACGGGCAGCGCGCCGAGCGCGAGCGTTGCGTTCGCCGTCTCGTTCATGACGACGTAGTTCGTGATCTGGTGGACGAGCGGCTTCCGCTCGCGCAGCTCGCGCAGCGTCGCTCCGGGAGAAACGCTCATCGCGCCGCCACTCCCAGGACGTCCACCGGCCCCTCGCCGCCGCCGATCTCGACGAGCCCCTGCGCGACGGCGCGGGAGGCGGCGGCCGCGGCACCGCGCGCCGCGTCGAGCAGCGACAGCCCGCGCGCGAGAAGGGCCGCGAGCGTCGCGGAGTGCGTGCAGCCGGCGCCGTGGGTCGCCGCGACGTTCGCGCGCTCGAACGGGATCTCGTGGTGCTCCCTGCCGTCGAAGAGATGGTCGGCCGTCGCCTCGCCGTGGCCGCCGGTGACGAGCGCGGCCCGCGCGCCGAGCCCCACGAGCGCCTCGGCCAGCCCCTCCGGCGGCGCGTCCGAACCGGTGAGTGCCCGCGCCTCGAGCAGGTTCGGAGTCACGACCGTCGCGAGCGGAAGAAGACGGTGGATGAGCGACCGCACCGCATCGTCCTCCAGCAGCTGCGCGCCCGAGCTCGCAACCATGACCGGGTCGACGACGAGCGGCAGCGGATGCTCCTCGAGCCACTCCGCGACCATGTCGATGATCGCGCGGGAGAAGAGCATCCCCGTCTTCGCAGCGTCGATCCCGATGTCGTCGGCGACCGCGTCGAGCTGCGCCCTGACAAGCCACGCCGGCACCTCGTAGACGGTCCTCACCTCGCGCGTGTTCTGCGCGGTGAGGGCGACGATCGCCGACGTGCCGTGGACTCCCGCCGCGGCGAACGCCTTCAAGTCGGCCTGGATCC
>Ga0193751_1001495_pt1 | contig 14951 bp, 13 predicted proteins | sample L1c2metaG_FD_143050 | JGI IMG/M metagenome (GOLD analysis project Ga0193751, IMG submission 143050) | Soil microbial communities from a riparian zone of the East river system, Colorado, United States - L1c2 | ecosystem: Environmental > Terrestrial > Soil > Riparian zone | place: USA: East River... | reverse complement strand
AATCCTCGTCACCTCGTTGGACCTCTAGATTCTTGAACTGCGATGATTCTCGAACACGATTATTCTTCAACTGCCCTCCAAGCCTGGTAATCACTGTTTCTTTCGGCTGCGACGACCTCAACAGCATTTGGGGCGCCGGGCCTGACTCGACTCCCTCTCGCGACAGAAGTCGGCGTATGCGGATTTCGACGATATCACGTGCGTCCGGCGCAGGAAACGCTCGTAGGCGGCTTCGTCGAAAATTTCACGGAGAGCCGCCCGCAAGATTTGTGCCGCTTTCAAAATGCGATTCATCCTCTTTCCTCCACCAGCCGTGTCATAACGAATGGGGCTTCCTTTATGCGCGCTTCTTCCCTGCCGCTCAAGACGCCGATCCACTGCCGCACGGATTCGATCAGAACCAACGCCACCATCACGACCAGGACGGCGGTCACAGCAGCATCTAGGCGGTTATTGAAGATGAGCCGCGCGGTTGCACTGGTCGCTGGACCTAACGCCAAAGCCCGCGCCTGGGCCAGAAATCCGACACGGGGATTAAGATCGAAAATCTTTTGCCAAGATGCCGTAAAGGTGACGGCGACCAGCCAGGCCAATGGCACGAGAGTGACCACCGCATAGCGAGCCCGGTGCATCTTGATGATGATCGTGGTAGCGACGCACAGAGCCACCGTCGCCAACAACTGATTTGCAATACCGAACAACGGCCACAGCGAATTGATACCACCCAGCGGGTCTTTCACCCCTTGCCACAGGAAGAATCCCCAGGCGCCGACAATCAAGGCGCTCGTGGCCAGGATCGAGGGATACCAACTGGTGCGCCCCAAGGGCTTGTAAATGTGCCCGAGGGCGTCCTGAATCATGAAGCGGGCGACGCGGGTGCCGGCGTCGAGAATAGTCAGAATAAATAAAGCTTCGAACATGACGGCGAAGTGATACCACATTGCCATCACCGTCGCGCCCCCCAGGCTCTGCGAAAAGATGTGCGCCATGCCTACCGCAAATGCGGGCGCGCCACCGGTTCGATTGAACAGAGTCTGCTCGCCCACCGCTTGCGCAAGCGCCTGCATTTCGGCGGCGGTCACCGGAAATCCCCAGGAGGAGATGGTGGCGGTGGCGGCGGCCGCGGTTTGTCCAACGATACCCGCGGGGCTGTTAATCGCAAAGTAAACGCCGGGTTGCAGCACGCAGGCCGCAATGACTGCCATGACCGCAACGGCTGACTCAGCCATCATGGCGCCGTAGCCGACCATGCGCGTCTGGGTTTCGCGAGCGATCAATTTGGGCGTAGTTCCGCTGGAGATTAAAGCATGGAAGCCGCTGATGGCGCCGCACGCAATGGTAATAAAAGCGAATGGAAAAATCTTCCCAGCAAAGACCGGCCCGGAGCCATCCACAAAGCGCGTGAGCGCCGGCATATGAAGCGTGGGATGCAACGCGACTATGCCAACTGCGAGAAGCGCAATCGTGCCCAACTTCACGAACGTGCTCAGATAGTCGCGCGGCGCGAGGAGCAGCCATACGGGAAGAGCCGAGGCTGCGAATCCGTAAAGGATGATGAGAATCGCAAGGGTGGGCGCACGCAACGTAAACACGTGCGCCATCGCCGGATCTTGCGCAGCCCACTGCCCGCCCCAGATCGCGAGAAGAACAAGTAAGAAGCCCAGGGCCGAGACTTCCAGCACTTTGCCAGGCCGAATCCGCCGCAGGTAGAGTCCCATCGATAGAGCGATAGGGATCGTCATCGCAATCGTGAACGTGCCCCAGGGACTATCTTTCAGCGCATTGACTACGACTAATGCAACCACTCCCAGGAGAATGAGGAGAATCGCGATGACGGCTGCGTACGCGACAAAGCCCCCGACTCGCCCGATTTCCTCCTTCGCCATTTCGGTCAGCGACTTACCGTCGCGGCGAACGGAAAAAAGCAGGATCACAAAGTCTTGCACGCAACCGGCAAAGACAGCGCCCGCCAGTACCCAGAGCGTGCCAGGGAGATAGCCAAACTGTGCGGCCAGGACCGGCCCAACCAAGGGGCCCGGTCCGGCAATGGCGGCAAAGTGATGCCCGAAGACGACCCATTTGTTCGTCACCAGAAAATCGCGACCGTTTTCCAAGCGCTCGGCGGGGGTGGCGCGAAGCGCATCGAGCGCAAGAATCTTCGCTGCGATGAATTTGCTGTAAAAGCGGTATCCGAGGGCATAGCAGCAGGGCATAGCAGCAGGCGGCAGCCACGACCAGCCACAGCGCGTTGATCGGTTCTCCGCGGTGGACGGCTACCACGGCGACTGCACCGACACCGAGCACGCCCACTGCGCCCCAAGCAAAAATCGACACGGTCTTGTTCATGTCCGTCGAGCATTGTGTCGAATCTTGCGGCGGAGCGCAATAACAATGCTGATGAGCGAACCCGCAGCGCCGCGTTCCTTCACTCTTTGGTTTCAGCATGCGGGACTTTAGTGTTACTCTATCTTTTCCAACCGATTTCACCCTTGCTCTTGGCATTTTCAGACGCTGCACCCGGGGTGCATTCGGAGGGCTGCATTCTGACTCATACTGCAATAGGAGCATACGATGAGAATTGGGATGTTAACTGGTGGGGGCGATTGCCCCGGGCTGAACGCGGTGATCCGCGCGGTGGTACGTAAGGGTATATTTCATTATCGCGACGAGTTCCTAGGGTTCATGGAGGGCTGGCGCGGTCTCATCGAAGACAAGAGCATGCCGCTCAATCTGAACTCAGTAGGCGGAATTTTGCCTCGTGGTGGAACTATTCTGCGCACGTCGCGCACGAATCCGTCGAAACGCCCGGACGGAATCGACCGATGCATCGCCACGATTGAGAAGCACAAGATTGACGCCCTGGTCGCCATCGGAGGAGACGATACCTTGTCGGTCGCCCAGAAGCTTCACGAAAAAGGGCTTCACGTGGTCGGCGTTCCCAAGACCATCGACAACGATCTGGGCGGAACTGATTACACCTTCGGATTTGATACGGCCTGCAACATAGTGTGTGAAGCGATCGATCGCTTGCATACCACCGCCGAGGCCCACAACCGCGTCATGGTCGTGGAAGTAATGGGACGCGACGCGGGCTGGATCGCGCTGTACAGCGGCATCGCCGGCGGGGCCGATGTGATTTTGATTCCCGAGCGGCCGTTCGACATCGACAAAGTGGCCGAATCGATTCGCCAGCGCCACGAACGCGGGCGTTATTTTTCCATTGTGGTTGTCGCGGAGGGCGCAAAGTTTTCTTCGAATACTGGCGCCGGTGCTCCAATTCTGCAGGACATGGGCAAGGATGAATTTGGTCACGCGAAACTGGGCGGCATTGCGAACGTTCTCGCGCGAGAGATTGAAAATCGTACGGGCTTCGAAACTCGCGCGGTGGTGCTAGGGCACATTCAGCGCGGAGGCTCTCCCAGTGCCTTCGACCGCGTTCTGGCAACGCGCTACGGCCTGGGTGCGATCGACATGGTTCATCGTGGGGAATTTGGCTGCATGGCAGCTCTGCGTTCGAACAAGATCGTTTCCATCTCTCTGAAAGAGGCGATCTCCAAGAATCGCGTGGTCGACAATGAAATGATTCGGATCGTTGACGGCTTATTCGAAGAGATCAGCGTGAAGGAAGCCGCAAAATAGAATTCATCTTGGATTCCACACGCTGACAGCCGGGTAATCGTCTCTTGACAACCTAAAGTCCCTACGGCATCGACGGACGGTAACGGCAAAAAATGGTACACAGCCTATCCGACAGGGTTTTTCTCGTACTCGCTCCATGGCTGCTCACAATTCTTGAATCGCTCCTCGTAGTTGCGGCAGTGTCGCTGGCTTTTCTTTCTCAGCGAGTGATCCAGCGCGGATCTAAAGTTCCAATTTTTTTATCACTGAATAGCTCTTTTTCACGGCTTGCACGGCGAAAGTCGCTGGCAATACTGGCGGTTGGGGCGACCACGCTCGCCGTCCGCGTAGCGTTGATTCCTTTATGGGGCGTGCCTGAACCCATGTGGCACGATGAATTCAGTTTCCTGCTGGCCGCCGACACCTTCGCCCATGGCAGGCTGACGAACCCGACGCACCCCTTGTGGATCCATTTCGAAAGCTTCCATATCATCCAGCACCCCACTTACATGTCAATGTATCCGCCCGCCCAGGGATTGATGCTGGCCGCGGGTCAACTGCTTGGGCATCCGTGGATTGGCCAGTTGCTTACCACAGCGGTGATGTGCGCCGCCCTGTGCTGGATGCTTCAGGCATGGGTGTCGCCGTCGTGGGCGCTGTTAGGAGCATGTCTGGCGATGCTGCAGGTGGGACTCCTTAGCTACTGGATGAACAGCTACTTTGGCACTTCGCTGCCGGCACTTGGTGGAGTGTTGGTGCTGGGCGCGTTGCCTCGCATTCAGCGACATGCTCATCTGCGCGATGCGCTGCTAATGGGATTCGGCCTCGCCGGCGCGTTGCCTCGCATTCAGCGACATGCTCATCTGCGCGATGCGCTGCTAATGGGATTCGGCCTCGCCATCCTTGCGAACACTCGCCCGTTTGAAGGCTTCGTCTTCAGTTTGCCCATCGCCGGAGCCATGCTCGTTTGGCTGGTGAGACCAAAACGGATTCCTGAAGGGACTGTCCTCCGTCGTGTCGTCCTGCCACTTATTCTTATTCTTGGGGCAACGGGGACCGCAATGGGCTACTACTTCTGGCGGGTTACGGGCAATGCATTCGTCATGCCGTACCAAGTGAACCGAGAGACCTATGCTATGGCGCCCTACTTCATTTGGCAGAACCCGCGACCGGAGCCCATCTATCATCATGCCGAGATGAGAGACTTTTACGTCAACTGGGAACTGCGTGACTTTCTATTAAACAAGACCCCGCTTGGTTTTGCGCGCCGGCTTCGGCATAAGTTCCGTATGCTCTGGACGTTTTACGTTGGTCCTGTCTTTACTTTGGCTTTTGTCGCCTTTCCCTTTCTGTTTCGTGATCGCAAGATGAGGTTCCTGTTGCCCCTTGCGGCAGCGATGGCGGTTGGGGTGTTAATAGAAACTTGGACTCTCGATCACTACCTCGCTCCGGCAATTGGGCTGTTCTATCTCTCACTCGTACAATGCATTCGGCACCTGCGGCTGTTCCGATGGCGCGATAGGCCGATTGGTCATGCACTGGCCAGGGCGATTCCTTTAGTTTGTATTGCCATGGTGGTACTTCGTCTCGCTGCCGTGGCAACCGGCACACAGATCGAACCCGAGTGGCAACGCGGAAATCAGAAGAGAAATGCGATCGTGCATGAATTGCGGAACATGCCCGGCAAACAACTGGTCATCGTTCACTATGGTCCAAACCATAGCGCGCACATTGACTGGATCTTTAACTGTGCTGATATTGACCGTAGCAAAATAGTCTGGGCCCGCGATATGGGGGACCTCAGGAATCGTGAACTACTGCTCTATTTCAAAAACCGCCAGACCTGGCACGTCGAAGCCGATGAATCCTCGCCCAAGCTTGAACCTTATCCCGCTGCTGTCTCGGCTAATTGAATCCCGCTACCGTCGTTCTGCGTGAAAGATTTCGAGGCATTGGGTATGGTTGTTAGCGACGAACGGGGAGGGTGGCTCACTTCCAGGCGATTGCGCGCCCATGGGACGATCCTAGCACTGTGCTTGTGGTCGCTCTATGCCTGGAACGTAGCCACTCCCGGTCTCCGGGACCGCAATGGAAACCTCAAGGGAACCGATTTTCTGCATCTCTATACGCTGGGTTCGCTTGCCACAGCGCACCGCGGAGCCGATTTATACAACACAAACGCTCAGGCTGCGCTGGCCGCTCAACGGGTGCCGCAAGCGGCGGGCATTCGGTACTTGCCTCTGTACCCACCGCAGGTTTCGATCTTCTTCGCGCCGCTGGCTCATTTTTCTTATGGCTGGGCGCTAGTCTTGTGGTGGGGATGCAGCGCGGTTATTTACGGCATTTGCTGCTTCAGCGTGTGGCGAGCGTGCCCGAGCCTTCGCAACTATGCGAGAACCGTTGTCATCCTGGCCATGGCATATCCAGCTTTCTTTCATCTGATTGCCTGGGGCCAGACGTCAGCCCTCGCTCTGGCTTGCTTCACGTTGGCATTTTTTCTGTTGCGCGACCGGCACGAGTTTGTCGCTGGCCTAGTCCTCGGCTGTCTGATTTTCAAGCCACAGTTAGGAATCGCTGCGGCCATTGTGTTTGTATCCGTCGGGGCATGGAAGACAGTATTAGCGGCGACTCTTTCGGCGGCAGGTCAACTGGCGCTGGGGGTTCTGTATTACGGAATCGAACCATTCCGTCACTGGATTCGCCTGTTGTGGAACGTGGGTGCGGTCTACTGTGGAACGTGGGTGCGGTCTTGCCGCTGCTCGAGCCCAAGCCCTACCAAACCCATTCCCTGCGAACGTTTTGGTCGATGCTTTTGCCCTGGCCTAGACTTTCCCTCGCTCTTTATCTCTTGAGCGCGGCCTTTATAGTCGGACTGACCATCGCATCTTGGAGACGCAGCCAGGCCGTGCCGCTGCCACTGCGGTATTCAGCACTGCTTTTCGCGACCGTGCTCGTTGCGCCGCATCTCACAGTTTACGATTTAGTGATATTAGCGCCAGCGTTTCTGTTACTCGCGGATTGGATTGTTGCTCACCCAATCACGGACTCGACTCGGCGGTTGGGATCTCTTCTTTATCTGACGTACATGCTTCCACTAATCGGGCCTTTTGCGCGATGGACGCACGTACAGCTATCAGTGATCGCGATGACCTCTGCGCTGTGCATGATCTGGCAGATCGGTCGCGAACGTAAGCCGAGCGCCGATGCTGCGATAAGCACAGGCATAGCGCAAGCGACGTAGACGAAACAGTTGAGAGCGAGCCCAACGCTATGCCGATTTGCCGAACAGAAATGCCAGCGCCTCTGGAAACCTTCGCGCCCATGCCGATTCATGGTGCGCAGCACCGTGGTCGACCACGAATCTGAGACGTCTGTCGTCTAGCCCTGCGCGTCGCAGGATCGCAGCCAGTTCTCGCACGTCGTCAACCATGCTCTGATCTTTGTCCTTTTGCCCCGCTTCGGCGGTTCCAGTTGCCAGGAAAACCCGTTCCGGCCAGCGTTTGATCCTGCGGCTTTCCCGGATGATTTGCCGGTTCGATGCCCATAACGATGGGCTTTCCAAGAGAAGTCGGCCAATCATGTTGGGACGCGAAGCCGCGGTGTAAAGCGCAATCAGCGCCCCCAACGAAGACCCGCCAAGCCCAGTATTGTCAGGTCCTTCGGCTACGCGGTAGTTTTTCGCGAAGAACGGCAGTACTTCCTTAAACAGAAAATTGGGATACTGGCTGCCCTGCACGCGCAACATCATCTGCATCGAGCGGTACGGCATGTATTCGCGCATTCGATCTTTACCGCCGTTATCGAGGCCCACAACGATCATGGGCGGAATCGCACCCTCGCGAATCAGCCGGTCGGCAGTTTCATCTACCTGCCATTCGATTCCTGTAAAGGAGGTCGCCGCTTCGAATAAATTTTGACCATCATTCAAATAGAGCACCGGGTAATAACGTCGTAAGTTTGCGGGATCGTCATACCCCGGAGGCAGCCAGACTCGCAGAAATCGCGTGTTACGAAAAATGCGGCTGGAAAATTGGTGCAGCCGTAGATCGCCCGTTGCCGCCTGCACGCGGATTACGTCAGGTGCAGAGCCGGCCGGGTCAGTTTGCTGGATTTCGTCCATTAGGAGGCGCTATCAGAATATAACGGCGGCTGCGCTTTACGCTCGGGCGCTTTTCAGTTTCACTGCGAGTGCGAAAACGCTGATGAGGGAAATCAGGACGAGCGAGATCAGGCACAAAATGCACCAGGTCATGAGTTCGTAGGCTTCGATATACGTCAGGTAGAGGGCAAAGGCCAAGCCGGCGATTGCCGCTCCCAGAAGACGGTTAGGGGTCTCTGGGCGCGACTTCCAGAACGTAGCCAGGGTAAACAGCACTGCGTACCCGGCAATGCCGATGGCCGCAACTGGAACTCCCATGAGTGTGGAATACTCACTGCGGTTCACAATATCGCAACTGAACTTTTGGTTGAAATCGCAAAACGCGGTTGCCGATTTTGCATAGTGGCGCTGCAGGGACACGGCCGACACGATCATGCCCGCCAACGCCAAAACCGAGATGACCACAAAGAGAACTCGATTGGCCGACGGCACTACGAATGCCTCCACGGATCCTGAAGCCGATGCGTCACGGAAGACTGCAGCCAGTTTTGTCGCTTAGCGCTTCCAGAGATAAAACTCCCTCCTTCGGCGGTTCCATTCCAAACTGCCAACTGGGAAACAACTTGACACCGGCGACTTTACATTCAGCCGCCTCTTCCTTCGATCCTTTAATCGCGCACTCCACGTAGGGGACGTAGTGGAACGCTTCGCCGAACATCTGTTTTTGTTCGATGCAGTGCGGACACCAGTAGAGGCCATACATCTTAGCTTGCTTCGCGGCCAGACACTGCGCGAAGGAATCGTACTTGTGATTGCGGTAGTAGCGGCCTCCGATAAAAGCACCTGCCAGAAGAACAAGGATTCCGCTATAAATAAGGAGTTTCTTGGTTTTAGGATCGCTTGGACCGTCGCCGTCGCGCTGCTCTTGCCTCTTCCGTCGTTCATCAGACATGATTCATCCTTATATCACGGTGCTGGCGCCTCCCAAGGATCAGGCCACTACGTTGAGCGCTCCTGGAAGCACATCCAGTTCCTTGCAGTGGAGCGTCAGTACTTCGCCGTCGACCATCACATCCGCTGGACCCTCCAGATTGAACTCGACACGACGTACGGCCTTGCGCTCGGCCAGGGGATGATTGACATGCGTGCCGTCATAAAGCCGCGGCAAATTGCGAATCAATCCGGATCGACCGATGGGTCCCCAGCGAACATATTCCACCAGACCGTCACCGATCTCAGCTTGGGGGGCGATCATCATGGTCCCACCGGTGTACTTGCTGTTGTTGAATGTAAGGAACAGGCAGGAGCGCGTGTCGAAGTTTTCTGCACCGTCGATTCGAACCGGAAAAGGACGGCGCTTGAATCGCGTCAGCGTCAGAAAAATTGAAATTATGTAGCCCAACTCTCCCCAGCGGCTGAAACGTCTGGCTCGCAGCGTGGCGACGTCCGCCGTAAAGCCCATGCTCAACAGATTAATGTAATGGATCACTCCCGTGCGGTGGCGCAAGCGCAGCACATCACAGGCTCGGCTTCTTTGAGAAAGTAGAGATTCAATCCCATATTCCACGCCCTGATGGCTGAAGTCGCGTAGAAAAGAATTGCCGGTGCCCAGCGGCAGGAATGCCAACGTTGGGTGCTCACCGGCGAGCGCCTGCGGATATAGGCCGTTCACGATCTCGTAAGAAGTACCGTCGCCGCCGACAGCGATGAAGTTCCGGGTTCCTCGTCCGTACGCTTCGCGCGCAATCTCAGTCGCTTCTCCAGGAACCCGAGTCTCCGCGATTTTTACGGTGATTCCGCCGGCGTGCAGGCGTTCCAGCGCCGGGGTCAGCAGATGGCGGCTTCTTCCGCCCCCAGCCGCCGGATTCACGATTGCAAGATAGTTTTGAGCCAAAATCCAGATCCAATTCTTTCAGGCGGGTACACCGAGAGATTTTTCGGTGACGCGTTCGATTCAGTGGCCGCTTACAACCTAGTCACTGCCTGCTGCTCCACCGAATTGCCGATTTCCTCAGCCAGCACGAATTGCCGATTTCCTCAGCCAGCACGTGTCGCTTGATTTTCATAGAGGCCGTTCGCGGAAAGTCTTGCCCCCATATTAGGTATCCGCCGACCCGCTTAAAATCGGGCAAGCGTAGATTTCGAGCGGAGATTTCTTCCACCAATTTGCTTTCGATTTTCTGATTCTGCTCCAGGCGCAGCACGAGGACCAGCTTTTCGCGTCCAAGTTCTTTTTTCGGCCACACGTAATTCGCAGCAAACACCGCGTACTCTTTCACAGCTAGCCCGTCGAAAACAGTTTCAATATCTTCCGGGTAGATATTCTTTCCACCCTCGGTCACGATCATGTTTTTCTTGCGTCCGAGAAGTTGAAGATGGCCGCCCCGTTCGAACCGGCCCAGATCGCCCGTCAGAAGCCAGCCATCGACGATGGTCTCCAACGTCAGTTCCGGATCGTCAAGATAGTGTGACATCACCGTCTTGCTGCGCGCCGCCACTTCCCCCACACCATCGGCATCTGGATTCAAGATTCGGAGTTCGACTCCAGGCAACGGCTTGCCGACCGTATCCGAGCGGAACGGCTTAAGATCATTCAGAGTCAGCGCGGTGCCCGCTTCGGTAAGGCCGTAACCGTTGACCACCGGAATGCCGAGATCGTAAAAGAATTGCATAGTTGAGGGTTCCATGAATGCCCCACCGGTGATCAATGCGAGCAACTCTCCCCCGAAACCCTGATGCACACTGGACAGCAAAACGCGGCTGAGTTTCACCTTCGGCCGCCGGCGGGTCAGGGCGCGATTCGTCGCGATCATGGCATTCAGGAATCCCCGCTTCCAAGCCGGCAGTTCGTCGAATTTCGCTCGCAGGCCACGCTCCAGATTCTTGACAATCATCGGAACCAGCGCTACATACGTAATCCGGTAGCGGACAAAGGCATCGCGCACAAACTCGGGACGCAGCGTGCGCAGGTGTACTACGCAGGCTCCGCATACGAACGGCCCAATGAACCCCACCATGAAATCGATGGCGTGATTGGTAGGCAGAATACTCAAGTAGCGCACGCCCGGCCAGAAGGGATACCACGCGGTCAGCGCGCGGCACTGCTCCAGATAGTTTTCGTGCGTCAGCACGCAGCCTTTGGGCCGTCCGCCGGTTCCCGAGGAATAGACGATACAGGCGACGTCGTCCTTCTGGCGCATGACGAAGTCGGGAGCGCCTTTGCGCTTGAAGTCTTCCCAGCGAAATGCGCCCGCTAATTCCACGCCCAGCGGGGCTTCCGTGACAAGAACGATTTTGGTGGCAATTCTTTGGAAGTCGGGCGACTGCATGATCGCCCGCCACAGGTGGTACTCGACGATTAGCACCTTGGCCTTGGAATGCGCCAGCAGTTGCAGTTGCTCCGCCGCGCTTAGCTTGTAATCGAGCGGCACCAGCACGCCACCGCAATAAACAATCGCATAGGCGGAGATCAGCCATTTCGATTGATTTGTCATGATAATCGCCGCACGGTCGCCGGCGTCGTAGTCAGCGTCCTCCAGGGCGCGCGCCAGCGGCAGAGCGGTCTCTTTGAAATCGGAGTACGTCAGGCGGACTTTCTCGCGATCGCGATCCGCTTCGATCAGACACGTCTCCGAGGAAAAACGATCGAGCGCGTCGCGCAACGCGGCCCCTAGACATGTGTATTGGCTGAGATCGAGCATAAGAGATTGCTGACTGTCGATTGTAGATTGGTGATTTAATATCCTGACAGAGAGTGCGCAGGCAGGTTCCTCGGCAATCAACAATCAGAAATCAACGGGATTCTCATCTACAATCGGGCCTGAATCTTAGCGGCCAGCGTACGAAAGTCAGTTACGCCTTGCAGTTCGTAGTCCGGCAACTCAACCCGGAAGTGGTTCTCCAATTTCGTGAGCAGGTCGAGCGTCTGCAGGCTATCGATACCGAGCGCCTTGAAGACGTCTTCGTCGGGAGAGAGTTTTTCGCGCGGCACTTTGAAATGCGCCGCAGCGAGGGTAAGTATCTCGTCTAGGGTCTTTTCCGGTGTTTCCATAAGCAGTTATTCTAATCCAGTTGCGACTAGGGCAAATAGGGCTGAGCGTCCGTGCTCTCCACAAATTTCTTCAACCCCGCCTGCACGGCGGGCCGCGAAAAGAGCTCGCAAAAAATATCGATTTCTTCCCGCAACTCCTCTTCCGGAATCGGCTTGATGAATTGCTTGGCCGCCACCGCCGTCTGACGGTCGAACTTTCCTAGCTGCGCCGCTGTGGCGCGGGCCGCGCGCAAGACTTCACCTTCCCCGACCACCTGGCTTACCAGCCCAATCTGCTGGGCTTTGGTAGCGTTGAAACTGCGGCCGGTCAGCAGCAGGTCGCGCACCACCGAATTTCCGAGATCCCGCTTCAGGCGCGGGATTCCGCCAAACCCCGGAATCAACCCCAACCTTAGTTCTGGAAAACAAAAGCGGGCCATCTTGTCAGCGATGATCAAATCGCAGGCCAGGGCAAGTTCGAACCCTCCACCAAACGCGACGCCATGGACGGCAGCGACCGTAGTCAATGGCGCTGCGTCGATCCGATTCAAGACGCGGTGAATGCGTTCCAGAAAATCGCGCACGCCCCGAGCAGCCTGTGACTTCTCCATCGTCAGAGACTGCTCATAAAGCTCGCGCAAATCAGCGCCGGCACAGAAACCGCACTTCAACTCGCTGTGGAGAATCAACGCGTGAGCATCTTGCTCGATATCGTCGAGCGCGGACGCAAACTTCTCCAATTCCAAGAGCGACAGCGACCCCAGTTCGTTGCAGGGCTCGCGGTGGAGCGCCAATTCAATCACCCCGCTCTGAAGCTGCCACGACAGCGCTCGCCCTTTGAATTGTTTTGCGCTCAAAACATTCCCTTTCCACCTACACCGCTTGCTTCACCTGATACATCTCGTCGATCTGGTCTTTCATACGGGCGGAAATCAAATCGCGCTTCAACTTCCCGTTTGCCGTTAGCATCCCGTTTTCAATGGAGAACGGCTCCGGCCGCAGGACAAACGCGCGCACCTGTTTATAGTGCGGAAACTGCGGATTGACTGCATCGAGCGCTGCCTGGGCCTGTTCCCCGGTCACGGTTCCCGTAACGATCACAGAAAGATATCCGCGGCCGTTGCCGACGACAACCACTTGCTGCGCGCCCGGCAAGTGCCGGGCAATTTCCTCCTCGACCATCTCCGGCGCGATCTTGTGGCCCGAGCCGAGGACAATCAGATTCTTGATCCGCCCCGCGATCCGCCAGTTGCCCGAAGCGTCCATTTCGCCTTGATCGCCGGTCTGAAACCATCCGTCGCGCAGCACTTCCGCGGTCTGCTGTGGGCGGTTCCAGTAGCCCGGAAAAACATTTGGACCCCGCACCACAATCTCATCGTTGCCGCTAAGCTTCATCTCAATGCCGGAAATCGCGGGCCCCACACGACCGGGCACGACATGGTTGGGATCGTCCATGGTACAAATTCCTGTCGTCTCGGTTAGTCCATAAACTTGCAACACGGGAATTCCGAGCATACTGAAGTAATCTTGCGTTTCAGGAGTAAGCGCCGCCGATCCGCAGATCAGGGCTTTCAGATTCCCGCCTACCATCTTTTTACGGATGGCGGGAAAAACGATCGTATTGCCGAGCCATAACCAAGCAGCATCGCCGGTTTGCGCCCGCCGTTCTTTTCGCCGTATCCACGAAGCCTTGGCTCGCGAATAAATCGCCTGCGGCATGCCGCCTTTCTGTGCGAGCTGTTCATCGACTCCGCGTCGCATACGTTCGAGCAATTGCGGCACATTCAAAAAATAGTGTGGAGCAGCCGCCGGCATGTCGCTCGGAATTTTTGTCAAGTCGGTGTTGAGCGTTATCAGGCTTCCGCGCAGCAGGAAGGTTAGCAGGGCGATCCACGAGGCGCAGAAACTAAGCGGCAGATAATGAAAAATGCGGTCTTGTTTCGACCGCCCCGCCATTAGCGCATCGAGCCGCGCCGAGGTGCAATCCAGCATGAAACCTACATTTGCTGCCGTCAACACCACACCCTTGGCTTCACCCGAAGTGCCCGAAGTATAGATGATCGTCACCGGATCGGCATCGCTCCCGTGCGGGAGATCCAGCGCGACTCCGTCAACGGCTGCGAAAATCTCGTCAAAAAGCAAATGCGGCGGTGCTTCAGGCCACTTCTGCAAAATTCCATCGCGCAACGCCACATCGCCACAGCACACCAGAGACGGCGTACTATCTTTCAACATCCCGATCAACTCCGTCGGCGCCTGTCGGAAATACAGCGGGACAACAATCAGACCTTCGGCCATCGCGGCCAGATCGAGCGCCATCCAGCGGATGCTGTTCGCCGCCAGCAGTCCACAGCGATCGCCCTTCTTTAATCCCTTCGCAGCCAGAAACGAGCGCGCGCTGCATACTGATTTGAGCAGTTCGTCCCCTGTCACTCCGGTGACGTGGCCATCACGGATCTCCTGAAGCACCGTTGTGCTCGCGGCCGCTTTGAGTTGCGCAAAGATTTCTCCGAGAAATGGCATGTTTTCGAAAACGCGAAGAACTTAGCTGTACGTCGCTGCTAACTGACGAAGCGACGCGTTCATGGGCGGCAGATAATCCTCCCAACTCCATTCGCCGGTGCGGGTCGGGAACTCGGGATATCGCCTCTGAACTTCTTCCTCGAACAAAACGCCCATGCGAGCCATCACTTTAAGATTCTTTACGACCGTACGCGCGATGCCATCGGCGATGCGCTCGCCCTGCGTGGCCAGTGTCTCAAGCGAAGCCAACAACTTCTGCTCCAGATCCGGATCATCGACATTCATCAGCAACTCCGGATGGCCGCGCTCGCGCATCAGATTGCGAATGCGCTCGTCCATCGTGATTCCCAGGGAAGGAACCAACGCTGGCATGGACGTCACGATGCCGTGATAGCGCGATGAGGCCATCATGTGACAGGCGCGTAGAATGCTGACCAGTTCATACATGTTGTACTGGTCTGAAGTTAGAACCGCCACCCCGCCGAGTTTTTCCGAGATGCGCTTTGCGGGACGAGCATCCAAACGCTCAGTCGCCACCAGGATCACAAATACTTTTCGCTGGTTGCGGAAGGCGTCCACCGCGTTGCCAATGGAAATCAAATAATGCTGGTAGGCGCGGTCGGCAGCGGGTCCCGAGTTGTGAAAATAGACAGTGCGATAGTGACTATCTTTGTATGCCCC
>Ga0193751_1001494_pt1 | contig 14954 bp, 10 predicted proteins | sample L1c2metaG_FD_143050 | JGI IMG/M metagenome (GOLD analysis project Ga0193751, IMG submission 143050) | Soil microbial communities from a riparian zone of the East river system, Colorado, United States - L1c2 | ecosystem: Environmental > Terrestrial > Soil > Riparian zone | place: USA: East River... | reverse complement strand
TTCGCCCGCGCGTGGTAACGACCGTCAGGACGTCCTATAGAAGAACTGCTCGCGCACGATCTTCCCGTCCTTCACCTCGTAGAGCGCCATTTCTTCCATCGCGTTCCGTTTGCCGGTCGGCTTGGACGTCACGTCAAGGTTGTAGTAGACAGCGAACTTGTCCTCGCCAAGAAAGGGTCCGTCGACAACGGAGGAATGGACCTCATTATTGTCGGCCCACCATTGGTTCTTTCCCCTGATCGCGTCAATTCCCTTCATTTCGCGCGGCATCGTTTCGCTGCCCATCGATTCGATGCTGACGATGTCCGGCGAGTAGAGACTGTTGATCGCGTCCATAAAGTTCCCGGCCCGGCAGTGGGAGACGAGCTCCTCGGCGACGGCGGCGGTAGTGGTAGGAGCGGTGGCGGTGGTCATTTTTCTCTCCTTTTCGGGGTCTTCTTCATACTAGCAAAACATCTGGCCGATGCCAGCGGTAAGATTGTAAAACAACTGCAACTGAACGGGTGCCAGCCGTCAACTCCAACTGAACGGGTGCCAGAGCCCAGTAGCGTAGATCGCAGTTGCGCGTTCACTACGCCCTGACTTCTCATGGCGCCATTCCAGGCACAAGCAGTGGCTTTCACGCCAGGGAGGTAAGTCAGGGCGTAGTGAACTGGACACTGGCATCTCTGTCACTGACGTCTGGCACCAGTTCAGTTGCAGTTACGGCCTCCTTTGACAAATCCAAGCCCGGCTTTGACATTGCTTCGTGCCATCCGACCCAGCGAAGCTCGTCCCGATCACCAGCGCTCAGGAGATCCGCATCCGCGACGCCGATGCCGCGCGCCCGGCCGGTCTCCCCAAGGGCGACGACCTCAAGAAAGCCGCTAGGCACGAGAGCAAGAGAATCAGGAAGCTGCAATCTGCGTTGTACGCAGATGGACGGTACGCCCTTCTCGTCGTCCTCCAGGGTCGCGATGCATCGGGCAAAGACGGGACGGTCAAGAAGGTTTTTCGTAGCGTCAATCCGATGGGCTGCGAGGTCACCAGCTTCAAGGTCCCGACCGACATCGAACGCCAACATGACTTCCTCTGGCGCATCCATCAGCACGTTCCCGCGCGGCGGATGATCGGGATCTTCAACCGGTCGCACTATGAGGATGTGATCGTCGCGCGCGTCCACAAGCTGGTGCCGAAAAAGGTCTGGTCGGAGCGGTTCGATCACATCAACGACTTCGAGAAGGCGCTCGTTGAGAACTCGGTCGTGATCCTGAAGTTCTTCCTGCACGTCTCGCGCGACGAGCAGAAGAAGCGCCTCAACGACAGGCTGAACGACAGAAAGAAGAACTGGAAGTTCCGCAAGGGTGATCTCGACGATCGCGCACTATGGAGCGACTACACGAAAGCGTTCCGCGATGCGATCGCCAACTGCAGTACCAGCTGGGCGCCGTGGTATATCGTGCCTGCCGACGATGAGGATGCGCGCGACCTTCTCGTCGCGCGCAAGATCGCCGACACCCTCGACGCCCTCGAGCTTCGCTATCCCTCTCTCGATCCGAAGCTCAGAGGAATCAAGATCAAGTAGAGGTCCCGCTAGCCCGTGTTCCTCAGCCCTTGGGCGATTCCGCTCAGCGTTGTCGCGAGAGCATCGTCTATCGCTTCCCTTTCACGCTCGTTCTTCGCCACGCCTGTGCGCTTTCTTCGCAGCAGTGATATCTGCAGGAGGGAAAGCGGGTCGACATAGGGATTTCTGAGCGCGATCGCCGACTGGAGCACCGGTGCGTCGTCGAGCAGCTGACGGTGCCCACGTATGAGAAGCAGCGCCTCGACCGCCAGCTGATACTCGCGTATCAGCGCTTCGAGCAGCTTGAGATCGCCGCCCAGGTGTCGGACGTAAGCGCGGGCGATCTCCACATCGGTCTTCGCGCAAACCATCTCCGCCTTTCCCAGCAGGTCGTCCACGAATGGCCAGCTCTCCGCCATTCGCTGCAGCCGGCGCAAGCCAGCACGCGTAGATACCTCCTCGCCGAGCGCGGTTCCCACCCCGAGCCAACCAGTGAGCATGAGACGGATCTGCGTCCAACCGAATCCCCACGGAATGGCGCGAATGCCTTCGATTCCCGTTTTTGCCCCCGGGCGGTAAGCGGGACGCGAGCCAAATCGAGCGTTCGCCAGCTCGTCGATCGGCGTGGCCATGCGAAAGAGCTGAAACAGCGCGTCGTCGTCGTAGACGAGCTTGTGATAGACATCCCGCGATCGCGTCGAGACGCGATCCATCACCTCCCGAAAATCTTCGACTTCCTTGACGCCAACTTTTTTTCGCCAGTCGCTGAACTCATGCAGCAACACGCCCGCCGCGGTCACCTCGAGCGTACGCTCCGCCACCGGCAACAGACCGAACTGTTGCGAGATGATCTCCCCCTGCTCGGTGATCTTGATGCGACCATTTGTCGTTCCGGGAGGCAGCGCCGCGAGAGCGCGATAGACGGGTGAGCCGCCGCCCCGGCCGACACTCCCGCCCCTGCCGTGGAAGAGACGAAGCTCCACTCCCGCATCATCGAACACTTCGGCCAGAGACTCCTGGGCGCGATACAGTCCCCAGGACGACGCGATCATCCCGGCATCCTTCCCCGAGTCGGAATAGCCGATCATTACCTCCTGCTTCCGTCCCCGCGCTTCGAGCTGCCTGGAATAAACGGGATCGTCGAACAGCGACCGCATGACCTCCGGTGCGCGCTCGAGATCGTCGATGGTCTCGAACAGCGGCACCACGTCGAGTCGCGACACGGGTTTCCTGGCAGTGAGGTCGAGCAGTCCCGCTTCCCGGGCGAGCAACATCACTCTTAACAGATCCTCCGCGGACCGCGTCATCGAAACGATGTACGTGCAAGCAGCCGGCTCGCCCGCCTCGTCCTGGATCGTACGGATGGCTCCCAGCGTATCCACGGCCTGGCGCGTCGCGTCCGAGACCTTCCTGCTCTTGCTGAGAATCCGCTTTCTCGAGAGCAGCGCTGTGCGAAGTGCCTTTCCGTCTGCATCGCCACCCTTCGGCGCCATGATCTCACCGACTGCCGCGGCATGAACTTCTGAATGATCGCGCACATCCATCATGAAGCCGTGAAAGCCGTGCGCGCGCACTGCCGCGTACAGTGGATCAAGGGTTGTACGGCAGGCTTGCTCGGCGCCGGCGCGCAGGAGAGACTTGCGCACCAGCAGCAGATCCTCCTCGAACGCTCCGACGTCAGGGTAAGCCGCCGGTTCCTTTCTGGGGCGTCCCGCGTCGCGCGATGCGACGAGGCGGCGTGTCGCATCGATCCGTGCCGACATGAAGCTCAGTTTGAGCCGCAGCGGCTCGTCCGCGTTTCGCTTTCGATTTTTCTTCCAGATGATGGGAAGCTGCTTTTGATCCTTCTCCAGCGACTTAACCAGGGCGTCGAGCGGCGGCGCGATCGACGATGAGAGTGATAGCCGCCGGGTAAGATCGTCCAGGGTATCCAGATAGCGCCCGAGTATCACGTGGCTCGCCCGGCGCGCGGTGGCGATCGTGATGCTAGGGGTGACATACGGATTACCATCACGGTCCCCGCCGACCCATGTCCCAAAGCGCAGTGGGACCGCGAGCCTGAACGCATCGGCTGACCGCGCGAATTCGTCCTCGAACGCGAGCGCGAGCGTCGCGTGCATGTAGTCATTCGCCTCGAGAAGACGGGTCTCCAGATACCAGAGCGCTGAGCTCACTTCGTCGAGGACGGTCGGCCGGTCCTGTCGGACTTCGCTCGTCAGCCAGAGGAGCTCCACTTCCCCCTCCAGCGATTGCTCGACCAGTCTCACCTCGTCGGGCGGTGCCGTCTCGCGCGCGAGAAGATCGTCGGCGACGCGCGCCTGGAGCCCAAGCAGCGTGCGACGCGTCGATTCAGTCGGGTGGGCAGTAAGGACGGGACGAATATCGAGCGCGAGCATCGCGCGCTCAATTGCCTCGGCGCTCACACCGAGGTCTCGAAGTTGGCGCATCGTCCACCGGGCGGACGCCGGCTGCGGATTGGTGACGCCCCGCCCCAGATACGCATTACGGCGCCGGACGCGGTGCGTTTGTTCGGCGGTGTTGATCAGCAGGAAAAAGAGGGTGAACGCGCGGGCCGCCATCGCGCAGTGCGCGACAGTGAATCCGTCGATCTGCCTCAGCAGGTTGTCGAGGGTCGGAGCGTCGGGATCACCGTGCCGGCGGGCGCGCGTGGCGACACGTAATCGCTCGACGATCGTGAACGCCTCGTCACCCTCGAGACGTCTGATTACGCGACCAAGCGCGCCGGCAAGCCAGCGAACGTCGTCGTGGAGGGGGAGATCTTCTTTTCTTGGAGGAGCCGGCGTGGGCACGGCGTGAATGATACCACCTGACAACTGCCATTACGACTGTAATGGCAACTGCAACCGAACAAGCGCTGAGCTGATAGCTGACCAAAGCCGATGGCCTTTAGCCGTACTACGTCGGGACGCTTCTGGTGTGGATCCGGCACAAGCGCCTGCCTGTGCCGTCACGCCACGGAGTGACGTCCCGACGATCTACGGCTAGGAGCTATGAGCTTTTGTCAGCTAGTAGCTCAGCGCTCGTTCAGTTGCAGTTGCTCTCGGTTTGGTGGATACCCACCCCCCGACTGAATCGTCCTATAAGAGAACCAGCCCCTCTCGCACGTTCGCCCCAAAGAGCAGAAAAAATGAAGATTCCCCATAGCAGACCGATTCTCATTTCCTTCGGACTGGCAGCAACGGCGCTCGTCCTGTGTGCCCTGCTCCTGCTCGAATGGCAGGGTGGAACCGCCGCGGTAGAATCGTTCGAATGGGTGAGTCACACGCTCGAGATTCAGCGAGAGCTTGCCACCGTCGAAGCGCGGATGAGCGAGGCGGAGGCCGGCCAGAGAGGATACCTCCTCACCGGACAGCCCCGCTTCCTCGCCCCGTACACAGCAGCAACGAACAACGTCCGCGCTCGGCTCGCGAATCTCCGTAATCTGCTGCAAGAGAATTCTGCACAGCTGCGGCGCCTGCTGGCGATCGAGTCGTTGTCGCGCACCAAACTGGCCGAGCTCGACTCGACGATCAAGCTGGAGCGCGCCGGCAAACATGACCTGGCGGTGACCATGGTGAAAACCACTCGCAGCGACAGCCTCATGACCGTGATCCGGTCGGGACTACAGGAGATGACCGCCGACGAAGCAAGCCTTTTGCGAGATCGTCAACAGGAGCTCGTGAGGGAGCTGCATCGTGGAGACCTGATCTCTCTTGGTCTTGCCGCGGCGCTCGGCCTGATGATGATCGCGCTCCTCGTCATTGCGCGCGGGGCGGAACACTACCGGAATCTCGTGACGCTGTGCGCGTGGACCAGATCGGTCGAATACGAAGGCGAGTGGATAAGCTTCGAGGAGTACCTCCGCCGGAAGTTCGACATCTCGTCGACCTTCGGAATGTCGCCGGACGCACTTTCGCAAATCCAGGTCGGGCTCGACGAGCCACAAAAGAGCTGAACCATTGCCCTTCCATGGGGTGATCGCCGTGATTGGCGATTCTAACTGTCGGCGGGTAGGCTACCGCCCGCTCCACGGCTAATTACAACTGAAAACTACACCGCTGCCTGCTACCCGCTGGTAGCTATTCGCTGCGCGCTGAAAACCGTCGGGACAGCTCGAAGCCACATTCCTGGCAACCCGATGCGCCACGGCGAGCCGTCCCTGCGTAGTCAGCGGGTAGCAATCAGCGAATAGCGGGCAGGGGGTAGCAGCGTAGTTCTGGCCGCGTGCCTTTCCAACAAGCCCTCCGGTGATAGCTCACTTCATTTGAGTCGACGCGCCAACCCAGCCAGGTAGTCAGCCGCCTGCGCGATAGGCTTGGCGCCAGTCAGCTGCGCCTGGTCCAGTGCCGGGATCTTGGGCTCCCGGCTCATATTGCGGATGCCGAGCCGCTTGCGAAGCTCGTCGCGAAATGCGCGCGCCGGCCGGTAGAATTTCTCTCTGTACGCGCGCCATGTACGGAGGTTGTGCTCCAATAGCTCTGTGCTCTGCTTATCGAGCACTTCGTCGCGCTCCGCTTCCGTGACGACCTGAATTGGCTTGGCGCCGGCGAGGGTGTTAACGAACTCGCGGTCACTCACCGCCTCAAAGGACTTCATCTCCTTCGCGAGCTGCAGCACCTCCTCGCGGAGCTCGGCCGGGGGCAGCTCCTTCAGCTGTTCGACGAGCGGATCTGGCGCAGTAGGCTGGCTCGCGGCCTTTGCGGCCGTCCGTGATTCGAAGCCAGTGAACCTCGGACCACTATATAAGAGCCAGAGAAACTCCGCGATCGTCGTCACGACATAGCAGACAACCCCAACGACGACGAACCGTATGAGCGACGGAGAACCCCGCAGTATCCCGTGTCCCTGCCAGAGGATATTCAATGCGGCGATCGTTACGCACCCGGCAATTTTCGGGGGCTGGAGGAGCTGTGTCTGCTTCCACGCGCGCGGGACCGAGCGACGCCACTTGCGGGCCTGGAGGGAAATCTTCACTCTCAAGTGACTGTTCTCTTGCGATCACAGTCACGCTTTTTTGACGATTTCCGGGGTTGAAAAAAGATCGGTGATTACCCTCTCGATCAGAGTGACTTCGCCATGATGTGATCGTCGCCCACCCGGTCGCCAAAGTAGAAAGGAGCGGAACCGACAACCGAAAACTCCATCCGTGCGTAGAATCCGACGGCCCACGGCGCTTCCTTCCAGACCTGAAGCCACACCATATCGGCGCCACGATTCTTCGCGTCGTTGAAGCAGTCCTCCATGAGCGCGGTGCCGACGCCACGTCCCTGCCAGGCGGCGTCGACATAAAAGCGGACGATCTCGCGCGCGCGGTTTCCGTGAACGCCCGAGGGAGGGGCAGAACTTTCCCGCATGTAGGCGTACGCGATCGCGCTTCCCTCCGGATCTTCAACCATCAACATGGTGACGCCATCGTCCCCTATGGCTTCGCGAATTCCCTCGACTGAAAAGGATCTCGCGAGGTAGCGGCTCAGCTCCGGCTCGGGATGCGTTTCACCGTACGCCTGCGCGAACAACCGCGCCCCGAGCGAGGCCATCTTCTCAGCATCATCATGAGTGCAGCGGCGGATCGTGAAGGAGGGCATCGTGCGCGGCAAAGGCAATAAAACCAACAGCGAGAAGAGTAAGGTAGAAGGTGAGAGGTACTAGGTTCGAGGCGGGAGGTAACGCGCACCACGTAGCGCTTCTACCTCCTACCTCGGACCTAGCACCTCGTACCCACCACCTAGCTCTTCTCGCAGTTAAAAAAACTCTCGCTCGGTGGGTGCCAGCTTCAGCGCAGATTTCCAATAGCCTGCATGAGGGCCCCGTCGTCCCCAAAGAGTTCCCAGATGACAACCCCGCCAAGCCCGCGCTCGCGCACGTAGTCGACCTTGGCGCGTACGGACTGCGGATCATCGTATGTGATCCACGTTCCACTGCGCGGATCGAAGAGCCACGGCACTCGCGCCGCGGGTTCCCAGTGGCGCTCGTAGCTGTGATCGCGAATGCGTGTGCGAGCGAGCTGCCGCCAATCTCCATCTTGCCCCTTCCAATCCTTCGGGGGACCGCTTGATGGCTGAAAGAGTCCAGCGTTCACGTTGGGAACACCGCCGTAGGCGCGAGCAAAAAACGGAATCCCAACGAGCAGTTTGTCGGATGGCACTCCTCCCGCCTGAAACGCTCGCATGCTCGCGTCGACATTGAGCTCCGGCGTCGGATCATTTGTGGCCGCGTAAAGCGGCGCGTTGAAGTGCGCGATCGATCCGCCGGTATGGTAGTCGTACGTCATCACGTTAATGAAATCGAGCAGCGGGACGATCCGACCCAGCTCGAGGTTGGCGATTTCCGACGGACGTGCCGAGGCGGCGATCGTCAGCTCGTAGTGGCGATTGTCCTTTTGCCCTTGCTCGTCGAGCTCACGACGCAGCTCCGCCAAAAGCAGGGTGAAGTTTTCCTTGTCGGCGGGTCGCTCGACATTCCCCTTCATACCGCCCTGCACCGGGAACTCCCAGTCGATGTCGATTCCGTTGAACAAGCCCGGCCAGCGCCGAATGAAAAGATCGATTGCCGACTCGGAGAACCGGCGTCTCGCGGAGTCGGTGAGCGCGGCGTCGGAGAATCGGGCGGAGCCGCCCCACCCTCCTACCGAGATGGCAAGCTTGAGGTGCGGGTTGCGCGCCTTGAGAAGCTCGAGCTCGCCGAAATTCCCGAGCGGACGCGCGGGAAGTTCGGTCCCGCGTCCACACGCGCCGACGTCGACGCATCGATCACCGAGTGTGACGGATCCGTCGCTCGCGATGAGGGCGAAGGCGTAGAAAATGTGAGTGAGCTGCCGCGCCGGAAGAGCGGCGATCGACGCGCCTTTAGTGCGCACGCCCCACGACGCCAGATAGCCGACCACGCGCGTCGCCGCTGGGATGGATGCACTGTCGCTTTCGCCGGCGGGTGCCATCGGCGATGCGGCGACAAGTCCCAGGGAGAGGGCTGTCAGGCGAACCAGCTGGAAGCGTGCGCTCATGATTCAAACCTCTCGGAAGGAGATTTCGAATATGCAACAGAAATCGCGGGCAGCGAGCAAAAACAAATACCGACGCGGAACGGAGGCGGTTCGACTCGAGGTAACGACCAGTCGGCGGCGACTGGTCGAGGTGCCCGGCGGGCCCGCCGTCGGGAAATATCCGTCCGCCAGGCTCTGCTCATTAACGGAAAATCTACTTGACAACTCAAATGCCCTGCCGTATTAGAGGGTGTCTTGCGAGCCGGCTCAGCGGTATGGTGTCGCTTTGCCCGGACTACGCGGCGTGAAACAGGCAGACTCACCTGACCCGTCCTCAGGGAGGTCGTACGCAGTTGGTTCATTCCTTTGCTCTGCTGTTGTGTGGCCCGCTGTTGTTCGCTTCACCAACACATGTTGTTGGTCAGGCCGACGCGTCGAGACATCCCGGTAATGCCGAACAGGTCTACCTGGTCATTCGCAGTGACGATGCGGGGATGAGCCACAGCGTGAACATGGCTCTCGAAAGACTCATCGAGACCGGCCTTCCCGTTTCGGTGTCGGTGATGTTTCCCACGCCCTGGTACCAGGAGACGGTGGACATCCTCAAGCGTCATCCCGAGGTCGCCGTCGGAATCCACCTGACGCTCAATTCGGAGTGGAAGAATTATCGCTGGGGTCCAGTGTTGGGCCGTACCGCCGTTCCGTCGCTCGTCGACGCGGAGGGCTATTTTTTTCCGTCCTCCGAGGCGCTTCACCAGAATCACCCCGATCTGAAGGAAGTCGAGAAGGAGCTGCGCGCACAAATCGAGCGGGCGCGACGGTCGGGCCTCAAGATCGACTACGTGGATTACCACATGGGGACGGCGGTTCGCTATCCCGAGTTCCGTGAGATCACGGAGCGGCTCGCAAAGGAATATGGCTTGGGCATGTCGCAGTATTTCGGAGAGACCAGACATGATCCCCAATACTCGGCGCCGCCGCGGGACAAGACCGACAGTCTCGTGACGATGGTCGATCGTCTCAAGCCGCGCTTCAATCTCGTGGTGACCCACGTCGGGATTGACGATGCGGAGTTGGGTGCATTACTGGACATGAACACCTCCGGTCCCCTGGCCGACATGAGCAAGAACCGTCAGGGAGAACTGGATGCGCTCACGTCGCGGCGGTTCAGCGAGGCTGTCAAGGCTCGCAACGTCCGGCTCATCACCTATAGGCAACTGATCGAGATGCAAGGGCTGAAGTCAATGCGTAGACCGGAGGATAACTGATGTTCGCTAATCGGAGGAAAACCATGGAGAAGAACCTGTCGGGTAAGACCTCATTCCGAAACCGCGGTTGGCGGGGTTTGAGTGCAGTACTTGTGAGTCTGCTGTTCGCGCTGGTTCTGAGCGGAACGGCATTCGGCCAGAATATCGTGGTCACCGGAACCGTCACATCCACCGGTGGTGCTCCGCTTCAGGGTGTTACAGTGCGGGTGCAGGGGACGGACACGCGGGCGACTACAGACGCGAGCGGGAAATACCGTATCAGTGCGCCCGGAGATGCGGTTCTGAATTTTAGCGTCCTCGGACAGCGGCCCGTTCAGACGACGGTTGCCGGACGCAACACCGTCGATGTAACGATGGCGAACATTACCTACCTCGAGCAGGTGCTGGTTACCGCCTACACTGAACAGCGGCGTGGGGACATCACCGGCGCGATTTCCAGTGTGGACATTGCGCAGGCACAGAAACAGACCGGGGCAAGCGTGCTCCAGCGACTCGATGTCGCCGTACCCGGGGTAACCGTTGTTTCAAGTGGTTCCCCTGGTTCACGCAGCACCGTCAGAATCCGCGGTGTCAGCTCCTTTCAGAATAACGATCCTCTTTACGTGATCGACGGCACTCCGGTTGAGGAATCGTATCTCAACTTTCTGAACCCCAACGACATTACGTCCGTCCAGGTTCTGAAGGATGCCTCGGCGTCTTCGATTTACGGCTCCCGCGCCAGCAACGGCGTAATCGTCATCGAGACGACCAAGAAGGGTATCCAGGGGCCGCCGCAAGTCACGCTGCGAGTAAGGAGCGGCGTCGCCAGTCCGGTCAAGGGCTATAATGACATCCTCCTCACGAACTCGCTGGACTACTTCAAGGTTTTAAGGGCAAGCTACCAAAACGCGGGTTTGAAAACCCCAACCAACATTTACGGGGACTCGCTCAACCCCTCGATCCCGCAATACATCTACGCTGCGGGTAGCACGAGGCCGGCGGTCGGAGGCCTTGACCAATATGGCCGGCCCATCAACGTCAACACGGCCGCGTATTCCTATCCGAATGCCCTGATCATGCCCGGCAGTGCCGGAACCGACTGGTGGGGCGCGGTCTTCGGGACTGCGCCGGTTGGGGATTACAACCTTGATGTAAATGGCGGCAGCGACGCAAACGCATACCGCGTCTCATTCAATTACTTCCATCAGGGCGGCACGGCGATCTACAACGACTTCAAGCGCGGTTCCATTCGCGCCAACACCCAGTTCAACCGGGGCATGTTTAACTTCGGCGAAAATGTTGCTCTCAGTTACGAGCGACATTATGGCGGCCTGCCGGATGACCCGGGTGGATACGCCGAAGACGGCATCCTCGGCAAAAATATTTTGATGCAACCGGTGATACCGATTTATGACATCAACGGGAATTTTGCCGGCGGAAAATCCACGGGTCTTGGTAACCAGGGCAACCCCGTCAAATACGCTTTCGAGCACAAAGACGATATACAGAAAAACCTCAACATCTTTGGGAACGCATTCGCCGGCCTCGACCTCACTCCAGCGATATCGCTGAAAACGCGGCTCGGGTTCAACACGGGTCAGAATGCGTTCGCGGGTTTCACTCCGCCGAGTCCCGAGGTCGCTGAAGCGACTTTCAACAACCAGATCGACGAGAACACCACTCAGTTTCTCGATTGGACGTGGAGCAATACGGCGAGGTTCGTCAAGGCGCTTGGCAGCCACAACTTCGATTTCCTGCTAGGGCAGGAAGCGAACCAAGCCACCAATCACAACATAGCGGGCTCGCTTCAGAACCTCGTTAACACCGGCGTTGATTCCAGATACATCCAGAACGCCCTCGGAGGCAAGAAAGACGTCTCCAGCACCGGCAGTAAGTCCGCACTATTGTCGCTGTTCGGAAAGGCAGACTACAATTATGCGGAAAAGTACGTGGCGAGCTTCACGGTTCGCAGAGACGGTTCTTCGCGATTGGCGCCAGGCCACCAGTGGGGAACCTTCCCGGCATTCGGACTGGGATGGAGGCTCACCAATGAGCCGTTCTTCTCTGGAAACAAATACTTTTCGGACGTCATGCTCCGATATGGAGTCGGCGTCACGGGGAACCAGCTCATACCTTCAGGACGTATCGTCGCTCAATTCGGCGGTGATCTGGGAGAGACCTACTACGACGTGACGGGCTCAGGCAGCACCATAGCCACGGGATACCGGCAAACGTCTATCGGGAACCCCGATCTCAAGTGGGAAGAGAACAAGTCCACTAATGTGGGCGCGGACATGGTCCTGTTCAACGGCGCGATCAACCTGGTCGTGGACGTGTACCGTCGCAACACGAACAACCTGCTTTTCGATCCGGCACTCCCGGCTACGGCCGGCCTCTCCTCTCCGCCGATCATCAATGTCGGAAAAATGAGGAACACCGGCATTGATTTTTCCGTCGGCCATCAGGCGGCGTTCTGGAACGTCACCTTAAACGGCAGCCACTACCACAACGAGATTGTCTCGATTGACGGATTCCAGACCTTTTTCTACGGTCCAATCTCCACACGCTTCGGCAATCAGGTCATCAATGAGATCGGCCATCCGATCGGCTCATTTTATGGCTTCATAGCGGACGGCTTCTTCCGAGATGCAGCCGACGTGGCGGCGCACGCGAAGCAGGATGGAGCTGCACCGGGCCGGATCAAGTTCAGAGACGTGAACGGCGATGGCGTTGTCGACAACAACGACCGCACCATCATCGGAAGTCCGCATCCGAAATTCACCGCTGGCTTGGACCTCGGGGCGCGTCGCGGCAATTTCGACGTGAGTGCGACGGTTTTCGGGACGTACGGAAACAAGATCTTCGAGAACCAGATGGAATTCTACGTGTTCCGCGAGTTCGAAACTAATGTCCGGAATGACCTGCTCGCCAATTCGTGGACGCCGACGAATCTGAACGCAAAGTACCCGCGACTGGATGTCAGTGACGGCAACAGCAGCACGATCAGCAGCTTCTACGTCAAGGACGGGTCTTACACGAGGCTGCGCAACATGCAGATCGGATATACTCTGCCGAGCACCGCACAATATCTGCCGGGTGCGAGAGTGTATTTGCAGGGCGACAATCTGTTCACAAAGACCAATTACGACGGTCTCGATCCGGCATTGCCGGCCGCGAACACCTTCGGACCAGCAGGCGATGTACGGGATCAGTATCGTGGGGTTGACCGCGGTTCGTATCCCAGCAACAGAGTTTTCAGTGTTGGCGTTGTGACCTCCTTCTAACGATTAGCCTTTTTCTAAGGGAATGATGACGATGAAAATCGTATCGAAGAACCGACTGCTCGTCGGAACGGCGGTCTTGACTCTTATATCCGCTGGCCTTTATGGCTGCAAGGATTTCTTGTCGACCAACTCCGTTCCACAAGGGACATTAGATGCAGGAACACTCTCGAGTAAGGCGGGAGTCGAGGGAACTCTCATTGGGGCGTACCGAGCTCTGGATTGTACCAACAATACTTCCGGCCCCGGCTGGGGATGCGCGGCTAGCAACTGGGTATTTGGCAGCGTCGCGGCCGACGATTCGTACAAGGGGTCTACAAAAGATGACCAACCCCCGATCAACGACATCGAGGGCTACCATTGGGGCGCGCCTAAGGGCCAGGACTACATCAATCAGAAGTGGACACTGACTTATGAAGGGGTTGTCAGGGCCAATTCGGCGCTGCGCCTCCTCAAGAAAGTAGTAGCGTCCAGCCCCAGTGAATTCTCCACCGCCGATGCCCACGCCGTTGAGGGAGAGGCCCTCTTTCTCAGGGCGCACTATCATTTCGAGGCATACCGGATGTGGGGGAACATTCCGTATTACCGCGAAGATGAGACGGATTTCCGCAAGGCGAATGAGACCAGCACCGAGGCCGCGGCAGACATCATAAAGGACCTCGATGCAGCGATCGCGTTGTTGCCGACGACACCGCGCAGCAAGGGACGCGCGTCACAGTGGACCGCCAAAGCTTACAAGGGGCGCGTCCAGGTCTATGCAGGTCAATACGCTGCGGCGGTAACGACACTGCAGGACGTCAAGACCAACGGGCCATACGCCCTGGAAAAGAGTTACGATCGCGTGTGGACCGGGTTCAACCAGTTCGCCGACGGGCCGGAAACCATCTTGGCGTACCAGGCCTCTTCGAATGACGGCGAGCCCAATGGCAACAATGCCAACTTTGGCGAACGCCTGAACTTTCCGTATTACACCCACTTCGGCTGCTGCGGTTTTAACCAGCCGTCACAGAACCTCGTCAACTTCTACAAGGTCGACGCGGCTGGACTTCCATTGTCGTTGTCGGATCCCGCCAACTGGAACTCCTCCGACGCCAATTTCACGTCGGCAAATACTGCGCTGGTCGATCCACGCCTAGACTGGACAGTTGGTCGGGAAGGCGTACCATACAAGGATTGGGGACTCTACAACTCCAATATGGTCAGGGACCCTGGAAATGGCGGTCCCTATAGCCCCAAGAAGAATGCCCATGAAGAAGCCAGTGGCTCAGAGCAGCTAGCCGGTGGGTGGTCGCCGACGCAACAGAATTCGGTGCACATGCACCTCTATCGGTTTGCTGACCTGCTCTTGCTTCTGGCCGAGGCACAGGTCGAAGGCGGTGACCTGAACGGTGCAATGGCAAACGTCAATCTGGTCAGAGCGCGGGCAGATAGCACCGCCCAGGGATGTGGGTTTCGGCCTACCGATGCCAGCATTGTTATCCCGGACTCGAGCGCGTACCCAGGATGTGTGGGGGACAAACGCATCGCCGTACCGACCAACGATCCTTCCATTAAGTGGGCAACTTACAAAGTCAGCCAGTACACGTCATTCCCGAGTCAGGCCTACGCACGCGAGGCCGTTCGCACTGAACGCAGACTCGAGTTGGCGATGGAAGGCCAGCGCTTGTTCGATCTACGCCGCTGGGGACTCGCCTACGCGGCCGCAGCCATCAACGGATACATCAATGGCGAGGGTGGCGGCGCCGAGAAAACAAGGATAGCCTACAAAGCAACTGCGGACGTGTTCGCGCAGAAACATCTTTTGTTTCCGATCCCCTACCTTCAGGTCGAGCTGAGCAAGACGGGCACTACGCAAAATCTGAAGCAAAATACCGGCTGGTAAACAGACCTACGAAAACGAGAAC
>Ga0193751_1001493_pt1 | contig 14955 bp, 9 predicted proteins | sample L1c2metaG_FD_143050 | JGI IMG/M metagenome (GOLD analysis project Ga0193751, IMG submission 143050) | Soil microbial communities from a riparian zone of the East river system, Colorado, United States - L1c2 | ecosystem: Environmental > Terrestrial > Soil > Riparian zone | place: USA: East River... | reverse complement strand
AGCGCGACACCAAAGATTCGCCGCGTGTGATCATCATCGATCAGGCCATGGCCGAACAATATTTTCCCGGCGAAAATCCAATCGGCAAACGTCTCGGCGTTGATCCCGGCAATGACAACGAAAACTTCGTGATGTCAGAAATTGTCGGTGTCGTCGCGCGCATGCGATTTCACGCAGTCGATGAAATGGCGCCGTTGCCGGTGATTTACTGTTCGTTAGGCCAGGCCCAGCGAACCAGTCTCACCCTCTTCGTAAGATCGACGATGGCGTCTGCGGCGCTCGAGCACGCGGTTCGTGATGCTGTCACTTCGATCGATTCCTCGATGCCGGTTTTCGATTCCCGGCCGATGAGCGATCGCGTCCGGGAGACCTGGGGCGCGCAACGTCTATTAAGTTTTCTGTTTTCTGTTTTTGCCGGGCTCGCGCTGGTGCTGGCGACTATCGGTCTTTATGGACTGCTCGCCTATACCACGCTCAAACGCGTCCGTGAAATCGGTATTCGACTCGCGCTCGGCGCGCGCCCGGCCCAAATCCGCACGCTTATTCTTTCCCACGGGATGCAATTGTTATTGATCGGTTCGGTGATTGGTCTGCTGAGCGCATTCGCCCTCTCGCGCGCATTGCAAAGCGTGCTCTTCGACGTGAAAGGGATCGATCCGAGAATTTATTTCGGAGTCGGACTCCTGCTTTTTGGAGCGACCCTCCTCGCTTCCTGGATTCCGGCGCGCCGCGCTTCACGCGTCGATCCAATCATCGCCCTCCGATCGGAGTGACTTATGCAAAATCTTCGTTACGCATTTCGTGTTCTTGGCAAGCAGCCGCTCTTCACCGCCATTGTCGTTTTGACTTTTGCTCTCGGAATTGGCGCCAACACCGCGGTCTTTAGTGTGCTGAACGCGGTGCTGCTGCGGCCGCTCCCTTTCCACCAGCCGCAAAACCTCGTCGCGCTCGGTGAGTATGACGCTCGCGAGAAAGCAGATCCGGGAACGGAGATCGATTCAATCTCCTATCTCGATTACGTCGACTTCCGCGACCAAAGCCAGGTTTTTGAGCGTGTCGCCGTTTATACGAATCAGAGTGTCGGCACGCTGACGGACGCTAACGAGGCGACGCACGTTCAGGGCGAATCGGTGTCGGCCAATTTATTTTCGCTCCTTGGAGTTCAACCGATGCTCGGGCGCACGTTTTTGCCTAAGGAAGACGAACCCGGGAATCACGTCGTCATTCTGAGCCACGGTTTGTGGCAACGGCGATTCGGAGCGGACCGCGGGATCATCGGCAGGAATGTCACCCTGGATGGCCGGCCATTTCAGGTGATCGGGGTGATGCCGCCGCGATTTACCTACCCGCTGCGATTTTCCAATCCGCCGGACCTTTGGATAACAATGTCGACTTTGCGGCAAACGTCAGACGGTTCTCAACCGATGACCGAGCAGCGCGACAATGATTTCTTCCAATGCGTCGCGCGACTGAAACCGAACATCTCGACTCAACAGGCGCAGGCCAACGTCGATACAATCGTGGCCAATTGGCACCAACAATATCCCGAGTCCAAGGCCCACGTCGGCGCGAAGGTCATCCCGGCAATCAACTCGATGGTCAGTAGCAGCACGCACTCCGCGTTGTTGATGTTGTGCGCGATGGCCGGCTGCGTTTTGCTGGTCGCCTGCGTGAATGTTGCGAATCTGCTCCTCGCGCGTTCGCTTTCACGCAACCGCGAAATTAGTATTCGAGCCGCGCTCGGCGCCGGCCGGTGGCACATCATTCGCCAACTGACCCTTGAAAGCATTTTGCTCGGCGTGTTTGGCGGTGTTGCTGGATTGTTGATTGCAGTTTGGGGAATCGAATCTTTCAGGGCGTTTTTGCCGAGCATTTCGCGGATTGATGAGATTTCACTCGATCCGGGCGTGCTGGCCTTTACCGCGTTGGTCAGCCTGCTGGTTGGAATCTTTGCCGGTCTGCTCCCAGCGTGGCGGGCCTCTCATCCGAACCTCGCCGGATCGTTGAACGAAAGTTCGCGCGGCTCGACTGAATCGACTGCTGGCCGGACTCGCGCTGCGCTCGTTGTAGTTGAAATCGTCCTCGCTCTGGTTTTGCTCGCGAGCGCCGGCTTGCTGGTCGAGAGTTTCCTTCGTTTGCAAAAAGTTCCGGCCGGTTTTGACACGGGTAACGTCATGACCGCGCGTGTTGCTCTCCCGGAGCGCAGTTATCCGAAGCCGCAGGACTCCGCCGAATTTTACAAAAAGCTGCTTGATCGAGTGTCCACTCTGCCTGGTGTGCAATCTGCCGCTGCGGGTTGGTGGATCCCACTTAGCGGCAGCGAAACCGATGTTACCTTCGATGTCGAAGAGCGTCCCGTGCCGCCGGGGCAGCAACCGATCGCCGAGGTCAATGTTGTTACACCTGATTATTTCAAGGCGATGCGGGTTGCTATCCATCGCGGTCGCGCGTTCACCGATCGCGACGATCGAAATGCGCCGCAGGTAGCAATCGTGACGGAGAGTTTCGCGAAACAATACTTTCCGGGGGAGGATCCAATTGGAAAACACATCACTCCGAACGGCTCGATCGACCCAGGTAAACCGCCGGTGCGCGAAATTGTCGGAGTCATCGCCGACATGCATTTGATCAGTCTGCGTTTGGCGCCGAAGCCGCAGATTTACATTCCGCATCAACAGTTCGGAATCGGGTCGATGTCGATTTTTGTGCGGTCGCGGCTCGACTTGAAGTCAACGACCGCTGCTTTGCGAAGCGCAGTCGCCGAAATCGACAAGGACGTGCCGATTTATCGAAGCCAGAGCCTGGCCGAGTACATGTCGAAGTCGATCGCGCAGCCGCGCTTGAACGCCATGCTGGTGGGATTGTTCGCGCTGATCGCGTTGCTCCTTGCCGCCGCCGGAATTTTCGGAGTGATGAGTTACTCAGTCACCCAACGGACGCAGGAAATCGGAATTCGTCTCGCCCTGGGCGCCCAACGCTATGACGTGCTGCAACTGATCATTGTTCAGGGCATGCGTTTCGTTGGGGCCGGCATCGTCCTCGGTTTGATCGGCGTTTTTATCTGCACCCGTTTGTTACAGAGCCTGCTCTTCGGCGTCGGTGCGACTGATCTGCCAACGATGTTTGCGGTCACGCTCATTTTGACCGCGGTGGCGTTCATCGCCTGCCTCCTGCCGGCGCGACGAGCAACGCTGGTCGATCCTATCCAAGCCCTGCGCGCCGAATGATTTCACGAACAAACATCAACCCGATACTCCCATGAACGATATTCGTTTCGCATTCCGTAAACTTCGGCAATCGCCCGCGTTTACAATCATCGCGGTCGTGACGCTTGCGCTCGGCATCGGTCTGAACACCGCCATCTTCAGTTTGGTTAATGATCTTTTCCTGCGCGGTCTTCCGTTTAAGGAGCCAGCGCGCGTCGTGCACTTTTTCGGCGGAGACAAATCACGCGACCTCGTAGATTTGCCGGTTTCGGCGCCGCGCTTCGAACATCTTCGCGATGGCCAAACCATTTGCGAGAGTCTGGCCGGAGAGAATTTCTTCGCCTTCACATTGACTGGTCTCGGTGATCCCGTGCAGGTCTTCGGCGGTCGATTGACCTCCAACTACTTTGACGTGCTGGGAGTGCGGCCAATTCGCGGCCGGAATTTTTTGCCGGAAGAAGAAGAGAGCGCGGATGTGGCTCTGATCACAGAGAATTTCTGGCAGAAACGGCTCGGCGGCGATCCGAACGTGATTGGACGGAGCATCACGCTCGACGGAACCGCACACACGATCGTTGGCGTTCTGCCGAACATGCCGGCCAACTGGTTTGGCGCGAACCCAATCGCCGAGGTCTGGACAACCAAGCCATTTCAAATTCCCGGATTCACGTATGAACGAATGATGCGTGGCACGAGTTTTCTGCGTGTTATCGGCCGGCTTAAACCCGAAGTGACAGGGAAGCAGGCTCGGGCGGCGCTGCCTTCGTTAGATCAAAGCTACCTCACACAATACCCGAACAAGATCGACAGTACGATGACGACAACACTCAAGACGTTGCCTCAAGACGTAACCGAGAATTTGCAAGCGGGCTTTGCGACGCTCTTCGCCGCAGTCAGTTTTGTTTTGCTGATCGCATGCAGTAATGTCGCCAATCTATTGCTGGTGCGTTTTAGCGGTCGCCGCCGCGAGATCGCGTTGCGAATGGCCATCGGCGCTTCACGCACAAGCATTGTGCGCCTGTTCGTTTTTGAAAGTTTGCTCGTGAGCGCGATTGCCGGCGTCGTTGGCGCTTTCGTGGCCTGGCGATTAGTGCCGCTAGTCCCGAGGATGGCTTCCAATTTTCTGCCGCTGGAAGCGAATACGGTAACCAGTTTGTCGCTTCCGGTTCTTCTATTCACGATCGCGTTATCGCTCTTGACCGGTTTATTGATGGGAATTTATCCGGCGCTCCAAGGGTCGCACGCCGATTTGGTTGACGGTTTGAAAGAAGGCGGGCGCGGGACGAGCGGCAGCGTGCGTCAGCAACGTTTCCGCAAAATTCTCGTCGGCGCGCAGGTTGCCCTGTCAGTCACGCTGTTGGCCGGGGCCGCGCTGCTGATCACCAGTTTCGTGCGTTTGAGTCAACAGAGCATCGGCTTCCGCTCCCAAAATCTTTGGACGGGCGCGATCACATTGCCGGTGGCGCAATATCCCGACGCTCCATCTCGCCAACGTTTCATCGAGCAAACCTTGAATGCATTACGCGATGTCCCCGGACTCGAGAGTGCGACGATCAGTGGCGACATTCCATTGGCAGGCGGCAACCGCACTCTCTATGCGCGCAGTGACCGCGATGTTCCGCCGATCGAGAAGCGTGCAAACGGACCGTCTCACGATATTGCCCCAGCATACTTTAAGACCTGGGGAATTCCGCTTCTGGCAGGACGTGAATTCAACGAACACGATGTGGCCGATGGCCAGATGGTCTGTCTGATCAGCCAGGCCGGCGCGAAAAAAGTTTATCCGAACGAAAATCCGATCGGCAAAACACTTCTCGTAACGAGCCTTGGTGTGCCATGCGAGATTATTGGCATCGTTGGCGATGTTCGGTCGATCCGAGTCGCCGATGCGCCAGGAATGGAATTTTATCGGCCGTCGACTCAGGAAAATTTTCCATTTCTTAACGTGACCGTCCGCAGCAATCTCAAAGTCGAAGCGGTAACGAAGCTGGTGCAAACCGCGCTTACCAGAGTGGACCCGGGTTTGGCGATTGCCGTGCCGCAAACCATGGATGCAGTCGTCGCGCAGGCGCTTGGCCAGGCGCGTTTGATGATGTGGTTGCTCGGAATTTTTGCCGGAGTGGCGTTGCTGCTCGCGAGCATTGGAATCTACGGCGCTGTCGCTTACACAGTCGAACAGCGCACAGGTGAGATTGGCGTGCGGATGGCGCTCGGTGCGCAAACACGCGACGTGTTGCGCCTGGTGGTGAGTCAGGGAATGAAACCAGTCGTCATCGGATTGGCGATCGGCATTGCCTCGGCCTTTGTGCTCGGCCGCTTGATTGCGTCGCAGCTCTATGAGGTTTCATCGCACAATCCGGCTCTGCTCGGCGGCGCAACCGTATTGCTAGCCGCGATCGCGTTGATCGCGTGCCTGTTACCAGCGCGGCGAGCGGCCTTAGTCGACCCGGTCCAAGCGTTGCGCACGGAATGAAATTCCGATGAGCGATCTTCGTTTCGCTTTCCGCAAACTTCGCGAATCACCGGCGTTCACCTTGATCGCCGTCATCACCCTCGCGCTCGGGATTGGGCTGAACACCGCCGTCTTCAGTTTAATCAACGATCTTTTTCTGCGCGGGCTTCCATTCAAGGAACCTTCGCGAGTCGTTCGCCTTTACGGCGGCGACAAGGCGCGCGATTTGGTGGACACCCCCATATCGGTGCCGCGCTATCAACATTACCGTGATGGTCAGACAATTTTCGACGGCTTCGCTGCGGAAAATTTCTCTGCCTTTACTCTGACCGGCTTGGGCGATCCGGTTCAAATTTTTGGCGGACGATTGACCTCGAACTATTTTGACGTCCTGGGTGTCAGCCCGATTCTCGGTCGCAATTTTCTCCTGGAAGAAGAGGAAACTGCCGATGTCGCACTGGTGACGAAGAACTTCTGGCAAAAACGCCTCGGTGGCGACCCGAGTGTGATTGGACGCAGCATCACGCTCGATGGCACGCCGCACACCATTGTCGGCGTTCTGCCAGATATGCCCGTCACTTGGTTTGGAGCGAGCCCTATCGCGGAAGTTTGGACGACGAAACCTTTCCAACTTGCCGGATTCACTCACGAACGATTGATGCGCGGGACCGCTTTCCTTCGCGTGGTGGGCCGATTGAAATCGGGGATGAGCCTTCAACAAGCGCGCACCGCGTTGCCGTCGCTCGAACAAGGTTATCGGACGCAATATCCGAACAACATCGAAAGCACGATGACGACAACACTTATGACGTTGCCGCAGGACGTGACGCAAAATTTCCGGGCCGGTTTCGTCACGCTATTCGCTGCCGTGTGTTTTGTTTTGTTAATCGCGTGCAGCAACGTTGCGAATCTTTTGCTCGTACGATTCACCGGCCGGCGCCGTGAAATTGCTTTGCGAATGGCGATCGGCGCGTCGCGCGCCAGCATCTTCCGGTTGTTTGTCTTCGAAAGTTTGCTGGTCAGCGCAATCGCCGGGGCCGTTGGCGCTTTGCTCGCTTGGCAACTCGTGCCGGTCGTGCCAAGGATGGCCGCGAATTTTTTGCCATTCGATCCGGCGACACGCGTGGAGCTTTCCCTTCCGGTTCTCGCATTCACGATTGCATTGTCGATCGTGACCGGGCTTGTGATGGGAGTTTATCCGGCGCTGCAAAGTTCGCGGGCCGATCTCGTTGAAGGATTAAAAGAAGGCGGCCACGGCACCAGCGGCAGCATGCGGCAACAACGCTTCCGCAAAATTCTTGTCGGCGCGCAGGTCGCGCTCTCTGTCACGCTGCTGGCCGGTGCGGCACTGCTCATCACCAGTTTCATCCGTTTGAGTCAACAGAACCTCGGCTTTCGTTCCCGCAATCTTTGGACCGGTGCGATTACCCTTCCGGTCGCGCAATATCCTAACGCCGCATCGCGTCAGCGTTTTGTCGAACGAACATTGAACGCTTTGCGCGACGTTCCCGAAATCGAAAGCGCCACAATTAGCGGCGATATTCCATTAGCGGTTTTTGGAAATCAGACGGTTTACGCGCGCGGCGACCGCGAGCTTCCGCCAATGGAAAAGCGCACGGTCGCTCCGAATCACGACATCGCACCGGATTACTTCAAGACGTGGGGAATTCCACTCCTGGCCGGTCGCGAATTCAACGAACATGATACCGCCGAAGCGCAGAATGTCTGTCTGATTAGTCAGGCCGGCGCCAAAAAAGTTTATCCCAACGAAGATCCGATCGGAAAAACGCTTCTCGTCACGAGTCTCGGTGTGCCCTGCGAGATCGTCGGCATTGTGGGCGATGTTCGATCAATCCGGGTCAAGGACGATCCTGGAATGGAATTCTATCGCCCCTGGGCTCAGGAAAATTTCCCGTTCGTTAATGTCGATGTGCGCACGAGCTTGAAATTGGACGCGGTGACGAAGCTCGTTCAGTCTGCTCTTACTAAAGTTAATCCTGGTTTGGCAATTGCCGTTCCGCAAACCATGGATGTAGTCGTTGCCCAAGCCCTCGGCCAAGCACGCTTGATGACCTGGTTACTGGGAATTTTTGCCGGAGTTGCGCTGCTGCTTGCCAGCATTGGGATTTACGGAGCGGTTGCCTACATGGTTGAGCAACGCACCGGCGAAATCGGCGTGCGGATGGCGCTGGGCGCACAGACGCGAGATGTCCTTCAACTGGTTGTGAATCAGGGAATGAAACCAGTCGTCATCGGATTGGCGATCGGCATTGCCTCGGCCTTTGTGCTCGGCCGCTTGATTGCGTCGCAGCTCTATGAGGTTTCATCACACAATCCGGCTCTGCTTGGCGGGGCGACCGTGTTACTTGCGGCGATCGCGTTGCTAGCGTGCTTGCTGCCGGCGCGGCGAGCGGCCTTGGTCGATCCGGTCCAAGCTTTGCGGACGGAATAAACAGGAGAGCTGATCATGCTGACTGACTTAAGATACGCGCTGCGAATGTTGGTGAAGGCGCCCGGTTTCACCGCGATCGCCATTTCGACTCTCGCTCTCGGCATCGGCGCGAACACCGCCATCTTCTCCGTTGTCGAAGGCACGCTTCTGCGGCCGCTGCCGTTTTCGCACGCGGAACGACTCGTTAGGATTTATGAGGCGCAGGATGAAAACGGCGTGCGCGCGGCCTCTCTTAATCTGAGCGACCGCACCGTCCAGCATTTCCGTGAATTCGGCCGCGACATTTTTGAAGACGTCGGCGCGGGAACAGGCGGCGTTGCGATGGTCGGCTTCAGCGACGGTTCTCCAGCGCAAACTGTTCCCGCCGCCCGCATCACTACGAACTTCTTCTCGGTTCTCGGTTTGTCGCCGGCGCAAGGTCGCACCTTCGCAGGGGAAGAAGGTCAAGAAGGCGCCGCGCCCGTCGCGATCATCGGCAATGATTTTTGGCGCAACATTCTCAGTGCGCGGCGCGATGTTCTCGGCAGCACGCTGGTGCTTGATGGCACGCCGCACACCATCATCGGCGTGATGCCTAAATCATTCCGACATCCATATCGCGCTGACATTTGGCTGCCACTCGTGCTCAAACCGGACGACGTCGCGACGATCAATAATCATTATTTGTATGGCGTCGGTCGTCTCCGGCCCGGAGTGACAGCGGCGCAGGCGGAGGAAGCGGTGCGGCGAATGTGCGCCGCCATCAATCGCGCCGATCCGAATCCGGCAAATGCGCGCGCGGCTTACATGCCGCCGCTGCGCGAAAGTTTCGTCATGGATTTGCGGCCGAAAATTCTCGTCATTGTCGGCGCGGCCGTTTGCACATTGTTGATCGCCGCCGCGAATTTCGCAGGTCTTTTGCTCACACGCGTTATCGAGCGCGAAGGCGAGTTTGCCTTGCGCGCCGCGCTCGGTGCGAGCCGGCGACGACTCGTTAGACAACAACTTGTCCAGGCGCTTCTGCTTTCGCTGATTGGAACTGCGCTTGGTTTGTTCGTCGCGTCGTGGGCGACGCCGTTTCTCCTCGCGATGAGTCCGGAAGGCGCAGACGCCACCGGCAGCGCAATGCGCGAATTCGATTATGCGGCGCGACTCGATTTGCCGGTCTTCGCATTCGCGGCGGGCATGATGGCGCTTGTCGGTGTCGGATTTGGTTTCCTCCCCGCCGCGCGCGCCTCGCGCACAGATTTGCGCGGAGCAATGAACGCCACTGCGCGCGGCGCAACACTCGATCGTAACGCCCGCCGCTTGCTCGGCTCATTCGTCGTGATTGAGCTCGCGATCGCGGCCGCGCTCCTTACAGCAAGCGTCACCGCCACGCAATATTTTCGAAAACTGGTCGATGAACCGTGGGGCTTCGAAACGCGAGATCGTCTCGCCGTAAACATTTCTCTGCCGGATCGTTTCTTTCCGACCGCAGCAGCGAAGCAGAACGCGCTCGAGAATTCGCTGGCGCAATTGCACACCTTACCTGGCGTCAAATCCGCCACGGTCGTTTCGCCTTCGCCGATGAACGCCTCGTGGAACTTGATGCTGTTCAATCCGGAAAACGCTCCTGCGCCGGAACCGGCCGGCGTTTATTCCGCCTACTCACGCATCGCCGTGCCGGGATATTTCCAAAGCATCGGCCAGCCGCTTTTGCAGGGCCGCGATTTCTCGCCGGGCGACACACCAAACGCGCCGCTCGTCTGCATTATAAGTCAAAGCATTGCACATCGTTTTTGGCCTAACGAGTCGTCGATCGGCAAACGCATTCGCTGGGGGAGAATCGACGGCACGCGACCGTGGTTCACCATCGTTGGTGTGGTCGGCGACACGAAAGCGATCGCTGATCCGCGCGATGGTGAAGTTCTCGGGATGATCGCGCGGCCCATGGCGCAGATGCTCGTGCACGCTACTACGCCTCTCGACGACATCACATTCGTCCTGCACACAAATGCCGCGACGATTTCACAATCTACGATCCGCGCGGCACTCGCTCGCGCCAATGCCCAGCTTGCGGCTTTCAATTTCGTCTCGTTAGGCGAAGCGGCCGCGCAATCGCGCACGACGGAGCGCTTTATCTTCGTGCTCGTCTCCTCCTTTGGTTTTCTTGGTTTAATTCTCGCCGCGGTTGGTCTCTACGGCTTACTGTCGTTACAAGTTGCGCGACGCGAACGCGAATTCGGAATTCGCAGCGCACTTGGTGCGACCGCAGCCCAGTTAATTCATCTCGTGGCAAAGCAGGGCGCGCGTTTGCTAGCTATCGGATTTACTGCCGGCGCACTCGTGACCTGGGGAGTTTTTCGTCTCGTCCAAAATCAATGGGCGGCAATGCCCGCGCCCAATCTGCTCGCATGGATCGGCGGCGGTGCAGTTCTTGCCGCCGCAGTTACAGTCGCCTGCTGGCTGCCCGCGAGGCGAGCAGCGCGCGTCGATCCAGTCGTCGCTCTTCGGGCCGAATGAATTCATCTGAGCAAATCAACCCAACGTCGCGTTGCGCGCGGAGTAGCTTTGAAATTATTGCGACGATCACAGACCGCCGCTACAGTTTTGCCAGAACGCTACCCGACCGAAGAAATCGATTCGCCGGGCTTGTCGACGCGACGACTTTCAATAGTGGCGTCGTACGTTTCGACCCAAGCAGTGTGTCACCAGGATAATTCCGAAAAAACCCAACCCGAGCAAAATAGCGGTGCTTCCGGTGTCCGGAACAATGTCTGCGGGCAGACCGGGGCCGATACCAAACGGTCCGGTGTTGCTGAGTAATCGGAACTGGCCTGCAGTTACAACCGCGGGATTTGTCGGGAAGGTTAGGTCGAAATGCACGTCGTAGAAGTCAAGTGGCCTGCCCACTGTCGGGAATAAGGCGACCGACATCGAGCCGTTCGACGAAGATGCGCTTCCCAAAGTTTCCGGCGCCTCTAGGGCATTGCCTAGACTGTCGGTTAAATAACCTGTTCCCTGAAGAAACCCAACCAAGCTGGAGCTACTAGTCTGCAGCGTCATCGATACCGAAAAATCGGTCGTCACGGTGAAAAGACGCACGAACTCCGAACTCGTGAATACAAAATCCACTGACAGATTCTGACCACCCAAAACGGTGCCGTTTAGGTCGTTGAATGAAATTGTCGTATCAGTCGCGAGAGTACCCGGAGGTCCTAAGTTTATTGGAATAATAGTTACCCCTCGGGCCGCTTCAGAGCTGGCCAATGTCAACAGAGCAACGGCTACAAATAGACAGACTTTCATCAGGCGAGTTCTATTTTGATTCAGTAACCACCTCCGCGTCAATCCTGATAAATCTCGCATTCATAACTACTCAATGACCGGTACGCCTTCGTTGGCATTACGTGGATCTATCGCTCGCCCTCACTGCTGGGCCCGGGAGCAGAGACTCAGGGTGCTCGAGCTCAGTAACAACACGTTTCATCAGCTGTTTGTCACTCTTTAAGAGGCACTTACAACTAGAATCCGTCCCGCGTCCTGGACAGGCATGCAAACGACTATAGTTAGATACAGATGAAATTGACTGGCGCGCCAAACGGCGCCGCCCGCCATGGCGGGCCGGCCGGATAAAGGCGCGTCCATCACGCCAAGTTGAAGGCCGCTTTTCGCGGCACCCCAGTGGTCGAATCAGCCAGGCAGACTTGCGCGCATCTTCCAAATCAGATTCGGCAATAACTTTCAACAAATTTAAAAACTTTATGAAATCAACACCTCAAATTAGTCCCGATCAGCGGAATTCGCGCTGCGACAACCGCACCCCGGACGATTCCCGGAATTTCCCGTCAACCGATTACAAGTTTCAATCGACCACCGAAGCGTGTGGCAGCGTCTCTACAATTTCTCAGGAAAAGTTGCGTACGTTTTGGAAACTAAGCAGCGAATTCTTCAGCGCAGAAAACAGGCGCCATCATGCAATTGAGCTCCTGCTCTTCGCCCTTGTCAGTGGAATTTCAGCCTGGCCGATTATCTCGGCCCTCGTTGCTGTGACGCGCCTGGTCAGGAATTACTGACGGGGGATCGGCGTCGACAACCGGCACGCCCTCGGTCGCTGTCCGCATTGCGTAGAGCTCGCTTAGGCGTTTTGTCATCGGGCCGACGTTACCATCGCCGATGTCGCGATTGTCGATCTTAACCACGCCGGCGAGTTCGCCCATGGTGCCGGTGCAAAACATTTCGTCAGCACTATAAACGTCGACCGGAGACAGATCGGCTTCGACGCAGCGGATTTTTTCGGCAGCGCAGATTTCGATCACAGTTGCGCGAGTGATTCCTTCCGGACAAGCCACAACTTTGCTCGTGGCCAGATCGCCTTTACGCACGATGAAAACGTTGGTCGCGTTGGTTTCGGCAACGAGCCCGTTGATGTCGAGCATGAGCGCGTCATCCGCGCCTGCGTTGTTCGCCTCAGTCTTGGCCAGAATTGAATTCAGCAGGTTGGCGTGATGAATTCGGGCATCCAGAACTTCCGGCGGCGGCCGGCGAATTGATGCCGTGATCAATTTCAATCCATCTTTGGAATAAACCGGCGCCTTGTGCTCGGCGAGAACGATCAAGGTCGCACCGCTCTGGTTGAGCCGCGGATCCATTCCGGAAGTAATTTTCACACCGCGTGTGAGCGTGAGCCGGATGTGGACACCATTGCGCATCTTGTTTGCCGCCAGCGTACGTTTGAGTTCCTCGATGATTTTTTCGCGCGACGGAATATCGACAATGGAAAGAGCGCGCGCTGAACGTTCGAGTCGCTCGAGATGCTCATGCAATTTGAAGATCCGACCGTTGTAAAGACGCAACCCTTCCCAAACCGCGTCGCCGCCTTGCACCGCCGAATCGAACGGACTGACCCCGGCCTCGTCCCGATGAACGAGCTGACCATTGATGTTGACGATCAGGTCGCGGTTCTTGGGATTAAATTTCTGCAGCATGAAGAAGATTAATCAGGAAACCAGGAAACCAGGAAACCAGGAAACCAGGAAACCAAGAACAGAAACGAAACCGAACCTATCAATCATTCCTGGATTCGTGGCTTCCAGATTAATAAATCCGGTGTTTATAAAGCCGGTCATAACAATCCTGACAGCGCTCATAGATTTCGCGGAGACGGTCCGGAACATTTCCTTCTCTTGATTTGTAGGGCTGGAACGATGTCGATCTTGCCACGTCATCGTACCAATATTTTGCCCAGATTCCATCGCTGTCGCGTAAACCCGGAGGCCAGGAGAGCATCGCTTTGTCGAATTCAACCCCAACCCCATCACAAAGAAGTCGTAAGGTTCTCTCCGGATGCTCAAGGACATCGCGCGCATCAACTATTGGCGGGATTGAATTGGTTCGCGCGCGCATAAATTCGAAAAGCTCAGACTGCTGAACGAACCCGAGATCTTCCAACTCCGGCTCGGGATTCTTTTTGACGTAGGAGAGGATCACTTCGCGCGGGTCGCGGATGAGAAAACAATTCGCAAGATCGACCATCCATTCACGGCCGATTTCCGGCAGCAAATGATGCGTCATTTGCTTTTGAAAATAGATGCGCTTACCGCTGCGAATCGGCTCTCTGGTCAGGTTGGCGACAATTTTTCGCCAATCGGTCTCGCCTCCGGCAATGATATCGGCGGCGCCGGGATGCTTCTTGCCGGTCCTCTCTAAATAGTACGCGTAAAACGGCTCATCGATCACGGCCGTATCCGCCCGGTTGCCCCATCCGCGCATCATAGCGGTGGAAATATTGCGCGGACCCGACCACATCGCGATGCGAACCAAGGGCGCGGTCACGTTTAGCCGAAAATCAGAAGCTGGATCGTGTCCGGCAAATGTTGGGCGACGTTGGTGACCACACTGCCGCGAAGAAGATTAGCCAGCGCGGTCCGTTGGGTCGCGCCGATGACGAGATAATCGACCCCCATCGTTGCGGAGAGATCGACAATGGTGGCGGCGGCGTCCTGGCTCACGGCATAAACCGGAATGACGCAAACATCGCGCTCTGATCCGAGTTTCATCATCAAAGACATGATGGCGTTCGCTTCCGGATCGTCCCGCCATTTGGCGCGGCCGAGTGAGGCTGGGCCGCCCGAATAATAAACGGCGACTTCTTTGACGTAGAGCACGCAAAGAGTCGCTTTGCGCAACTGCGCTTCATCGAGCGCAAAACCGAGCACCGGGGTGATGCCGCGCGCTGCCACCAGTATTTTCTGGCCTTCTTGCAAGCGTGGTTGGACGCGAGCCTCGAGATCTGGCGTAACCATTTGCGCAACTTCGCGCGTGACGGTGAGCGTGGTCAGACCTTGCCGCTTCTGGGTGTAAGCGCGCAGCGCTAAACCGCTGAGCACGACCACAAAAACGAAAAAGAGCGCGTCCGATTTCGTGTGGGCCAGTGTCAGTTCAACAAAAAATAGAACGCCAAACGTGACGCCGAAAAGAAGGCGATCGTACCAGGTGAAACCAACGGTGCGGTTAAATGCGCACGAGCCGACATTGACCGTGATCGCGCCGACTACACCGATTGCGTAAAGTCCGGCGAGGGCAGTGAAACTTGCGACGAAAAGCAGAACGACCGTCGGCAAGCCGAGCGCAATGAGCAGCGGATAAATCGGGACGCCGTGGCGGTTCAATATTCGGAATTGCCGCGGCATCTCGCGATCGCGCGACATCATGTAGAGCAACCCGATCATTGCCACGATGGCGGTGTTGGCGGCACTGAGGAGCAAAAGGAAGAAGACGATTCCAACGATCCAGCCAAAGAAATTGCCGATCGCCGGTGAAAATGTTGCGGTCGCGAATTGTTCTCCGATGAAGCGGAGCATGTCCTCGCTCCGGAGTTGCAG
>Ga0193751_1001492_pt1 | contig 14957 bp, 21 predicted proteins | sample L1c2metaG_FD_143050 | JGI IMG/M metagenome (GOLD analysis project Ga0193751, IMG submission 143050) | Soil microbial communities from a riparian zone of the East river system, Colorado, United States - L1c2 | ecosystem: Environmental > Terrestrial > Soil > Riparian zone | place: USA: East River... | reverse complement strand
CGCTACGGGCTGAACGCTTTGAATGTGATCGACGGAGTTAAAAAGAAGCTCGCTCAGATCAAGGGCTGGCTGCCGCCGGGCGTCGAGGTGGTTGCTGGCTATGACCGCGCCGGTCTCATCAGTGAATCGATAAGAACGTTAAAACACAGTCTGATCGAAGAAGCGATCATCGTTTCTGTGGTCATTATCGTGTTCCTGTTTCACTTCCGCTCAGCCTTGATCCCGATTCTCACCTTGCCCATCGCCCTCGTGATCTCGTTCATCCCGATGTACTACCTGCATGTCAGCTCGAACATCATGTCCCTGGGCGGGCTGGCACTGGCCATCGGCGTCTTGGTAGACGCAGCGATCGTCATGGTGGAGAACGGATACCGCCATCTTTCCGAGCGCCCGGTATCACGTGGAGAAGCACTCGCGGAGATGAACTATTCGAATGGATCATTAGTTGAGAAAGAGAGTGGGATAAGCGCAAACAAAAGGAAGCTGGCCACGGAGCGGGAGCGGGCGCGCGTTCTCATTGACGCTGCAAAACAGGTCGGACCTGCGCTGTTCTTTTCACTCCTTGTTATTGTGGTCTCTTTCCTGCCGGTATTCCTGCTCGAAGCCCAGGAAGGCCGCATGTTCCGTCCGCTGGCATGGACGAAAACTCTGGCCGTGGGCTTTTCCTCTCTATTGGCTATCACCCTAGTTCCCATTCTGATGGTCATATTCATTCGCGGCAAACTACGTCCTGAGTCAGAGAATCCAGTTTCGCGGTTTACCCAGGCGCTCTACCTGCCCGTCCTCCGGCTTTGTCTGAAATACCGCAAAACGACATTGCTCCTGAATCTGGCGTTCCTGTTGGTCACGTTTCCCTTGATGTTCAGATTGGGCAGTCAATTTATGCCGCCCTTGTTTGAAGGTTCTTCGCTGTACATGCCTACCGCACTCCCCGGAATTTCCATCACGCAGGCCTCGCAGCTTTTGCAGGAACAGGACCGGATACTCCGCTCCTTTCCGGAAGTCGACACGGTCTTCGGCGCAGTCGGCCGGTCTGACAGCGCAACCGACAACGCTCCGCTCGATATGTACGACACCACTGTGATGCTCAAGGCGCGAGAGAAATGGCCGCCAGGCATGACTTACGAAAAGCTTGTCGGGGAAATGGACGCGAAGCTCCAGTTCCCAGGTCTCACCAATACCTGGACGATGCCAGTCGAAAACCGGCTCGACATGGCCCTGACGGGAATTAAGACTCCCGTCGGAATGAAACTCCAGGGTACGAACCTGGAACAGATCCAGCAACTTGGCGCAAGAGTGCAGCAAATTCTTTCGGGATTACCACAGGTGCGTTCGGTTTTCGCCGAGCGCGTTTCGCAGGGCTTCTACATCAACGTCGAAGCCAATCGTCCAGAAGCGGCGAAATACGGCCTCACCATTGCCGACGTCCAACAGGCGGTGGAGTCCGGCATTGGAGGCATGAATGTCGCGGAGAACATCGAAGGACGCCAGCGTTATCCGATGAATGTCCGTTACCAGCGCGACTTTCGCGACAACCTCGAAGAGCTCAGCCGCGTGTTGATTGCAACGCCTTCTGGCGCACAAATCCCATTTCCGAAGTGGCCAAGATTTCCTTCTCGCGCGGTCCGGCGATGATCCGCGACGAAGATGGTCAGCTCACCGGATATGTGTACATCGATCTCAACACCACAGACTACGGCGGCTTCGTAGATCAGGCCAGCAACCTGCTGCGGCACAACTTGCAGTTGCCTGCGGGATACACCTACCAGTGGTCGGGCGAATACGAATTCCAACTCCGTGCCAAAGAACGTTTGAAGCTCATTTTGCCGGTGGTGTTCTTCGTAATCTTCATGCTCCTCTTCATGGTCTTTCACTCCTTGACCGAGGCCATGGTCCTGATCTTCCCCACCTTCTATGCGATGACGGGCGGTCTGATCCTGCAGTGGCTGCTTGGCTACAACTTCAGCGTGGCGGTATGGGTCGGGTACATCGCGCTGTTTGGCATCGCCGTGGAAACCGGCGTCGTGATGGTCGTGTATCTGCACGAATCGCTCGATAAACGCATTGCGTCAGGTCGACCACTTACAGAGGCCGATATTCATGAGGCAGCCATCGAGGGTGCGGTGCAGCGGCTTCGACCAAAGCTGATGACAGTCTGTGCTGTTCTCGCCAGTCTCATTCCGATCCTCTGGGCGAGTGGCATCGGCTCCGACGTAATGAAACCGATCGCCGCTCCCATGGTCGGCGGAATGATTACATCAACGATTCACGTACTGATTCTGGTTCCGGTTTTCTTTGTTTTGATGAAGGAGCGCGCTCTGCGGCGTGGCACGTTGCGGCCGGAACCAGCCGAATAACGCGAAGAGCATTCACATGCGGGAATAACAAATCAATGACTGTGATACGAGCAATACAACTCAACTGAACGAAAGAAAGGAACACAGCGATGAAAAATAGAAAACCAGTTGTGAACATTCTCGCGTTTCTTGCATTGTCCGCGATGCTGACGGCGGCTCAAATGCAAATGCCGAGTCCTGAAACAAAACCCGACAAATCTTCCGCAACACCGAAAACACTAACCGGAATCGTGAGTGATTCCATGTGCGGTGCTCACCATATGGCGAAGGACAAGAGCCCAGCTGATTGTGCCCGGATGTGCGTGAAACAGGGGATGAAGTACGCCTTGGTCGTCGGGAGCAAAGTCTACACACTGGAAGGACACGAAGCTGAACTGGACAAGCTTGCTGGTGAGAGGGCGACCGTAAAGGGCGAGGTCACCGGTGAAACTTTGGCTGTTCAGTCTGTCGTTCCGGCGAAGAAGGGCTGAATAAGTAGCTAAAATAATTCACGAGACGGGGAATAAGAAGGGATCTCATCGAAACACCCTCAATGTTCCCCCGGATTCTTCGCCTTGTGGCGAACAGACCGGTCGCAACGGCAATTAAGGAAATCGATGGGGTTCTACGCAAAATACGTCCTGCCCAGGCTGATCGACATCGCAATGAGGAATAAGGATACGGCTCGCTTGCGAGCGGAGTGGATTTCACACGCTCGCGGCGAGGTGCTGGAGATAGGTATTGGTTCTGGACTAAATTTGGAATTTTATTCGCCCGAAGTTCAGCGCGTCTACGGCGTCGATCCTTCTGCCGAACTCCAGCAAATGGCACGCAAGCGAGTGGGAAAAAGCCCGGTTGAGGTTGAGTTTCTCTCGCAATCGGCTGAGGAACCGTTGCCACTTCCAAACGCGAGTATCGACACAGCAGTCGTGACGTGGACACTCTGCTCCATTCCCAACCCTTCGGAGGCACTTCAGCCGGCGAAGCGAGTTCTAAAACCAACCGGACGTCTCATTTTTGTCGAACATGGCCGCTCCAGCGATCCCAGCGTAGTTGTCTGGCAAGATCGGATAACTCCAATGTGGAAACAGATCGGTGGAGGCTGCCACCTCAATCGCAAAATCGACGATCTCATTACGGGGGCAGGTTTTCAGATTGTCGAGCTAAGAACGAATTACATTCCGGGGCCGCGCCCTATGACCTACACGTATCATGGATTCGCGCGTCCGATCTGAATGCGAGACAACATCGGAAGAACACTTGCCATAAGCGCGAAAGGCCGCTATCGGTCCTTGAGGCTAACCCCGAAGGGCCTGGTCTATCTTCTCAGCGTCGAATCCCACGATGACCGAGCCGTCAACGACGATCACCGGAGTCGTCATGTAGCCAAGTCTCTTGAGATCGGCGAAAGCCCCCGGATCTTGCGCTATGTCCCTCTCTTGAAACTTTATGCCCTTTTGCGAAAGATACTCTTTCGCTTGGTCGCAGAACATTCACCCATGCTGGGAATAAACCACAATATTCTTCGTCATTCTCCGCCTCCCGTTGGGGTTGTGCCGCTTGCCAGTAACCGCTGGATGGACTCCTTCGCTCCGCCAATGACATCGCGGACCGGATTGTCGGAATAAATCGGCTTCGGCGGAGCGTCCTGCCATAGCGTTCCCGGCGCATACACGGCGATGTAGTCCCACACTACGGTTGAGTGATTGCGCTCTCCGAGCAGGTAAGACAGCGCTCGTTTTCTGTCCCAATACTGTGCCGCTCGCGCATCAGGAATGCGCGCGAGTGCAGCGGTCGAAGGGGCGCCAAAATCGGTCGGCAATACCGGCTCCCAGATCACAAAAACCCGTACATCCTTGCTATTAATTTCCCGCAGCAATTCTCCCGTTGCAGAGGCCCCCTGCAAGCAAACGGCTCACGTGGGCGACAGCATTATTACGACGCGGATAGAGGATGCTGAACCGTTGAACGAAGTCTTCAAAGGCGTAAGGTCGCCAGAAGAGAAACTGACGAGAGGCGGTTGTCCCTTCGGGACCGAATGTCCGCCGTAGAAGTAATACAAGGCTCCCAACACTATCAGAAGGCCGACGACACTAAGGATTTGCTTTCGAGTCATGATTTCCCCGCCAACAGATCGGCCACCAGGTTGGCGATTACCTGTGGGAAGAAGATGAAGACAAAGACGATAAACGCCGAGAACCACAAAAGAAAAGTGCTGATCAGCGTCGGCTTGCAGTTGCATTGTTTCGCCCGCCAGGACTTGTAAAAGCCAAAGGCAATCAGCAGAACCGACAAAACAAGTAGGTACGGTCGCAACTGTGCGACAAAGGCCGATGTGCCCGCGGCTCCGGCAGCGAACAGAAACGGCAGCAACGGCAAGCAACAGCTTGATGCCGCAATCACGCTGCCGAGTGCGGCAAGACTCGCAACCACCGTGCTCCTCGATCCGGATTTACTTGTCGCCTGGTTCCCTTCTATTTGAGACATACTTCTTACCGTTGGAGCCGTTTCTTCGGTCCAGTTTCGTGAGCAGCGGACAACAGTCCTGATGTTTGATTTCCCGTTTCAAGCGCAGCTCGCGATTGCAATTGCGTAGCGCGTTTACAAGCTCCTCTTCCAATCGAGAGAGACTGTCGATCCTCCCTCGTACATCCCCCAGCTTGAGCTTGAGCATGGATTGCACTTCAGAACAAGAGTGGTGCTTTTCCCGTAGCGCCAGCAATTCCTTAATTTCGGTCAGAGAGAACCCTAGTTCCTGGGCATGTCGCACAAATGTGAGATCGCGAATCTGCTCTTCGTCAAACAAGCGATACCCGCCCACGCTGCGACCTGCACTCTTGATGAGCCCGAGCCTTTGATAGAAACGAATCGTGTCCACGGTGACGCCGGCCACTTTCGCGGCCTTACCGATCTGAACAGCCTCTGCCATGTCTAGCAGGATAAACCCTGGAGTTATGTCCAGAGTCAAGAAGGATTCCTGTGCACGACAAATATCCGTTGTCGCTCAGTGTGCCCTCGCCCTCTCCATGCGACGCGTTGCGCCAACTTCCTGGCGGACTCGAGCGTGTCCATTGGGTTGTTGCCGACATCACGAAAGTCGACCTTGAACCCTATACTTACGACATGTGGCACTACCGTGCTGTCTTTCATTTCCTTAGCTCTCCGAGCGACCGTCTCACCTACGTCCGCCAAGTGACCCGCGCGGTGAAGCCTGGAGGAAATGTGATCGTCAGCACTTTCGGGCCAGAAGGGCCAACCAAGTGCAGCGGTCTGGAGGTCGTTCGCTACGATGCGGAGTCGTTGCACTCGGAGTTTGGCGTACATTTTCGTCTACTGGATAGCTGCAAAGAAATGCACCGTACACCGTTCGGCACAGTCCAGCAGTTTCTCTACTGTCGGTGCAGAATCGAATGAGTCCGCTGAATCGCGCGCACTAGGGAATAGTTGTACCCGTGCCATAATGCAGGCACATGGTTTCGGTTATCCAAGTCCCGACGACTGCTACGCTGCGGCGGATTCTCATGGAACTCTATTAGCCTGAGCACCCAGCGGATCGCATTCTTACCTTGCACCCATTCGCACTGCAATGAAATAGCCGACTATCTGGAACTTACCGAAGACGGAGGTGACGAGGGACACGTTCCTAACGCCGCGTAAGATATTGCGCAGCTCACTAGTGTTTGTTCTCGTCTTTCTCTTTAGTATCCGCGGCTGGCACTTTCGGCCACACCGGACTGGTGAGCTCGATGCGCCAGATGGGGCCCCCGAGGAAAAGCGGCCCTTCGGATTTGACAAAGGCCGGGGCCTCTCCGCCCAGCACCCAGACGTGGGTGTCTGGCGGCTGCTTCCCCAGCAGCGGCGCCAGCATTCCCGCCGGTCCTCCAATCTCTATCTTGACCACGTAATGCGTGGCTTTAAGTGTGGCGCTCGCGATGGAGAACTCGTCCTCGCCCTGGGAAGTGATTGCCAGCTTCACCAGTCGCGGCTTGGGCGTGGCCGCCACCATGGATAAAGTGGTGCGCGTCGCGTCGGGCGCGATATTTTTCATCAGCGTGAAAGTGATGCCGTTGGCAAGGTTTGGGGGCAGCGCCAGGCGTTGCGTCTCGACCTTTTGACCTGGCCGCTGGTTGTGTCAATCGTGACGTCCAACGGATGGGGGAATGCGGGGCCCTTCTGCACCAGATGGTCGCTCACGAGTCGAAAGCTGCCGCGTTGAGAATAGACGGCGGTTTCATCGTGGAGAGAACCATCTTTGAAGTGGAACACCAGCCGGCTGGTCACGCTATCGCCATGGGCCACTTGGATCAGTTCGCCGTCGGCGAGAGTGTCGCCTTCCAGAGTGCGCAGCGCAAGGAATCCGTGGACCAGGCCCTCAGTATGGCGCACTGCAAGTTGTTCCGCCGACAAGCGGGCGGGCAGCAACGCGACACAGATTAGCGGGACATAGGCTAGCAGCACTGCGAGAAGTATGAATCTAAAACGTTCTCCTATCGCACCGGCATAAACCGGCATCCTCATGCTTGCGGTGTGTCCCATCGCTCCCTTTCGCCCACTCAGCCGCCGCGCACTTCGTTTTCCAAGGGCGGTGAGCTCCCTTCGGAGAGTAGTTTGCTAGAAAGATACTTCCTAGACCGTTATCGTGTGTCACTCGTACGTAAAATTGTCAGCCACCGTCGATCGGGATCATCCAGGGCGGTGACAGCGTCTCAGACAGGTCCTCGTCATCTTGCGCCGGTCACAAGCTGATATGTCCGCCGATCGCTCTGGCTCAACATCGTTAACTTTTCCGCATGGTTCTTGCAAATCGTTTACCAGACTGTGACACATCCGCTTCGGCCTGCGACGAAACTGCACCACAGGCGCTCGGGTGTCTTGGCAAACCTGCCGATTTCATAAATCCGTGGAAGAAATACGTGAATATCCCGAGGCTCAGCAACCTTTCCGCCTAATGGAAAAGATTCTAATCGTCGAGGATGACCAAGCTGTTCAAAAGGCACTGAAGCGTCTGTTCGAGTCCGCCGGATACGCGGTTGAGATCAGCGGTAATGGGAAGTCGGCGCTGGATATTGTTCGCACCGGCAATCCGACAGCAATCGTCCTCGACCTATGTCTGCCTGTCTTGTCGGGTAAAGACGTTTGCGTCTACCTCAAGCAGCAGCTATCCGCCTTGCCAATCATTATTCTCAGCGCGTCAACGGACATCGTCGACAAGGTCGTGCTCTTGGAGCTGACGATTATGTAACCAAGCCATTCAGCCCCAGAGAACTGCTGGCCCGTGTTCGAGCAGTGATCCGCGGTACGCGCAAACCGATCATCCACGACGAAGCAAAGTTCGATGGGATCTGCGTCGACTTCACAAAAATGGAGGCCGTTCGCGAAGGTCAACCCATCGCCTTAACTGCCCAGGAATTCAAAATACTAAAGTTCTTTCTACACAACGAGGAGCGCGACGTTGCGCGCGATGAACTCCTAAAAGAAGCGTTAGGGTATCACGACTACCCTTCTCTGCGGACAGTCGATAACTACATCTTAAAGCTCAGGCAGAAACTGGAGAGGGATCCAGAGAATCCCGCCCACTTCCTCACAACGTACCACGAAGGGTACAGGTTTGTGCGGTAAGGAATCCGACGCGGTGGGCGAGGTGTGCACAGGAAAGCCCCACACGCATGCGCCGTGCTCAGGTTGTTGCTCAGGGGGTGCGGCAGGCATCCCGTGCCGCCGGCACAGTTCCCCCGTCTCCACCTCCGCTTCTGATTCCTTCAGCACGGCGATGATCTGTTCTTCGCTGAATCGACTCTTGCGCATTATCCTCCTCCGACCCTGGGCGGGTCATCCTAAATGGAGAAAGCATTTCCAATGGACTAGTTTCTGGGGGGCAGGTCAATGGATCTGATCTCTGCTAAACCTGTTCCGCGTCAATGCAAGCACGACACTCGTTCGCTGTCCCCTAGCTGTCCAATAACGATTCCTTAACGCTTCTTACAGCGGCGCTTCTATTTCGTGGGCCGCATGATGCGCAAGACAGGATGCCCATTTACGTCCTGTAAAGGAAAATAGACGAGGTGCGTCTCGGGGTCAACGCTGACTGTATGGGCGTGTGGCAGGGAAAATCCACCTACCAACGCAAGGGTTTTCCCATTCACGCGAAACACCTTCACTTGGCCAGACTCGGCAGACACATACAGCAGCTTGAGCCCGGGATCAAACGCCAGCACGTCGGGGTCCTCTCCAACCGAGTATGTCGTCAGGACCTTCATGGTTGTCAGATCAACCACAGCGAGCTTTGCGTTTTCCTCGCCCGCGACGAATGCCAGTCTCCCGGCGATGTCTAGGGCGACGCCGTGCGGATTCGCAATCCCGTTCAATGGATAGCGGCCAATAATTTTCGCCGTTTCCGGATCAATTGCAACCAGCTCATTTTTCCCATGCACCGCAACTAGGATGTGTCCGGAGCCCGGATCATAGACCGTGTTGCCCGCACCGCCTTCGAGCGGAATGTTGGCAATCAGCGAATTGGTGTCGGCGTCGATAACGGCGTCAGCGTTGCCGTGTTCATCTGAAACGAACACTCGCCTCGGCCTTGGAGCGTAAGCGATGCCATCCGGGTATTTTACCGGCCCCACGCGAGCGATGGTTTTCAGCGTCTTCATGTCCACGACCGCCACCTCGTGGTCGCCAGTGGCGGACGCATAGACTCGACCTAACTCGGGAACAGCCCAAACCCCGTGAACGCTGGGAAAGCCGTCGAGGTTCGCCACGACTTCGCGTTTGCGGACATCGAACACAACAAGCTGGTTCGCGTTCATGTGCGAGAGGTAAAGCCGGCCCCGGGATTGGTCGAGGCTCTGGTAATCAAAGCGCAAGGCGGGACCGGGCATAGGGATGTCCGCCACCTTCTCCAGCGGCGAGCTGTTTGTGTCTTCAGCCACTGAGCGCAAGCAAATTGCGGAACTCAGACAAACAGCAAACACCAAGCGTGCCAACGTCCGCAGACGGGTTCTGCGATAGGTTGCGCTGTGCATAGGTCGCCTCCTAATGGTCCATCCCGGCAAGCACGCCCAGTATAGGTGGTCGGGCCGTCGCGTTCCGACGCTTGCAGCAGAATTTGTAAACCCACTGATGTGTCTGTCTTCACGCAAGGTGTAATGCCAAACCGGCCATACCTGCACCCACGATAAGAATTGGCTCGGGAATTTTCCAACGAAATAGGACAGCAAGACTGACAGCACAGATCAGAACTGTAGGCAGATCGTACACCGAGCGTCGGGCGAGAACCACGACCGCTCCGGCAATCGCGCCGGTTGCCGCCGCAGTGACACCTCGCACAAAAGCATTGAGCTGCGGGTTCTTGGCCCAGCGCTTGTACGAGGGCGCAAGCAAAACAACGATCAAGTAAACAGGGAGGAAGATGCCCAGTGCCGCCGCCACTGCTCCCGCAACACCGGCGACTAGGTATCCGATAAAAGCAACCGTGATGACAACCGGTCCGGGAGTAATCATCGCCACTGCCACCGCGTCCACAAACTGATGGTCAGTCAGCCAATGACGTCCTTGCACCACTCCACCGTAGAGAAAGGGCACAACTGCGAGTCCGCTTCCGAAGACGAATATTCCGGCCTTGGCGAAGTAGACAAAAATCTGCCACACAGTGCTGTTTGCGCCAAATGCCGCAAATGTCCCAGGCGCAAAGATCAACGACACCGTATTTCTCGTTGGCAAGCGGTTGGGCAAAGCTTTCGCCAACAAGTTCACGACGCCACCCAGCAGAAACAACCAAATAATCTCCCGCGATGTCCATGCTGTTGAGACCGCTAGCACAGTGAAAACTCCCCACAACAACTTCTCTTTTCCCAGCGTGATTTTGGTCAGCTTAAACGCAGACCGGGCGATGATCCCGATCACGGCTGCGCCAATTCCGTAGAACATCCCCTGCATCCAAGGCAGCCCGCCGAAACGAACGTAGGCCGCTGAGAGCCCCAGCACCATCAGGAATGATGGCAAGACGAACGCCACCCCCACGGCTGTGGCTCCGATCACACCCGCGCGAATGTAACCGAGATAAATCGCGAGCTGGGCTGCTAGCGGGCCGGGTGCGAGCTGCGCCAGCGCCAGACCCTCTAAGTAATCCTCCTTACGAACCCAACCGCGACCATCCACAAGGTCTTGCTGCATGTGTCCGGCCAGCGCAATCGGTCCGCCGAATCCCACAGTTCCGAGCCACAGGAAATATCCAACGAATTGAGTGAGTGACACTTTCGTTGGCTCGGGCAGTGACGGGTTGGATTCTTGGTTCACTTTGCCGAGTTTGTGTTGTCGAGGGCCGCTCGCAGCCCCTTCGCGAGTTTCACAGCATCGTCATTTGCCCAAAAGTGAATGAAGAACAGGCGCGGCTCTTCCATAAGCATGTGGCTATGTAGCGCAGTCACTTCAATTCCATTCTGTCGTAACGCTTTGATTGCCGGATTGACCTCAGTTCGAAGAAGCACGAAATCTCCGGTGATAGCCGCCTTGCCGCCGCCTGTCGGCTGAAAGTTCAAGGCTATTGCTACGCCCATCGACGGCGGAACTGTCATGCCCGAGTCGGTAATTGTCTCCGCCCTCGGCACGGCGATCTGAAGGACACCACCATTAATCTTCCCCGCGTGCCCGAGAATCTGCTCGACCTGCTTCTGATCAAAACCAAACCGCTTTCCAGCGGGACCTGCCAAATCAAACGCGGTGATCTTCTTCAAAGTCGGCCCCGTCTGACCGAGTCCGGCAGGGCCAATTCCGAGAAGGAAAGCGGCTGTGAATAACAAGGCGTTCTTTCGCATCATGCACCTCAGAACTGCATTCGCTACTTCACCGCTACATGACTCAATGCTGCTTTGATCCCGATAGCGACCGATTCCGTGCTACCCACAGCCCAGAAGTGCATAAAGAAGAGGCGAGGCTGCTCCGTAATCATGTGGCTGTGCAGTGCCGTGACCGCAATGCCGTGTTCTTCGAGTGCGGAGATCACAGGATTAACTTCCTCTGCCGTCAACACGAAATCCCCGGTTGTAGCAACGTTGCCCGCGCCAGCCTCTTGGAAGTTGATCGCCTCGGCTACGCCTTGCGCCGTGGTCAGTGTCATTCCGTGATCGGTAATTGCCCCCGCGCGAGGAATCCCAAAGGAGAGCACGCCTCCTGCTAAGCGGCCTTTCGTGCCCAAGGTGTCTTCGATTGTTTTTACAAATGCTGGAGGTTCCGCTGTCGGTGCTGGTGGCGCTGGCTTATCGAGCGGCGTCTTCGACTCCGCCAGGGCTGCATGGAGAGCTTTCGCCAGCTCAACAGCCTTTCCGTGGCCCATGTAATGCATGTAGATGGCACGCGGGGTTTCATTCAAGACATGATTGTGAACGGCGGTGATATCGAATCCCGCAGCCCGCAACTTCTTCATAACTGGCGTGAGTTCATTCTCTAAGAGGACCAGGTCGCCCATAACCATGGCGGAATTGTCACTCCCGGCAAACGCCGCCCAGGAGCCGAGTGCCAGTCCTGGCTTTATGTCCACACCGCCAACCGACACATGAAGATCCGTGCGGGGAAATCCTAATCGATAGACATCGCCCGTTTGCTGGCCAGAGCGTCCCATGGCTTCGTCAATTTTGGCCGTGTCCAAGCTTTGGGCCGCCACGATCACGGGAAGAGATAGTGCGACAGAAAGAATCAGCAGTCGTAGTTTCATAGAACACTCCTTTTCGTACCTTGATTGCGCTGGGCCTAAAAGCCCATTCACAGTTCCTTTGAATCAGCCGAGAGATTTGTACAGCCCGTCAGCCAGTTGCATTCCTCGCTTCAGAAGCTCTTGATCGCTGAGGCCCTCTCGGGCCCAACCCTTCATCACCTCATCGATTCCGAAGCCCTCCTTCCGGCCAAATTTCTCATCGAACAGGTCCGCGTCGTGAACCATTTCTCCCATGACCAGTACTTTCGGGTCGCGGATATGAAAAACCTTGAGCAGCGTTTCAAAAGTGCAGTCTTCGCCACGGTGCCCAAAGCCACCTTCGTACATGTCGAACGGGACAGCTTTGGCTGGTCTCTTTTCCTCCGGTGCGAAGGCGAATTTGGGCTTGGGGTCAATGAACTTGCGGATCAACCAGGCAGAGGTCACTCGATCGACGCCTGGCCGCGGCCGAGTGACCCATACTCGGTTTCGATATTCGGCCAGTGATACATTGCCACTCTCTGGCGCGGGAATTCAGTGCGTGCTCGACCTGTTTACGGAGAGGGCTGCCGAAGAAGTCGATGGAGGCGATGCCTTGGAATCGCGTGCGAAGACGCGTGATCCGCGATGACTGGTTGCCGGAAGCCGGATTTCGAAGATCCTTGAGCAACTCCCGATAGTCCCCGGCGCGGGCATCGGAGAACCGCCGCTTCATCTGCTCGAAGGAACAATTGTCAATCGACTGCACCTCAAGAACAGATGCCTCGCCACCTTCGGTGCGGACCGCCGTAGCCAGCCATTCCAATCGTTCACGGTTGTCGTCCGTGTTCGGCAGAAAATAGCCGGAGTTCCCAAGGGGTAATGCTCCATACCGCTGCAGTTTCCGCCAAACCGTCACTCTGAGACTCGCTCCCTTTCTCGCCAAACTAAAGACTAGGAGAAGCCAGGGAGGTTGTTTGGGTTCGTTCTGTTTAGTAACGCTCATTGCTTCGAGTTATATTCATAACAGATACGCATCTCTGGGTTCAACCATGACAGAGACCGCACGCATATTACTTTGATCTGGCCGTCGCTGGTGTGATATGGCGGGTCCCCCGCAGCTGGGTCCAAGTACGCTGTCGAGTTGCTCTGTCACCGTTTGGAGTACAACCAACGAAAGATGGCGAACGGACCTGTACCCTTTCCCTCTCCGGGGAGTTCATCCTGAAGACACTACTTCACAGGGCTTGCGACGGTGAGCCGTCCTCGCAAATCACTCACGATAGCGGCAGCGATCGCGCGCGCGGCGCGCGCATTGGGGTGTCGGTCCCAAGGCAGACGCCACGACGAATCAAATTCGACGAAAACGTAAGGTATGCTCGCGTCGTCGAGAATCCGTCGACGCAACGCCTGTTCGGGTCCCTCTTCATGGCCGAACTGCAACACGACCAGTAGCGGCGTTGCCCCGTGCGCTTGTGCCAAGTCGCCGGTGGCGCGAAGCACTTGCTGGGTGACCACGACGCCCCGTTCGACCGTCGCGTCGGCGCGGTATGGCACGATCAACTTCGTGAGCGATGAAAGGCGCGAGCGCTGTTGTGCTGGTAGCCAGACGAGACCCGGACCAAGGTGTGGTCGATCCTGATCGAGGTTGCGTCCGAAGAGTGCCGTCATGAACAGCGACACTACAGCCACCGGCCGGCGAAAATGAGGTAGTTCGGTCTCCAGCCTCAGGTATGCCTGATCGTTACCATAGCCGTGGACGGCGAGATTTGCGGTCTGTATTCCCATCATCGCACCGACTTGTGCGGGTATGCTCTCTTCATAGGTGAGTCCCTCACCAAACATGACAGACTCACCGGTGAACAAGATCGTCGGTCGCTCACGGTCCACCGGTTCGTCAACACGGCTGACGCGATATCCTGCGGGATCGATGGAGTAATCGATGATCCGCCCGCCGATGCTCTTGTATCCAGTCCGATCCGGTATCCACGTCCAGCCAAGTCGGGGGTCGGGCTGGCGGCGTGGTTCGTCTTTTGCCGACAACCATTCCCCCGGACGCAGGAGCACACGGCTTAGGATGATTTCACTTGCGCCGAGCGCAAGAACCACGGCCATGACAGCGCGGAACGCTCCTGCCGGCGTTCGTGCAGCGAACCGTCCGGCTCGGCCGCGGGCGACGAGCGCGAGCCACGTACCAAGGATCGCCATCACCAATCGTGCACAAGTTTGTATCACCACATACCAAGGGCGCGGCAGGAAGAAAGACGGCACGAAGTGCCTGTCTAGAAACCGTTGATTCGCGATCACCGCGCACGATAGCAGTGCAATTCCAACCGATGCGACGGCTGTCTCCGCAACTATTCGCGCCCAGAAAGACTTCCGGCTCCTGTGAAGCACGGGGGATACATTTTCCAAAGGTAACCTCGAATCTTCTGTCAAACGCGTGATCGCTGATGATGTTCAAACTGAGCACTGCTGATGCATTCACCTTTTCACCCGTTGCTTGACAAGAATTGCCGGTAGCACCAGAGCGGATTCAGCACGATCTTTCTTCGATTTATGTGTAGCACGTCATAGGACGATTCTTGCCGCGGCTGACGGGAAATTTGCGAAATCTGACAAACTAGTGACAAATCTGATTTCCCGCCTCAAATATATTGGCAATCAGGATGGAAACCGCTCGGCCCCATGAGCGACCCACAGCATTCGATCGACTGCTGGCCCCTGTCCATCGCTGGATTTGGAGCGATACCGACCGACGTGTACAGAAACTGCTCCGCTTCGGCGAAACCGAGACTGACGGGGGACGCGATATTTTGCGAGCCGCCGAGGTTACTTCAGATCCTCTCTTACGACGCCTCTATCTAGAGCACGCGATTGACGAGTTTCGCCATGGCGTCTTGTTCCGTCACCGGGCGGCAGCGCTTTTGAAGGTCTCCCAATCCCGTTCCCAT
>Ga0193751_1001491_pt1 | contig 14957 bp, 14 predicted proteins | sample L1c2metaG_FD_143050 | JGI IMG/M metagenome (GOLD analysis project Ga0193751, IMG submission 143050) | Soil microbial communities from a riparian zone of the East river system, Colorado, United States - L1c2 | ecosystem: Environmental > Terrestrial > Soil > Riparian zone | place: USA: East River... | reverse complement strand
GGTCTCGCGTCTCTACTACACACTGCTGTTGGAAGGCGACAGCCTGCTCACGGTCTATCATGACCTCGCCGGCGATCGGTGGTTCGAGCAGCAGGGTCAACGGGTCGCCCGCTCGGGTTTGTCTTGCCCACCCACCCACCCGAGCTTGAATTTTCTTTCGGGGGTTGCACCCCCGCACCCCCGCTCGCTTGCTGCGCAGCCTAGGCTCTCACCACGACTTGGATGGGGACTCAGGGGCGAAGCCTCCGAGGAATTTTTTGTAGAGGAAACAGGGCAAGCGCCGCCAGGGCAACGAACGCCGCATCAACATCTTTTGAGACCTGGGCGCTGGCATTACGGCGGAGCAGAGGAAAGAAAGGAACGGGAGTACACCGAGCTGCACCTCCATACCTGCTACTCCTTCCTCGAAGGCGCCTCGCGCCCGGAAGAGCTTGTGAAGCGGGCAGCGGAGCTCGGCTACACGGCCCTCGCAATCACCGACCACAACGGCCTTCACGGCGCGATGGAGTTTGCCCAGGCGTGCGCCTCCGCCGGCCTGCGGCCGATTACGGGCGTCGAGCTCAATCTGCGGCACGGCTTTTGCCCTCACCCCAACCCTCTCCCAAGGGGAGAGGGAGAAATGGGGGCCAACCCTCTTCCGAGGAGAGAGGGAGAGAAAGAAGCGGGAGTGACTGGCCCGGTGCGCCTGACATTGCTCGCCGAGAACGGCCGTGGCTACGGCAATCTTTGCCGGCTGATCACGGAGGCGCATCGCTCCAGCCCGCGTGAGTTCGTGGCGCTCGACCCCTCGTTCTTCGACGGCCGCACAGAGGGCATCATCGCCCTCTCCGGCAGCCGTTCAGGGGAGATCGCCCGCCTCATTGACGCGGGCCGTTTTGACGGCGCGCTCGAGGTTGCCCAGCAGCTGGTGTGCTGCTTTGGTACGGACAACGTGTTTATCGAGCTGATGCACAACCTGGTTGAGGGGGATACGCAGCGGATTGCCTGCCTGGCGGAGCTGGCGGAGCGCCTGGGCTTGCGGACCGTCGCGACTGGAGATGTGTACTACCACGACCGTTCCCGCTCTCGTCTGCAGGACGCACTCGTGTCGGTGAAACACCGCACGAACCTCGAGGCATCCCACCGCCTTCGACGCCCCAACAGCGAGTTCATCCTGCGCTCGCCCGGGGAAGTGGCTGCCGTTTTCGCTGCGTATCCGGAGGCGATCGCGAATACTGCGCTCATCAGCGAGCGCTGTCGTGCGTTCAACCTCGCCGACATCGATAAGCTCGGCTACGAGTTCCCGGATTTCACGCGCAAGACCGGCGAGCAGCACGCGTCGGCCGATGGCGTGCTCGCCGGCCATTGCTGGGCGCGATTCAACGAGCGCTATCCGGCCGGCCAGATCAATCCGGCGTTTCTGAAAAAGGCGCGGGAGCAGCTCCAGGAAGAGCTGCAATTGGTTGGCAAGCACAACCTGGCGGGCTTCTTCCTCATCTATCGCGACATACAGGAGCTGGCCACAGAGGTAGCCTGCGAGGTGCGCGGCACCGGAACCGTCCGCGGCGGGTCTGGGCTTCCGCCCGGGCGCGGGCGCGGCTCGTCCGTGAGCTCGCTTATCTGCTACCTGATCGGCCTATCGCACATCGATCCAGTGAAAAACCGCCTGTTCTTACACCGCTTTCTCAACGAGGACCTCAAGGCGGTGCCGGACATCGATCTGGATTTCGCGCGTGACATTCGCGAGCAGCTCATCCTGCGTATGTACGAGCGCTACGGCCACGACCATACCGCGCTCGTCTGCAGCTTTGCAACTTACCGGCTGCGCAGCGCCGTGCGCGACCTCGGCAAGGTACTGGGTCTCCCGCCGGCGGCGCTCGACAAGCTTGCCAAGCTCTCGGAGGGTGGGAATGCAGGAACGGTCCGCGCAGAGCTGGAACGTTTACCGGAGTTTGAGGGGCAGGCTGGTGGCCCTCTTTGGGCGCACCTAGTGGAACTGGCGGAGCAGTTGGACGGCTTTCCGCGTCACGTCAGCCAGCACGTCGGCGGAATGATCGTCTCATCGCGTCCGCTCATTGAGCTGGTGCCGGTCCAGCCGGCTGCCTGGGAGGGGCGCTTTATCTGCCAATGGGACAAGGACTCCTGCGATGATGCCCGTTTCATCAAGATCGATTTTCTGGCGCTGGGCATGCTGTCGTTGGTGGAGGATTGCCTGGAGCTGATCTGGCAGAGCCGGGAGACGAAAGTCGACCTAAGCGACATCTCATACGACCTTCCCGAGGTCTACGACGCCATTTGTCGTGGCGATACGGTTGGCCTGTTCCAAATCGAGAGTCGCGCGCAGATCCAGATGCTGACGCGTACCCAGCCGCGGACCCTCGACGACCTGGCGGTGCAGGTAGCTATCGTCCGCCCAGGGCCGATCGTCGGCGGCGCCGTGAATCCGTACGTCCGGCGCCGTGAGCGGCTGCGTGAGGATCCCAATTACCATGCGCGGGCCGATCACCCGCTGCTGGATGACCTGCTCGGCGACACGTTGGGCATCGTCCTGTATCAGGATCAGGTGTTGGAGGTGGCAAACATCATCGGCGGGTTCACCCCGGGACAGGCCGATCAGTTCCGCCGTGCCATGAGCCGCCGCCGCTCACAGGAGGCGATGGAGCGCTTCCGCGAGGATTTTTTGCGTGGGGCGCATACGAAAGGTGTCGATGAAGCGGTTGCACAAGCGATCTTTGGCAAGCTGCTGGCATTTTCAGAGTTTGGTTTCCCGAAGAGCCATGCCTATGCCTTTGCCGTGCTGGCCTATCAGTCCGCGTGGCTGCGGCACTACTACCCGGCGGAGTACTACGCCGCGCTGTTCAACAGCCAGCCGATGGGCTTCTACGCCCCGCATGTACTGCTCGGCGACGCCAAACGCCATGGAATCCCTGTCATGCGGGTGGCGATCAACCGCAGCACCATCCGCTGCATCGCGGATGAGGGCCGTGTTTTGCTTGGCCTCACGACGGTGCGGAGCCTTGGCGAGGATATGGCCGAGGCAATTGTCGCCGAGCGCGAGGCGAACGGCGCCTACCGGTCGCTGGCCGATTTGCTTCGCCGCACCGGCCTTCCCTATGCAGCCGCGGAGAATCTGATCGCCGTGGGCGCGTTGAGCGAGTTCGGCCTCAGCCGCCGCGATCTCCTCTGGCAGCTTGGGCTATTGATGCCGCGCTCCAGCGCTCTGCCTGCGGTGGCCAGCGGCTTCAGCCGCGGCGCCCGCGGCCGGCGCCAGCTCACGCTCGAGCTACCGACGGTGCAGGACATGGCGCAGTTGCGTGACATGGACGAGTGGGAGCGCATGGTGGCTGATTATGGACTGCTGGGGCTGTCGCCGAGCTTCCACCCGCTCGGGCTGCTGCGCAACCGCCTGCCGAGCGACGTTCGCCGATCAGCCGATTTGCGGACCGCGACCGATGGCGCCCATGTGCGTACGGCTGGGCTGGTGGTCTGCAGGCAGCGGCCGGGGACGGCAGCAGGGTTCCTATTCCTGCTGATCGAGGATGAGACTGGTCTGACCAACGTCGTCGTCAGTCCTGATCTCTATGAGGCGGCGCGGAGCACCGTCCGCGGCGAGCCGTACCTGTGTATCGAAGGGACAGTCCAGCTCCGCTCGGGTACGCTCAATCTGCTGGCGAAGCGTGTCGATTCACTCGCGAGCATTCCCGGGGTCTTCCTGCCACGGCCGCAGGTGCGCCATGCGTATGCGGACAACCGGCCGGACCCGCGCGAGGAAGCCGTTGCCGTCGAGGAAGCGCTGGAACCACAGGAGGCCACGGTCGACGATCTCCGCGCCCTCGACCTCGCCACCCCCGCCAGCCACGACTTCCGATAGGTTGCTCTATTCCTGCTCAAACCCCTGCAGTAACTCTTCGGGCGTCACTACGCGCACCGGCATCGTCCCATGTTCTGCCGCGTAGTCGTCCAATGTCTTTTGCATGATCCCGCTCCGCATGTCCTGATAAAGCACGCCTTCCGCGATCTCACTCATCCTCGGCGACTCGTTCCGGTACTCGCGGCTCTCCTCCCATAACTCGAAGTAGTACGCGGGATCGTCGTACTTCGCGTCTCCCTCTTCCTTGCAACCGATCCCGTCGAACTTGGTGGGAATCGCACGGTGCTCTCTATACTTCCCGACGACAAAGCGCAGCCGTTGCTCGAATTCCGCGGGGTCGACCGCGCCGAGATACCGCCCATACACGTCGCGCCAGGGTTCAGGAACCGACAACAAAGAGCCGCCCTCGAAGAGGAATTCGTACTGCACAAGCGTCACCCTACCCAGCGCAAGCTACGGACAGTTCCGCCGCCGCTCGGAGCAGGCGAGCGCCGTTGACGGTCGCTGTAACCCAAGGCACCGGATGCGCTTGAGGAGATCAGCCGAGAATCTCGTCAACGGATCGAACGACGAAGCGCCTCGCGCCAGACCTCAGCTGGGGCGAGCCGGACAGCTTCCTGGAGCCCCTCGTTCGTCAGCAGGAGCTGTAACAGGTTGCGCCGACCCTCGTGGTCCTCCGGACCATACAGGAGGTAGCCGTCGATTAGTTCAATCTTTTCCGGAGTGAACGCAAGTACATCCATGCTTATGGACCTCGGCTCTAGGCCCGGCACAGGTCGTGGAATCTCCGGCATGTTGACGGATGGTATTTCAGAATGGGCGCGGGCGGTTTGTCTCGGCCATCAGGCCGCGCTTCTCGATCTCATGCTTGCCGATCTCGGTGTTCTCAAACGGCACGGTGAACTCGATGTGGTAGCCGTCTGGGTCGTCGACGTAGATCGACATCCGGCCGAGGCCGTGCGTCGTCCGCCGGATGGGCACGTTGTGACTTTCGAGGTGCTCGACCCACGGGTCGTAGTCCTCGAGCTTGATGATGTAGGCATGGTGCTGGCCGCCGCTTCCTGGGGACGGCTGCCACTCATCGCGGGCCGGGAAGAGGTCGATGATCGTGCCGGCGAGATTGACCGAGGTCGGCCCGCCGGTCCGCTCGGGCGCCTTCGCGCCGAGTATTTCCGTGTAGAAGCGTTTGCTTTCGTCGACGTCCTTCGTAACGAGAGTCCAATGCTCGAGACGCTGGACCGGTGGTGCTCCTGCCATCTGGCTGTCTCCTCGCTGTTGATTGCTGATGCTTACTCGATATTGCTGAAATGATAGCGCGGCATACTGATGGGGGGCAGTGGCCGGAGCGCGGCACGAGCACCCCGCGCACTGACGAGCGAGACTGGAGGCAAGCAATGAAATACGCGCGACTGTACACGGGACCAGATGGCGAGACGCATTTTGAGGACCTCGAGATGGTGTTCGAGGGCCGTGGCGGCGGGGGCGAGCTATCGTCGGCGATCCCCGTAAAGGCCGTGCAGTATCAGCGTTCGATGGGCCCGATGCAGGCGCAGGACTGGCATACTGCACCCAGACGTCAGTTCATCCTGCAGATCAGCGCCTCCACCGAGCGCGAGGTGAGCGACGGCGAGGTGCGTCGCTTTGGGCCAGGAACGCTGATCCTCGTCGAGGATCTCACCGGCAAGGGGCACGTCACCCGTGGTATCGACGACGGCGGAGAGCGCCTGATGCTGTTCATGCACGTGGCTGAGTAGTCCGGCCGTCGAGCGGTCCTTCTCGGCCTAGCCGGTGGGTGTTCCAAGCGACTGCATGTGGAGAACATGCTATCATGTGGCCGACATGACGAAGATGATTCAGATTCGCGATGTGCCCGACGACCTCCACCGCCGCCTCAAGGTGCGCGCTGCCCAGCAGGGCATGAGCCTATCGGACTACCTCAAGCGCGAGTTGGTCGGTCTTGCTGAGCGGCCGACTCTCGGGGAGATGCTAGAGCGCATCAAGCGCCAGGAGCGAGTCGAACTCAAGGGGTCGATCATCGAGGACACCATCCGAGCCCAGCGCGAGGACCATTGATCGTCCTGGACGCCTCGGCTCTCGTCTGCGTTCTTTTGGAGAGCCCAGTCGACCGCGCCACTCGTATCAACGAACGGCTGGGAGCCGAGGATATCCAGGCGCCGCATGTCATCGATCTGGAGGTCACTCACGCGCTACGACGCTTCGTCCTGGGCCGGGAGTTGACCCCCGAGCGCGCAGCCGCGGCACTCAGAAACCTCGCGGAATTCCCGATCGAACGGCACCCGCAGACTCCGCTCCTCGAGGCCATCTGGCGTATGCGGACGAACCGCACCTCTTACGACGCGGCGTACGTCGCCCTGGCTGAGATCCTCGAAGCTCCGCTGGTCACGCTCGACGCGCGCATGGCGCGCACACCGGCGGCCGTCCCAATCGAGGTCTTCTGACCAGCTAGCCGGGGAACTCGCCGCTCACTGCGATCGAAGCACAGGCGATCAGCGTCTCGCGGTCGGGGACGTGTAGACCGCCACCGACGGCGTGCACGGTTACCACGCCGTGCGGCAGCTCCTGCTTCACACGCCCCAGGTCAACTGAGGCAGGATCCGGCACGGCGACGGTCACATCGACGATCATCTTCCCGCCTCGCGACTCGATGTCGCGCAGAAGCGGCAGGCTGGAGTGGCGCAATGCGTCGAACACCGCCCTGCAGGCGGCCTTGGTGCAGTCGCCGCCATGGAGATCCACGCCCATCCCAAACTCGAGGACATATGCTGTTGTGCTCACGCGGTATTACCTCCCATTTGGGGGACGCTTAGTTCCGGCCCCGCCGGGCGGCTAGCGTCAGGTGCTGACCCATGCGCAGCGAACGTAATACCTCATCCCAGATCGGAAGCGAACGTTCAGCGTCGTCCGGCCAGAACGATAGGGTGAGGAGCAGCACGAAGGCCGCCTGGCGGGCCAGAAGAGTTCGTGACCGCGCCTCTCGATGCTCGCCGGGATCGACGAAGTACGTCTCATGCCACGTCATCTCCAGGTCCCTGCGTTCGACGCCTATGGCCTCGCCGCGCCAGATCAGCTCGTCCGGTTCGCCCTTCGTAGCTTCCTCGAACAGTTGCTTCAGAGGGAGATCGCTCCAGTCAATCGCGTCGGGAAGCCTCCAAGGGGTGACCTCCAGCAGGATATCGTCGTTCGGAGGCTCCCGGTCGTAGAACTTGAGCGTGGGCGTGCCCGGCTCGAAGAACCAGTCGGCAGGAATATCGAATCGAAAGGCGCCGCGGTCCCCAACGATGCTCTTAAAGCCCGGCCTGCACTGCCAGCCGTGGCCCTCTGCCAACCGGAAAACCTGCTTGTTCCACTTGGGCATTGCTGGACGACCTGTATGCGGTGAGGGAGATATGGCTCCCCGGGCAGGACTCGAACCTACAACCTAGCGGTTAACAGCCGCCCGCTCTACCGTTGAGCTACCGGGGAACGCATCAGCCCCACGAGTATATTAGCCAGCGGATTTGCGTGGAAGGGCGATGCGCCGACTACTCCTCGTCCTTCTGCTCACCGGTCCGTGAGTCGTTGGCTGCCGGCTCCGGCCCAGCGCCACTGCGTCTCAGACCGCGACGGTTGTGTCGGTGGGCACGGAGCCCGCCGGCACTGCCGAGGCACCGCCGGCCAACTCGTTCACCGCCGGTTCCGACATTCTCGCCCAGGCCTACAAAATCCTCCTTGCTCGCCTCGTCCTTCCAATCCAGCCGGACGCGCTGCTCGCGGGCGCCTGGATCGGCGCTGTTGCGGAGGCACGGCGCCAGGGAGTGGTCTCGCCGCCGGCATCGCCAGCTCTGGGCTCCGACGCAACGGCAGTACATCGGGAGTTGCCGAGGCACGAGCCCTTGGCATTTACGACCGGCTCATCGCCGCCCGCCTATGGGCACGCGTCGATCGCCGCCGATTAGCGCGAGTCCTCAATGTCACGATGACCGACATCGAGGAGGAGGTACGCGTCTTCACGAACCTCGTAGAAGAGCCTGATATCGCGGCTGACGCGGGCGTACCAGATATCCGAGCCGGGCCACTTTCTGGCTCGCAGTCCCGGGTGCCGAGGGTTCTCGGCCAGAAGCCGCAGATGGCTGTTTACCTGACGCCGCTCCTGTCGTAGGGCGGCGGTACGACCGGAGGAACCGCTCGGTTCGCTCCAGATCCAAGTCTCGATACCGCGCTATTCCTGGTTGTCCGCGTTTAAAGCCCTGATCAATTGCTCGGGGGTGACGTACCTGCGGGTCCGCCCCTCTCGGACGTCGCTCTGAGCCTCCAAGACGCCGCCGATCTCCTCAACCGTCAGGGGCTCCTCATCAGCAGGACTTCAGAGGAGCGCGCGCAGTAGGGGATCATCGAGAACGCGCTCGATCGCAGCGAGCTCGCTGTCCAGGAGTCGATCAACCAACTCGTGCATCTGAGCGTTCGTCACCACCATCGCCCTCCGCTTCACGCGCATCCAACAAAGCATATCTGATGTTTGCCTCAGCTCGGTCAGGCCGCTCCAGGGTTAAGAATGCACGAGGCGGTCCCACCATCTGTTTTCGGGGCGGCAAGTTGAGCAGATTCGGCACCTGCGTCACTTCAGCGCGAGAGATCCCGAGGCCGCGAGCCAACTACGCACGCGAAGGAACAGTTCCGTCTGCGAGCGGTCCCCATTCGCGCGCACGCGCAATAGGATGAGCTCCGGGGCCGGGGTGCGCGCTAAACCGGTCCTGGATCCCGCAGCTTCTCATCGTCTCCTGTCTCCCGAAGCTCCGCTGACGGCTCACGCTATAGTCGCGCGCCGCTTCGTCGCATGCGCCCGGCACGCAAGAGAGAATAGCGCGGCAATCCGAGCAGTATTTGCCATGGTCAGCTCTAAGGCAAGCTGGTCGCGTTCGTCGAGTATGGAATTCGCAGGTCGCGCGACCTACGGGGGGCCCGGCAGCGAGATTCCGCACGTAGAGCGACTGTAGGTGGTGGCGTCGCCCGAGCGACCTCCAGCAGCAATTCTGCGCTGCCAGCTCGTCTGGCATCGTAGCCGGCCTACATTGCGGAGGAAGGGGACGATCTTCCGCCACGACCAGCCGCCGGCCCATCCGCCGTGCACTCGAACAAGACTCGTCATGTAGCCGTGCCTCCTGCCGGACTGCACGTTATAGTCGCCCGGGGAACCGCACGTTAGCCTCCGGACAGCGTCCCGGGTGCACCCCCAAGCACGACGTCCGCGATGCTCAGGCCGAGGAAGTAACGCCCGGCTCGCTCCCACTGCCAGGGGGATGCCGCAAGATGTTGCGTAACGACGTGCACATCCCGGAAGCAGCGCTCGAGCCGGCTCGTCGTGTACACCGACGTCGCGCCGCCCATCGTGTAGACGATGTCTACCGCGTGCGCGCAGCTCGTGGTCGCGTGAACCGAGGCAAGCCATAGCAGCGAGTCCTGCTCCTCTGACAGCGGTTCTCCGGCGCGGAAGGTCTCCCACACCGCGGCGGTCGTCTCGAACGCCAGCGCCCGGGCCGAGCGCACCAGCGCTTCTGCCTGGGCGAGCTGCGCCTGTACCGTCGCACGGTCCCGGAGCAGCGAGGCGGTCCGGGACGGGACCTTGCGGCCCGCCAGCTCGGTAAATGTATCCAGAGCGGCGCGGGCGATGCCGAGTGCGACGGCACCGAAGATTGGGTGGAGCATGTGGAAGATCGAACCGCGGTAGAGCGGTCCGGGCTCATGCGATGGGCCATCGGGAAAGGCGAACGTCCGTTCCTGCGGGACGAATGCCTCCTGGACGGAGAAATCGTTGCTGCCGGTGCCACGGAGCCCGGCGGCATACCACGTGTCGATGATGGCGCATTCCGCCCGCGGCACAAACATCAGCCGGACGTCGGGTGCTCCGTCCGGACGGAAACGCGGCTGGCCTCCCTCGATGATGACGCTGCCGGCCACGAGCCAGGACGCGTGTGCACATCCGCTTGCCAGCGGCCAGCGTCCGGTGAGCCGGTAGCCGCCCTCCACTGCCTCCGCGCGTCCCTTCGGAGCAAGTGAGTTAGAGATCACTACGCTCGGATCGCCGCCGAAGATGTCGTGCGCGGCTGGCTCGGCCAGGCGGGCACCGAACAGGCCGCCCGTGGCCCAGTTGAAAACGTTCCAGGCCACGGCGCCATCCGCTTTGGCGAGCTCTTCGAGGACCCGCACGCAGGTGAAGGGGTCAGCCTCCAGGCCGCCCCGCGACTTCGGCACGTACATCCGCAGAAGATCCGCCTGGGTGAGCGCCGTGACGAGTGCGCTGGGGAGCGTGCGCTCGCGCTCGCTCTCCTCCCGGTACGATTCGATCAGTGGCGCGAGGGCCCTCGCGGCGTCGATCAGGTCAGTGCTGGCGGCGATGGTCGCAGACATGCTCGTCCTCCCTGCGAGGCTCGCGCAAGCGCTGCCTCGGAACTTTCGAGAGAGCAAGCCTCGTCGTGATGCTGACGGTCAGCCAGTGGGAGGTCGGCTCTGCACGCCCAATGTGCCGCATCGCGCTGTGCCTGCCATCACGCGAATTTGCCATTTCCGCGAGCATGCGTTGCGGAAACAGCGGTAACAGGAAACTGTTAGTGGCTCGGGACGAGGCTGGCGCTCAGCCGAGCAGCCCGTGCCGCGAGGCGTAGCTCGCCGCCTCGACGCGGTTGGCCGCGCCGGTCTTGCTGAAGATGTTGCTGACGTGGCGGACGACGGTGTTCAGGCTGATGACCAGGGCGTCGGCGATGTACCGATTGCTCTTGCCGGCCGCCACGAGGCGCAACACCTCGACCTCGCGCGCCGACAGCCCGGCGGGGTAGGCCGGTCGGGTACGCGGAGCCGCCGCTCGCTGCTGATCCTCGCGCAGTCCCAACGCGCGCTCCAGGGCGGGCTGCATCCCCATGGCTCGGAACTCCTCGATCGCGAAGTCCAAGTGTCCGACAGCTTCGGCCCTACCCCCCGAACCCTCTCCCAGTAAGAGCTCCGCGAGCTGCAAGTGGGTGAGCGCGATCTCCGGCCGAAAGCCGATCTCCGCGCACACCTCCAGGGCCTGCTGGTAATACGCCTGCGCTCGCGCTCGCTCACCGAGCAAGGCCGCTGCATCGCCCAGCAGGCGCGCGTAGCTGACCCCCTCCTTGGCACAAGGGATTGGCGCCAGGGGCGCCAGACGGCATGCCAGCGCCTGTGCCGTCGGCGTATCCCGGCTCAGGACTGCGGCCTCGAGCAGGCGTGCGAGAGTGCCGATCCCCGACTCATCGTCGTCGGAGCCGACGTCGCCGAAACGCGCTCGGATGGCTCTTGCCTCCTGGTGACGTCCCAGGTGGGCGAGGCACATGGCCCGCGTCGCCTGCACCGGGCGGCCCGAATCCTCGATCCGTGCCAGGGCCTCGCCACCCCGGCCCACGGAGATCAAGGCCTGGACCCCGACCCGGTCCGCTCGGCCGGTCGTTGCAGCACCGACTCCCAATCCCGCTTCACCGGCCTCCTGGGCTTCAAAAACTGCGATCGCGTCCGCAAAGCGGCCATCGACCACAGCCAGCACGCCGGCGGACGACGTGGCCAGCACAGCCAGGGTGGCGTCACGGGTACGCTGCGCCAGCTCCCGCAATTCTCGCCAGACCTGCTCTGCTCGCGCTCGGTCTCCCCGTTCGAGTAGCACGTCACCGAGGTAGCGCAGGCAGAGGCCCAGGTGAACGGAGCGTGCCCCCTCACGGGCCCGTTGCAGGACCTCATCGGCGAGCTGGCTCATCATCGCCCGATCGCAGAGGGCATTCAGATGCCCGAGCCCATAGGCGGCGGCCAGGAAGAAGGCCCGGGAGTCGTCCAGTTGTCGAGCCTGTTCCACCGCCCGCCGCAGCAAAGGATGGCCGGCCATCGGACCCTCAGAAAGCAGGCACGACATGCCCAGGTAGACGTCGGCGCAGACCCGATCCGATGTTCCCGCCACCGCGTGCCGGTCAGCTCTGATGGACCACGCTCGCACTTCTGCGGATCGCCAGGTGGTCGCATTCGTGGGTCCACCGGCCCGGAGGAGCGCCTCCAGGGCGAGAACTGCGGACCGAGCCGCCCGCAGTGGGTCGCCCAACGCCTCGGCCAGCGCGAAGGCCTCCGGAGCGACGCGCGTGGCTACCCGCAACGGCTCCTCCGAGGGGAGCACGGCCTCGCCCAGCGCCAGGAGCAGGTCGCATCGTCGGGCCGCATCGTCCGGGTCTGCGACGTCCTGGACCTCGATCGCCTGCTCCAAGAGGCGCTCGGCCTCGCCATAGGCGTAGACCGCCATGGCGAGCTGGGCTGCCAGCTCGCCGTAGCGCACCGCCTTGCCCAGGTCCTCTGCCTCCGCTGCGTGCGCGTAGTGCTCCGCCAGCTCGGCGGCGTGCGCCTCGGGGCGCCCGTCGTACTGCTGCTCTAAGACCCGCGCGACTTCCTGGTGGACGCGCTGCCGTCGGGGTGCGCTCAGCTCCTCGTAGAGCGTTTGGCGAAACAACGCGTGCGCGAAGCGGTAGCGCACTGGCCCGACGCCGTGCTGCTCTTCCAGCACCCCGACCCGGGTCGCCTCCTCCAGTCCGGCGATCATCGACTCCTCGGCCAGCCCGGCGACTAGCTTCAGGGTGTCGAACCGAAACTCGCGCCCGATCACGGCGGCGAGCGGCAGCACCCCGCTGCCTGCGGGAGACAGCCGGGCCAGGCGTTTGCCGATCACATCCCGCAGCCCCCGCGGGATACGTAGCTCCGGCGGCATCTCGCTCACCCCATGCGAGCGACCATCGTCGTGGGTGAGGTGCCCTTGCTCGACCAGATACCGCAGCACCTCCTCCACGAAGAGCGGATTCCCCTCCGTCTGGCGATGGACGGCCTCCGCAAATGCCCGGCGCACCTCCTGGCCGGTAATGGCCTGCATCATGCGTTGTACCTCGTCGGCGCTGAGTCCCCGTAAGGAGACGCGCCCGAAGGTGACTGCGCGCCGCAGCTCGGCCAGGACCGCCGAGAGGGGATGGGCGCGGTCCACCTCGACATCCCGGTAGGTGGCCAGCACCAGCAGCCGCGCCCCCGGGAGGGTGCGCACCAGGTGGAGTAAGAGATCCAGCGTGCCCCGGTCGGCCCAGTGCACGTCTTCCAGCAACAGCAAGAGCGGCTGCACCTGACTGGCACGGTGGAGGAAGCCACTCACTGCCTGCCAGAGCCGCCAGCGCGCCTCCTCCGGGTCACCCCCCACTGGCGGCGGCTCGACCGGCACCCGCTCGCACACTTCGGGGGCGATGCGCGCCACATCACGCGCCCCGCTCCCCAGCTCTTCTCTAAGCGCCTCGGGAGGCCGGGTGAGCACGTAGCTGCGCAGCGCCTCCACGAAGGCGAGATACGGCAAGGACAGGGAACCCTCTTCGTAGCAGTGCCCCACCAGGGTGCAGCCACCGCGTGCCATCACGGAGGCGGCCAACTGCTCACAGAGCGCGGTCTTGCCCACGCCCGGCTCGCCGGCCACCATGATCAGGGCGGCCCGGCCAGCCGCAGCATCCTCAAAGGCGGCGTCGAGCTGGCGCAACTCCGCCTCGCGCCCGACGAAGGTGCGGCGATACATAAGGCTTTCGGCCATCGGTCCCGACTCCGCGTCTGGATCTCGCAGCACTGCGGAGGCCGCCCCGGCAGTATAGGCTAGGGGAGGGAGGGCACACTCCCAGCGAGTTGTTCTGCACCGTGCTCCACCAACCGGGAAGTGATTCTCCTCAATCGCTTCGGAGGAAGCGCGCCTGAACGGCTCGCACCAGATTTCGTCAAATTGGCGACCATCGCGCGGGACAAGCCGGAGTCACAGCAGCGCGTCCCATTCGCGAGCCAGCAGAATCGGGTTCCGTCGCGGCTTGGTACCGTAGTCCGCTGCCCGCGCCGATGGGCCTGCGGAGGCCGATCGCGTCTTTAACGCCATGAAGAAATCGGCCGCGGGGCGACTTCCAGGCGTCATCGGGCCCTGCAAACACGGCTAGAGTGAGAGAAGTTCAGATTCCCCCCATTCGGGGAGCCATTACCTCTTGTGATACTCCGTAGACACATCCGCATCGTCGTTGCCCTCGCGGCACTCGCCCTCTTGGCCGGCGCCTGCCAGAGCCGGCCTCGTGGCGCCGCTACTTCTTCTGGGACCGCCGTTCCGGCGGGAACGGAGGCGCCGGCCGCCGAGGCGCCGCCCGCGTCGACCGTAGGTGCATCCGACGCGGTCGCCCAGGGCTATAAGATTCTCCTCGCACGCCTCGTCCTGCCGATCCAGCCCAGCGATCTGCTCGCGGGCGCTTGGAGCGGCGCGGTTGCAGAGGCTAGGCGCGAGGGGGTGACCTCGATTCCCGCACTGCCCCCTTTGGGACCGGACCCTGACGCGGACTTGACAGTCTTCCAAACTGCCTTCGCCACTCTGCTATCGACAGGCCGCGGCAAGCTGGACGAAGGGAGCATGGAGCGGGCGGCATTGAACTCGATGGCGGAGTCGGTAAATGACTGTCATACCGCCTACCTCACGCGCGACCAGTGGCAGACTATCGATGCGGACCTGAGCGGGCAGGAACTGATCGACGGCCTGCCCCTTACCTTTCAACTTCAGTCGCCGTACCTTATCGAGACCGTCGTCGCCGGAAGCAACGCCGACCAACAGGGCGTAAAGCCCGGTGACCGCATCGTCAGCTTCGACGGCGCCGTGCTGGATCAGGTTCCTCTCAGCCAGCGCAAGTTCCTGGGTACCGGCGCCGCCGGCTCAAGCGCTCGTCTGGATATCCAGTCGCCAAGCGGCCGCCGCCGCACAGTGTCCGTCCGGCGGGAGACGGTCGACCGACCAGTCCTGGTGACCCAGGTTATCGGCAATGTTGGCTACATACGGTTGCGCACGTTTAGCCTCAATCTCAGTCCCATGATCGACCCGACACTGTCGGCGCTCATGTCTCAGGGGGCGCGCGGTTTCGTGCTGGATCTGCGGGGCAATCTCGGTGGCGAGTTGAACAGCGATGTTCAGCTTCTGAGCCGGTTCATCCCCTCGGGCCTGCTCGCCACGTCTATCGGTCGAGACGGCCGTTCGGACGAGGTTCGTGCCGTCGGCAACGTTCTCCCCGGTCCTCCGCCG
>Ga0193751_1001490_pt1 | contig 14969 bp, 13 predicted proteins | sample L1c2metaG_FD_143050 | JGI IMG/M metagenome (GOLD analysis project Ga0193751, IMG submission 143050) | Soil microbial communities from a riparian zone of the East river system, Colorado, United States - L1c2 | ecosystem: Environmental > Terrestrial > Soil > Riparian zone | place: USA: East River... | reverse complement strand
TCTTCTTGTGGAGTAACGATGAGGTTGGCGCCGATAGTGCGGAGTTCGCGATTAATCTTGTCGCCGATGTCGGTCGCGATGCCGATCATCGCCGTGGCAACCGTAACTCCCAGCGTGATCGCCGCGCCCGTCAGCAACTTGCGCCGCTTCTGGCGCCGGAAAGATTCGTAAACCAGCCGGACGAACATCGCTTACTGTTGTGCGAACATGCGACCGCCGGCCGCCACGTCCGCCTCCTGAATGATGACTGCATCCGCCGTCTGCGTCGCTTTTAGCGGCACCGGGTTGCATCCTCCCGGCTTTCCCACCGTTTGCGGATTGATCGGCGCCTTGCAATTCGAACAAACCACGCCATTGGGACCCTTGTAAAATCCGACCGACCCGCAAATTTCGCAGGCGTCGAACACCGTTGCGACTTTCCCATCCGGCTTCTGATAGAGCCAGAAGCGAATCGCGGTCCCATTCTCCGTCGCCTGGAAGCGGTACAAATCGCCATCCGCAACTCGTGCCAGCGGAATGCTCACTCGCCCGTTAGTAAACGTCACCTCGGTTGCGGGCGAAAGATTCCCAGAGCTCTTGGCGTACACGAATTCTTCTGCTGTGATCAGCGCAATGAAGATGAACGAGAACGTGAGTACGGAGATCATCCACATACGTTCGCGGCGGGCGCTCCAGGCGGCTTTGCGGCGTTCCGCGGAGGAAGCCGTGGTCAGCACCGGTTCGCGCCGCTTGGCCTCGAATAGAATCATCAACGCGGCCAGAGCAGAAATCATTACAAAGAAGAACCAGTCATTGCTGACGATCGGACCAATGATCGCCATCTCGCGCTTCGAAGATGCAATCACTCCACTCTCCGAAAGCTCGTGCAGCCCGGAGATCACCAACTGCGCCGCCACCAGGAATAGGATGGCGGTGGTAATTCGAAAGAATTTCTGCAGATTGATCCTCACGCTGCCCTTGACGAACATCACGCCAAAAGCAATAGCAGCCAGCACGCCCAGCAGGGTACCCAGAAAACTCATCAGCTCGGTCGAGTTCAACGACACGGCGGAAAGAATCAGCACCGTCTCCGCGCCCTCCCGCAACACCATCAAGAAGATGAACACGAAAAGCCCGAACCAGGCATCGTTGCCCGCCAGCAGCCCGACCTTGCCCTCGATCTCGCCCTTCATCTTGCGCCCCGTCTTCATCATGAAAATAACCATGGTGACGACGAAGAAGGCGGCCACCAGCATGATCCAGCCTTCAAACACATCTTCGTTCAAGTGAGTGCGGGAGATAACGATAGCCACGCCGATGCTTCCAAGGAACGCCGCGACCAGCGCCGCATACACCGTCTTACGCAGCTCCTGCCGCCCAATCTTGGTCAGGTAAGCCAGCGTAATCCCGACGATCAGCGCCGCCTCAACCCCTTCGCGCAGCGTAATGATGAAAGCTTGTAACATGAATTATGGTTCCTGTGTTGTATCTGAAAGTAGCCTTGCGAATGGTTTCGGGAAGGGCACGGCGTTCCAGCCGTGCCGCCGAGCGCCCGTATAAATATCGGGCTTCTGCCCCGGAGGGAAGCTCGTCTGCCGATTCACCGTTCTGCGTGGCGTTTTTCCGTGTTTATGATTTTGAAAATGAATTTCAATTTCAACTTCAAGGATATTCCCGCGGCGCCAAACCCGTCAATCCGCCGCCTTACAACCGCGTTTGATTGGGATCACGCTGTCGGAATACCGCGTTGAAATGCTTCTGGCTGCAGGGAAGGGCATAGGTGTGGGGAAGGCGGAAACTCCTCTGTGTTGTAACGAAACCTGAAGAATACACCGCTGCCGAGCGTTGATGAAGGCAACTCAAATGGCGTATCTGCTGCCCTCTACTTTCGACAAGAAGCGCTCACCATTTTTACGTTTGTAACCTTCAAATGCCCGTGCTCATTGTTGCTTTTGGCAGCGCCGGTATCCTTGGCCACATCTTTCGCGCCTTCTTTCATGTTGTGCATCATCGCGTGTGAAACAACGCCGGTCAGAGTCACCGTATGACCAACGTGCTTTCCCAAGTTCACTCGGCTGCTCCTCGCTTCCCACATACTGCCATCGTCTCCGTTAAGCACGTATTCGTCAGCGCTGTTTCCTTTAGACAAGCAGCCCGTAACATCCCTGATGTCACTCTTCGTTTTGGCGAATGCGGACGTGCTGAGAACGGCCAGTGCCACACACAGCAACAACCAGGTTAGTGATTTCATTTTCGCTCCTCCATCCAGGGAAAGATGCCTATCGGTTGCAGTAAATCAGAGTGGCTGGGAGCTTGAAAATACCAAACATGCTGTATACGGAAGACTCCCTTTGCCTCAGACGCGCTTCACAGAGCCTCCCGTTCCAGGCAACCTGGCGTTCTTGGGCTCCGGGACGGCGCATTCTCGTGGCGGGCTGCGGAACGATGCTGAGTACTATGCCGACATTGCCGACGACCGGACAAACGGATCGCTCAGTTCGGGTGGATTGGGAAATTAAAGGTGAGCGCAACCGTCCCGTCTCGTTCATTTAACACCTGGTGCTGGATGTTTAGATCGTTCACATTCGCTCCCGGCAGATGCTTCCGCAAGAACAGTTCGACCAGTCGCCGGTTATAAATTTGACCGGGTCTGAGGGCCAAATCAGTCAATACTGACGCGTCCGCACCGACGATGTCGATGCTGCTTATGTAAAATTGCTTGCCCTCATCCACATCTATTTCCAGAAATCCGCGCTTCTTTTCATCATCAAACATAGTGGCGGGAACCGCAGTGAAATTGAGGTAGCCGAATTCTTGGTAGACGTAGCACAGATTTTCCAGTCCCTTCACGATTGCCCCGCGCTCGAGAACATCGCCGTCCTTGATCGGGAACAGGTCGCGTAGCGCTTTTGTGTTGGTGACCGAATGATCGTTCCTGAATGTGATGTGTCCCAGACGGTATTGCGGACCAGCGTCAATGTCCAATGTGATGACAAACTGATGAGTGTCCTCCTTATCCGGTAGTTGTTGCGTAGACGCCTTAACCGTCGCCTTGAAGTAACCTTTGTTTAGAAGCTGGACTCTTACGCTTTCCAGGAAAGAATCCGTCCAGCGCGGGCCCGCGTAGATTCGGGACTTGAGATCGGCAGCGCATTTCTTCAGATCCACGCCATTCAGCTGCGTGTCGCCAGTGAACCGAACTTCCACGAGACGGATGCCGGTTGCTATCTGACCAGCCACGGAAATCGCAGCCAATGCGACCACGGCGCGAAGAACGACATGAATTCTCATATCCAAATCCCCGGTGCCGATTCACTATCGAGCCAGACTGTCGTAAACCGGTCATTACTCACAGCCGCACTCACAGCCGCCTCAAGAACGCATTTGCCTCGGCTACCCGCGGAAATAACTTCTCCTCCGCCTGAAACTCCGCCGAGTGTACGCACCTCCGGCTCCCGCGCAGCCGAACCGGATGCTTCAGATGCAGCATCTCGTGGTAAACGATGTACTCCAGCACAAATGGAGGTATGGCGAAATGATCAAAAATTCGGCTGATGATGATCGCATTGTGCGCCGGATCGTAGTGCCCAAGAATGCGTCGGGTCTTGGTCTGGCTCCAACTCATACGCGGGCGGCCCAGCAGCCCGTGAAAGAAGCGGGCGTTCAATTCTTCGAAGACCACTTCCAGGTCATAAAAATGCCCGCGAGCGGGACGCAGGCGCTTGCGTCCGCGCATCTGTCGCACCAGGTGAGCCTTGCGCACAATCTCATGGCTGGCGACGTACTTCCGATACCGCGCCGCCTGCCCGCGATCGATTGGCCGGCGATACATCTTGGCCAGCAAAATGTGCGCAATCGCCCGCAGAACCGCGTCCGGCGCCCCTTCCAGCAGGTCAGAAAGCCGCACTAGCAGCCTCCCATCGCGCAGCCGAATCGTGTTATTCACATTGGCGAAGGCGAAGAATTCAATCTTTAATTCAGGAACGGCGGAAGCGGGCCGCAGTTCTCGATAGGTTTCCTGGAAGATTTCAAGCAGCCCTTCGCGCACGATAAGCTTAGGTTAGCATGGCGCAGGTCTTGGGTCTTAGGCGTTAGGTTCTAGGTCGATGACGCCGGACTCAAATTTCGCTCTTGAAGTCCTGATCGACTCTCCGCGCCGAACACCTAACACCTAACACCTGCTCTACTCCGGCTTTCCCCCATTCCGCGCGTCTGAATTCGAATTCAGTCTCTTATGCTTGGCCGCGTCTTCCTGATCCGTCAGCAAATTGCGATGGTCCTGAGCGGACGTGTCCACGGTCTCCAGCACATTGGTCAAAACAAACTCATACTGATGAGCTTCCGAAGCTGGAATATCCGCGGCGTCCTTCAACGCACGCAACTTGGCTTGAAATTCTGTGTCAGCTTCGATGATCAGCTTCAGCGGCTTCCGAATATCATCCTTGCGATCGACGTAGGTGTCGATATTGTCATTGAGTTCGTCGTAGAGCAGCTGAAAGTCGTCGAGCAAGTCATGCGTCTGCCGCGGCCGATCTTTTATTTTTGGATCGCTTCGCATCTGCTCCAGCTTCACCAGCCGCGCGCGCGCGAATTGAACGTAGAGGGTCAGCCGTTGTTTCGGCTCCCAACTGGCGTCGCGAACCAGGTCAATCTCCGCTTGCGTAAGCGGTTCCCGATGGCGTTGAGCCAGCGCCGCGCTGCAGCCAGCCAGTATCAGAGCTATTGCCAAAATACACCGAACCCAGGAAGCAATCATTTCGCTCCTTTCGGAAACATGGCGAAGAGCAGGTCATCGCGCACGCGTTGCAAGCGGTTGATAGCATCCCTTACGGGCGCCTGATCGTCATGAGGTAGCGTATGCAGCAAGTCAGTAAGCTTGCGTGTCATGCTACGAGCCGCAATCTCAGTCTGCTTCTGATATTTATGTGACCGGATCGCATAGTCCCTGGCCAATTCCGAGAACGACACCATATCCGTCAACGCGGCCTGGCCTTTTTCGACTTCGGACGCCGCATAAAGTTTATCGGCTTCCGCCAGTTGCTTTTGCGCGATCTGCACACAGAGATGAGGCCGGTCCCCGACGCTCGCCGAAGCAAGTCGCGCCTTTAATTCGTCGATTGTAGGTTCGCTGCTAGGAGTGGCAACGGCCGTAGTCGCCGCAACCGTCGCAAACAGAGCGATTGTTCCGCCCAACCGAAATAGGTTCCGCAGCCCCAGCATGATCCCAGCCCCACGTCCAATTATTGTTTAGGCTCGATGGCAATGAGCCGATGTTTCGCCTGCCACTCCTGATCAGGATACTTCCCATTGGCCGTATTGAGGAAGAGGCGATAATTCGTCGCCGCCCGCTTCGTATCTCTCAAATGGTCATAGGCCGAAGCCCGAAGAAAATAAGTGATCGGAATCTCCGGCAGAAACTTCACTCGTGCGTCCAGGGCCTTGATGGCCAGCGGGTAATCTTTATTCTCACTGGCGGCGAAGGCCAGATCGCCATACGCCGTCCCGAGGTCGGGTTTCAGTTTGATGGCGGCAAGGAATTCCTTCTGCGCATCCGCAAATTTCTTTTGTTCCAACAGCGCCTTGCCCAGGCTCTGATGAAGTGCCGCGTCGTTGGGGCTCGCGGCCAGCAGTGCCCGATACGACGCCTCGGCCTGATCATATTTGTTGGCGATGACGTACAGATCCGCCAGATCGCGCTGCACCGACATATCGGATGGAGCCAGCTTTGCCCCGCCTTGTAGTTCGGCGATTGCGGCGTCGTTCTTGCCCTCTGCCGCCAGCACTCGGCCCAACTGGGTTCGCGCCGCAGCCTGGTCAGGGTGAGCCGTCACCAGTGTTCGCAACTCCGCCTCGGCCTCGGGAAACCGGCGCCCACGCATGTAAATGTTAGCCAGCGCGGTCGCCGCATCGGAAGAGTTTGGGTCGAGAGCGAGCGCCTTTTTGTATTCGTCTTCCGCGTCCGAAAACTTTTCTTGCTTCTCCAGCAGAAGTCCAGCTGCCAAGTGCGGTTCCGGATCACTTGGCTGTAAAGTCGTAGCTTGCTGATAAGCCGCGAGCGCCTCCTCCGGCTTCCTGGTTTCAAGCACACGGGCCAAAGAGAGCCATGCCCGCGCTTGGCCCTCAGCTACACGAGTTGTAGGCTTAAGCTGCGTCGCCGCACGAAGAAATTGTTCAGCATCGGGTTGACCGCTCTTGGCGAGTTGCAGTCCCAGATTCAGGTTCGACTCAAAAATATCCGGCTTCGCCGCCACCGATTTCCGATAGGCGGCAATCGACGCTTCGATCTTGCCAAGGCCGTTCTCCGTAAAACCCAGATCGAACCACGCCTCGTAGTTCGCGGAATCTTCAGCCACCACCTTGTCCAGCAAGGGTTCAGCCGCAGCGTAATCCTGTTTCTGAATCAGCGCTTCCGCTCGGGTGAGCTCCGGCGGTGGCGCAACTTCCTCGGCAACTTTAGTATGATGAGCTTTCTGGCCGGAAGTTGCGGTCTTGCGGTGTACGCCAGAAGAAGACGCGCTGGAAGAAGAAGCGCCGGAAGGCGAGCTGCCCGCTTGAGGTTGCGAGCCCGTCTGCTGCAAAGAAACAACTGCGTGGGCGCCCTGTGTGCCCGCGTAGCCTCCGGCCACACACGCCAGAATCCCGGCAACCGCCAGTCTACGAGCGACCATTGGACCGCAATGCGCCATTGCCATTCAGAAGGTGCGCCAGATATCTTCCCGTGTAAGAGCCCGCCAGCTTGGCGATGGCCTCCGGCGGCCCCGCGCCCACAACTTTCCCGCCCCGGTTCCCGCCCTCCGGCCCCAGATCGATGACCCAGTCCGCTGTCTTGACGACTTCAAGATTGTGTTCAATAACGACGATCGATCCCCCTGCTTCAATCAGACGTCGAAAGGCCGCCAGGAGTTTGCTGACATCATCAAAATGCAACCCGGTGGTGGGCTCATCGAAAATGTAAAGTAGCCGCCGCTTCATGCGCGGCTCGTTGCCCGACGCGCCCCGGCTTATTTCCCGCGAAGCCGGCTGCAGATGCGCCGCCAGCTTCATGCGCTGGGCCTCGCCGCCCGATAGCGTCGTCGCCGACTGCCCCAGCCGCAGATATCCTAGGCCTACCTCTTCCAGCGACCGCAGCTTCTCGGTAATCTTGGGCACCTCGGCAAAGAATTTCAAAGCTTCCTTCACCGTCAGATTCAGCACTTCGTGAATGTTCTTCCCCCGATAGCGTACCTCCAGCACCGCCGGCTTGTAGCGCGTGCCTTTGCACTCCTCGCATATCAGTTCCACGTCTGCCAGAAACTGCATTTCCACCGTGACCGTGCCGTCCCCCTGACAAACCTCGCAGCGCCCGCCGGGAATGTTGAACGAAAAATGTCCCGCGCCAAACCCGCGCTTCTTCGCCTCGGGCAGGGAAGCAAACAGGTCGCGAATCGCGTCGAACGCCTTGATATACGTGACCGGATTCGATCGCGGCGTGCGTCCGATGGGCGATTGATCGACCAGTACCACTTCCTCAATAAACTGATCACCCTCCAAACTTTCCCAACTCGCCGCCGGCCCCGTGGTCCCGTTCCCCGACTGTTGCTTCGCCTGCGCCAGAGCCCGATACAGCACCTGATGCAGCAGCGTCGACTTGCCCGACCCCGACACTCCCGTAATCGCCACCAACATATTGAGAGGAATGCTGATGTCCACGCCTTTCAGATTATTCGCGCGCACACCGAGAATCCTGATCTGCTGCGCCCCGGGCTTGCGCCGCAGCGCCGGGGCCGGAATCCGTAAATCTTCAGACAAATAGCGCCCCGTCAGCGAAACCGGATTATGCAGAATTTCGTCATACGTTCCTTCGGCCACCAGCTTGCCGCCGTTCTCTCCCGCTCCCGGCCCCAGGTCGAGAATGCGATCCGCCGCCCGCATGATGTCAGGATCGTGCTCCACGACCAGGATCGTGTTCCCCAAATCGCGCAGCCCGTGCAAGATCTTAATCAGCCGGTGCGTGTCCCGCGGATGCAGCCCAATCGACGGCTCATCCAGCACGTACAAAGTCCCCACCAGCCGCGAACCCAACGAAGTCGCCAACTTAATGCGCTGCGCCTCTCCGCCTGAGAGCGTAGAAGACAGCCGGTCGAGCGTGAGATATTCCAACCCCACATCATTCAGAAATCGTAGCCGCTCGCGAATTTCCTGCAGTAACTTATCCGCAATCTCGGCCTCCTGCGGACCCAGCGTGACCTGCTCGAAGAATCGCAGCGCTTCTTCTACAGTAAGCCCACACAAGTCACAGAGATTCTTCCCATTGACCCTGACCTGCCTAGCCTCCAGCCTTAACCGCGATCCGTTACACTCCGGACACAACGAATATCCTCGGTAGCGGCTGAGAAACACGCGCACGTGTAACTTGTATTTCTTGCGCTCCAGATGTGCGAAAAATCCGCGAACGCCAAAAAATTTTCCTTCGCCGCTGAGGATGAGCCTTTTGTGCTCCTCTTCGAGATCGGCCCAAGGCACATCGAGCGGAATCCCCGCCTGCTTGGCATAGCGCTTCAGATCAGTAAACAGCGGACGATACTTCGGCTTAGTCCACGGTTCAATCGCGCCATCGGCCAGAGTTTTGATCTTGTCCGGGATGACGAGATCCAGATCGAAGTCGATCGTATTTCCAAACCCCTGGCACCGGGGACAAGCCCCATAAGGATTATTAAAGGAAAAAAGCTTCGGCTCTGGTTCCTCATACCGCAGATTGCAATGCTTGCACTCAAACCGCTGCGAAAAGCGCAGCACCCGTGTGGCGCGGACCTGCCCTGAGCGCGAGTCGAAGGGGCCCACGCCCGCGGCTCCTGCCTCATCCCCCGGAATCTCAAAAATAACCTCTCCAGATTCCCGATAAGCCGTCTCAATTGCATCCACAACGCGCGTCCGCGCCTCCACCGAAACCACTAACCGGTCCACCAGCACAAACACCGGCTCGGCAAAGTTAATATCGAGAAGCGATTCCGGAGTCGAAAACTCGAAAACCTCTCCCGCCTGATAGAGCCGGTTAAACCCCGCCTTGCGCAGATCAAACAGCCGCGTTTTCAAAGCTTCGGTCAGAGCGGGTGCCCCACCCTTCTCACGCTTTTCGCGAGAGGGTGGGGATTTTGACCCCGCTTTCCGTATTTTCGAAGCTCCTGAAGTCTTAGCCTCCTCCTGCACCGCTGCCTCTGGCCTCTGCAATGGAAACAGCACCTGCAGCCGTGTCTCCGGCTCCAGCGCCAGAATCGCATCCGCGACTTCGTCGACCGTATCCTTTTTCACCTCGTGCCCGCAATTCGCGCAATACGTCCGCCCCACCCGCGCATAAAGCAACCGCAGATAATCGTAGATCTCAGTGGCCGTCGCCACTGTCGACCGCGGATTCCGCGTGGTATTTTTCTGGCGTATCGCCACCGCCGGCGCGATTCCATCGATCGTGTCCGCATCCGGCTTCTCAATGCGCTCCAAGAATTGCCGCGCGTAGGCCGACAGCGACTCCACATACCGTCGCTGCCCCTCGGCATAAATCGTGTCGAAGGCCAGCGAAGACTTGCCGGACCCGGAGACTCCTGTCACTACTGTCAAGGAATTGTGCGGCACCTCAAAGTCAATGTTCTTGAGGTTATGAACCCGGGCGCCGCGTACAACAATGCTTTCGGTAGGAGTAGAAGACGTTTGGTTCAACTCAGCCTGCGTGGATTCAGAAGGCATCGGGTAAAGGGCCGGCAGCCAAGCCTCGCCCCGAGCGCAAGCGCTCAGAGCGTTCCGCGAGGCCTGCCGAATCTTTCTATTATAAAGCAGGAACCGTGGGAGGCGCTCCCATCGGCGAGACGTAGCTTGCCACGTCTTGCGGGCAGCATTCCAGGTGGGATGTGAAGAGGAAGACGTTGCAAGCGACGTCTCTACGGCTGGTTTTCTTCGTTCTCGCGATCGCGCCGTCGTCCGTAGCGAACCGCGAACCCGAATCCCAGCACCATAATGCCAAGTGGCGGCGCCAGCATGACAAAAATAGCGCGATTCAGCGCCCGCTGAGCTTCCTTAGGGGTGGCCTTCGCATTCGCGTTACACATGGCGCAGCCTTGGGCAAACGCGGGAGTAATCCCAAACGTAAGCATCCCAGCCAGCAGGGCCCAACGAAGCTTAGACCGCAAATTCATAAGAATGCCGATCTCCGATTGCAGCCTATTGTAAGCCCACGCCGTTGGGCGGCGGCAGCACGCGGCCCGCATCCGGAAAGAAAAAGAAGTACATGATGATGAAGCATGCCGTCACCGAAATCACTAGCATCCAGCGCATCACTGCCTTCTCAAACTTCAGGTGCATGAAGTATCCAATAATCAACGCCGACTTGATGATCGACAGAATCAGCAGCACCTCGAGCATCCGCACCGGAGCGAACACCTGCCTATACCCCAGCACAACTTCGATTGCGGTCAGTACCAGCAACGCTCCCCACACCCAGAAATACTGCCCCTTACTATCGTCGTGCACCGCTGCGTGCGTTGCTGGATCGTTCATGGCAGAAGTCCTCGCTCAGTTTTTCTCGCCGCTTCGAATGCAACTGTTCTATTGCTACGGTCCCCGAAAAGTCGGGCTACATCAGTCTAGGAACTCGCCAAGCCTAGGAACTCGCCAAGCGTCTTCGGGAAACTCGTCCGCACCAGCTTCGGAGGTTCGTCCCCATCGGGTTTCGGGAAGGGCACAGCTTCAGCCGTGCCGCCTGACGTTCCCACACTCGCGGCTTAGCCGCCCGGGACGCCGCCGCTACTTAATCTTGGTCGACATCAAATAGACCAGCGGGAAAATAAACATCCACACCAGGTCGACAAAGTGCCAGTACAGTCCCGAAACCTCCACATCGTGCGCATCATAGTCTTTCGGCTTCAAAAATAGGATCACCGACGCAACCAGCAGCCCCAATCCCAACGCGTGAATTCCGTAATGAAAAACATTATCGGAAGGAATCAGAAAATATCCCGCAATCCAAAGCACTCCCAGCACTGGCAAGAACCACTTTCGGAACGCGACCACACCTAGATAAATCACGCCAATCGTGACGTGCAGCATGTGCATGGCGGTGAGACCAAAGAACGTCGCCGGAAACTGCGGCACATTTTTCGAGATGTCCGCCAACTCTCCCGCCGCAGCGGTGGCCGGCTTCGGAAAGCCCGGAATGGTCAAGCCCTCGCCGATCAGCTTGCTCCACTCCATCCCGTGCAGCACAATGAACGCCGTACCAAACACCATGGTGGCGAGCAGCCAGTTGCGCGTCCACGCCCGGTCGCCGCGCTGCGCCGCAAACACCGCCATCACCATGGTTAGCGAACTCGACAGCAGGCAAGCCGTCATGATCGTGGCATTGATGATGCTCTCCACGTGAAACGGCGTCGGCCACGGCGTATAAATCCGGTTATAGCTGAAGGCAAACAGCAGCGCTCCAAAAGTCAGCGAGTCCGAGGCCAGAAACAGCCACATCCCCACTTTCTTCGAATAAGCTCCAAACAAAGGCGCCTCATAAGCTCCGGGCAGCCCATGTTCGACGACACCATGCTCCAGCGTGGCGTTAGCCATTCCTCAAGTTCCCCTTTCGATTGTCATCCTGAGGCGGGCGCTCTTTGCCCGCCGAAGGACCTGAGTGAGCCGCGCGAAGCGTCGCGTTCCTTGCGACGCAATAATCGCGCGTTTGGCTCGCTTCCTTACCGCGCAAATCCCAGCAACGCGAACACGTAAATCCACAACACCGCCATGAAATGCCAATACCATGCCGTGATGTCCACCACGATCCGTCGCGCCTCCACCGGCTTATGCAGCAGGGAAGCGCTCGCCGCCCAAAGCAGCGCAATCATTCCTCCACAAAGGTGCACCGCATGCGCGATGGTCAGCAAAAACACAAACGAACTGTTGGGATTCGTATCCACAAAGAATCCGCGAGCGTGTAATTCCCCCCATGCCAGCCACTGCCCCGCAAGAAAGCTGATTCCGAGAAGAACCGTAATCCCCAGCCACGGAAATGACTTCTCGTTCCCCAGAGAAACTCCAGGAATCGATTTCACCGGAGCCAGCGCTGCTTGCAGCGCCGCCTTCCGTCGCGCCAGTTCCACCGTCACGCTGCTGGCCAAAAGAATCGCGGTATTAATGGCCAGGAGGAGCCACGGCAAATCGACTCGTCCCCAATCGCGAACGTAACTGTTCGACGCACCATCAAACGTGGGCAGCCCCTGCCGCACGATATACGCGCTAGTCAGCGAGACGAACACCATGCAAACAGTAGCGATCCCGCAAATCAATCCCAGCCGCGCCCGTCGCAGCCGCGCCCCATAATTCGGAACATCGCCCCCACCGCGCCCCTCATCGCCGCCACCCGCAGGCGGCAGGGGCGGCTTGTGGCCGTGGCCAATATGATCGATCGGAGAGCTTGGAGTGTAAGTCGCCATACCTATGCAGATCCCGCTCGTAAACCAGATCTAGCGATCTAGCACAACCAGATCTTGTAAATCAGATCGTGCTTCGCTAGGTCGTCTCTGGGAAGGGCACGGCTTCAGCCGTGCCGCTTCGTTGCCACACTTCTCTCGGCTTTTTAGCCGCTGAGGCGATCCATCCACACTACTTAGTGCGTCAGTGCGTCGCAACGGTTGCCGGATCGTTCTGCATCACATAATCCTTCGGCGCGCCCGGCACACCGTACTCATACGGCCCATGATTCACCACCGGAGTCACCCCGCCAAAATTGTCATGCGGCGGCGGAGTCGCCGTCGTCCACTCCAACGTCGTCGCCTCCCATGGATTGTCACTCGCTTTCGGTCCCTTGAACATGCTCCAGAACAGATTGATCACAAAAATAAACTGCGCCGCAATCGTGATGAACGCCGCATAAGTCATGAACTGGTGAAGTGGCATCAACTTTTGCAGATACGCGACTTCAGTATATTGCGAGTAGCGGCGCGTCCCGCCCGCCATACCCAAATAATGCATGGGCATGAAGATGGCGTAGGTTCCGGCCAAGGTGAGGAAGAAGTGGACCCTTCCCCATCTTTCATTCATCATCCGCCCGAACATTTTCGGGAACCAGTAATAAGTTGCCGCGAACATTCCGAAGATCGCCGCCACGCCCATGATCAGGTGGAAGTGCCCGACCACAAAATAAGTATCGTGCAACTGGATGTCGAGCACCGGCTGCGCCAGGAACGGCCCGCTCAGCCCGCCCGAAACAAACAGCGAAACGAACCCGATGGCGTACAACATCGGCGTTTGAAAACGAATGCGCCCCTTATACATCGTCCCCAGCCAGTTAAACGTCTTGATGGCCGAAGGCACTCCGATGCACATGGTCAAAATCGAAAACGCAAACGCCGAATAAGGGCTCATCCCGCTCATGAACATGTGATGGCCCCACACCATGAATCCAAAAAAGCCGATCGACAACATCGCGTAGACCATCGCCCTGTAGCCAAAAATCGGCTTGCGTGAAAATGTCGACAGCACTTGCGACGCCACGCCCATGCCCGGCAGAATCGCGATGTACACCTCGGGATGTCCGAAGAACCAGAACAGATGCTGCCACAGCAGCGGCGACCCGCCCTTGTGGCCCATGATCTGTCCGTTCACCACAACCAGCGGCACATAAAAGCTGGTTCCAAGATTACGGTCCATCAATAACAGAATTCCCGCCGAGAGCAACACGCCAAACGCCAGCAAGCCAAGAATTGCGGTAATAAACCACGACCACACGGTGAGCGGCATGCGCATCATCGTCATCCCCTTGGCTCGCAGATCGAGCGTCGTGGTGATGAAGTTCAACGCGCCCATCAATGACGCCACACAGAAAATCGCTATGCTCGTGATCCAAAGATCGGCCCCCAGTCCTTCACCCGGCCCGGCCGAGGGCAGCGCGCTCAGCGGGGCGTACCCGGTCCAACCATGCAGCGGCGCGCCGCCAGGGACGAAGAATGCCGCAAGCATCAACACGAACGCCACGAACGTCGTCCAGAACGAAAGCATGTTCAGGACCGGAAACGCCATATCCGGCGCTCCAATCTGAATGGGTAAAAAGTAATTTCCAAATCCGCCTTGCGGCGCCGTCGTCAATACGAAGAACACCATGATGGTGCCATGCATGGTGAACAGCATGGTGTACATTTCCGGCTTGATTTCGCCCACCAGCGGCAGGACGGCATTCGGCCAGTACAAGTGGATGCGCATCAGCAGCGACAAATACATCCCCACCCACACCGCCGTGAGCGCCAGAAAAAAATACTGAAGGCCGATGACTTTGTGATCGAGGCTGAAAATATATTTCCGAATGAAACCCTGAGGAGCGTGCGCGTGCGGGTTCTCCATAGCGACCATGTTATTGTTTCTCCGCCTCCCGTGCCGCCAGCCACTTGTCAAAATCCTCCTGGCTGACGACGTGGACCATGCCGTGCATCTTGTAATGCCCAAGCCCGCAAAGTTCGGCGCAGGCAATTTCGTATTCGCCGACTACCGTCGGCTTGAAGTGCATATGAATATTCAGACCGGGAACAGCGTCCTGCTTGAAGCGCAGCGAAGGCACAAAGAAGCTGTGAATCACATCCACCGCCCGCAAACTCACGTCGACTTCGCGGTCAACTGGCAGATACATGGTTCCGGTAACGATGTCATCCTTCGCAGCCGCGTCAGAAGTGTTCAGCCCGACCGCGGCCTCGCCGCCCGCTGAAGGGTCCATCAACTTCGGACTCGTGGCACCGTATTTCCCATCCGGTCCCGGATAGCGGAAGTACCAGGCAAACTGCATCCCCGTAACTTCCACCTGCACCGCGCGAGCCTCGGCTGCGTCGAAGCGCTGACTCGCCCACACGCTGCTGCCCATCAGATTCAGCCCAATGAACAGAATCGCAGTAAGCACGGTCCAAACAACTTCCAGCGTCGTGTTACCGTGAGAATAAGAAGCCGGCGCAGCAGTGGGACTCTCGCGGTACCTCCACACGATGTATCCCAGCCCCAAT
>Ga0193751_1001489_pt1 | contig 14970 bp, 19 predicted proteins | sample L1c2metaG_FD_143050 | JGI IMG/M metagenome (GOLD analysis project Ga0193751, IMG submission 143050) | Soil microbial communities from a riparian zone of the East river system, Colorado, United States - L1c2 | ecosystem: Environmental > Terrestrial > Soil > Riparian zone | place: USA: East River... | reverse complement strand
ATCGTCGGGCTCGCGGACGCATGGGACGCGATGACGACCGAGCGGCCGTACAGCCGTGCCCGCTCGACGGACGAGGCGGCGGACGAGATCCTCCAGGCCCGCGGGACGCAGTTCGCACCCAGCGTCGTCGATGCGTTCTTCACCTCCGTCCGCGAGCGCCGCCCGGCGCCGGAGAGCGACTCCGCGCTCGTCCCTGCGGGTTAGTCTCTGCCGCAATGGCGGACGAGGGGATTCTCGAGCTCTACCGGCGAGAGATCACGCCGGCGCTCACCGAGATCCGCGACCTGTACAAGCGGCACTCGATCGCCGAGGACGCGCGCGACCTTCCCGGACTCATCTAGACGCTCACGCCGGACTGCGTCTACGAGCTCGTGCAGACTGGCCAATGGTGGGAAGGGCACGAGGGCGCGGCCCGCTTCTACACGCAGCTGCTGACCGCGTTCCCCGACATCAAGTTCGACCTGACCGACATCGTCATCGGGCCGCAGGGCGTCTGCGAGGAGGCGCACGTCACCGCGACGCACACCGCGACGTGGCTCGGCTTCGAGCCGACCGGAGAGCACCTCGAGTGGGACGTCGTCATCTGGTTCCCGTGGGACGAGAAGCAACGGCTGTTCCGCGGTGAGAAGGTCTACGTCTTCGGGATTGAGATCCCGGAAGTCGACTAGCCCGGCAGGACGAGCTTCTGGCCCGGACGCAGCGTGTCCGAGACCAGGTGGTTCCGCTGCTCGAGCTCCCACACGCCCTGGCGCGGGTCGCCGGCATAGGTGCGCGCGGCGATCGACCAGAGGGTGTCGGCCGGCCGGACGACATACGTCCGCTCCGGGCCCGCCCCGTGGGAGGTGCGGGCGACGAGGCCGACCGCTAGGGCGGCGAGGGTGGAGACGACGAGGAGCTTCACGAACATGTGTTCGCCATGGTACGGCGAACAGGTGTTCGTGTCAAGGGTCTATTTCTTCGGCTTGACCGGGTGCTTGCCGTGGGCGGCTTTCCCGCTCTTCGGGCCGTTCCGGGCGGCGGTCTGCGGCTTCCACTTGACCATTCCCGCGGTGCAGGCGCTCCGGCCTTCGGCAAAGAGCGGCGCGTCCTCCGAGTAGGCCAGCTTCGGCGTGGAGACCCCCTCCCCGCCCGCGGTCAGGAGCCCGCTCTGCCAGCCGCCGCCGATCACCTGGCCGCTCTGATTCTTGCCGTTACGCATCGGCTCGTCGATCAGGAGGAACCATTCGACGTCGGTCACGGTCGGGTCGCATGCGAAGTACTTCTGCACCGTCTGTCGGATGTACACCGCCTGCCTCTGCTCGCTGATGACCGCGACGTTCTCCTTGTTGTAGTACTGCGGGTAGGCGTTCGTGTTCGTCTGCCAGCCGAGCTCGTCGATGCGGAACGTCAGGCCGTTGAGCGTCGTCGGCTGCGCCGTGCCGTGGAACGCGTCCCAAACCGCCTGCTTCACGCGGTCGAAGTTCGGGATGCCGTAGAAGTCCGGATCCGAGTAGCCGACGCTAGGCCCGTCGGTCGGGCTGTTCGGGTTCGGATACGGATGGATCGACATCTGGTCCATGATCGGCTTCGTCCGCCCGGACGCGCGATACACGGCCCCGACGGCCTCGATGAACGGGATCGGCGCCGTCTGCGTCGGCCCGTTGGAACGCGGGGACAGACCGAAGCCGATCACGCGCGCCTGTGGGTTCACACGATGGATCTTGTCGTAACAGAGTGCAAGCATCGCCTCGTACGCCGCCGGCGTGTGCGAGTTTTGCGGCGACCAGTACAGCGCCGTGTTCGGCTCGTTCCAGATGATGAAGTCATCGATGCCCCACTGCTGCACCGTGGCGGCGACCATCGCCGACCAGCCGCAGAAGAACTTGGGGTTGTGCGCGGTCGCCGGACGGCCGTACAGAGCGAGTACGACGTGGATCCCGTCCTTCTGTGCCTGCGGCGCTGCGCGCAGGAGGAACGGAAGCTCGTCGATCTGCGTCGGGTTGCTCGGATCGAACGCGAGCGTCCACCGCTCCTCGGTGAGATTCGCGCCATTCAGCATCTGGTCGAACCACGCGCCGCCGTCGTCGGCGTACTTGCCGCCATCATCCGCAACGCCGTAATTGATCGGCCGACCCGTTGGCGGCGGCGTGGTGGTGGTGGTGGTCGTCATCGTCGCGGTTGTCGTGGCGGTCGTGGTCGTCGCCGACGTGGTCGTCGGGGAGGTGGTCGTCGTCGTGGTGGCGCCGGTCGTCGTGACATCGGTTGCAGTGGTGGTCGTCCCGGGCCCCGCATCCTGGTGGGCGCCCACAGCCACGCCGACGACGCTCCCGAGGAGCGCGGCAGCCGAAAGCAGTAGCGCGAGGACGAGCTTCTTCATCTCACCTCTCTGTCGGGCCCCGGGAGAGACCGCGGCAAAGAGTCGCGACACCCCATCTCCGGCGCCATGGGCCGGTCGGCTCATTTTCGGGGCCTGGTGGGACTACCCTCTTCGCACCTCCAGGACTGCGTCGACGATGCGGCCTGCGCCGTAGCGCACCGGATCATCGGCCGGAAGGCCCGTCTCCGATTCAACCTCGGCGATCGCCGCGCGCGCCGCATCGTCGTCGAGCGAGCGCGTGTTCAGTGCGACCGCGACGACGCGCGCGGGGCGCCTCGGGAGGGAGAGCCTCTCGTGCAGCGCGACAAGCTCGCGCAGCGGCGGGATCGGATGCGGGCCTCCGCCGGCGCCCTCGATCTCGGTGCGCCCCGCCTCGTGGCAGAGCACGAGCAGATGCGGCGCGCTGCCGTGGTAGAGGCCGACCGTGACGCCGGAGTACACCGGGTGCAGGATCGCGCCCTGTCCTTCGACCCAGAGAAGCTCGCCGCCGCGCGCGCTACCTTCGACGACGAGCCGCTCCGCCGCGCCGGCGATGAAGTCGGCGACGACGGCGTCGACGGCGATCCCCCACCCCGCGATTGCGATGCCTGTCTGTCCCGTCGGGACGAACAACGAGCGCTCGCCGCGCCGGCGCGCCTCGAGATCCAGCTCGAGCGCGACGGTCATCTTTCCGATCGCGCAGTCGGAGCCGACCGTCAGCACGATCGTCCCCGGTACCTCGAGGTTCGCGCCCGTCGCCGTCGAGAGGTCGGCGGGCGGCCGGCGCAGGTCGCGCAGCACGACGCCGTGCTTGTCCGCGAGCGCGCGCAGCTCCGAGTCGTCGGCGAGGAACACGTGCAGGCCGTTCTCGACGTCGATGCCGTTGACGATGCACTGCCTGAGGAGCCCGATCCACGCGGGCGGGAAGCGTCCGCCCTGCGTCGCGACGCCGACGAGCGCCGTCGTCGGCGCGAACGGGAGCGCGTCCTCGACCGCGCCGACGACCGGAATGCCGTCGTCGCTCTCGCCCGCGCGCTGCGAGTCGAGGATGGCGACGACGTCGTCGCGCCGGTAGCGGAGGACGCCGAGTGCCGTCTTCCCGTAGTGCGGGTCGGCGGAGAAACCCTCAGCGAGGATCAGGTATCTGGTGTCTGACACCGAGCCCCGGCTCGTCGGAGGGAAGTTGCACGCCGTCGGCGAAGCGGACGCCCAGCCACGGGTCGTGCGCGATGAGGATGTTTCCGTCCAGGTCGACGTGGTCGAACAGGCTCGCGATGTGCGCGCCCGCCGCGATGCCCAGGCCCGACTCGACCATGCAGCCGAGCATGCAGCCGAGACCGATCGCGCGCGCCGCGTGCACCATGCGCACCGCCTCGCGGATCCCGCCCGACTTCGCGAGCTTGACGTTGATCCCGTGCGCGCGTTCCGCGCACGCGGCGACGTCCGCAAGCGTGTGGCAATCCTCGTCGACGTAGATCGGGACCGGCGAACGCCGCTTCAACTCCGCGCCGCCCGGGTCGCCGGCGCGCAGAGGCTGTTCGCAGTATTGGACGTCGATCTGCGGGAGCGCGTCGAGTGCTTCGTCGAGCGTCCACGCCTCGTTGACGTCGCACTGCAGCGGCAAGTCGGTGACGGATCGCACCGCGCGCACGCGCTCGACGTCGAGCCCGTCGCCGCCGCCGAGCTTAAGCTTCAACCGCTGGAAACGATCGCCGACCTTCTGCGCGCGCCGCGCCATGTCGTCGGGATCGCCGAGCCAGATCGTCCAGCTCGTCGGCGGCCCTTCGCGGCGTAGCCCGAGCAGCTTCCACACCGGGAGCGAGACGAGCTTGCCCTGTAGGTCGTGGAGCGCGGCGTCGATCGCCGCGCGTGCGGCGAACTCCCGCGCGGGGAGGCGCGCCATCACGTCCTCGAGCGCGAACGGATCGTCACCGAGCAGCCCGGCGTGCTCCTCGACATACGCGAGCGCCGACTCCGGCGACTCGTCGTACCGCTCGATCGGCGCCGCCTCGCCGTGGCCGCGCACCCCGCTGTGCGTCAGCTCGACCTGGACGACGTCGGCCTCGTCGCTCGACTCGCGCGCGATGACGAACGTCTCGGCGAGCTCGAGTGTCACGATCCGCGAGGAAACGTCCACGCGGGTAACCTAGAGCTTCCCGCGCCCGTAGCTCAGGGGATAGAGCGCGCGCCTCCGGAGCGCGAGGTCGCAGGTTCGAATCCTGCCGGGCGCACTCCTCTGCGAAACGATCCGGAACCCCCGTTTGGGGTTACGCTCCGCGCTTCCGGCGGCCGAAGCACTTCCGCATGGCGCCGTCGTCGACGTCACGGGTGCGGCTGGGCTACGTCCCGGCATTGGACGGCCTGCAGAGAAACGAGCCCGTTCCGGTCGTGCTCCTCTTCGGACTGAGCGGCGGCTTCTACGGCATCGATCTCTTCTTCGTTCTCTCCGGCTTTCTCATCACGACGCTGCTGCTCGAGGAGCACGACCGGAACGGGCTCGTTTCTCTCCGGTCGTTTTACATCCGGCGTGCGCGGCGACTGCTGCCTGCGCTCGGCGCCGTGCTCGTCTTGATCGCCGCCGTCGGACCGCTGTTCTACTCACCGGGTCTCGTCGCGAGCATCGTGGGCTCCGGGTTGTATGCGGCGAACATCGTGCGAGGCTTCGGACACTCGGACTTCCTCGCGGCGACGCCGGCCGCGCACCTCTGGTCGCTCGCGCAGGAAGAGCAGTTCTATGTCCTCTGGCCGCTCGCGCTCCTTGCGCTGCGACGCCGGCTCACCGAACGACGCGTGATGATCCTTCTGGCAGCAGGCTTCATCGGGCTCGTCCTCTACCGTGTCGCTCTCGCCGGCGCCGGCGCCGGCTGGCACCGCCTCTACTACGCGCCCGATACGCACATGGACGGGCTCGTTCTCGGCTGCCTCCTCGCGTACGCGCACCGGCGCGGGCTCACGGGCGTCTCGGCACTGACGGGCTGCGTCGCCGGCGCGCTCGTCGTGGCCGCGTTCATCCTCGGCGCCCAAACAGTTCCCTGGTCGGTCGGCGGGCTGCCCGTCGTCGAGGTGGCGGCCGCCGCGCTCGTGCTCGCAGCGCTCTCGCCCGGGCCGGTCCGCGTCGTGTTGAGCGCGCGGCCGCTCGTCTGGATCGGCGCGCTTTCGTACAGCCTCTATCTCTGGCAGATCCCCGCGATGTGGTTGACGGGCTGGAACGATCGCTGGGGCGCGCTCGCGCTCACCGCGGCCCTCACGCTCATCTCCTACTACGTGATCGAGCGGCCGTTCCGCCGCCGTCAGGCGGACGGGAAATTCGGGGTCGAGAGCACGCGGCCGTCGGAGAGGATCGTCATCGCCTCGTAGCCGCGCAGTCGTGCCGTCCAGCCGGGCGCGCGGCGTCCGCCCATCGCGAACGCGGCGGTCGCATACGCGTCGGCAGTGCCGAGATCGGGGCCGGTGATGGTGACGGACAGGATTCCGCTTGGTGCTTCATCGGTGTGCGGATCGCGGACGTGGTCTCCCCGCTCGTATGCGCCTGACGTTGCGACGGCGAGGTCGTCGCCCTCGACGACCTTCGCGATCGACTGCGGCTCGAGCGGATGCTGGATGCCGATCGTCCAGTGGCCGCGCGTGCGGATGTCGCCGCCCGCGTTGACGCCGTACTCGGTCACGCCGGCGCGGTCGAGGATCGCGGCCGCCTCGTCGACGGCCCAGCCCTTGACGAAGCCGGACGGATCGCCGTCGACCGCATCGATATCGAAGAACCCTGACGTCTCCTCGCGCAGCTCATCGCAGCGCGCGAGCACGTGTTGAACCTCGTCGCTCGCGTCCTCGATCGAGAGCTCGCCCCGGCGTAAGCGGCTGATCTCGCTCTCCTCCTTGAACGTGCTGAACGTCGCGTCGACGCGCCGGAACCAGTCGAACACCTCGTCGGGCACGTCGCCGTCGCGCACCGCGACGACGATCGGCATCCCCATGACGTGCTCGACGCGATGCATCAGATCTTCTTCGCCTGGAGGATTGCCGCCTGGAGCGACTGCGCGAACGCTCCGCTCGTCGCGGTCGCGCCTCCCACGAACTCGATGTTCGGATTGAACTGCGTCACGGTCAGCACCTCGTTCGTGAGCAGCGGCACCGCCTGCTGGTTGATGAAAACGGAGCGGTCGGTGTGATTCGGAAAGATCGGCACGAGGACATTCGTGATCTTGCGAGTCACCTTCTTGTGCGTGCCGACGATCCTGGTGGTCTTCTTGACGACGAGGATGACCTCGACGTAGCCCCAGCGGTCGGCGACCGCCTGCGGGCCCGTGACGCGTTTGGTCGTCACGATCGTCTTCGCCGTCGCGGCAGCGGCGTTCACCGTCGGGAGGACGATGGTGGCCAATCCGGCGACCGCGCCTATGACTCGTTTGCGCATGCGTGTTCCTTTCTCAGAGAGCGAAGCGTTCGACGTGGATGTGGCGGCGGGGAACGCCCGCGCGGCGGACGTTCCGGACTGCAAAATCGGTCATCCCGGGCGGCCCGCAGACGTAGACATCGCGCTCCGCGAGGTCGGGGACGAGCTCGTGCAGGTGCTCGGGCGACAGGAGCAGGTCGCCTCCGGGCGCCGCGTGATCGCCGACGACATAGTGCGCATCGACGCCGAGCTCCTCGAGCTCTTGCCGCAGAACGAGCTCGTCGTCGCGCAGGGTGCGGTAGATCACGACGTCGTCGCCCGTCGAGCTCTCGACGAGCGCGCGAACGGGTGTGATGCCGATGCCCCCGGCGATGAGGAGGCGCTTGCTCCGACGTCGAAGCGAATCGGTGAAGACGCCGAACGGACCCTCGGCGAGGACGCGCGTCCCGACCGGGAGCGATCCCAGCCGGGCCGTGTGGTCTCCGAGCGCCTTGACGGTGATGCGCAGCGACCGCCCGTCGGGAGCCTCTGAGAGCGAGAACGGATGCGCCGTCGCCCAGCGGCCGCGCGTGAGGAACCGCCACAGGAAGAACTGCCCCGCGCGGGCGTTGAGCCGCTCGAGCCGGCGGCCGGTGATCCGGACCGACACGACGCCGGGCCCTTCCTCGACGACCTCGGCGACGCGTAGCCGGTAGCGGAACGCGTTCACGAGCGGGACGACGACGCGGAAGCCGACGATGAGCGCCATGGTTGCAGCGAACAACGACCGCCAGTAGTCGGCTGCGACCGTGTCGAGCACGAGCTCGTTGCCGGTCGGGATCTGGTGGAACCACGCGAGCGCGATCCCCGCGTACGCGAGTATGTGCACCGCGTACCACCACTCGTACCGCAGTCGCCTTCGCACGATCACGTACGACGTCGCCACGATGGCGAGCAGGAACGCGGTCCCGACGGTGGCGGTGATCATCCCCGGGTAGATCCCGCCGCCGATCATGGTGGAGATCTCCTTGCTGATCGAGAACTTGTCCATCAGCGCGTAACCCCAGACGCTGAAGAAGACGTGCGCGACGACGAGGTCGATGGTCGCGTGGCCGTTCCACCGGTGCCAGACCGTCAGCCGGTCGAAGCCGACGAGACGCTCGAGCTCGGGCAGCCGCGCGAGGAGGATGACCTGGATGAGCGCCATGTACGCGCTCAGGAGGCCGGTGATGCGGGCGACGCTCGTGAGCGCCTCGCCGGTGGTCGTGGTCGAGAGATTCCCGCCGTTCGCCCATAGCCAGAAGATCCCGGCCGCGTTCCCGAGCACGAAGATCCAAACGACAGCGAGACCCACGGCTCGGCGCACATGCGTTCGCCGGCGCGGCGGCGCCTCGGACGCGGCTCTCGCGATCGCCACCTCGCTCACGACGCCCATGAAAGCCGGGAAGTCTGAGGATCGCCTGAGAGCCCGGCGGCTTTACATCTGCCTTACCCGTGCCAGTGCAGCCAAGGCCCGGCGTACTGGACGGTCGACACCGCGAGGATCGCGCCAGCGGTGACCGTGCCCGCGAGGAGCGACCGTCGGGCGAAGGATCCCGGGACGGCGCCGGCGCCGCTGCGCCAGTCCGCCACGGCGAGACGTGGCACGCGTGCGAGATACGCGAGCACGTGGACGCCGGTGGCGACGAGCCACACGACGAAGCTCGCCTTGTGCAGTCCGAGGACGATGCCCCGGCCGGGCCCCTGGACGAGTAGGGCGACGCCGGTGACGAAGACCGCGATGGTGGACGCGACGACGACCGGAGCGAGCAGCCGCAGCGGTAGCAGCGGCGGGCCCTTCTCCCGGTACGGACGCGATCCGCGGTAGTACCGCACGAAACGCCAGGTCGTACTCGCGAGCTTCAGTGCCACGGGCGGGACGAGCAGCATCCCGATGAAGACGTGGACGGAGAGCAGCTGCCGGATCGACAGGATCGTCACGCCCTCCGCAGCGAGCATGAGGAAGAGCACAGCGGCCGATGCCGCCGTCAGGCGCTCGTTGCCGTCCGGTCCCCCGCGCATCGTTTGCATTGCAGCGCGCGAAGCTGAAGATCCGCTGTGAGCTGGGTAGACTTGGACGCATGACAAGGCAGGCAACAGGAGACCCCCTCAGTACCGATGCCGAGCCCGCCTCGCATCCGCACGCGCCGCGGCCGTCCGGTCACCGTCGCTGATGCCGCTCCGCCGCCCCGCCTCGCCGAGCTTCATCACGCCGGGCTGACCTGGATCAACCTCGAGCGCCCGACGCAGGAGGAGGCGCTCGCACTCGCGCAGCGCTTCGGCTGGCATCCGCTCGACGTCGAGGACGTCATGTCCCGCCGTCAGCGGCCAAAGGTCGACGCCTACACGGAAGAGGAGGGCGAGAGCTATCTCTTCGCGGTCCTCCACTTCCCGGTGTACGACAACGCGATCGGCCGCCTCAATGCCGGCGAGCTCGACGTCTTCCTGGGGCCGAGCTACCTCGTGACGCTGCCGAGCGTCGAGCTCCGCCCCGTGTCGGCGCTCTTCCGGCGCGCGTACGAGAACGAGGACTTTCGCGAGTCGCTGTTCGCGCGTGGCTCGGGGCGCCTCTTCTACGAGGTGCTCGACGACCTGTACGACTACTGCTTCCCGATCCTCGACAAGATCGGCTTCAAGCTCGAGCAGATCGACGAGCAGATCGACGACGTCGCGATCCGCGCGAAGGACCTCGTGCGCGATATTCACAAGGTCAAGCAGGAGATCATCTCCTACCGCAAGATCATCAAGCCGCAGCGGCCGACGCTGCGACAGCTCGAGCGCGGCGTCGAGCGCTTCCTGCCCGAGGAGCTCGAGCTCTACTTCGACGACATCGTCGACGCGAGCGAGCGCATCTGGGACCTGCTCGACAACTACAAGGAAGTGGTCGAAGCGCTGGAGGACACGAACGAGTCGCTCATCTCGCACCAGCAGAACGACATCCTCTACGTGCTAACCATCTTCAGCGTCGTCGTCCTGCCGCTGACCTTCCTGACCGGCCTCTTTGGGATGAACGTCCAGTTCCCGGGCTTCGGGAGCGAGACCGCCTTCTGGGCGATCCTCGGGTCGTTCGTCGCGCTCATCGTTTCGATGCTCGGCTTCTTCCGCTACAAGCGCTGGCTCTAGCTCACTGCCATCCGCGGCCGACTCGGTCGCCGGCAGGTCGTTTTCGGCGGGTGCGCAGGGCGCTTTTCAGCTGGTCTCGTCTTCGCCGACGCGGCGTTCCGCACAGTCGGGGCACAGGACTGTGACGGACGGACCCCTTGCAGTCGTCGTCGACGGTGACATAGGCGCGCCAGCCCCGCACCGCGCGCGCCGTCGCCGTCTGGCACTGGTCACAGAACACGATGCAGCCGACACCAATCACGGGTCGAACTCTTCCCTGCGTAGAGCCCTGTCCACACGATTCACGCGTCTAGTTCCGCCCGGCTGATCGGCCATCACTCGAACGAGGCACATCGCGAGGTTGGCAAAAGACCCGACTCGCGGATGGGGTATCCATGTGAGGCTGGGTGAATGATCCAGGCGACACAAGCGTCAGGCGTTCGGGGACACCGCTTCCCTCCCTCCGAAGCGCAACCCGACCCGATGCACACTTGGTGCCTCCTGCGGATCGAGGCGGCCGCCACGCGGCCGCCCGACCGCTTTCCGCCCGGAGACTGACCACGCGGCGAGTCTTTCTGCGGCTTCAGTGACGAATCTCCACATCGGCGAGTACGTGACGCTTCGCGACCGTTGGTTCTACGTGCGCGGCGCCTCTCCGACGGCTGCTGCGGACCGCCGCGTCCAGCTTGAGGACGCGGAAACGGGCGAACTAGTCGAGGCTTCCCTCGATGAGATCGCGCGCAGCCAGCGATGGCAGCACGAGCGCCCGCGCGCCTAACGGTTCGGCTTCACACGGTGGTGGTCGCATGTGGTGTGACCACGCTCGCCCCCCATGTGAGCGTGACACCATGCGGTGTCAGTTGATCTCTCTTAGAAGGGTCCGATGCGCGCGACGGAGGAGCCGTTGCAGCACCCCTACAGCGTCACGGTCGCCGGCGCGAAGGCTTCCGAGCGCGGCGAGCGCGAGCTGCGACTCCGCCAAGGTCAGGATCGCTGCTTCCGTCTCGAGGCGGCCATGCCAGCGGACCGCGGCACGGTCGAACCTGTCCGGCCGCGCGACGGCGAGTAGCTCGAGATAGTCGAGCGCGTTGAGGAGCGACACCGTCGCCATCTCGCGCATCGCCGTTTCGGCCGCCCACAGATTGCGCGTCTTGACCGCGCGGGTGAAGCGTCCGTGTGCCGATCCCTGGGAAGTCATCGCCGAAAGGGGGCCGGCGAATTTACCTTAGACCGCTAGGAGGATCTGACAAAATCCACGGAGGTAGGCGTGCGGCGCGTCGAGATTTCGGGTGAAACGCTCTGACCCGGGGTCGTTGGGCCGCAGGGGGCTTCACCGTCTATGACGCGCCGTACGCCTACCGATATAGAGGCAGCGACAGGGGTGTTTTCTGGTGGGCCAACGGCTAGGGCGCACCAGGCCCATCGTCCGGTTCACATCGATGAACGCTCGATTCAGTCTGCCGGTTAGTGGGTCAACTCTCCTTGTGTCCGTCGAGGAAGTCCTCCCACGCGGCGCCCTTCTCGAGCTCAGCTTCGATCGCGCGGAGCGCACGCACAGCCGCCCGGTCGAAAGCGCGAAGCTCCCTCAGCGACGCATCCAGAATTTCGGGCCTGTGCCGTGCCACCAGGCGAATCGTCCGGTTCGCGGTCGCAGCATTGTCAGCGCACACCCGCCCAAACACAGCACACGCCTTCTGGTAGGCGGCGTAATCCTGTTCGCTAGCGGCCATGACGGTCGCCCAGCAGCTCTCGCCGTTCGGCCCGCGCGTTGAGGCGGTCGAAGATGGGTTCGAGCGTCTCCTCCGGTTCGCCCTCGACCCAGTACGCGGCTTTCAGGAGATCCGCTCCGGCCCCTTCGAGCGCGTCCGGAAACAAGCCCCCGTCGAAGCCGGCGTCCGACAGCCGCCAAGTGGCTTCGAAAAACGCGACGATCGCCGCGTCAACGGCGGCCGCGTCGAGCGTGACGGTTTGCATGATCGTGGTGTTGTTCATGGCATTAGCTCCTCGTCCTCGTCGTCTCCGAACATTCGGTTGTTGGCGTCGAGGAGTGCCGAGGCGGACTTCGCGTCCACGCGGATGAGCATTCCGATCAGCACAGATCGGAGGGCCTTCCGATACCAGTCCTCCTGCCCGCACAAGTCCAACACGCTTGGACTGACCATGATCGCCATGACGTCCCACATCACGGTTTCCGGGAGGTCAAGCATGCTTCCGGCAACACGCGCCCCGCCTTCGTCGGCCATGTCCCTGCGGGCCGCGTCCCTGATCTCCTGAAGCGCAACCATGACGTCCGGGTTATCAAGTCCCCGGGTGGCCACAACGGGCTCCTCTCAGCGCAACAGCCCCCGAGCGCGGCGATGATGGCGCCGGCCCGGAGGCCGTGCGCAAACGTACAGCGTCACCAGGATATGACTGCCATCATCAGTCATGACGCGAAGCCTTGCACATCTCAGACGCTTTTGCAACCAGGACAACGTGATAGGACAAACATGTGGTTTGCACCGGTTTGTTATGTCCTGGTTGGGTTCTGTCCGCTCGGAAAACAACCCACCCACCCACCCAGCTAGAGCGCCATCAGGAAATTGACGACGAGATAGGGGGACGCGTCGAGCGAGTCGTTCGCGCAGCGGCTCGGACGCGGAGTAGTTAGCGGGACGGCCCGGTGTCAAAGAGCCGGGCCGCCCCAGGACTGGGGGACGCTGAGAATGCGCAATCCCCGAACCCCGTAGTAGATACCGAAAGGCGACGTTTGCCGGGCAGCAAACGGATAGGCCGTCCCGGCCGATGGTGCGGTTCAGTTGGCTGAACGTGCGCACCGTGGCGACACGGCGCACTTCTTTCGCCAAAGCCTCCTAGTGACCGTGGCGCCGAACGAGAAGCGCTTCGCGCAGCGCCGACACCTGCTGCGAATCCGAGCCCTCGGAGTACATCGTCGAGATCGCAGCCCAAGCATCGGCCTCGTAACCCGGCGCGTCGAGCTCCACCGGCTCGTACGAATCCGTCGCAAGCCGGTGGAAAATCTGAACCGCCAAAGCGCATTTGGGGTTCCGCGCCGCAATCGCGTCAGCGTGCGACGGCTCGATGCCAAACACCCCACCACCGAGCCTGAAGTAGACAACCTCCATCGACGCAAGCGTAGATCCCGGCGTGTTAGTTGAGCGGTCCCACTTCCCGCCGAACGCAGCCCAGTTGCGACCCAGTCGCCACCGCTACATGGCCGACGAGAGCCGATCACAACCGACGACGCGCCCTGCTCTCCATACAGCGAAAAGCCCCGGTAGTCGGGGCTTTTCGGCTTGTCATGCGGGAAGCGGACGACGGGATTCGAACCCGCGACACCTGGCTTGGGAAGCCAGTGCTCTACCAACTGAGCTACGTCCGCGCTCGGGCGACGATTCTACCGCCCTGTCGCTGAAATCCTCAGACGGTCAGGTCGCGTCAGGAAGCCGAGCGGCGAGCGAGACCAGGATCTTCCGCTGGATCCCAGGAGAGCCCGACAGCAACCGGCCGAAGGACTGCCCAGTGATCACGAGCGCTCGAACCGGCGAGGTCGTCGTCACCGTCGCGTTGCGGGGCGTGCCGGTGAGAAGCGCCGTCTCGCCGAAGAAGTTCGCACCGCCTTTCAAGGGGATGCGCTTTCCGCCTCGCCGGACCTCGACCATCCCGTCGACGACCACGACGAACTCCTTCCCCGCATCCCCTTCCTTCATGAAGACTTTTCCCGCGGGGAAGTGGATCTCGTCTGCGATCGCCGCAATCTCGGTCAGCTCACGGCGCGAGCATTCCGAGAACAGGGGCACCTGCTTCAGGAGCTCGAGCTTCGCGTTCTTCGTGAACACGCGCTGATTCTATGCGTCGCCTGGCGCGGGCGTCAGGACTGCCCGCTCGCGCCCTGACGGAGCTGCAGCAGCTCCTCCTGACGCTGCCGCATCACTACCTCGAGCCGCGCCGCGATGGCCGGCTGCGCCTGCTCCAATCGCCGGAACTCGGTGCCGAACATGAAGAGCAGTCAGGCCGGTGAGGTGGTGGTCACGGTTGCATTGCGGCGCGTCCCTCCCAGGATCGCCATCTCGCCGAAGAAATCACCGGGCACGAAGGTCGCGACGGTCGCGTCCTCCGCAGTGACCACCGCGGTTCCCTCGATGAGCACGTAGAACGAATACCCGGCGGCGCCTTCGATCGTCAGATTCGCGCCCTCGCCGACCGTCCGGACGTCGAACCAGTGCGCCAGCTCCTCGATGTCGCTTTCGCTCAGCGAGTCGAACAGCGGGATGTTCGCCAGGTCGCCACGGAAGAGGAAGCTACCTCAATGGATCCGTGATCCCATTCTCGTAACGACATCGTCACCAGGCGAATACAAGATCGACTTCGCTAGACGGTGGTCTCGTAGCCGTCTCGCGCCCGTTCGATCCCTTCGTCGAGGGGCAACTCGTCCGGACGGTGGACGATCAGGAGTCGCTTGGCGCCGGATGCGTCGTGCGCGGCGAGGGCCTCTCCCTGGGTCAGGTGCCCGCGCATCGCCGGCTCCGTCTGCGCGAGCGTGGCCTCGCAGACGAAGAGATCCGCATCACGCGCGAGCTCAGCGAGCGCCGGGGACGGCCCCGAATCGCCCGAGTAGGCGAGGACCTTCTCGCCGTTGCTGACACGGAAGCCGAAGGCGTCCAGATCGTAGTGGAGCACCCGTACCGGAAGGATCTGGAAACCCGCGGCGGAGAACGGAAGCCCTTCCGCGTATTCGCGAACCGAGAACGCGTCGAACAGCGGATCGGCATTCAGCTTCGATGTGAAGCTCTTCAGCGTGTCGATGCCTCCCGGGGGCAGCCAGAGCTCAGGCGCGGCCGTTCCGCGGCCCGGGCCGAACGAGGCGCCGAAGGTCCAGGGTACGAGATCGCCCCAGTGGTCGAGATGGAAGTGGGTGATTGCGATCGCCTCGACGCGCGGCCAGCCGTCCCGTTTCCGCAGCCTCGAAAACACACCCGGGCCACAGTCGAGGAGCAACCGCTGCTCACCCTCGACCAGGTATCCGGACTCGGCCCCGTCCGGGTTGTGCCACGCGGGGGAGCAGCCGATGACGACGAGTTTCATGGTCCACATCTTCTACGGAGCGACCATGACGCGCTTGACG
>Ga0193751_1001488_pt1 | contig 14990 bp, 15 predicted proteins | sample L1c2metaG_FD_143050 | JGI IMG/M metagenome (GOLD analysis project Ga0193751, IMG submission 143050) | Soil microbial communities from a riparian zone of the East river system, Colorado, United States - L1c2 | ecosystem: Environmental > Terrestrial > Soil > Riparian zone | place: USA: East River... | reverse complement strand
AGGATCTCGCGAAGCTTTTCGGATAGCTCGGGGACAGAATACCCGAGCCCGCGTTTTCCGAACGAGCCGAAGAGCGAGAGATCCTTTCGCACCTGGGCAGACGTCGTCCCGCCGAGTCGCGCGAGCTCGTCGCTGGATATCGTCGTGATGTCCTGACTCTCGATGTGCTCGAGAAAGCTGAGGTACAAGGAGAGACGCCGTACGGTGGATTCCGCTATCCGCTTCAAGTTTTGCGCTTGTGAAGTAATTCACAAACTAATCGGCGCGGGGCGGCGCGGGCAAGAATCCACGTCAATCTCTAACTGCAACTGAACGAGTGGTCAGCCCATAGCCCTTAGCCATCGGCTGTTAGCAGAAACGTCGGGACGTTATTGGTGGCGTAATGGCACAGGCAGTTGCGTGTGCTCCGACGCGCTCCGGTGACGTCCCGACGTAGTACGGCTAGTTGCTAGCAGCTATACGCTATTCGCTGACCTCTCATTCTTTTGCAGATGCAGGTGCAGGCGCAGTTGCCTCTCCCGCCTTCCGGCACGCGTATCTTTACCCGATGCCAGTCCACGTCACCTCAGAAATCGGCGCGCTCCGCACCGTCCTCGTCCACAGCCCGGGCAACGAGCTGTTGGCTGTCACGCCGAGCACGCGCGCGGATTTCCTGTACGACGACATCGTCGACGCCGCACTCGCCAAGCGCGAGCACAAGCGCTTTGTCCAGGTCCTCGAGCGCTTCTGCGAGGTCCTTCACGTGCGGGATCTGCTCGCCGAGGTGCTCGAGGACGCCGAAGTGCGCGAGCTGATCATTCGGGAGACACTCGACGTGGTACCGCTCGTTCCTCTTGCATCGGAGCTACGTGAGCTTCCGCCTGCCGCCGTGGTGAGTCTCTTAATCGAAGGGAAGGAGGAAGAGCCGGGACCGCTCTCGCGCACCTTGAACGAGCTCAGCTACTCGCTGCCGCCGCTGCCGAATCTCTTTTTCACTCGCGACTCGGCAATGGCGATTAACCGCCACATGATGATCGGCTCGATGCGCTTCCATGCGCGTTGGACCGAAGAGCTGATCATGAAGGCCCTCTTCACGTCGCACCCCAAGCTGAGCAACAGCGGGATTCTTTACGACGGCTCTGCCGAGCGGCGATTGAATCACACGCTCGAGGGTGGCGATGTCCATCCTTTGCGCGACGACGTCCTGCTGATTGGTTTCAGTGAGCGCTCGAGCCCGGCGGGAATCGACAGCCTCGCCACGCTCCTATTCGAGAAGACCGACGTCACCAACCTGATAGTGGTGGTCATGCCGCAGGAGGCAACCGCGATCCATCTCGACATGATCTTCACCCACATCGATCGCGATCTGTGCGTGATTTACCCGCCGCACTTCATCGGACCGTATCGTCTTCCTATTCTTCTGTGGCAGAAAGGCCAGACGCACATGCGTGAGCAACCTGATCTGTTCGCCGCGCTCAAGCATTGCGGATTGCCGATGGAGCCGATTCTTTGCGGAGGGGAAAGAAGAATCGTCCAGGATAGGGAGCAGTGGGCATCGGGTTGCAACTTTACGGCGATGCGTCCTGGCGTCGTCACATCTTACGCGCGAAACGAGACAACACTGAGAGAACTAGAGAAGGCCGGTTTCAAGATGATCACGGCGTCCGATTTTCTGTCGTCGAATCAAACGATCGGCGTAACCGAAAGGGCGGCGATCACGTTCAAGGGCGGCGAGCTTGTGCGCGGCGGTGGCGGTCCGCACTGCATGACGTGTCCCATCACCCGGGATGATCCTTGGAGCTGACGCGCGGAGTTTACGCGGAGCCGCAGGACACACTGCTGACATCTCGCGCCGCTGACTACCTGAAGGCGGGTCCTGCCGACGTCGTCGACCTCATCGGACACATCTGCAGCCTGCCGGGAGCTCCGCGAATTGTCGCCGAGCACATGGCGCACGCGATGTTCGCGGGGCGACGGGATTTCGTGCGGACAGACGATGGACGTTGGAGGCTGAGCGATGTTGCGGCGAAGGGATACATGTCGCCGGGAGAGACGGCGGTCGGTTCTCCTTCTCGCTACTCTCGCCTCTCTTCCGCGGCGAAGCCGTCCGAATCGCTCGTGGATTTATCATACGTCGTGGTGGACGTCGAGACGACAGGCGGTCGCGCCTACTACGGCGATCGTATCACGGAGATCGCGGCGGTTGTCGTCAAGAACGGCGAGATCGTCGAGCTTTTCGAGACACTCGTTAATCCGGAGCGGCCAATCCCTCCGTTCGTTACGCGGCTCACCAACATCACCTGGGATATGGTGAGGCGCGCGCCAACATTCGATCGCGTCGCTCCCGACGTGGTCCGTGTGCTGGAAGGGAACGTCTTCGTTGCACACAACGCCATGTTCGACTGGCGATTCGTATCAGCCGAAGTGTCGCGGTGCGCGGGGCAGAGGTTGCGAGGCCGTCGACTCTGCACGGTGAACGTGGCTCGAAAGGTGATTCCGCAGCTCTCGCGCCGCTCGCTCGACTACGTCGCACGCTACTACGGCGTCGAGATAACCAATCGACACCGTGCCGCTGGTGACGCGCTAGCTACCGCGAAGTGCTTCATCAGAATGCTCGGCGATCTCTCTGACCGGGGCTACAGCACCTGGGATGATCTCGACGAGCTCCTTCGAAAGCCGACTTCACGTCGCAAGAAGAGAAGGGCGTCGGGCATGCCTACTCCGGTGACACGCGACACCACCGCGTGACCGCTCCGACTCCGCTGGTAGCTCGCCGCAAGATCGGCGACTTCACCGTTCACGCGATTCAGGCAGGAGGTCAGCGGCTCGACGGCGGGGCGATGTTCGGTGTCGTGCCCAAGCCGCTGTGGGAGAAGCGCATCCCGGCCGATGAGCGCAATCGCATCCAGCTTGGCATGCGCTGCCTGTTGATCGAGCATCCGTCCGGCCTCGTATTGATCGACACGGGAGCCGGCAACAAGGAGAACGCCAAGTTCAAGGACATTTACGGCATCGAGAACGAAGGCGCCGGCGGCGCGACGATGCTGGAAGATGGCCTGAAGCAAATCGGGGTCTCGCCGTCTGATATCGCCATCGTGATCAACACCCACCTGCATTTCGACCACGCGGGCGGCAACACACGCGCGACGCCCGAGGGGAAGATCGAGATCACGTTTCCGAACGCGACGTTCATCGTGCGCCACGGTGAGTACGACTACGCGCTGCACACGAACGAGCGGACCGCGGCGAGCTACTTCGAGCGCAACTATGTTCCTCTCGAGACGGCGGGCAAGCTGGAGCTAATTGCGCGTGAGAAGGAGATCGTCAAAGGAATCCGGGTCGTGCCGACTCCGGGCCATACCCCGTTCCACCAGAGCATCCTCATCGAATCGGCCGACGAGCGCGCGTTCTACCTCGGCGATCTCATTCCGACGCACGCCCATCTGCCGCTGCCGTGGATCATGGGTTACGACGTCGAGCCGTTAGTGACTCTGGAAACGAAGCGTCGGATCCTCAAACAGGCTCTCGACGAGAAGTGGCTTCTGATCTTCGAGCACGATGCTATTGTGCCATGGGGCCACGTCGAGAATGACGGCAAGGCCTACAGGTTGATCCTGGCGCCTTAAGGGAGAAGCCGCTCGGGCTGGCTACACCGACCGAAGGGGTTACGCGGAAAACGCTGAAACTGCGGACACAGCGCGGATACTTCAACCCGGCGTAAAGACCTCTTCGTTGTTTTCTTGTTTTTTTTCTTCTCGTTTACCGAGAGATCGTTGCGGCGTTTGGGGCCAGCCCGAGCGGCAGTTCCCAAAAAACCCCGGCCCGCGAGGAGGAGCCGTAACGCCTATAGGAACTATCCGCAGTTTTTCGCCGTTTCCGCGTTTTCCGCGTAACCCCCTCCGTCAGTGTGGCCTGTCGGAGCGGCAGTTAGGAAGCCCAGACAGATCTACCCGAGCGGTTGATAGAGCTCGATTCGATTGCCCTCGGGATCTTTGATCCACGCGAACAACCCGTAATCAAAGTCCTCGGTCTTTTCGATCTCGATCCCCTCGGCCCTTAGCTGCGTCAGGAACGCGGCGAGATCCCGAACGCGATAGTTCACCACTGCCTCTCGCCGTTCGGGGCCCAGGGTCACCTTCGACTGAGTGATCGAGAATACGGTCGAATCGATCTTCGACGAGTCGCCCAGGCGCCGGTACTTGAACTCCGTCCCGTATACCTTGCCGTCCTCGTAGGTCTCGAGCCTGATGCCGAAGTGGTGCGCGTACCAGTTCGACAGCGCCTTGGCGTCGTTGGCGTAGATGAACACTCCCCCGATCCCGTCGACTGGGATTCGCTTCTCCGTCTTGCGGCCAATCATGCTCTTCGGCATGCCGCGAATCTAGGTCGCGCGGGAGGAAGCGGGAAGCGGGAGGCGGCGGACGTCGGCGAGTGATTCCGATAAACGGAGACTCGGTCTCTCGCTTCTCGCCTTCCCGCCTCCCGCCTTCCCGCCGCCCGCGTTCCCTTGCATTGGGCCTAAAGAGAGCCTATCTTGAGTCCTGACAATGCGATAAGCGGGAGATCCGGGCGGATCACCCCACCCTCTGGCCCTCGATGTTCGAGGCGTGCTAAAGGAGTTCAGCCGGTACACTCTCCTGCAGAGTGTGTAGTCGCGCGGACTCCGAAAAGACGGGGTCCGCTTTTTTATTTCCTTTTTCAAAGGGTAGCTCGTATTCAGGACACCACCAAGCGCGTACGCGTCAACAAACAGATCCGAATCAGTCCAATCAGGGTCATTGCCGCCGACGGAGCACAGCTCGGCATTATGGACGTCGAGACCGCGCTCGCAGCGGCGATAGAGCAGGGACTGGATCTAGTCGAAGTCGCACCAATGGCGAGGCCGCCCGTGGCCCGCATCATGGATTACGGGAAGTTCAAGTTCGAGCAGGCCAAGATGGCGCGCCAGGCCAAGAAAAAGCAGCACGTGATTCATCTCAAGGAAGTGAAGTACCGCCCTGGGATCGAAGAGCACGACTTCATGACGAAGACCCGCCACGCGCGGGAGTTCCTGAACGAGGGGAACAAGGTGAAGGTGACGTTGATGTTCCGCGGCCGGCAGATCGCGCACCCGGAGCTCGGACGTCAGGTGGTAAATCGGGTGGCGCAGGAGCTCGCCGACGTGGCGAAGATCGAAAGCGATCCGAAGTTCGAAGGAAAGTTCATGACCATGATTCTCGCGCCGAAGTAGCGGGAAGCGGGAGGCGGGAAGCGGGAGGCGGGAAACGGGAAGCGGTAATCACTCTCGCCTCACAGGGTGAGATCGACATAAAAAGGAATTTCAATGCCGAAAATGAAGTCGCACAAGGGCGCGAGAAAGCGCTTCAAGATCACGGGAACTGGAAAGGTGAAGCGCATGAAGGCGTTCAAGAGCCACATCCTCACCAAGAAATCCTCGAAGAGAAAGCGGCGCCTGCGTCAGGCCACGACCATCCAGACCAACGGCGAAGTAAGAAACATCAAGCGCCTGCTTCAGGCGTAAGGGAGCAGATAAATGCCACGCGTAAGATCGAATGTCGCGCGCTTGAAGCGCAAAAAGCAGATAATGAAGGCGGGCCGCGGTGCCTTTGGCGCCCGCAGCAAGCTTTGGAAGGCAACGAAGGAGAACGTCGAGCGCGGCTGGAAGTACGCGTACCGCGATCGCAAGAACAAGAAGCGCGATTTCCGGAAGCTGTGGATCGTCCGCATCAACGCGGGCGCGCATCTGCACGGGATGTCGTACTCCGTGTTCATGCACGGCTTGAAGAAAGCTGGAATCGAGATCGACCGGAAAGTTCTCTCGGACATCGCAATCAACGATGCGGCAGCGTTTACGGCTCTCGCCGAGAAGGCGAAATCAGCTCTCGACGCCGCGTAACGCTCCACTCGTGCTACAAAGAGGACTCTGCCGGCGCTAACGTCAAACCAGCGCGGTGGAGTCCTTTTGCATTTGCCCCGCACCCCGGGTAAACCGTGACGCTTTCCGAATTCCAGCAGCTCGTCACCACGATCGCAGACGAAGGCGAGAAATTGATCGACGCGGCCACCACCGCGTCAACGCTCGAGGATGCTCGTACTTCTTTGCTCGGACGGAAATCGGGCCGTCTTCCTGACCTATTCCGACAGCTGCCATCCCTCGCGCCGGGTGAGCTGCGCGAAGCCGGATCGCTGATCAACGCCGTCAAGGCGAAGCTGGAGACGCGCCTCGACGAGCGTCGCCGGCAGCTCGACGCCGCTAGCTCGTCGAAGCGCGAGATCGACCTCACCATGCCCGCGCGACGCCAATGGCTCGGCTCCAAGCACCCGGTGACGCTCGTCATCGAGGAGATCGAGGAAATCTTCCGCGAGCTTGGCTTCACGATCGCCCTGGGGCCAGAGGCGGAGACGGAGTGGTACAATTTCACCGCGCTGAATTTTCCAGCCGACCATCCTGCGCTCGATCTGCACGACACTCTCTATCTGGGCGAGAACGTGATGCTGCGCACGCACACGTCGCCGGTCCAGATCCGAACGATGCAGAACTTCAAGCCGCCAATTCGCATTCTGAGCCCCGGCAACGCATACCGCCGCGATTTCTTCGACGCCTCGCACGCGCCGATGTTCGCGCAGATAGAAGGTCTCGCGATCGACGAAGGAGTGAGCTTCGTCGACCTCAAGGCGACGCTGACGCACTTCGCAAACAGATTCTTCGGGAAGACCAAAACGCGCTTTCGCCCCAGCTATTTCCCGTTCACCGAGCCGTCCGCCGAGATGGATGTCGAGTGCCAGCTGTGTCACGGGTCGGGATGTCCGAGCTGCAAAGGAACCGGCTGGATGGAAATACTCGGATCGGGAATGGTGCATCCGTCGGTGCTCACCGCCGCCGGACTCGATGCCGATCGATATACAGGGTGGGCGTTTGGCATGGGACCGGCGCGAATCGCGATGCTGCGCTACGACATCCCTGACATCAGGATTCTCTACGACTCCGACGTGAGATTCCTTTACCAGATCGCAAGATGAACGCGTCGTACGAGTGGCTGCGCGCGTTCGTTCCGTTCAGCCTGACGCCGACGGAGCTGCGGGATCTCCTGACGTCTCGCTGCGCGACGGTCGACGATCTCATCGGTGTGCGCGACGATCTGCGCGACATCGTCATCGGCCGCGTCGTTGAGGTAGCTCGGCATCCAAACTCTGATCACCTTTGGCTCACGAAGGTCGATGCGGGAAGCGGCACTGTGCTCGACGTCGTCTGCGGCGCTCCCAACGTGACGGTCGATACGCTCTACCCGTTCGCACCGGTCGGTGCCGTCCTACCAGGCGGGATGAAGATCGAGAAGCGAAAGATTCGCGGGGAGACGTCCGAGGGCATGCTTTGCTCTGCGAAAGAGCTCGGTCTCGGCCAGGATACGGAAGGAATCCTGGCTCTCCAGATCGATGCCGCACCGGGAACGAGATTCGTCGAAGCGATGCCGATTGGTGACACGCGTCTCGTGATCGACGTTCTGCCCAACCGTTCCGACCTTCTTTCGCACGAGGGGCTCGCGCGCGAGATCGCCGCGGCGACCGGAGGGACAGTGACACGTCCCGAGATCAAGGAAGAGAAATCGTTCGTCATTCGAACGCACACCGTGAAATCGACGTCTGGCAAAGTCGGCGATGTAACTGTACGGCTAGAGGACACCGATGGCTGTTTGCGGTACGCCGGCGCGGTCATCACCGGGCTCAAGGTGGGGCCGAGTCCGGATTGGCTGGTTCAGCGTCTAGAGTCCGTTGGATCTCGTCCCATCAACAATGTCGTCGACATCACGAACTACATGCTGCTTGGCTTCGGTCAGCCGATGCACGCGTTTGACCTGGAGAAGATTGCGCGGAGCACGGTCGTTGTCCGAAAGACGCGTGGCGAAGAGCTTATCAAGACGCTCGACGGAGTGGATCGCACGCTTCCACCTGGCGCGGTCGTAATTGGCGACGCTGAGCGCGCGCAGGCAATCGCCGGAATCATCGGTGGAAGTGGCAGCGAAGTATCCGAGACGACGACCGACATCTTTCTAGAGGTCGCGGCTTTCAATCCCACCCGCATCCGGGCCGCACGCCGCACGCTCGGCATCTCTACCGACGCGAGCTATCGTTTCGAGCGGGGCGTGGACGTCGACGCAATCCCGGGACTGGTCGATTACGCGGTGCGGCTCATTCTTTCGGTGGCCGGTGGGACGCCGCAGGGAAGTCCGATCGATCTGTATCCGCTGCCAAAGCGTCCGGTCCCGATCTCGCTCAAGCTGCCGCGCGCGGCCCGACTTCTTGGCGAACCCGTCGATGCCGGGGAAGTCGAGCGGAATCTGCGATTGATCGGATTCCGAATCGCGCCCGAGGCGAAAGACGTTCTCAAGGTCTCGCCGCCGAGCTGGCGACACGATGTGCGTGGGGAAGTCGATCTCGCCGAAGAAATTGCGCGACTGAGAGGCTACGACACATTTTCCTCCGAGCTTCGTCCCTTCCGCGCGAGTGCGGTGCCCGATGCGCCGCTGGTTGCGGTGACGAAGCGAGTCCAGGAGACTCTCGTCGGCGCCGGTCTCAACGAAGTGCGTCCGATGCCGTTCGTCGCGGGCGGAAAGGGCGCGACGGTTCGTATCACCAATCCGCTCGCCGAGGACGAGGCGTTTCTTCGCGGAGATCTGTTAACAACATTGGTGGGACGCGCCGAGCACAATCTCTCGCGCATGCAAGGCAATGTGCGGCTATTCGAGATCGGCACCGCGTTTTTCGTCGGAGGGGACGGGGCGAACCCTTCGGCCTCCAAGAATGCCGCGCTTCCGCGAGAGGAGATGCACGTCGCCGCGCTGGTGATGGGACAACGCGCGCCGACTCATTTCACCAAGGCCGTGCAGCCAAGCTACGACGAGTGGGACATCAAGTATCTCGCCGAGCTCGCGGCCGCCGCGGCGTTTCCGGCTGGTGTCGTCAAGCTCGTGCCCTCGTCAGGACAAGTCCTGTGGGATATCTCAGTCGATGGCAAGGTTGTCGGCGCCGCGCGGCGTCTCACTCTCGATGCTCCAGTGTGGGCGCGTCCCGCATTCGGTATCGAGATCAATCTCGAGGCAATCCAGCAGGCCGTGGCGCTGAACAAGACATATCGCGCGATTCCGGTGACCCCGCGCGCGCAGGTGGATCTCGCGCTCGTGGCAGCGACCAAAGTGACCGCCGCTCAAATCGAGGCAGTCATTAGACGGGAAGCGGGCGCGTTGCTCGAGACACTCACGTTGTTCGACGAGTTCATCGGTCAGGGTATTCCGGAAGGATCGCGCAGCCTTGCGTGGGCGTTGACGTTCCGCGATCCTGAGCGCACACTAAAGGACCGCGAAGTGCAGGAGAGCGCGGAGAAGATCGTCAAAGCACTCGAAGGAGAGCTTGGTGTCAGACAGCGCACGGCCTGAAGTAGCCGCCTTTGCGGAGCTGGAGCAGCTCGTCAAGCATCTTGGCGACGAGCTCGCGTCATTTCGCCGCCGCGCGCTCCAGGCGGAAGCGCGTCTCAAGAGTCTCGAGACTACCGGCGTGAAAGGGGTTGTCTCGCCCGAGAGGGTGCAGTTTCTCGAACGCGAGAACGCTGGTCTCAATACTCGCCTCGAGGCAGCCCGCGCCCGCACCCAACAAATGATCGACCGCGTGCGATTCCTCAGACAGCAACACGACGGAGCGGCCGCCCGATGACCGGGAAGAAAAGCGTCGTTCGCGTAACGATCCTCGGCGACGAGTACTCGATCAGGAGCGACGCCAGTCCCGAGCGCACCCGCGCAGTCGCCGAGCACGTCGACAACGTGATCAAGGAGACGATGCGGGCGGGCAACATCGTCGAAGCCCAGAAGGCTGCGATCCTGGCCGCGCTGAGCATCACCGACGAGCTGTTCGACGCTCGAGAGGCCGGAGACGAGCTCGCCGGTTCGATGCGGCGGTTGAGCGGGGAGGTCCGACCCTGGTTACCGCCGGCCAAACGTAAAGACTGAACTGCTCAGAGCGGCGAGCTCAGAGCGATCCGCGTTAATACTGGCGTTCGAGGCGATCGCTTCCGCTGGCAATTTCAACACTGAAGCGGACAGCTGTGAGCGCTAAGCCCGGAGCAGCTCAGCTTCCATAGTTGGTGGTCGCGCGCAGGCCTGTTCTCGCGCCGGATGGTTGGTCCCCACAGCGTTTGGGCTGTGCGCTCTCATGCTCCGGCAGGAGTCCCGGCTGGAGCGAGACAATTGTGTTCACCCGTACGAACTTTGAAAGCCCAGCGGCTCTGGGCTTAGCGCTCAGGGCTGTCCGCTTCAGTATTGAAATGGCCAGCCGAAGCGGACGGCGGTGGAATCCTCAGCAGTGCCCGCTTCAGTATTGAAATGGCCAGCCGAAGTGGGCGGCGGTGGAATCCTAAGCACAGAAGAAGTCTCTAGCCCCAAGCCGATAAGCAGCATTACCTTAGGATCAGCTACGCGACGACTTATCGGCGCGATACGGGGCCGCCTGTGGCTTTGCCGCGGGCCCAACATAGATCCCATATGACGAACACGGCGTGGTTATCCGCGGCCGGCATACTTCTGCTTGTAATTGCCAGCGCGGTTTTTTTCTTTGTAGGAAGACGGATTGGAAAGCGCGCCGAGCTCCGCAGACAGGAGCAAGCCCACTCAACGGCCGAAGAAGCCGCCAAGAGAATAGTTGGCGACGCGCAGCGTGAGGCAGAAAGCCTCCGCAAAACTGCGGTTCTAACCGGAAAAGAAGAGCTCATACGACTTCGCGAAGACTGGGAAGTCGAGGTCCGCGGGCGACGCGAGGAAGTCGAGCGCGAGGAGCGCAGAGTCACCGACCGGGAAGGCCAGCTCAATCGCAAATACGATCTTCTGGAGCAGCGCGAGCGCGATACCGCCCGCCGCTCCGACTCACTGGGCGCGCGTGAGCAAACACTCTCTTCCCGCGAACAGGAACTCGACAAACTCCTCGGCGAAGAGCGCCGCCGGCTCGAGCAGCTTGCCGGAATCTCGGCTGCGGACGCAAAGGCCGAGCTGATTCATCGGATGGAGGAAGAGGCCCACGCAGACGCCGCGAATAAAATCCGTGAGATTCGCGAGACCGCGAAGCGCAACGCCGAGCGCGAGGCCAAGAAGATCATAGCTCTCGCGATCCAGCGAATCGCGGCCGAGCAAAGCGTTGAAGCGACCGTGTCGGCAGTCTCGCTGCCGAATGATGAAATGAAGGGACGCATCATCGGCCGGGAGGGACGCAACATTCGCGCGTTCGAGCTCGCGACGGGCGTCGATGTCATCATCGACGACACGCCGGACACGGTCGTCGTTTCATGCTTCGATCCCGTGCGGCGTGAAATCGCCCGGCTGTCGCTGGAGAAGCTCGTTGCCGACGGACGGATCCACCCCGGCCGCATCGAAGAAGTCGTAAACAAATCGCGGCTGGAGGTCGACGCTTCGATCATCGAGACCGGCGAGCAAGCCGCCTACGAGAGTGGCGTTCATGGTTTGCATCCGGAGCTCGTCAAGCTCATAGGTCGGATGCGTTGGCGCACGAGTTACGGACAGAACATCCTCAACCACTCGAAGGAAGTGGCGTGGCTCGCCGGCATTATGTCGGCGGAGCTGGGCTTGGATGTCGCGATGGCGCGTCGCGGCGCACTGCTTCACGATGTCGGCAAGGTTCTGACCCACGAGCACGAGGGAACTCACGTGCAGCTCGGCGTCGAGATGGCCACGCGTTACGGGGAGAACCCGTTGGTGGTTAACTGCATCGCCGCGCATCACGACGACGTGCCGCACGAGAGCGAGATATCCGTGCTGGTTCAGGCGGCCGACGCGATATCGGGCGCCCGTCCCGGAGCGCGGCGCGAAGCGTTCGAGACCTACGTCAAGCGACTCGAGGGGCTTGAGAAGATCGCGTCGAGCTATCGCGGTATCGAAAAAGTCTTCGCCATTCAGGCGGGGCGGGAAGTGAGAGTGATAGTTACGCCCGAAGAAGTCGATGATCCCCGCATGGCGACGCTGACCGAAGAGATCGCGCGACGCATCGAGGCGGAGCTACAGTATCCCGGGCAGATCAAAGTGGTGCTGATCAGGGAGACGCGATCGGTGGACTTTGCCCGCTGAGCTGATCGACGGCCGCGCGATCTCCAAAAAGATTCGCGCGGAGGCAGCAGAACGTGTAAAGGAGCTGGTCGCTCGCGGACTCCAGCCGGGACTCGCGGTCGTCCTCGTCGGCGACGACCTCGCCAGCTCGCTTTATGTGAGCGCGAAAGGAAAGGCGACGGAAGAGGCCGGGATGTACAGCCTCACTATGCGCCTCGAAGCCGACACATCACAGTCCGAGCTGATTGCTCGCGTCGAAGCACTGAACGACGATCCGCGCATTCACGGAATACTCGTGCAGATGCCGCTTCCGAAACAGATCGACCCCGACTTCGTGATTCGAGCCGTCGATCCCAACAAGGACGTGGATGGATTTCATCCGATCAACGTCGGGAAGATGCTGATCGGAGAGCGCGACGGTTTCATTCCTTGCACTCCCGCTGGAATCCAGGTGCTGCTCAAGGAATCGGGAGTCAAGACACCCGGAAAGAATTGCGTGATCGTTGGGCGGAGCAACATCGTCGGTAAGCCGATGGCGGCGCTAATGGTTCAGAATAATCCGGACGCGAATTGCACCGTGACTGTTTGTCATTCACAGACCGCTGATCTGGAGGAGCACACCCGCTCCGCCGACATTCTGATCGTGGCGGCTGGGCGTGCCGGCGTGGTGAAGGGCGACATGGTCAAGCGAGGCGCCGTCGTTATCGATGTCGGGACGAATCGCGTGGCCGACGAGAATTCCAAGACCGGGGCGCGACTGCAGGGAGACGTAGATTTCGAATCCGTCAGGAAGGTCGCTTCAAAGATTACGCCGGTTCCGGGAGGAGTCGGGCCGATGACTATTGCGATGCTCATGTCCAACACCGTTCGAGCAGCCGAGATGTCGCTCCGATGAAGGCCGCACCACTCGATCTGTTCACCTCAGTGCTTGCCCGCGCTGGAATCGGCTTCACACCGGAGATGCCGGCATCGGTTTCGGACGTTGCGCTCGAGACGCGCGCACTCGTCGAATCCGGCATGCGCCCACTCTGGGTTCGCGGCGAGATCAGCGACTTCAAGCAGCACCGCAACGGACACTGGTATTTCTGTCTTCGCGATCACGCCGCGCAGATCAAATGCGTCGTGTGGTCACGCGATCAGCGTGGACTCCCGGCTCCGCCGGACGATGGGATGCAAGTGGTTCTGTACGGCCAGATGACGGTGTATGCGCAGCGCGGAGATCTGCAGCTCAAGGTCATGCGCATGCACGCCGAAGGAGACGGACTCTGGCGGAAGGCGCTGGAGCTCACGCTCTCGAAGCTTCGCGGCGAAGGACTGCTCGAGGAGTCGCGCAAGAGGCCGATCCCGAGATTCCCGAAATGCGTCGCGGTCGTAACGAGCGCGGATGGTGCGGCGCTTCAGGATGTCATTGCAGTGTTGCGAGAGAGAAACAGCGGCGTGCAAGTGGTTCTCTGTCCCGCCAAGGTCCAGGGTGATGGCGCCGCCGGCGAGATCGTCTCGGCGCTCCGTCGTATCGCGCGCTGGGGCGGCGCCGACGTGGTGATTGTCGGCCGAGGCGGCGGTGGAAAGGAAGACCTATGGGCCTTCAACGACGAGCGAGTTGCACGGGCGGTCGTGGCTTGCCCAGTCCCGGTGATATCTGCGGTGGGGCACGAAGTGGACATAACCGTCTGCGACGCGGTCGCGGACCTTCGCGCGCCGACGCCGTCAGCGGCCGCGGCTGCGGCATGCGTCGCGCGGGGAGAGATCGAGAAAGCGTTTGTGTTGGCGCGCCGAGATCTTTCCGAGGCGATGACGATGCATTTGCGTGACGCACGAGTCGAGCTCGATAGGACCCGAAAGCACATGGGCCAGGCGGCAGAACGAGCAGTCGTTGTGAAAAGGGCGGCGATTGGAACGGCGGCTGCGCGGCTGAACACACTCAGCCCACTCGCGACGCTCTCGCGCGGCTATGCGGTCGCGCGAGATGAAGATGGTCGGGCACTCACATCCGCCCAGGACTTCGAGCCCGGGCTCGAGTTCGATCTCCTCCTTCATGACGGAAGCGTGAAAGCCGAAACCAAGTCAGTCAAATGAGCTTGGTCCTCACGTTCATAACGAGCCTCTTGCTCGGGATGCGGCACGCGACCGACTCGGATCACATCGTCGCAGTGACGGCAATCGCGAGCCGCGAGAGGTCGGTAATGAAGGCAAGCTGGCTCGGTGCAGTCTGGGGATTCGGCCACACGCTTACGCTGCTGCTGGTCGGGGGCGCGATCATCGTATTCAAGATCACGTTCACGCCGAGGTTCTGATCATCGTTCCGCTGATTCCGGATCCACGATGGGCCGCGCTCTACCTTGTCGTCTTTGGACTCGGGACGGTCGTCGGCATGACGCTGATCACGCTCTCGATCGCGGCGCCGTCATTCCTGCTCGCGTCGCGCCTGACGGGAATGCAGCGATCGCTACGATTAGCGTCTGGAGCCGTGAGTGTGGTGTTCGGCCTCTACCTCGCGCACAAGATCGGATTCAGGGGTGGATTGTTCACGTCAGATCCACACTGGACGCCTCAATAACGCCTGGGCGGAAAAGCTTGATACTGTGAGTCTCGCTCTTCATTTGCGCCAAGTGCGCGACATTTTGCTCCTCGCACTCCTGATCGGTTGTGCGCTGGCTGGGTGTGCTAGTGAAAAAAAGGCGGAATCGCCGACTCCCGTCCCAGGCGCAACGGTCCCGCCTTCTGATACCACTCCTAAACCGGTGGCTGATTCGGCGCGAGCAGTCTCGGATCATGTCGCACCCACAGCAGTGCCGGTCGATACTTCCACAATTGCTGAAGCGCCCATCGACGTGCGGCTCGTTGACAGGACTCAGACGGATGAGTACGACGCATACAAAGTCGAGGTCAAAATCGGCGGTAAGATCGACACAA
>Ga0193751_1001487_pt1 | contig 15012 bp, 12 predicted proteins | sample L1c2metaG_FD_143050 | JGI IMG/M metagenome (GOLD analysis project Ga0193751, IMG submission 143050) | Soil microbial communities from a riparian zone of the East river system, Colorado, United States - L1c2 | ecosystem: Environmental > Terrestrial > Soil > Riparian zone | place: USA: East River... | reverse complement strand
TGGTGGAGCCAACGGCTCCCCCAGATTTTCTATAGGCACGTACGATCCTTCCTCCCTCGTTTCCGCTTCGAACTGAGAAGGCTTTCCAGGACGCGCACTCCCGGTATGGAACGATGAAGAAAAAAGTCGTAGGGCTGGGCGAAGTGCTCTGGGACCATCTGCCCGGACGAACCTGCCTGGGTGGTGCGCCGGCAAATTTCGCCTACATTACAACCCTCATGGGTGATCGGGGAATTGTCGCCAGCCGTGTCGGAGAGGATTCGCTGGGTGTGGAAGCGTTGCAGCGCATGGAGGAGATCGGGCTCGACATCGATCATGTGCAGACCGACCGTCAGCTTCCCACGGGCACGGTGAAAGTTGAGGTCGACGGCAACGGGCTGGCGCGATTTGAGATTGCGGATCCTGTGGCGTGGGACGCTTTGCAGTGGACGCCCGAGTGGCAGGATCTGGCGGGAAAGGCGGATGCGGTTTGTTTCGGGTCGCTGGCGCAACGATCAGACAAGAGCCGCGCTACCATCCGACACTTTCTTAATGCTACTCCTGCACGGACAGTGAAAATCTTCGACGTCAACCTCCGGCAGTCCTATTATTCGCAGGAAGTGCTTGCGGAATCGATGAGGCTGGCCGACATTGTCAAACTGAATGACGAGGAACTGCCGAAGATCATGAGCCTGAACAAGGCCCCCCACAAAGGCGACTTGTCCTCGGCGCAGTGGTTGATCCGCACCTATGATTTAGAGCTGGTGTGCATCACGCGCGGCGGGCGCGGAAGCCTGTTGGCGCGGCGGCAGGATTCGAGCGAACATCCGGGCTTTCGAGTCCACGTGGCCGATACGGTGGGATCGGGAGACGCGTTCACCGCGGGACTTGTGCATGAGTATCTGCATGGAGCGTCACTAGGGCTTATGAACGAAGTCGCGAATCTCGTCGGAGCATGGGTGGCGAGCGAAGTGGGCGCGATGCCGGCACCGAAGCGCGGGGCGCTAGAACATTCGCTGGCCGAGATTCGCTGAAGCGGCCGACTCCGCAGCCAAATAGCTTCGGACAGACGCAATAGAGTAATCGGAATGAACTAGACTTTCGGCTTCAGATCCTGACCGATCATGGGTTTCAGCCTGGGTCGGGCGAACTGCCGATCGGAATGTGCCTTGGACGGATGCAACACGCGGGACAGTCGACCTTCGGCTACCAAACGTTCATAAGCGTTCTCCCAGGTGGGGATCGAATCTCCAGTTGGAATCCAGTGGGCGTACGCCGCCTCATTGCACCACTCCGGCAGTTGTGGCATCACGTGGGCGTGAGCCCCGGAGCCGCGAAATTTTCTCATGGCTTCTTCGCTCTGCCATGCGGTCAGAGTCCAGAATGTCAGGCCTGAATCGATGAGCAGTCTTCCACCGAGAAAGCCGGCCGCCCGCTCCACTTGACGCTGACTCTGAAACGTGTGCCACAAGAATGACGGAAGAAACCTCACAGATCGCACCCGCAGGCGCGTGACCGATGCAAACATAACCCTCGTTCCCAATGCCGATTGCTAAACAATGCAATCGCAATCCAGCCTTGTTCTACGACGCCGCTCTCACGGCCGCAGGGAGGCTGGCAGTTTGCCTCAGCGGTTCGGCCAACGCCCGCATGACCTTGCCGAATCCCGCGAAGTCAAGCGACTGAGGGCCATCCGAGAGGGCGCGTTCGGGACACGGGTGGACCTCAATGATTAGACCGTCGGCGCCGACCGCCACTGCAGCTCTCGAAACGGCCGCAATCAGGCTCTGCTTTCCCGTTCCGTGCGATGGGTCGGCGATCACCGGCAGGTGTGACAGATCGCGGGCCAGCGCAACGGCCGCCAAGTCGATGGTGTTGCGCATTTCGGTTTCGAAGGTTTTAATGCCGCGTTCGCAGAGGACGACCTGTTGGTTGCCTCCAGAGAGCAAGTACTCGGCGGCGAGCAGCCACTCCTTCACGGTGGCGGACGGTCCACGCTTGAGCAGGATGGGCTTATTGATGGTCGCGAGACGCCGCAGCAGCGCAAAATTCTGCATGTTGCGCGCACCCACCTGCAGCATGTCCACATGCTCGCAGATGACGTCGACATCCTCCGTGCTCATCACTTCCGTTACGACGGGAAGGCCGGTTTCTTCGCGGGCCTCGCGCAGAATCTTGAGCGCTTCCAGGCCAAGGCCTTGGAAGTCATAGGGCGAAGTGCGCGGCTTGTAGGCTCCGCCGCGGAGCATGGCGGCTCCGGCGCGCTTTACTGCGTGGGCGGTGTCCATTAATTGCGCGCGCGACTCCACCGAGCAAGGGCCCGCGATCACTACCACTTCGGGCCCGCCGATCGAGACACCGTCTATTTTCACGACCGATCGCTCGGGCTTCACCTGCCGGCTCACCAATTTGAAAGGCTGAGCGATCGCGACTACATTGTCCACTCCGGGGGCGACCTGTAGCGCTTCGATCTCGTGGCGGCGCCCGCTGCCGACCGCGGCGACAATAGTGCGCTCGGTGCCGCGAGTGACATGAGGCTGGTATCCGGCTTCGCGGATTCGCTCAATCACATGGTTGATTTCCTGCTCGCTGGCTTTCTCTGACATGTTGACGATCATGGCGACGTTCTCCTTGGCAATTTTTTCAGAAAAACAAAAGCCGCGATCTCTGGATCGCGGCTTGCGGAAGCTTGTTTAGGTTAGCTGGCCGTCAGTGGCTCAACCTCACTCCAAGCTGCTCCGCAGCCGCTGCTCCCGGAAACCAGAAGTAAGCGGTAAATGCGGCGCATGGAGTAAATCGTGTCATAAGAATTCCTGTCGAAATGGCAGGTCCCTCAAAACGGACGCGGACCGCCGGTATTTGCCAGCCTACTGGATGGAACTGGCTGCCTGTGAAAATACGTTGTTGGAACTGGATCCGATCAGGCGAACCGTGCCCACCACCAATACCAGGATAACGGCCAACATTACCGCGTATTCAGCGATGTCCTGCCCTGCATCTTCCGTCCAAAGGCGACTCATTACTTTCCGCATTTGCTCTCCTCCAGCCCACTTCAGGTTTTGAGAGGGAACCACTGAACCCAAACTTTGTGGAGACCATGATGCACGCTGACCAAGGTCCTTGTCAATGCACCTTTTGCGATTTTTCACAGCTAAATCAGCGCTCCGGAATGGCCGCTGGGAGCCGAATATGAGCGCTATTCGGGACGACTGGCGGTAGCGGGCGCGGCAGCAGTTCCTGGGCCGACTTTTGGGCATATTGGAGCACGCGGTTGGGGAGCATTCCGAGATAAAGCGTAGCTGCGAGACTCAACGCGAGGGCGGCTCCCAATCCAAACGGAATCGAAGTGACGGGCACCTGCTTGCGCGATTCACGCATGTACATCATCACGATGATCCGCAGGTAGTAGTAGGCGCCGACGGCGCTGTTGACGACGCCGATGAGTATGAGCCAAATCAGGTGCGCTTTCACTGCGGCGCTGAAGACGTAGAACTTGGCGAAAAATCCGCCCGTCATGGGAATGCCGATCAGAGAAAGCAGGAAAATAGTGAGCGTGGCCGCCAGCAACGGGGATGTGCGGCCCAGGCCTTCATAGTCTTCAAGGCTCACGTAACGCTCGCCAGCGTTGCCGAAATGGCTGATAACCGCGAATGCGCCCACGTTCGTGGCGGCATAGGCTGCCGTATAGAACATGGCGGCTGAAATGCCGGCTGTGGAATTCGCCGAATCCGTCATGGCGAAGGCCATCAGCAGATATCCGGCGTGGGCAATCGAGGAGTAGGCCAGCAGGCGCTTGACATTGGTCTGCACGAGCGCTCCGACATTGCCAAGGGTCATGGACAGGGCTGCCGCCATCCAGAGTAGTCCAAAGCGCCCAGGCGCATTAATAGTGAACACAACTCGCAACAACACTGCAAATGCCGCCGCTTTCGGCGCTGTCGACATGAACCCAACGATCGGGGACGGGGCACCTTCGTAGACATCAGGAGTCCAAATGTGGAAGGGGGCGGCAGCGACCTTAAATCCGAGGCCGACAAACATCAGTGCCATAGCCACAAATACCAGTAACGGCACCGGGCTGGCCTGCAACCTTTGACTGATTTGATCGATGTTGGTGAAGCCCGTGGCGCCGAACATGAGCGCCACTCCATACAGAAAAAATGCCGTGGCGAACGAGCCCAGCAGGAAATATTTGAGGGATGACTCGCTGCTGGAAGCCTCGTTGCGGCGGAATCCCGTCAGAATGTATGTGGAGATCGAAGAAATCTCCAGCGCAATGAAGATCAGAACCAACTCGACGGCCGAAGACATCAGCGCCATGCCGACCGTACCCAAAAGAATGAGTGCGTAGTATTCCCCGGCGCGAATCCGCTGCACTGCCATATATTCGAACGAACTGAGGATCACGACTCCGGCGATTCCGATGACCAGAAAATGGAAGAACACGCTGAAGTCGTCCACCTTCACCATGCTCGAGAAGGCCAGGCCCGGCGATTGCGCCATATACCAGGACGCGAGAAGTCCGGCGACGGTGCCACCGAGTCCAATAAAGCCCAGCAGTTTCTGGCTCTTTTCTTCATCCACCAGAGGATCGAGCACCATGATCAGGATGCCGAAGGCGGAGAGCACCAATTCGGGCAGAATGCGGACATAATCCACGCTCTGCGGAATCGTCGGCAACAATGCGGCGGGAAGGATCATTATTGTCCCACCGCCTTGCTGACGACTTGCGTGAATGGAGCGAGCGCAGCCTGCACTGCCGGATCAATCGCGCCCAGCCACAGAATCGGAGCGACGCCCATTACCAGGGCAGCGACTGCACAGGGCCACACGGCCGCTTTTTCAAATGCAAAAAGATCGTGCAGCACGTTGTTCTTGGGATTCGTTACTTTGCCGTAGAACACTCTCTGATACATCCACAACAGATAGCAGGCGCTCCAGATCACGCCTGTTGCGGCGAGAATTCCGTAAATTGCGCGCGCCTGGAAGGCGCCGCTCAAAACCAGGAACTCGCCAATGAATCCGTTGAGGAGCGGAAGACCGACCGACGCCAGCACTATGAATAGATAGGAAGCCGCGTAAACCGGCATGGGAGCGGCTAGGCCGCCGAACTCGGCAATCTCGTAGGTGTGGCGGCGCTCGTGAAGAATTCCGGCCAGCATGAAAAGACCGCCGGTGGAAACTCCGTGAGCCAGCATGACGAACATGGCGCCATTTAATCCCGCTTGCGTGAAGCTGAAGATTCCCAGCACCACAAAACCCAGGTGGCTGACCGAAGAGTACGCGATCAGCTTCTTCATATTGGGCTGCACCATTGCCACCAGCGCACCGTAAATGATCCCAATCAGCGCCAGTGTCATGATCCACGGGGCATTATGTCGCGCTTGGTCGGGGAATAGTCCCAGGTTGAAGCGCAGCATCCCGTAGGTGCCCATTTTCAGCAGGACCCCGGCCAGCAAGACTGATCCCGCGGTCGGAGCTTCGACGTGTGCATCGGGCAACCATGTGTGAAAAGGGAATAGAGGAACCTTCACCGCGAAAGCCAGAAAGAAGCCGAGGAAGAGCCACTGCGCCGCAGCCGGAAAGCTAGGCAGGGCGCCGCGGACGATCTGATCGCGAATGACGACAAAATCGAAGGTGCCGGTGTGCGCGTAGAGCCAAAGAATCGCCGCCAGCATGAACACCGAAGCGATCATGGTGTACATGAAGAACTTTACGGCTGCATAGACTTTGCGTTCATGTCCGAAGACTCCAATCAGCAGGGTCATTGGGATGAGCGTCGCTTCCCAGAAGAAATAAAAGAGGAAAAGATCCAGCGAGGTGAAGACACCGATCAACGCGGTCTCCATAATCAGCAGCAGGATGAAAAATTCCTTCACCCGGTCGTGCACCGATTTCCAGGAAATCAGCACGCACAGCGGCGTAAGGAACGTCGTTAGAACCACCAGCCACAGCGAAATCCCGTCCATGCCCATGTGGTAGTGAATGTTGGGTGTCGAGATCCAGACGCGGTCAATTTCGTATTGAAATCCCGCCAGAGAACGATGGAAGTGCACCGGCAAATGCAGCGACAGAAGAAAAGTCAGCAGCGAAAAGGCCAGAGCAAAAATTCGAATATCGCGATCACGGCGCGGAACAATCACCAGCAGCAACGCTCCCAGCAGCGGAGCAAAGGTCACGAAGGTGAGAATGTAAGGGCTCCAGCTATCGGTGCTCATCGCACTCCCATCCAGATCATGTAGGCAATCACCAGGGCAGAGCCGGCTGCGATCCAGCCCGCATAGGAGCGCAAATTGCCGGACTGCATATGTCGCACTTCGTCGGAAACGTGGCGCGCGCCGTCGGCGGCATTGTTGACGGTATCGTCGATAATCTTGCGGTCGACTCCTTGCCACAGGATCGTGGTCGATCCCTGAATTAGCGGCTTCACGAACAATTTCGCGTAGAACTCATCGACGTAGTATTTGTGCAGTACCGCAGTGTAGAAGCCGTTCAGGGAGTCTGCGATCCTCTGCGGCAAATACGGCTTGCTCACATAGAGCACATGAGCGAGCATCAGGCCCAGCAGGGCGACCGCCACCGAAATGCCCATGAACACATATTCCGTAACGCGGCTTGCGGTTTCTCCGGCCACTTCTGAGACCGCTCCCGAACCAAAAACCGGGGCCAGAAAATGCTCGAAGCGATTGCCAATACCGACCAGTCCTCCGACGACCGAAAGAAACGCGAGAATCATCAGCGGAACCAGCATCACTATCGGACTCTCGTGGGGCTCTCCGTGCCCGTGGTCGTCGTGACCGTGCGCGGCGTGAGCTTGCCCATGCGGGTCCACTTGTGCGCCGTGATAGTCGCCGAAAAATGTCATGAAGAGCAACCGAAACATGTAGAAAGAAGTGATGAAAGCGGTGATGATCCCGATGAGCCAGAACACCCAACTCCCGTGGTCGCTGGAGTAGGCCTGCCAGAGAATTTCGTCCTTACTCCAAAAGCCCGCAAACGGCGGGATTCCGGCGATGGCCAGCGTCGCGATGCCCATCGTCAGGAACGTCCATGGAACGTAAGAGCGCAGCCCACCCATCTTGCGCATGTCCTGCTCGCCGCCCACCGCGTGGATCACGGAACCCGCAGCCAGGAACAGCAGGCCTTTGAAGAACGCGTGCGTCATCAGATGAAAAATTCCCGCGGAGAACGCGCCCACGCCGCAGGCCATGAACATGTAGCCAAGCTGCGAAACAGTGGAGTAGGCAAGGACCTTTTTAATATCCGTTTGCGCAATGCCAATCGTGGCCGCGAAAAACGCAGTGAGAGTTCCGATCACAGCAACCACCATCAGGGCCATCGGTGCGCGCTCAAAAATCACATGCGAGCGCGCGACCATGTAGACGCCGGCAGTAACCATGGTCGCAGCATGGATCAGTGCGGAAACCGGAGTTGGCCCTTCCATGGCGTCGGGAAGCCAGACGTAAAGCGGGATCTGCGCCGACTTGCCACAGGCGCCCATCATCAGCAGAATTCCAATCGCGGTGAGAAGTCCGGCGCTGCCGGTTTCGGGGGAAATGGGCTGCACTTGGGCGATTACTTGCGTGAAGTTCAGCGAGCCGAAGTGCTGGATAATCAGGAACAGCGCGATGAGAAATCCGAAGTCGCCAATGCGATTGACGATGAATGCTTTCTTCCCGGCGGAGGCCGCCGAATCTTTCGTAAACCAGAACCCGATCAGCAAATACGACGCTAGCCCAACGCCCTCCCACCCAATGAACATCACCAGATAATTATTGGCCAGGATCAACGTCAGCATGAAAAACATGAACAGGTTCAGGTAGGCGAAGAAGCGATAGTAGCCGGGGTCGTCCCACATGTAGCCGACGGAATAGATGTGAATCAGGAATCCCACACCGGTGACGACGAGCAGCATGACCAGCGAGAGTTGATCAAGGTACAAGGCGAAGTCGGCGCTGAAAGCGCCCGACCGGATCCAGTGGGCGACGAATTCCTGATAGGGAAGATCGACGGATGAAAAGCGCAAGGCCACCGACAGCGCCCAAGCGAAAGCTATGCCGGAGAACACGAGACCGACTGTCGTCACCGCAGTTCGCGAAGATTTCTTACCCAGGAAACCATTGATCGCCGCGCCCGCCAGCGGCAGGACCGGAATCAGCCAGAGATTGAGAGATGACGTCATAATTTGAGCAGGTTCACCTGATCCACGTTCAAAGTTTCGCGGGTGCGATAAACTGCGATGATGATCGCCAGGCCCACCGCAGCTTCCGCCGCTGCGACCACCATGACGAAGAAGACGAACACTTGTCCGGCGAGCACATGCCAGTGCGCCGCGAAGGCGACGAATGAAAGATTCACCCCATTGAGCATGAGCTCAATCGACATGAAGATCGTGATGATGTTGCGCTTGATCAGGAATCCGGCCACGCCGCAGGCGAAGAGGAATCCGCTGAGCACCAAGTAATAGGACAGAGGAACCATTTACTCCACCTTCCCGGCCGGCGAAGTCGCCGGCTTGCTGGCCAATACAACCGCCCCCATGATCGCGATCAGGATCAGGACAGAAGTAATTTCAAAGGGCAGCAGAAATTCGTGAAACAGTAATTGCCCGATGACCTTGGGATCGCCGGGCAAAGCGCCCGCCACCACCGCCTCGGTCCCCGAATGCCGCAGGACGACCCAGCCCACCAGAATGCTTCCCAGCAACATGCCGGGAATGCCGAACAGAACGGCAACGCGGCTGCCCTTGGTGCGTTCTTCGACTCCCGCATTCAAGAGCATGATGGTGAACACGAACAGCACCATGATGGCGCCGGCATAGACGATGACCTGCACAGCTGCGACGAACTCCGCTCCCAACAGCAGATATTCGCCCGCCAGCGCCGCCATTACCGCGATCAATGAGAGCGCACTGTTGATGGGATGAGTCTGCGCCAGCAGGTTGACTGCTCCCGCCACGCAGACGGCCCCGAAGGCCAGAAACAGAATCAGATGTACGCTAACCATTGAATTTCGTTTTCGACTACCAGGCTATTGCGATCGCAGTGGCGATGAGATTCACCAGCGCCAGCGGCAGCAGAAATTTCCAGCCAAACGCCATCAACTGGTCGTAACGGAAGCGCGGCAGCGTGCCCCGCACCCAGATGTACAAAAAAAGAAATACAAAAATCTTCGCCGCAAACCAGAACACCGGCAGCAGGGCTACGAGCAGCCCCGGAGCCCCGTGCGCATGTAGCCAGGCTTGTTCGCCAAAGGGGCTGTGCCATCCGCCAAAAAATAGGAGGGTCGCCACGCAGGCCACCGTGATCATGTTGGCGTATTCCGCCATGAAGAACATAGCAAACTTCATGGCGCTATACTCCGTGTGATAGCCGGCGACTAGCTCGGTTTCCGCCTCTGGCAAATCAAACGGGATGCGGTTGGTCTCTGCGTAAGCCGCCATCAGATAGCAAAAGAAGCCGATGAACTGCGGAAAAATATTCCAGCGCGGAATGAATCCCCAGAAATATCCGCCTTGTGCGTTCACAATGTCGCGCAGACTGAAGCTGCCCGATAGGATCAGCACGCCGACCAGAGACAAACCCAGAGAAATCTCATAGCTCACCATCTGTGCGCTGGCGCGCAGACCGCCGAGCAGGGAATATTTGTTGTTTGACGACCAGCCGGCCAGCGCAACTCCGTAGACGCCGATCGATGTGACTCCCAAAATCAACAATAGTCCCGTATTTACGTCGGTGATTTGAAACGGAATCCTGTATCCACGGATGATGACGTCGTTGCCGAACGGAATCACGGAAATCGATGTAAGCGCGAAAACGACCGCGATCAGCGGCGCCGCAATGAACAGCGGCTTGTAGACGTGCGGCGGAGTCAGGTCTTCCTTAAACAGGAATTTGATTCCATCAGCCGCGGGCTGCAGGAGTCCAAACGGGCCGACCCGCGTGGGGCCCCAGCGATTCTGCATGTGGCCTACAACTTTGCGCTCCAGCCAAACGGTATATGCGACCGCGGTGAGCAGCACGAATAACACAATCGCCGACTTGATCACTGACGCCAGTATGAATAGCCAGATGGGCAACGCCACGCCTTGCTTCCTCTCTTACTCTTGCTGAAACAACTGTCCAGATATCAGTCTGCAGCAACTTCCGCGGGTTTAACCTCACGACTCTCTATTACCGATTTCAATGTGCGCGAGTATCGTCCCAGCGTGCCGGAGGTGAACAAGGCGTCGTTGGCTGGAGAAATCGATTCGGCCTTGTGAACTGCGCCCGGGCCGCTCTTCGTCAGCGAAGTGTGCTCGCTGTTGCCGGCGAGAAGATTCGATCGCGAGATCTCATATCCGGGAACCAGTCGCTGAATTTCGTCGAGAATCGCCATCGGATCGAGCGGGCTTAACTTCGGCTCCAGCCCTTGCGACTCAAGCCACACGGCGTGACGGTCGGCCTCTCCCGACTGAGCGCCTCGCGACTGCCCCATATCCGCGCGGGTGCCGCCACCGAAGGGAACCAGCTTGCGAACCTCGAAACCCACGGCGTCGGCAATGCGGACAATCATTTCAAAATCGGCTTTCGTTCCGGAAACATCGCCGGCCTTCTTCACGAGTTGCACATCGCCGCAGGTGTTGGTCATTGTGCCCGCCTTTTCGTAGGCGTTGGCCGCGGGCAACACCACATCCGCCATGACCGCCGTCTCGGTCAGGAACATGTCTTGGACGACGACGAAGGTGTTGGAGAACGCGAACGGATCAATGTCGATGCGTCCCACGGGATTCGATCCGACCACATACAGCGCCTTCAATTTGGCGCTCCTGCCCGCTTCCACCATGCCCGCCAGGTCGAGGCCTGCGTTTGGCGGGATAGCCCATTCCTGGTGGAAGTCACTGCTTCCAGGCGTGGGATGATATCCGGGCAGCAGGTCGGGATAGAGTCCCATGTCGGCGGCGCCGCGGGAGTTCGCGTAGTCGCCGAGGCAGATGAACTTGGCACCCGGAATTGCGGAGCCGAAGGCCACCAGGCTGGCAACGTCATTGCCGCGAATTTCCGCGCCGAAAATGATGATGAGATTTTGTTCTGCGCGAAGTTTGTCGCGCAGGGCAGTCCAGTCTTGCGCGGGCGAGTCGCCCGCTCCCACACGTGCCTTGATGCTGTCCAGGGCTGCGTCGTCACCCGAAAGAAAGCTGGCAACTTTACCCTCTGCGCCGGCAGGCAATTGCAGGAAGCTCGTGGCCTGACGCCGCAATTTGATCGGCTGTGAGTTGACGACGTAGAGGCGCGCGCGATGCAGTCGCACGTTATTGCGAATCTGCCAGGCCAGCAGGGGATGCTGCTCGGTAGGATCGTTGCCGATCAGGAGAATCGCGGGCGCCTTAAAAACGTCCGCCATGCTGGCCGTCGCGTCTGGCTTGCCGCGCAATGCCGCCGATAGAGCAGGGAAATCGGCAGTGCGATGATGATCCACATTGTTCGTCTTCAACACTACGCGAGCGAACTTCGAGAGCAGGTACGCTTCTTCATTCGTAGTGCGCGTCGAGCCGATTACGCCGATGGCCGAGCCGCCGTCTTTGTCTCGAGCCTCCGCAAACTTCCGTCCCACCAGCTCGAATGCCTCTTCCCATGTCGATGGCGTCAGCTTGCCATTCTTGCGAATCAACGGCTGGGTCAGCCGTTCCTCGTGATTAGCAAAATCGAACGCGTAGCGTCCCTTGATGCAGAGAAAGTCTCCGTTGGTGCCGCTCTTGTCACGATTGTCGCCGCGAACGATTTCCATCCCGGTGTCAGATCGCCGCACGCCCAGCGTGGTTTTGCAGCCATCGCCGCAGTGCGTGCAGACCGTGCCCACGTGCGTCATTTCCCAAGGACGCGTTTTGTAGCGATACGCGCCCGAGGTGAGCGCACCCACAGGGCAAATGTCGATGCACATGCCGCACTCTTCGCACTCCAGATGATCCTCTTTATTCGGAGCGATCAGCGAACTCACACCGCGGTTCTGCACGCCCAAAGCCCACACGTCCATGCCCTCGCCGCACACCCGCACGCAGCGATAGCACAAAATGCAGCGCGGCCGGTCGAAGAACACGACAGGAGACCACTGCTGCTCGTCTTTATGGTTCTTCGCCTCCATGAACTTCGATTCGGCGGCGCCGTAGGAAAACGTCATGTCCTGCAGTTCGCACTCGCCCCCGGCATCGCAGACCGGGCAATCCAGCGGATGGTTCCCAAGCAGCATTTCCAGCATCGACTTCCGCGCCTGTTTGATCTCGGGACTGTCGCTGACAACGACCATGCCCTCGCTGACCACCGTGGTGCAGGCGGTCTGCAGCTTGGGCATCTTCTCGACTTTCACCAGGCACATGCGGCAAGCGCCCTGCAGCGAAAGATTTGGGTAATAGCAAAACGAAGGCACCTCGATGCCCACAGTTTTGCAGGCCTCGATCAGCAGCGTCCCCGCAGGAGCTGTGATTTTCTTGCCATCGACAGTGAGATTTACGTCAGCCATAATAAGTAGCGCCGGAATAAGTAGCGCCGGCGCCCCGCCGGCTGTCGCGAGGGCGTCCTCGCCCTCGCACCCATCAGCAAACTAAAAACCCGAGGGCATTCGCCGCACTTCGCCTAGCACGGGCCGGCGAGACGCCGGCGCTACGCCAGCACTGGCTCCGCCACGCCTTCCTTCTCAAACGGGCAGGGCCTGCCTTCCAGGTGATCTTCAAATTCCTTACGGAACTTTTTCACGAAAGCAATGGTCGGCATTGCCGCCGCATCGCCCAGCGGACAGAACGTCCGCCCCAACATGTTCTCCGACAAATACTGCATGTTGTCGATATCTTTCTTCACACCGCCGCCGGCATGAAATCGAATCAAAGTCTTCTTCAACCAGTCCGTCCCTTCGCGGCAAGGAATGCACCATCCGCAGCTTTCATGCTGATAAAACTTCATCGTGCGCAACGCGAATTTCACGATGCACTGCGCATCGTCGACAACCACGACGCCGCCCGAACCCAGCATGGAGCCAGCCTTCTGCACCGAATCGAAATCCATCGCGACATCGATCTCATCCGCGGTTAGGCAAGGACACGACGACCCCCCCGGCACCACCGCCTTCAACTTACGCCCGTTCGGAATGCCGCCACCAACGTCATAGATCATCTTCTGCAGGTTGTAACCCATCGGCAGCTCGTAGACCCCAGGCTTGGCGATGTTGCCGCTCAGGCAGAACAACCGCGTGCCGCCATTTTTCGGCGTACCTAACTTCGCGTACCAATCTCCGCCGCCGAGAATAATGTGAGGCACATTGGCCAGCGTCTCGGCGTTGTTGATGACCGTCGGCCCGCCCCATAAACCAACGACCGCGGGAAAGGGCGGCCGGATGCGCGGGATGCCGCGCTTGCCTTCCAGTGACTCCATCAGCGCCGACTCTTCGCCGACCTCGTAAGCGCCGGCGCCGCCGTGCCAGTAAATATCCAAGTCACGCCCGCTCCCGAAAATGTTCTTGCCAATAAACCCCCTCGCATAAGCTTCGCGAATCGCCTTCTGCATGATGACTGAGAGATACCGGTACTCGCCGCGAATATAGATGTAACCGCTGCGCGCGCCCACGGCCAACGCGCCGATCATGACCCCCTCGATCACCGCGTGCGGATCGTGCTCGAAGATCAACCGGTCTTTGCAGGTGCCCGGTTCGCTTTCATCCCCATTACACAGCACGTACTTGGGCTTCGCCGACTGCTTAGGTACGAACGACCATTTCATCCCCGTGGAAAATCCCGCCCCACCTCGTCCACGCAGCCCGGAATTCTTCACTTCACTAATAATGGCGTCCGGTTCCATGGCAAGCGCCTTCTGGACAGCTTTGTAGCCGTCGAGTTCGAGATAGCGGTCGAGATCAGTCGCGCCCATGCCGAAGCGCCGGGAGACAACCTTTACCTCGTCGGGATGCGAGACTAAGTCAGCCATGAGAAAAATTGTTGATTGTTGATTTCTGATTGTTGATTGAAAATCGCACGCGCATTTCAATCAGCAATCAACAATCGGAAATCAGCAATTGCCTTTACTGGGTTCCTCTCTTCCTATAGTCGTCGAGAATGCTGTCGATCTTTTCCGTCGTCAGGTTCTCGTGAAAATCGTAGTTCACCTGCGCAGCCGGAGCCCAACTGCATGCGCCGATGCATTCCACTTCTTCTAGCGTGAACAATCCATCGGCCGTAGTCTGTTTGTGATCAATGCCCAGCTTCCTAGCGCAGTGATGAAGAATTTCTTCCGCCCCCCGCACCATGCAACTGATATTGGTGCACACCTGGACGACAAACTTGCCGCGTGGCTCGACGGTGAGCATTGAGTAGTAGCTGATCACGTTGCGCACTTCCAGTTCCGTCAGGTCGAGGCGCGAGGCGATTTCCGCAATCACTTCGTTGGACAAGAACCCAACTTCATCCTGCGCATACAGGAGCGTTGGAACCAGCGCTGACCGCTTCGTCGGATAGTGCGGTACCATCTCCGCGAAGCGCGTCTCGAATTCTTCGGAAAACTTCATACGATTTTGTAATTGAGAAATTTAGTAATTGTGAAATTGAAAACCATTGCCCGTGCGTTCAATTGCTCAATTACCCGATTACTCAATTACCCAATTTCTTCACCGGTCAATTTCTCCCAGCACTATGTCGATGCTCCCAATGGCCGCCACCACGTCCGCGAGCAACCGTCCCTCGCACATCTTCGGCAATGTTTGCAAATTCGCCAGGCAAGCCGCCCGCATATGTACGCGGTAAGGCTTGGCCGTTCCGTCGCTGACGATGTAGTAACCCATCTCTCCCCGGGGCGATTCCACCGCCTGATAGACTTCGCCCGCGGGCACTGCAAATCCTTCCGTGATGATTTTGAAGTGATAGATCAGCGCTTCCATCTGCGTCTTCATTTTTTCGCGGTCCGGTAGCACCACTCCCGGAGCGTCGGCCTTGATCGGGCCTTCTGGCATGCCGTCCAGCGCCTGGCGAACGATTCCGATCGATTCGCGCAATTCCTGCACCCGTCCCATGTACCC